>Ga0114939_10001332_pt1 | contig 19529 bp, 23 predicted proteins | sample AshMeaCrysSpring_FD_87196 | JGI IMG/M metagenome (GOLD analysis project Ga0114939, IMG submission 87196) | Groundwater microbial communities from Big Spring, Nevada to study Microbial Dark Matter (Phase II) - Ash Meadows Crystal Spring | ecosystem: Environmental > Aquatic > Deep subsurface >...
CACGAGCATGGTGTTGTCCCATGTTACCTACCCCGATCACGCCTATGCGGATCGGTTGCGGCTGGTTACGATGTGTATGGGTATTTGATTGTCCCACTGACATGCGATTTTGCACTATATGTACTCTCCTCAACCACCAAAATCAGAGACGCTAAGGTTTCCGGCGTCTGTACTCCATTGCCAGTTGTCAGCCGTCTAAACCATCCAGATGGTAACATGGTGGTTCTATTTATGAAGAATTTCAAACTTTGTTCTAGGTTCCCCTAATGCAATTTAGTTTTTTTAATCTTAGTTCCCATGCCAGGGATTATTGCTGATATAACAGCAGCAAAATGTATTTTTTGCAACTGTTAGATTTGGTAATAGTAGTCAAACAACACCATATTGAACACTTAGAAAAAAAAATTTTGGGGGTAAATTTGCAAATGATATCACTAAAAATAAGTCATTTGAGCAAAAAATGGAAGAATTATAGTCGTTAATTGGGAAAATGAGGAGAATTGGTTCCCTAAGTCTTTACATATCCCTATTTTTATTTCAAAATTCTCATCCCAAGTATCCTGAGCAAAATAGTAAGATTCATAAGAAAAATGAAAGCGGTGATTTTGTTGTCTGGAGGATTAGATTCCTCCACAGTTCTCTACCAAGCTCAGAAAGATGGTTGTGAATGCCACGCCATTTCCTTTGATTATCAACAGCGACACAGACGGGAGTTACATGCCGCAGGTGATATTGCACGTGCAGCCAAAGCCAGACAACATCGGTTAGTCAGCTTTGATTTAAGGCAATGGGGGGGTTCCGCACTAACCGATGAGAGTATAGACTTGCCAAAGGAGCGCTCTGTTGACCAGATGGCGGAAAATATCCCTGTCACTTATGTGCCAGCACGCAACACAATTTTTTTAAGCTTTGCCTTAGCTTATGCCGAAACTATTAATGCGGAGCGTGTCTACATTGGTGTCAATGCCTTGGATTACTCCGGGTATCCTGATTGTCGCCCAGATTACATCCAAGCAATGCAGGAAGTCTTTCGTCTGGGAACTAAACAAGGTCGCGAAGGACAGCCTATAGAAATTTTCGCCCCGCTAATTAATTTAAAAAAAACCGAAATCATCCAATTAGGCAATGAACTAGGGGTACCTTGGCAGCTAACTTGGTCTTGTTATGCTGGGGAACAAGTTGCCTGTGGTGTGTGTGATTCTTGTCGCTTGCGTCTAGCTGCTTTTGCACAATTGGGATTAGAAGACCCGCTACCCTATCAAACGGAAACTTAAATGCTCGCTGTCACCTGCCTGATTAATACTCTGATTTCTCTGCTTCTGTTCTATGTAGCATGGAGACTATACCACATCCGGCAAAGTTTGGCACAGTTAGCAGATAATTTATCTGCTTGGGAACACAGTACCCATGAGGTGCTACAGGTTGCACCAGAGAATATTCTGCTAGGTCGGCAAAGCATTTACCAGCTACGACAGAAAAACAGACAACCACCATCGCCACAAACCCAAATCCTACAGCAGATTGTTCCCATACTTAGACTAGGGTGGAAAATCAGGCGACAATTCAAAAAGGGACTAATCACTAATGACTAAAATGGTTATAGGGAGGGTGATTATTTAAGATGTCAAACAAAAATTCTGGTGTGTTTATTGGCGGTATGATGCTAGGGGCTGCTATCGGTACTCTGACAGGGTTGCTTGTGGCTCCGCGAACAGGTCGCGAAACACGTAAACTTTTGCAAAAATCTGCTAGTGCATTGCCAGAAATAGCAGAGGATATATCCACCAGTCTTCAAATGGGAACCGACCGGCTTTCGGAAACTGCACGCGCTAACTGGGATGATACATTGACACGTCTCAAAGAAGCGATCGCCGCAGGAATAGAAGCTTCTCAAAGGGAAAGCCAAGCTATGAACCGGCAAAATTTGGCAACAATTGACTCTGAGTCCTATACTTCTGTTGCGGATCGTTAATAGGACACCGATGCTGTGACTGAACCCCTGTTTTGGCTGGGACTGTCTATTCTCTTAGTCGCCGTTAGTTTAACAGCAATGTTAGTGGCGGCTATACCGGCTTTGCAGGAGTTAGCACGAGCAGCTCGCAGCGCTGAAAAGTTATTTGACACCCTGTCGCGAGAACTACCACCAACATTAGAAGCTATTCGCTTGACGGGTTTGGAAATTAGCGATTTGACTGATGATGTAAAAGAAGGTGTTAAAAGTGCCTCTCAGGTAGTCAAACAAGTTGACCAAAGTCTAGATAATGCTAAACGACAAGCACAAAATATTCAAACCGGCACCCGGAGTATTTTTGTGGGTTTCAAAGCTGCTTGGAAGACCTTCACCCGCTACCCATCTTCTCGACCGACAGTTGACCGCTTACCATCAACTGCCAAACCAAACCTCTCTTGGGGAGAACGGGAAACATCCACAACTGCTTCACCCGCTCATCCCAGTAAAGAAAATGACAATGGACTAGTCCGTTGGGAAGGCTTTGACGAGGAAGAATAGTCATTGGTCATTAGTTAAGGGTTATTAATTACCCATTACTCAGTCCCCATTCCCCAAAAATAGAATTTTGCTCCAGTTTTAGATTAGAGTAAAGTAAAGTTCTGTAAAGAAGTATCACTTTTGCCTTACTCTTTTAAAACAACCTGTTTTCACCAACTGTTAAGATTTGTATAGAAACGCCCATGCAGTATAGTTTTTGGCGACGAATTCTGGTACTTATTTCCGCGTTTGTCTTGGTAGGGTCGATTTGGGCGATGCATTCTCCCGCAGCATTGGCTTATGACAACCCTGATTTGTTACCGGACACCCCAACCCCGGTTGTAGACTTAGCCAAATCTCTCACCAGTGTTCAAGAAGACAAGCTGGTGAAAGAATTAGACAACTTTGAAACCGAAACTGGTTGGAAACTGCGAGTATTAACCCAATATGACCGTACCCCTGGTAGAGCAGTGATTAATTTTTGGGGATTGGATGACAAAAGCATCCTGCTAGTTGCTGACTCCCGTGGTGGTAATATTCTCAGCTTTAGTGTCGGTGACGCTGTTTATGAACTTTTACCGCGCACTTTCTGGATAGAACTGCAAACTCGGTTTGGCAATCTATACTTCGTGCGTGAAAACGGGGAAGACCAGGCGATTTTGCAAACCTTAAGCACGGTTGAGAGCTGTTTGCTTCAAGGTGGTTGTAATGTCGTCCCTGGTTTACCAAGGGAACAGTGGATTCTGACGCTGATTACCTCCACAATTGGTGGGTTGATTTGTGGTTTTGCTGCTCAACCCCGCAAACAAGGACAGGTAATTGCTTGGCAATGGGCGTTGATTTTCTCTCCCCTGTGGGGCATTTTATTTATTGCCTTCGGTATTGGACCAGTAGTTACCCGGACTTCGGAATGGTTGCCTTTAGTTCGTAACATTGCCGGTTTTCTCATCGGTGTCTTGGTCGCTTACCTATCTCCAATATTCAGTAGCTCTTCAGCCCAAAATGAATCTTGAATTGTAGGGGTGGGTTTAAACTGTCCCAGAAGTGTACAGACTAGATATCTCCACCCCTACATCAGTTTTAACTCAGCACTCAGCACTATTTGGGTTAAGCTAAAAGCTGAATAAGCTGGTAGCTCTTGGTTTATGGAATGGCACGTGACTGATGCTCAAAGTTTGTCAATTATTGATCGCGAAATTGGCGATCATGTGTTTTCACCAGCGGAGTATGAAATTGTTCGCCGCGTAATCTACGCTACAGCAGACTTTGAGTATAAGTCTTTAATTAGATTTTCTGAACGTGCCCTACAAGCAGGAGCAGCCGCGCTAGCGGCGCGAACTACCATCGTGGTTGATGTGCCAATGGTGCAAGTAGGTATCACATACAACATTCAAAATACCTTCGCCAATCCAGTGTATTGTAGTATGGATGCTCTGACACGACCCCAAAAGGAAAAAACTCGTGTAGCTTGGGGAATTGAAACACTAGCCAGACGTTATCCAGAGGGTATCTTTGTAGTCGGTCAAGCACAAACAGCGCTGACAGCACTGGTAGATTTAATTGAAGCGGAAGAAATTCGCCCTGCTTTGGTAATTGGCACCCCAGCAGGATTTGTTGATATGGATGTGGCTAAAGAACGCTTGCGCGAGTCTCCGGTTCCCAACATTACGATTAATCATCGCAAAGGTAGTGCCGTGGTTGCTGCTGCTATCATGGATGGACTGGTGGACTTGGCTTGGCAAGCCTATGGACAAGATGGAAATGTGGTGGGTTAATCCCACGTTTTAGAAACCAGGTTATCTACAGCAGGTAAAATATATTTTTTTGGTTCAAGATAGCTGGCTTTATTCGCTAAAATTTTTAATGTTTAATTTTCTGGAGCTTTAAGGCTATAACCCATCCCATACACTGTTTTAATCCAATCTGCTGTATCAACTAACTGCAACCGATGGCGCAGTTTGCTGACTAACACGGTTAATGCATTGCTTTCAGGTTCTTCACCCCATTCCCACAATGCTTCTTGTATTTGCTCGCGGGTTAAGATTTGATTGGAGTGACGCATCAGATACTCTAACAATTGAGCTTCCCGTGGCGATAATTCTACACTAGTTTGATTTCTTTCCACAGTTAAGTTATTCAGGTGTAGTTGTAAATCTGCAACACTAAGAGTATTTCCTTGCCAATGGGAAGAACGCCTCGATAGCGCACGTACCCGTGCTAAGAGTTCCACTAAATCTGCCGGTTTGACAACATAATCATCCGCTCCAGCATCTAAACCGATGACTTTATCAGCCGTGCTATTCTTGGCACTGAGCATCAACACAGGTGCAGTTTTACCCATAAGTCGATACTGACGACAGATACTTAAGCCGCTAATTCTGGGTAACATCCAGTCCAAAATTAATAGGTCATAGTCTTTTTTGGACAACAGCCACTGTGCGATTTCTCCATCGTCAACGCCATCTACAATGTATCCAGCTTCCGATAGTATACCCTGTAGTGGTTCTAATTGTTCCGGGTCGTCTTCTACCAGTAAGATTCGCATATTGGCATCCAATGCAAGTATAGTTGTCAGCCTTTTTTCAGGCTATAAAATCCACACCTATCTTTCGTCTTCCACTAGTAATATGTTGATATAGATTTTAGATGCTTGTATTGTATGTAAAAAGTTAAAAATTTTTTATATAGATTTAATTCTTCAGACTTATTCCTTTTGAAAGAACCACTAATGGCGAGGTAGATATAAAATAATTAATTAGATATAGAATAAAATAATTTGTTAATTATAAATACTCCTTCATCATCAGGAATTAGTTAAATGAGATTACCATTTAACATTCGGCGTAATACTTTCTATTTTCTAGCCAGTCTTGCTTCTTTACTTTCCAGTCCAACTGTGATAGCGGCGGAAAGAGTTGTGGTTAGATACAATATTTTTCGGGAATCAATCTCTGTAGACGAACTAACCACGTTTGTTGAAACTGGAAAATCTTCACCAACCATCAATTACTACTTGAATCAGGCTCGTCAAGATCCGCAAACATTTCGCAATGTTTTGACTCAAGAGGTCAACGTCAGTCCTGTTGTTTTAGATCGGACTCTAAATAATCCTATCGGCGAATTTTTATTAGATCGCATCGGTAAGACAATTCACACTCCCTCCGGTCAAACAAACCGTCAGGCTTTGCGTGCGGCGATAGTTTTATCTGCTAGCAAAGGTAATAAAGTGTCGTTGCTTAAAATTCTTCAAAACTACCCAACCAGTGAAGTTTATGTGGAGGGCGATCGCCTAGTTGAAACTTATAACCAAATCAGCCTTTTAGTAGATAATTTACCAAATTTTTTGGTTAATAGTTTGTGATTCCCTGGTAAAAGTCAAAAATTAAAACAAAATTAGTTAAATTCCTGGAAATAGGGGTATTAAATTACCCGACAGACACCGAACGAAGGATTTAGGCATTATATTTTCTAAATTACATGATGTCATGACTGTCACTTTCTGTTCACATTTGTTGTCAACACTAAAGTTAGGAGGCTGAAGCAGTCAACGAGTGACAACTTCATCTAATCTGAAAGCTCCTACCAGAATGAGTTGAATATCGAGCTAAGGAGAAATACAAAATGGCGCTTGTAAAAATTGAAGACTACTATCCTGGTTATCGTGACAATACCTCTGAGATTGAAGACATCCATGACTTTAATGTGTATGTACAGAGAAATGAAAAAGTTGGCTCGGTTACAGATATTTTAATTGATGAGGACACTGGACGCTTACGCTATTTGGTTGTGGATACAGGGTTTTGGATCTTTGGCAAAAAAGTCTTGCTCCCGGTTGGTCTTGCCGAAATTCACTACACTGACAAACGCATAAATGCCAAAGGTTTAACCAAACAGCAAGTAGAGAGCTTACCTAACTTCGATAACCTGAAGAAGGTTGATTACGACTACGAAGAGCGCGTTCGCGATGTATACCGTGGTGCTGTTGCTTCATCGGGTATGAATCAACCTGCAATGTCTCAATCGGCTAATTATGACCGCAGTACCTACAGTTATGAACAAGACCCATCTTTGTACAACATTCCCGAAGGTGATGGTCAAACGCTGAAACTGTATGAAGAGCGGTTAGTTGCCAACAAACAACGGCAAAAGAGTGGGGAAGTAGCGATTGGGAAGCGAGTGGAGAGTGAAACAGCTCGTGTAAGTATACCTCTGGAAAAAGAGCAGGTGGTAATTGAGCGCACAAATCCGACAGATAGGACACCCACAACTCCCAGCAACGCTTTCAGGGAAGGTGAAGTAGTACGGATGGATGTATATGAGGAAACTCCCGACATTCACAAAGAAGCAGTGGTGCGTGAAGAAGTCCAAGTGAAGAAGGTTGTGGAACATGATACAGCTGAAGTCTCCGACAAGATTCGTCGCGAAGAGTTGGATATAAATAGTCAGGGTAGTCCTACAGTGGACAAAAGGAAAGAGTAGGTATTACCTGTGACAGGTGTCCTTGTGCAACCGTCCGTGACGTAATTTCACAAGACTTATGCAAGTGGCACATTATGCTAAGTATGTGACACTTGCGTAAGTCCTATTCAATTTTTAGTTTTTTATAGAGTTTTATTTTTTGAGTGTGAATTACTTGAACCGTTGAAACTATTATTTGGCGATTGACTTCTTAACCAAGCAGTTAAACCTTCAGTAAGTTGGGAAAAAGAATTTTCTAATTGCGCTGATATTTCTAAAGGTAAACTGCTAGATCTCACATGCAGAGAACGTTGTGGAAAAGCAACTTGAATATTATGATAGCGCCAATTTTTCTCAATTTGAAAATAAGAGAAACATATGTTTTGATATTAGAGCCAGTATAGCAATGATTATGGCTATAATAAATATTATTTCTTGCTTTTCCAATTTCTTCCCTGTATATTGCCATTTTTTGGGCAATAATCAGAGCAATTGCTTGCTTGTTCGGTCATGACCAAATCAGGCTGTACTGCACACTTAAGATAGTTGTTATTAGAAAAATATTTACAGTTCTTACAGGGCAGTTGATGCAAAAAATTTCTTTTCAAAGTCCCTGGGTCTTGAACGGATTTTAACAGCTTTATCAGCAGGAAAAAAGCTGATGCCCAACTTATAGCCACACAACTGAAGGCTGCAGCCCAAGAAATATCTACTTGTGGGATGTTTATTTCGTGTGGTTTTGTTGGCTCCTGTTTGATTTCACTTCTGCGATTCCCAGTCGAACTTAATTCTTTGTCAACCACTTCCTGATATAAGTTAGTGTTTTGGATATGCATTTTATTCACCTTTGTTTTGTAATGTTAGATACAGCCTAATAAACATATTGTAATTTTATGATTTTCTTGATTGAAGAATACCTCGAATACTTGCGAATAAAGACATATTATTACAAATTTTTTTACTGTTTCTACCAATTGATTTAGCAAAAAGCAGTATTACTTGTATTACTTATAGATATAGCAATAGATAAGCTGTAGTATATCTATCAAGGGTTTTGCTTAAAAGTAATGGAAATATATCAATAGGAATAAGTTTAAACAAGATGACAACCTCAACCAAAAGCCTTTTGATAAAGAAACTAAAGATTGTTTGCTTAAAGCCAGCACACGCTGTCCGTTCACGAAGTGTGCCTATAGAGGGTAGGGCTATATGACACACTGGCACACTTATAGTCAATAAGTATAGCCACCAAACTCCGTCTTGCGTGTTGCACAGAATTAGAGTATTCCAACTCCCACACATTTTCTTCAATGAGTAATTCTTAAAAAGTTTTGTCTCCTGAGATTAAACTGTCACTTTTAAATAACATTTGTTATCAATACTAAACTTAGTTAGCTAAACCAGTCTAATCAAAAATTTTCTGAGATTTGTAATTAGGAGAATTAATTCATGAATTCTCGATTTAATCGCTTAAGTTTTGTGTCACTTGGCTTTATTTCCGCATTGGTGTTTACAACACTGCCTTTTAGTTTGACACCTGCAAAAGCCCAGGACAATACCCTTCCTTCTCCAAGTCCTGGTGTAGGAACTGGTAATACACCAGTACAAGGCTCACCGCAAACTACACAAGATGGTACTAGACAAAATGGTACTACACAAGATGCTAGTGGACTGACGCAATATTCACCGGCAAATGCACCTTTACTCAATCGTGGGTCGAGAGGACAAGCAGTGCGAGATTTGCAAACTTTCTTGCAACAGCAAGGTGTTTACAACGGACAAATTGATGGTATCTACGGTCCTCAAACGGCTGCGGCTGTCGCAATTTTTCAGCGGTCTAGAAACCTAACTGCTGATGGCATAGCAGGAAGGCAAACATGGCAGGCGCTACTCAATAATACTGGTGGTATTACATCCCCTTAGCCACAGGTGATGGCGACCTGTAGCCCCTCTCCCCACGGGGAGAGGGGTTGGGGGTGAGGGTTGTTGTACCTCACTCAATTGAGAACCGCAATATCACTTTTTAGTCACATTTAGCTGGCAAGCTAAAAATAAACCCAAATTTCAGCAACCGCCCAGTCGATGTAGATAAAGAGAGGAATTGTTATGTTAGGTTTGCTTTTAACCTGGTTAATCACCACAATTAGCTTTTTAATTATTTCCAGATTACCATTTCTGGGAATTGAAATTGACAGTTTTGGGAAAGCAGCAATTTCCGCCGCAGTATTTGGCATTCTCAATGCCCTTTTGTTACCTGTACTGACATTTTTTACATTCCCCTTAATTGTCTTGACATTAGGCTTATTTTTCTTTATTTTAAATGCGATTATCTTTGCAATAGCCGCTGCCATAGTCAATGGTTTCCGCTTACGTTATGGATTTTGGAGTGCTATTTTAGGCTCACTGGCATTGGCAATAATCAACTCTATTCTGCTGCGAATTGTCGCCCCAATAGCCTAATGAATAAGGCGGGAATTGCAATTTTATCAAATTACTTGAATAGCAACGAGTTGCACAATAGTTATGACTGAGGTCATCGCTTATGTTCTGCTGCTTTATCTCTGGGTCGAGGTTTTTGCTACCTCCCAGAGGACAGGAAGATGAAGATATAAGTGCGTTTTCAAGGTTTTCAAGCAGGTCAATTGGCTGGTATAACGCTGGATATTTCCTCATTAATCCATCTATCTATTCAAAACGACCCTGTGCAAAAATGAGTTGTAATGAAGAGGAAAATTTGAATTTTGTCATTTTATAGTCACATTTAATTTCCACCTTAAAAATAGAGTGAGATAAAAGCTTGGTCTATAAAAATGAACGGACGGTAATTGCTGATAGACTAGGTTGCTCTGCAAGTTTTGCTGTATTTAAGTCGTTAACTCATCATTTGGAGAATTGGTCATGAATGCTAGTCTTCTGAAACGAACTATTGCTTTTTTGGGCTGTACGGCGGTCATATTTAGTGTTAACAGCTTCAAAAAAGCACAAGCTCAAACTCCTAATCCCGTACCAGCAGATATAGCCCAAAACAGCAATAAACATAAAGCTGCTGATTTACAAGCACAAACGCTTACACCCCAACCAGCTCCTACAGAGCCTCAAATTGAAACGACACCTGAAACGACACCCACAACAGAAATAGCACCTGGTAGAGCTACCCGTGGTGGTTCTAGCTACATTGGTGTTGGCGGAAATATTGGCATTAGTGGCGAAACTGGACTGAGTGAAGGCTCGTTCGCTGTAATTAGCAAAGTTGGTTTAACTAACAACTTATCTGTGCGTCCCGCTGCTTTAATTAATGACGATACCGTGTTTCTCATACCTGCCACGATTGACTTCCCAGTAGCATCAGTCACTAATACCGGAGAAACCCAAATTAGTGCGGCTCCTTACCTGGGTGGTGGTGTAGCTATTTCTACTGATGATGATAGTAACGTAGGCGTATTGCTAACTGGTGGTGTAGATGTACCCATTGCAAACCAGGTGACGGGAAACGCCAGCTTAAACGTTAGTTTTCTGGATGACACCAATATCGGCTTGTTGCTGGGTGTTGGTTACAACTTCTAAATCATACCAAGTAGCAGCCACAGATAGTAGATACATTACTCATCCCTTACCAATATCTCCCGTCGTGCCAACTTCACATAGGTCTTGACTGTTTCATAGGGCATTTCCAAATCCTGGGCAATATCCTGCAATGACTCCCCCAATTCCCGTCGTGCTAGAATTGTAGCCCGTGTCTCGCACACCGCCTTAGCCCGATTTCCCCCAGTGCGCTTCTGTTTGGACATTAGCAACTCTGTTAGCTCTGCAATCCGCTGTGCTAGTAAATTCTCAATTTGCGGTATCGGTGGCGATTCCTTGTGGGATGACCACCCCAACCTGGTCTGTCCCAACCCGAAGGTCGTTTTATGTCCTGTACCGCAATAAGGCGCTAATTTCCCCAACGCATAAAATAAGTTGGTAAACTCGGAATTTTCCTGTGCTTTAGCTGACAAACCAAACTCAATTGCACCGATAAAACCAGTCACAGAGCCTTTCTTACCGGCTGCTACTTTTTGTGACTCTATTTGGTGACGATGGATAATTATCCCTTCATCGACCCAGGTGAGAAACTTTTCTTGGTCAAATTCCCTACCAGAAAAGTCATTCCACCGCCGGAGGTAGCTATGAAATACATTCATGGGTACTGGTAAGGGGAGATGATGACCTTTGCGGCGAAAACTGGTAGGGGTGAGAAAGCTAAGGGTGACGGTGGTTTTGGTGGGTAATGGTGTGGCAAATAACTCAGCGTAGGTCGTGGGAGGAAGTGCGATCGCCCAATTTTGAATCTGCAAAGGGGCATTTCGCAACTGGACTATTGGAGGTAGAATTTTTACCCATAAACCCATCCACTGCACCACCCGTTGTGAAAGACCCGTCACATACCAGCGATAGGTTTGTCCTGCTTGCAATTGTACCTGTCTTCCGGAACTATGCAACGAACCATCTAAGCTAGAAATAGTAAAAGGCTTTTCCGACTCGCCATCGTGGAGGTATGCCGACAATTCCGGGTCAAACGACCGCACTTGATCCAGAAACCAAGCGTGCAACCCAATAGTGTATTGGGAATACAAACTAGCATCAAATTGGGGTGACAATTCAAACACTAACCCCAGTAATTCGGTGTTGTCAGACCATTGCTGGGAGGGTTGCGGTTTCTGCTTGCGTGTGCGCTGCGGTTGATTGGGCATGGAATCAAGAATGAAGAAGGAAAATTAGGTATTAAATGAGTCTTATATCTTCCTTCTTCTATCTTCTCTCTTCTAGTTTCTTTTTTCTCGTTTTCTTTCTATGCTGCTTCAGATTTGATACATAGCGTCTTTGTCCAGCGTCTGTGCCAGAAAAACGCTCCCACATTAATCAGCAAACAAGTAGTGGCTAGGGACATCAGCACATAAGTGGGCGCCATCACCACACCAATCGCGAACCAACTATACACGTGCAATACCATAACACCAGCAAACAGGCTGGCAATACCAGCAGCTGGTACGACTTGCACTGTCGGACGACGTAGCGCAGTTAATACCATTGTTACCAATGTCGCAATCAAGTTAATTGGTACAAGGAATGCACAAATAGCAATGCAGTTAGTGCGGGAGAACTCAGCTACGGTATGAAGGTCGAGCATCAGTTATTGTGTAGATTTGCAACATCCTTTCTGGATTGTCGCTTTATTTATTCAAGAAATGTAAATATCGTTGCATTTATTGACATTTCATGGATTGGGAATCGGGCACACACTGACATCAGGGATACACGGATGATGGATGGGAATGGGGAATGGGAAGTCCTCCGTGTTCCCAGTCCCCAGTCCCCTATCCCATGAGAATGACAGTATCGAGAACGTGAATCACCCCATTATCAGCTTCAATGTCTGCAGCCAGAACAGTGGCATTTTTGACTTCAAAGCCATCTTCACAATTGATATTAATCGTGGAACCTTCTAGGGAAGTCACCGTACCCATTTTTGCCAAATCATCCTTGGTATACTTCCCAGAGACGACGTGATACATGAGAATTCTAGTTAACTGGGGGATATTCTGCACCAGAGTTTGGATGGTTCCCGGTGGTAACTTCGCAAAAGCATCATCATTGGGTGCAAAGACGGTAAACGGACCAGGACTTTTGAGCGCATCTACCAAATTAGCTGCTTGTACCGCTGTCACCAGAGTCTTAAAAGCACCTGCACCAACCGCAATATCAACAATATCAGCCATTCATTTCACCTAAGCTTCTGGAAAAGATTTTAAAGGATAGTCAAGAAATTATGATTTTTATTAACTAATACGCTTCATAGAGTGAGTAAAGAGTTATCTTGTTTAATCTGAAAACAGAAAACACAGAGAAATAAGAGTTTGAAAGAGTTTTTGGCTAAGTCCTCACCCCAAATCGCCTTATCATAATCCACAGGAGCGTTCCTGATTCATCCTATGTCCCATCGCACGTATGCCATCCTGGGAACTGGTGCATTAGGGGGGTTCTACGGGGCTAAACTGCAAAAAGCTGGGTTAGATGTCCACTTTTTGCTTAATAGCGATTACTTACATGTCCAGCAACATGGTTTAATCGTCGAGTCCAAAGACGGCAACTTTAACCTCCCCATCGTCAAGGCTTACAACGACGCCACTAAAATACCACGCTGCGATGTGGTTGTTATTGCCCTGAAGACGACACAAAACCACCTGCTACCCAAAATCTTACCCCATGTCGTCAAAGATGACGGGGTAGTCTTGGTATTGCAGAATGGACTGGGTATTGAGCATCAAGTAGCAAGCATTGTCGGTAGCAACAGGGTAATTGGTGGCTTGTGCTTTCTGTGTTCCAATAAAGTAGCACCAGGACATATCCGTCATCTGGACTACGGGCAAATTACTCTGGGTGAATATACTGACAAATATCAGTCTGTGGGTATTACAGCCAGAATGCAGCAAATTCGGGATGACTTTGGATGTGCTGGGATTTCTATGCTCCTAGCTCCAGACTTGTTGCTAGCGCGTTGGCAACAACTAGTGTGGAATATTCCTTACAATGGGTTATCTGTAATACTTAACGCCAGAACTGATGAATTAATGACTAACCCCTACACTCGGAAATTAGTCGAAAATTTGATGGGTGAAGTACTTGCAGGTGCAAAAAGTTGCGATCGCACTATCCCCGACAGTTTCATCGCAACTATGCTTGACTACACCTTGAAAATGAAACCCTATCGCAATAGCATGAAAATAGATTTTGATGAACGTCGTCCCCTAGAACTAGAAGCGATTTTTGGCAACCCTTTACGTATCGCTGCTGCAGTAGGTGTTAATTTACCACAGATTAGTTGTTTCTATCAGCAATTAAAGTTTCTTGATGCTAAAAATCGGGTTGAAATTTCGCGCTAAGACGCAAAGAGCGCAAAGAGGTTTTTGGTGTCAGTAAAATTTACGTCAAAATATTAGTAAGTATCCTCAACAAGAAGAGATGGTAATGGTAATTTCTACAGTTGCTGCAACAGCTTATTCATTAGAAGATTGGATGCAAAATCCCCCTGAGGGTACAGAATGGGTAGATGGGGAATTAGTGGAGAAAAACGGAGTGACACTCAAGCATAGCCGTATTCAGGCGAAACTTGCTAGTTACTGGAGAAACTACCAAGAATCCAGCGGACAAGGGGGAGAAGTTTACACAGAGGTACCCTGTCGCACCAACAAACAGGGACGTGTTCCTGATGTTGCTTATCTCACACCTGAACTGATTAACCAATATGGTGAACCTGCTGTATTACCCCAGAGTTTTCCGCTGATTGCGGAAATAGTTTCCCCCACAGATTTGGCTGAAGATGTAATTGCTAAATCTCAAGAATATTTGCAGTTTGGTGGTGAAGAAGTCTGGCTAGTATTTCCCGAAAACCGTTGGATTATTGTTGTCACAAAAACTCAAAGTATTGTATTTATTTCCGGTGACATAGCCAGCACTCAAAATGTCCTTCCAGGTTTCAGCATACCAGTCAATGAACTATTAGCTTAATTAACAATTAAACTCTTTGCTTCCTAAAATCCTGAAAGATTTCGCTGCGCTAAGGCTTCTTGGCGGTTTAATTAAACCCTAAAATGTGTCCTAAAGACTTAATCACACTCAAATAAAAATTACCCTCTTTCTCCCGAAACACCACAAAAACAGTATCCGGAGTCCCGAAAAAAGGTCGCAGAGTCCATCCCAACTGACTCCCGACAAAAGCATAAAGCAACAACCAAAACTTTAAAACTTTACCCCTGATTTTACTTCCCTCATCATCTTGCTCCATTACCAAATTCATCGCTTGATATAAAGAATAAACTCCCATAAATCCGGTAATACCAAAAATTACCACATTTAACAAAATCAAAAATTGATAATTATTGGTACTAAGCATAAAAAACAGCGAAATGGGTGCAAAACTAAACAACAAAACGCTAGTTACTGCAATAGCTGTTAATACCAAAGCAAAATGCTGCCCAAAAGTGCGCTTAGAACCAAAAATCACATTAGCAAAAAACAGCGTTGGTAAACAAATCAACAGCGTTAATAAATAGAGAGCGGGCAATTTCACAGCCGAAGATAAGGCTTGCATCCAACTATGATATGCTCCGATAATTGCGCCATAAATTGCGAAAAAGATGGAACTGCAAACCAACAGAGAAATAATTTTATTATTTAGCCTTACCCCTAGACGAACTTCCTCCAAAAATCCTTGCGTGTCCCGCAATAAACCCATCAATACCGCAAATAACTTTATCCCTTGAGACTCGGATTCCATATTTTTATTCTCCCCAAATTCAGGTGAAAATTATCTAATATTATCTGTCTTTATCTGTGTCCATCTGTGGTTGATTTTTGTGATTCTCTTTTTACCGATTACCCAAAATCGACTGGATCGCCATCATAATATCAAGATAAAAATTGGTTTGAGTCGTCGGACGAAATAATTCAAAGGGTGAACCTGGGGAACCAAAAAATGGCCGCAGAAACCATCCTAACTGCATCCCGACAAAAGCATAGAGAAATAACCAAGACCTTAAAATAGTAGTTCTCGTTCCTTTCCCGACTTCATCTTGTTGCGAAAGTAACTGCATTCCCTCATACAGAAACTTCACCCCAAAGAAACCCGTCAGTCCAAAAAAGAAGACATTTAATAACTTAAAAAATTGATAGGAATCATCATTGGGAGAGGAAATCATAAAAAATAGCGTCACTGGTGCAAAGCTAAACAACAGGACGCTAATCACAGACACAGCAGTCATCAACACAGTAAAATGCTGTAGAAAACTGCTGCGGGAACCAAACAAAACATTGAAAAAATACAGCGTGGGAAAGCAAATAATCAGGGTTAATAAGTAAAAAGCTGGAAGTTTAACAGCCGATGCGATCGCTTGCTGAAAACTATGGGAAGCACCGACAATTAACCCATAGATAGCAAAAAAAATCGAACTACAAACCAACAGCGAGGTAATTTTGCTTTCTAGTCTGACTCCATCGCAGATTTCTTGCAAAAAATACTGGCGATCGCGCAGTAAACTAATCAGTACATTGAAGTGTTTTATTCCATTTTCTTGCTTTTGCAACATTTTTATTTTTCTTCCCCACCTTTGATAATTTGTACAACTTAATCAGAGTAATCACCCCCAGAGCCATATTTCCAACCATCAACCCAGCGATGGTAATAATATTGAGAACTGGGTGGTAAGCTTTTTGTCCAAGATTTTAACACTGAATTAAGTAAAAATAAGGCAGTATAAATGCCTAAATTTGTGTAATGCACCATCCAATCAAGTAACGCTACCAATCCTACTTGGGGAATAATTTTTGCCACCAGCAGCGGATGTGTTATACCAGTTTTGATCAGCGTCCGCGTCAAACCAGAAAATTGCACCACATCTTGTAAAAATGGTTTGAGAACTGGTTCACCCAATTGTTGCATTTCTTGAAATACTATTGACAGTAAGTTATTAATTTGCTGTGGGGAAATCTTTTGATTTACAGCCGCACTCATCGCTTTTTGGAACAACCAAGTTACAGTTAAACTAGGCTGGTATGGTTGCAAAAGTCCCAAAGCATTGGCAGATAATTGTTCGGTTTGTAAAGCTTCATTAATTCCCCAAGTTAATCGCTTGAGGTGACGGACCATTGCACCAAAACCACCGAAACTTAAAGGAGATTGACTACCGCTACTATCTCCCACTGGTAGAATGCGATTCCAAGGGCTTTTTACCGGACTTTGACGATAGGAAGGGAAGAAACCAAACAACGCTCGTTGAAACTTTAATTGCGCCAATTCCATACCCTGATATTCTGGTAACAGGCGCAGATAATCCTCAAACAGTGCTTCTAAACTCAAGCGGTTGGGTGCAGCATCCATGTAGGTAAATAAATATGTAGTTCTACCATCTCTTGCGGGAAAAGCTTCCCAGAAATATTGGCATTGGTTCTGCATGGGTGTGAAAGATAATATCAAGTCCCCAGATTCATTTTCCGGAAAACCTTGAGCGCAACTTCCCACAACTAAACACAGCGCATCGGGTTTTTTTCCCCCACGTGCTTGACGGATGATGGGAGAAAAATGTCCCATTGCATCGATGAGTAACCTAGCTTTACCAACACCATTTACCATCACCCCATCGGGATGGACTACTGCTGAGGTAAATGGGGTATTTTCCAATAACTTACCACCAGCAGCTAGAAAGCGTAACTTCAGGGTTTCCAGTAAATAGACTGGATCTACCCCGATATTCAGGACATCTTTTACCCAAACTTCTTCACCACCGAGAAAACTTACTCTTGCAGGGTTGTATTCCGTAGCGATCGCTTCGTCTAGTTCCTCTGGTGTCAGCAAGTTCAATTCCAGAAATACTTGCAATTCTTTGCGGGAAATGTTCCACTCCTGTTCCCTCCCCCGGAGAATACCTCTCTCCATCAATGCTACCCGCAAACCTTGCACCGCTAAAGCAGCACCAATTAAAATTCCCAAGGTACCACCGCAGATTACCACATCCCAGTCAACAGTACGCAATGATTCTTGACTTTCCGTGATTACCGTTGGTACAGATGCGGAGTTTTCCCGCAATGATGTCAGCATCCCATCCACGCGACGCAAACCACCCAAAACATCCCCTGGTAATTGGGAGAGAATTTCTTCTGTAACAGACATAAGCGATATCATTCCCATTGCAACGAAAGACGCGATATATCGCGTCTATACATTAATGGTGACAGGTTCTGTAGGGTGGGCAGATTTGCTAATCCAGATATGTGTAACAATAGATTAAGAATATTAGAGAGCCACAGCGCTCCTTCAGACAAAAAATCATGAATCGCTCCAAGATAGTCGCTATCCTTACCGGCGCCATTTCTGTTATCCTAGCTGTTGCTTACCTGATTCTTGTGCAACTGCTGGACTTTCGTGGGGAAATGAAACCAGCACCCATCAGCCAGATTGAGCAAGTACCCGTTGTTATTGCTCATGTTTATCCCAGAAATAATGAATTCTAATATTTTGGTGGTGTGATAAACTCACCCCTTAATTTTGCCAATGTAGATTTTACCTAAAAAAACTGATTGGTTATCAGTTTTTTATGTATAAAAACATACTAAAATTTAGCCAAATTAACAAATTAGTCCGAGCAGAAGCAGTTGAATTACTACTTCCGCTGACTGTTTACGCATTGCAAATGTAATCAATATCAGTACTTATGTAGTCCCACCTTACCGATTCATAGATAAAAAGCAATGCGTATTATTTGGGAATCAAATGATGACAATCTATTAAAATTTATTAGAGTAAACATCGCTTAATTGTCTAGGTTGTACGTTCCATTTTTAAACGTATTAAGGTTACGCTATATCTAACAAGATTAAGCAAATATTAATTTAAGTAAACTGCGTCCCCGGAACACCGGGGACAAACCGCCATTGCTTAACAAACCCCAAAGATTTGCTGTTGCTGCAACTTTTCGAGGATATCATTGATGTCTCATCTCCTCCTAGACACAGTTTGGCTAGTCCCACTTTACGCCTTAATAGGTGGGCTTCTGGCTGTGCCTTGGTCGCCTGGAATTATTCGTCGTAGCGGACCAAGACCAGCAGGTTACGTAAATGCCGTAATGACATTTGTAAGCTTCATGCATAGTGTCATTGCCCTTCCTGCCACGTGGAATCAGCCACCACAAGAAATCTTAATTCCCTGGCTGAACACAGCAGGCTTAAACCTCACCATTGCCATCGAAATCTCTTCAGTTACTGTGGCGGCGATGGCTGTAATTTCTGGCTTAAACCTGCTAGCACAAATTTATGCTGTCGGCTACATGGAGATGGACTGGGGTTGGGCACGCTTTTTCTCCCTGTTGGGATTTTTTGAAGCTGGTTTGTGTGCCCTGGTCATTTGTAATTCCCTGTTCTTCAGCTATGTAATCCTAGAAATGCTGACCCTGGGAACCTACATGCTCGTAGGGCTGTGGTTCAGTCAGCCTTTAGTGGTAACAGGCGCCAGAGACGCTTTCTTAACCAAACGGGTAGGAGACTTATTCCTGCTGATGGGAGTTGTCGCTCTACTACCAGTAGCTGGAACTTGGAATTATACCGAACTAGCCCAATGGGCTGCTACTGCCCAAGTAGACCCGACAGTGATGGCATTAATCTGCTTGGGATTAATTGCCGGTCCGATGGGTAAATGCGCCCAGTTTCCCCTGCATTTGTGGCTGGATGAGGCCATGGAAGGACCAGTCCCCAGCACAATTTTGCGGAACTCAGTAGTTGTGGCAAGCGGTGCATGGGTGTTAATTAAATTACAACCTGTGTTTGCCCTGTCGCCGGTAGCTTCCACCACAATGGTAGCTGTAGGTGCCGTCACAGCCCTTGGTGCTTCCTTGATTTCCATTGCTCAAGTTGACGCCAAGCGCTGTTTATCCTATTCCGTCAGCGCCTATATGGGTTTGGTGTTCATCGCCGTAGGCACCCAACAAGACGAAGCAGCGCTGTTGTTGGTACTCACCCATGCGATTGCAGCCGCACTATTGGTGATGTCCACTGGTAC
>Ga0114939_10001333_pt1 | contig 19525 bp, 23 predicted proteins | sample AshMeaCrysSpring_FD_87196 | JGI IMG/M metagenome (GOLD analysis project Ga0114939, IMG submission 87196) | Groundwater microbial communities from Big Spring, Nevada to study Microbial Dark Matter (Phase II) - Ash Meadows Crystal Spring | ecosystem: Environmental > Aquatic > Deep subsurface >...
CCTCGCCAGCGCGCTGTCGCGGGGCCAGCCATTGTACATCCTGCTGAACGCGGGTCTGATCATCTTCTTCTGCTTCTTCTACACGGCGCTGGTGTTCAACAGCAAGGAAACGGCCGACAACCTGAAGAAGAGCGGCGCCTTCGTGCCGGGCATCCGGCCGGGCGACCAGACCGCCCGCTACATCGACAAGATCCTGATGCGGCTGACGCTCGGCGGCGCCATCTACATCACGCTGGTGTGCCTGGTGCCGGAGTTCCTGAACCTGCGCTTCTCGGTGCCGTTCTACTTCGGCGGCACCTCGCTGCTGATCGTCGTGGTGGTGACGATGGACTTCATGTCGCAGGTGCAGGCGTACCTGATGACGCACCAGTACGAAAGCCTGCTGAAGAAGGCGAACTTCAAGGGCTTCGGGCCGGGGCTGCCGCGCTAGGCGGGACGACGGGAGATCGATGGCCAAGGACGACGTGATCCAGATGCAGGGCGAGGTTCTCGAGAACCTGCCCAACGCGACCTTCCGCGTGAAGCTGGAAAACGGACACGTCGTGCTCGGCCACATTTCGGGAAAGATGCGGATGCACTACATCCGCATCCTTCCCGGCGACAAGGTCACGGTCGAACTGACGCCGTACGACCTGTCGCGGGCCAGGATTGTTTTCCGCGCCAAATAGCGCGGACGGAGAAGAGCGATGAAAGTCAACGCATCGGTCAAGAAGATGTGCCGCAAGTGCAAGATCATCCGCCGCAACCGCGTGGTGCGCGTGATCTGTTCCGACCCGCGGCACAAGCAGCGCCAGGGCTGAGCGCCTGAAAGACAACGACGACTGAGGTCACCAGATGGCTCGTATTGCAGGCATCAACATTCCGCCGCAGCAGCATGCCGAGATCGGCCTGACGGCGATCTACGGCATCGGCCGCGCGCGCGCGCGCGCGATCCTCGATGCGGCCAACGTGCCGCACAGCAAGAAGGTCAGGGAGCTGACCGACGGCGAGCTCGAGCGCATCCGCGACGCGATCGCCCGCGTGCCGGTCGAAGGCGACCTGCGGCGCGAGATCCAGCTGTCGATCAAGCGCCTGATCGACCTCGGCTGCTACCGCGGCATGCGCCACCGCCGCGGCCTGCCGGTGCGCGGCCAGCGCACGCGCACCAATGCGCGCACGCGCAAGGGCCCGCGCAAGGCGGGCGTCGCGCTGAAGAAGGCGGCCTAGAGCGCACGACCAGGAGGAACGACACCGATGGCCAGGAACCCGACCACTCAGCAGGCCGCCGCGCAGCGCGTGCGCAAGAAGGTCAAGAAGAACGTCGCCGAGGGCATTGCCCACGTGCACGCCTCGTTCAACAACACGATCATCACCATCACCGATCGCCAGGGCAACGCGCTGTCGTGGGCCAGTTCCGGCGGCCAGGGCTTCAAGGGTTCGCGCAAGTCGACGCCCTTCGCCGCCCAGGTCGCCGCCGAGCAGGCCGGCCGGGCGGCGGCCGAGTGCGGCGTGAAGAACCTCGAGGTCAGGATCAAGGGCCCCGGCCCCGGCCGCGAATCGAGCGTGCGGGCACTGAACGCCGTCGGCTTCCGCATCAGCTCGATCCAGGACATCACGCCGGTGCCGCACAACGGCTGCCGGCCACCGAAGCGCCGTCGCGTCTAGATCGGAGACGACTGTCGATGGGCATGGACAACCTCGTGTCCGCGCACTGAACTTCCGCGGGCCGCCCACCGGCCCCGGGGTCAGCCGCCCGGACTCAATGCAGACCGCTGCAGGATAGGAAAGACACAATGGCTCGCCATATCGGAGCAAAACTCAAGCTTTCGCGCCGCGAAGGCACGGACCTCTTTCTCAAGAGCTCGCGCCGCGCGCTCGACACCAAGTGCAAGGCCGACTCCAAGCCCGGCCAGCACGGCCGCATTTCGGGCGCCCGCATGTCCGACTACGGCGTGCAGCTGCGCGAGAAGCAGAAGGTCAAGCGGATGTACGGCGTGCTCGAGCGACAGTTCCGGCGCTACTTCCAGCAGGCCGCCAGCCGCAAGGGCAACACCGGCACCAACCTGATCGGCCTGCTCGAGTCGCGGCTCGACAACGTGGTGTACCGGATGGGTTTCGGCTCGACGCGCGCCGAGGCGCGGCAGCTGGTGTCGCACCGGGCGATTGCCGTCAACGGCGAAACAGCCAGCATCCCGTCGATGATGGTCAAGCCGGGCGACGTGATCAGCGTCCGCGACAAGGCCAAGAAACAAGGGCGGATCGCCGAGGCGGTGTCGCTGGCCGAGCAGTCGGGCCTGCCGTCGTGGGTCGACGTCGACACCAAGAAGCTCGAGGGCAAGTTCAAGTCCCTGCCGGAGCGCGACGAGGTCGCCCAGGACGTCAACGAGTCGCTCGTCGTCGAGCTGTACTCGAGGTAAGGGCAGGAACGCCGCTGCGGCCCGGCCGCGGCGGCGACGTTTTTTCCCCGCGGGCGCTTCGCCCGGACCATCCATCAGCCTTATCGGTGTAACGAGCCGAGGGTATTGAAAAGGGATCGTTCATGTCAGCCACCGCAATGCTCAAGCCGCGCGCGATCGAAGTCGAGGCGAGCGGCGCCAATAGCGCCGTCGTCACCATGGAGCCGTTCGAGCGTGGCTACGGCCACACGCTCGGCAACGCGCTGCGTCGTATCCTGCTGTCGTCGATGATCGGCTACGCGCCGACCGAGGCGCAGATCTCCGGCGTCGTGCACGAGTACTCGACCGTGCCCGGGGTGCGCGAGGACGTCGTCGACATCCTGCTCAACCTCAAGGGCGTGGTGTTCAAGCTGCACAACCGCGAGGAAGTCTCCCTGACGCTGCGCAAGGAGGGCGAGGGCCTGGTCACCGCGGCCGACATCGAGCTGCCGCACGATGTCGAGATCATCAACCCCGACCACGTCATCGCGCACCTGACCGGCGGCGGCAGGCTGGAGATCCACCTGAAGGTCGAGATGGGCCGCGGTTACGTGCCGGGCAACCTGCGCGCCTTCCGCGAAGACCATTCGAAGACCATCGGCCGCATCCTGATGGACGCGTCGTTCTCGCCGATCAAGCGCGTCTCGTACACGGTGGAAAGCGCCCGCGTCGAGCAGCGCACGGACCTGGACAAGCTGGTGATGACGATCGAGACCAACGGCGCCATCACGCCGGAGGAAGCCGTGCGCCAGTCGGCGCGGCTGCTGGTCGAGCAGCTGTCGGTGTTCGCCGCGCTCGAGGGCGTGGCCGAGCCGGTGGCCGGCGGCGCGCGCCCGGCAACGCAGGTCGACCCGATCCTGCTGCGGCCGGTCGATGACCTCGAACTGACGGTGCGCTCGGCCAACTGCCTGAAGGCGGAGAACATCTTCTATATCGGCGACCTGATCCAGCGCACCGAGAACGAACTGCTGAAGACGCCGAACCTCGGCCGCAAGTCGCTGAACGAGATCAAGGAGGTGCTCGCCGCCCGCGGCCTGACCCTCGGCATGAAGCTGGAAAACTGGCCCCCTGCCGGCCTGGAAAAATAGGCGAGGCTGGCGGCCTCCAACGCACCCACCGACCCGCCCGGCGCAGGGATCGAAGAGTCGGATCAACCGAAGACTGGAAGGAATTACCCCATGCGTCACGGACACGGACTGCGGAAACTGAACCGCACCAGCAGCCATCGGCTGGCGATGCTGCGCAACATGTCGAACTCGCTGCTGCGCCACGAGCGCATCAAGACCACGCTGCCGAAGGCCAAGGAACTGCGCCGCGTGGTCGAGCCGCTGATCACGCTGGCCAAGGAGGCGACGGTGGCCAACCGCCGCCTGGCCTTCAACCGCCTGCGCGACCGCGAGCTGGTCGTCAAGCTCTTCGATGAACTCGGCCCGCGCTACAAGGCGCGCAACGGCGGTTACACGCGGATCCTGAAGTTCGGCTTCCGCGTCGGCGACAACGCGCCGATGGCGCTGATGGAACTCGTCGACCGGCCCGAGACGCCGGTCGCCGAAGGCGAGGCGAAGGCCGAGTAAGGCCGCGCCTGTGGGGCACCATCGCTTGGCGGTCCTTCGGACGGACCGGGCAACGAGGGCTGCAACCGCGCGCCGCGCCGCCCCGGGCGTGGATCCTTCGAAAGCTGGCGAGAACGTGGCCCCGTGAGCGCCGAAGTCCTGCTGGTCCTGACCAACTGTCCCGACGAGGACGCCGCCGAGCGAATCGCCACGGCGCTGGTCGGGAACCGGCTGGCGGCCTGCGTCAACATGCTGGCGCCGGTCGAATCGACCTATCGCTGGCAGGGCAAAGTCGAGCAGGCGGTGGAGGTGCCGCTGCTCATCAAGTGCACACGCGAGCGCTACGCGGCGCTCGAAGAGGCGATCCGCCAGCTGCACCCGTACACGGTGCCCGAAATCGTCGCCGTCCCGGTGGTGGCCGGCTTCGCGCCTTACCTGCGCTGGGTGGCCGACGAGACCACGCCGCCGATGGTGGCGTGATTCGGCCAACGACTGCCGCCGCGGAGAGCCCACTGATGACCGGCGTCGGGCGGGTCCGCATCGACAAGTGGCTGTGGGCGGCGCGCTTCTTCAAGACGCGCACGCTGGCGGCCGAGGCGGTCGAACTCGGCCGCGTGCGGGTCAGCGGCGAGCGGATCAAGCCGGCGCGCGAGGCGCGCGTCGGTGACCGCGTCGAAGTGTTCGCCGGCGAACTGCGCCGGGAGTTCGTGATCCGCGCGCTGTCGTCGCAGCGCGGGCCGGCGACCGTGGCGCAGCTTCTGTACGAGGAAACGGCCGACAGCTGCGCCCGCCGCGAGCAACGGCGCGAGATGGCGCGCTACGGCGCCGAGCCGGCGCGGTCGATCAAGGGCCGGCCGACCAAGCGCGAGGGGCGAATGCTTCGCTCGGTGCGCGGGCCGGCGGAGCACAGCGGCGATTAGCCGACCTACGGCGCGCTGAGCGGTCGGCCCGCCTCTTGCCGCCGCATCCGCCGGCGCCACCAGCGGGCCAGTCCCGTCGGCCGATCGGTGAGCACGCGCCGCACCCACAGCAGGACCAGCAGCATCACCGCCAGCACGACCATCGTCGCGACCACCAGACCGAAGCCGTGCGGGTGGCCGGCCAGAGGAATCCGCTCGAAGTTCATGCCCCAGATGCCGGCCACCAGCGTCAGCGGCGCGAAGACCGCGGTGATCACCGTCAGGATGCGCATGATCTGATTGGTCCGGTGCGCGGTGGCCGAGAAGTGCAGCTGCACCGCGGTCTCGATCGAGTTCTCCAGCCGGCCGGCATGGCTGAGCACGCGCTCGATGTGCTCGATCACGTCGGCGATCCGCACCAGATGGGTGTCGCTGCGCTGCGCTTGCGGCGTGCCTTCGAGGTAATCGTCGCGCAGCTCCTGCACCGCGCCGCGCTGCTCCTCGCAAAGGTTCTGCAGGCGGCGCAGTTCGATGCGCGCGTCGAGCAGCGCGCGCCAGTCGTCGAACGGGCGGCGACGGTCGAGCAGTTCGCGTTGCCAGCGGTCGAGGCGATCGGTCAGCGGCTGGCGCAGGTCGAGGTAGCGATCGACCATGCCGTTGACGAGCCGCAGCAGCAGGTCGTCGGGCCGCTGCGGCAGCCGTGGCGCCACGCTGTCCGGGCCGTTGCCGCCGGCACCCTTCGCGCCCTGGCGTGGCCGGTATTCGAGCAGGCGCGTGCGAACGGCCTCGATGGTCCGCGAGCCGGGGTTGCGAACCGTGACCAGCAACCGATCGAGCAGGAAGAACGTGACCGGGCGCGTGACGATTGGCTGCAGCCGGCGGCCGTGGCGCCGCTGCTCGGGCAGGTGATCGATATCGGCCAGCGGCGTCAGGCTGCGGTCTTCCTCGGGTGTCAGCTTGCGGAAGATCAGCATCTGATAGCCGGCGGTCGGCTCGAAGTACGACCGGTGCTGCAGGTTGGCGGCGTCCTTCAGGTGCAGGTCGTGCAGGCGCTCGCCGCTCAGGCGCAACACGGCCTCGCGCAACGCCTCGGGGTCGGCACGAAACTCGTCGTGCGTGACGTCGAGCCAGTGAAAGCCGGCCGCGGCTGGTTCCGCGGGTGCCGCGTCGAGGCGGCTGGCAAGCTCCGGCTGAACCAGCAGCCAGATCATGGCGTGCTCAACGATCCGGCGCCAGCCATTGCGCCGCCTGCAGCGCGAAGTAGGTCAGCACGCCGTCGGCACCGGCGCGCTTGAACGCCAGCAGCGATTCGAGCACCGCCTTTTTCTCGTCCAGCCAGCCGTTGATGCCAGCGGCCTTGAGCATCGCGTACTCGCCGCTGACCTGGTAGGCGTAGGTCGGCATGCGGAACTCGTCCTTCACCCGGCGCACGATGTCCAGGTACGGCATGCCGGGCTTGACCATCACCATGTCGGCGCCCTCGGCGATGTCGAGCGCGACCTCGCGCAGCGCCTCGTCGGTGTTGGCCGGGTCCATCTGGTAGGCGGCCTTGTTCGACTTGCCGAGATTGCCGGCGGAGCCGACCGCGTCGCGGAACGGACCATAGAACGCGCTGGCGTACTTGGCCGAGTAGGCCATGATCCGCGTGTGGATGTGGCCGCCCGATTCCAGCATCTGCCGGATCGCGCCGATGCGCCCGTCCATCATGTCGCTCGGGGCGACGATGTCGACGCCAGCCTCGGCCTGCACCCGCGCCTGCTCGCGCAGCACCGCGATCGTCTCGTCGTTCAGCACGTAGCCGCTATCGTCGATCAGGCCATCTTGGCCATGCGTGGTGAAGGGATCGAGCGCGACGTCGGTCAGCAGGCCGAGGTCGGGAAAGCGCCGCTTCAGCTCGCGCACCGCGCGCGGCACGAGGCCTTCGGGGTTGGTCGCCTCGCGGCCATCGGGGCGCTTCAGCGACAGGTCGATCACGGGGAAGAGAGCCATCACCGGGATGCCGGCCGCAACGCAGCGCTCGGCCACCGGCAGCAGCCGGTCCACCGACAGTCGCTGCACGCCCGGCATCGACGCGACGTCCTCCGACCGCCGGCTGCCGTCGAGGACGAAGACCGGGTAGATCAGGTCGTCCGTCGTGAGCCGGTGTTCGCGCATCAGGCGGCGGGAGAACTCGTCGCGCCGCATGCGGCGCAGGCGCAGCGAAGGGTAGGTTCCGAGTACGGGCATAGGTGGAAGTCCGAGCTTCAATTCGTGCCGGAATCGGCGAGACTGACTTCAGGCGATTTTTGTCGCCTCCCGCTGTTCCTCCCTGAGCGGGGCCCGAAAAAGGGCATTGCACCCCGAGCCCGGCTCGGGGTTTTTTTCGCCGGCCGATGATACGCGCCGCCTGTGCTCAGCCTTCGATGATCTGCCGCAGCGTCAGGCGCAGTTCCTCGACCCCTTCCTTCTTCAAGCCCGAGAACAGCTGCACCGACACCGGCATCGGCAGCGACTCTGCCCGGTGTTCGGCCTGCGCGACGACCCGCGCCCGCTCCGGACGCGCGATCTGGTCGGCCTTGTTCAGCAGCAGGTGGACGCGCAGCGCCTCGGCGTCGCTCCGTCCGCTGATCCACGCGAGCAGGTGCTCGTCGGCGCCGGCCAGCGGACGCCGCGCATCCATCACGATCACCACGCCGCGCAGCAGCCGCCGGCCCGCCAGGTAGCCGCCCACCAGCTGGTCCCAGCGCGATCGGGTCGGCGCATCGACCTTGGCGAAGCCGTAGCCCGGCAGGTCGACCAGATAGGCGCCGGTCCTGGGCAGGCCCTCCGGCCCGCGATCGGGCACTTCGAAGAAATTCAACAGCTGCGTGCGGCCCGGGGTCTTGCTGGCGTGCGCGAGCTGCCGCTGGCCGGTGAGCACGTTGATCGCCGTGGACTTGCCCGCGTTGGAGCGGCCGACGAACGCGACCTCGGGCACCATCGCCAGCGGCGCGCCGTTCAGCGCCGCGAGCTCGGCGACCGAGATCACGAACCGGGTGGACTCGAAGTGCAGCACGAGGACCGAGGGGGCGTGCAGGGGAGGAACTGGACGGGCGAACGTCCGAGGCGCGCTACGGTAGAATACGCGGCTGCGACCGGGTGCGCGCCAACGCGCGCTGCGCATCGATCGGGTGACCGCGAGTCAACAAGAATCGGCCATGAGATCCACGTCCTTTCCGATGCTTCTCGACGGCACTGGCCGCGTCCTCGCGGCCTGGACAGTCGGCCTGGCGCTGCCGTTATCCGCCTGGGCACAGGGGCCGACCGCAGCCGTCAAGCCGGACCTGAAGCGGGGCCATGAGATCGCGACGACGATCTGCGTCGCCTGCCACGGCGCCGACGGCAACTCGACGATCGCCGCCAATCCGAAGCTTTCGGGACAGGACGCCACCTACCTGCTGAAGCAGCTGAACGACTATGCCAGGCCGGCCGACGACAAGGCCGCGCGCGTGAACAGCGTGATGACCGGCATCCTCGGCGGCATCTCGCCCGCCGACCGGGTCCATGTCTCCCACCACTACGCGCGCCAGGAACACAAGCCGGGGGTGGCGCGCAGTCGCGACACGCTCGAACTCGGCCAGCGCATCTACCGCGCCGGCATTCCGGAGCGCAACGTGCCCGCCTGCATCGGCTGTCACAGCCCGAGCGGCGCCGGCATTCCAGCGCAGTATCCGCGCCTGGCCGGCCAGCACGCCGAGTACACCGAGGCGCAGCTGGCGGCTTTCTACGACGGCACGAGGCGCAACAGCGTGCCGATGACGCAGATCGCCGCCCGGCTGACCCGGCAGGAGATGCGGGCAGTGGCGGACTTCGTCGCCGGGCTGCGTTGAGCGTCTGCCGTCGGCCGGACTGACGGCGGCGCGATCGCGCAGGCCGCCGGCTACGGCTTGCCGAAGACCTCGTTGACTTGCTGCGTCACGCGGATGAAGGTGGTCCGCTTCGACAGCTCCTTCAGCCGGCGCGCGCCGACGTAAGTACAGGCCGAGCGGACGCCGCCGAGGATGTCCTGCACCGTCCTGGCCACTTCGCCGCGATAGGGCACCTGGACTTCCTTGCCTTCGGCGGCGCGGTACCCGGCCACGCCGCCGGAGTAGCGCTCCATCGCGGCGCGGCTGCTCATCCCGTAGAAACGCTGGAAGCGCTCGCCGTTGCGCTCGATGATCTCGCCGCCGCACTCGTCGTGACCGGCCAGCATGCCGCCGAGCATCACGAAGTCGGCGCCGCCGCCGAACGCCTTGGCGACATCGCCGGGGGTCGTGCAGCCGCCGTCGGCGCAGATGTGGCCGCCGAGTCCGTGCGCCGCGTCGGCGCACTCGATCACGGCCGACAGTTGCGGATAGCCGACGCCGGTCAGGTTGCGCGTCGTGCACACCGAACCCGGACCGATGCCGACCTTGACGATGTCGGCGCCGGAGAGGATCAACTCCTCGGTCATCTCGCCGGTGACCACGTTGCCGGCCATGATCACGAGGTCCGGTTGGCGGCCGCGCAGCCGGGTGACGAAGGTGACGAAGTTCTCGTGATAGCCGTTGGCCACGTCGACGCAGACGTACTGCACGGCGCCGGGCGCGGCGCGCACCAGGCGCTCGAACTTGTCCTCGTCGGCGCGGGTGATGCCCATCGAGTAGAAGGCCGCCGACTTGCGCTCGAGCGCGCCGAAGAACTCCGCGTACTGCTCGACCGCGAAGTGCTTGTGCAGCGCTGTGGACAGCTTGAACCCGTCGAGCGCGCGCGCCATCTCGAAGGTGCCGATGGTGTCCATGTTGGCGGCGACGATCGGGATGCCGCGGTAGTCGACCTTGGCGTTGCGGAAGCGGAACTCGCGCGTGATGTCGACTTCGCTGCGCGAAGTCAGCGTCGAGCGCTTCGGTCGGATCAGCACGTCCCTGTAGTCAAGCTTGACCTCGTGTTCGATGTGCATGGCGCGGCTCCGGGCCCTGTCCGCCGCCAAGTGTAGGGGCGGCGTCGGCCGGACCGGCAGCTGCGGACCGATGCCGCGGTGCTGTAAGGTCCGGTCGGTCGCGCCGACCCATGGCGACCGCCATTCGAGGAACCCGAAATGCTGATCGGTCGCCGAGACGACATCCTCCCGTCGGAGATCACGCCGGCAGGCGTCTGGCGCCGGCGCCGGGCGCTGATCCGGGCCGCGGCCACGGTGGGACTGGTCGGGCCCGCGACCGTGGCCGCCTGGAATCCGGGTGCCGCCAGGCTCGCCGGCAGGCCAAGTCCGCTGTCGACGATGGAGCGCGCCACGGCCTACGACCTCGTCACCGGCTACTGCAACTTCTACGAGTTCGGCACCGAGAAGGACGATCCGCCCCGGCACGCGCCGAAGCGGCTGCGGACGCGACCGTGGCAGGTCGTCGTCGACGGCGAGGTGCGGCGGCCGCGCACGCTCGACATCGACGAGCTGATGAAGCTCGCGCCGATGGAGGAGCGGATCTACCGTCTGCGCTGCGTCGAGGCTTGGTCGGCGGTCGTGCCCTGGATCGGCTATCCGCTCGCCGAGCTGATCAGGCGCGTCGAGCCCACCGGCAACGCGAAATTCGTCGAGTTCACGACGCTTGCCGACCGGCAGCAGATGCCGGGGCTTGCCTCGGGCGTGATCGATTGGCCCTATGTCGAGGGCTTGCGCCTGGACGAAGCGATGCATCCGCTGACGCTGCTCGCCTTCGGCCTGTACGGCGAGGTGCTGCCGAGCCAGAACGGCGCGCCGCTGCGCCTGGTGGTGCCGTGGAAATACGGCTTCAAGAGCGCGAAGTCGCTGGTGCGGATCCGCTTCGTCGCGCAGCAGCCGGTGAACAGCTGGCAGAAGTCGGCGCCGAACGAGTACGGCTTCTATTCGAACGTCAATCCGAACGTCGACCACCCGCGCTGGAGCCAGGCCAGCGAGCGCAGGCTCGGCGAGGACGGCCTGCTGGCGCGGCGCCGGTCGACCGCGATGTTCAACGGCTACGGCGAGCAGGTGGCATCGCTGTACGCCGGCATGGATCTGAAGCGCTTCTATTGAGCGGGGACGAGCGGGCGCTGCGCGGCCTGCGATGTCCGTGTCGCCGATGCTGACGCCGAGTGCCTTTTCCCGGTCGCGGGCGCTGCTGTTTGCGCTGTGCCTCGTGCCGCTGGCGCGGCTGGTCTGGCTCGGCTCGGTGGGTGGGCTCGGGGCCAATCCGGTCGAGTTCGTGGTCCGTTCGCTCGGCACCTGGACCCTGGTCGCCTTGCTGGCCACGCTCGCGGTCACGCCGTTGCGGCTGGCCACCGGCTGGGTATGGCTCGCACGGCTGCGGCGGATGCTGGGCCTGTTCACGTTCTTCTATGCGCTGCTGCACTTCGGCGCCTATCTCGGGCTCGACCAGTGGTTCGACCTCGCCGCCATTGCCCGCGACGTGCTGAAACGGCCGTACATCACCGTCGGCTTCGCCTCGCTGCTGCTGTTGCTGCCGCTGGCGGTGACTTCGACCAACGGGTGGGTGAAGCGGCTCGGCGCGCGCCGCTGGCAGCGCCTGCACCGGCTCGTTTACCTGGTCGCGCCTCTGGCGGTGACCCACCTGTGGTGGCAGAAGGCGGCGAAGAACGATCTCGACGGACCGATCGCCTACGCCATCGTGCTCGCCGTGCTGCTCGGCGTGCGCGCGCTGCGGGCGCTGCGCCCGGCGGCCGGCGCGCGTCAGGGCAGCGTCTTTTCCAGCGAGAACAGGTCGGCTGCCGTTTCGCGCCGGCGGACTTCGTAGAGGCGATCGCCGTCGACCATCACCTCGGCCGCGCGTCCGCGCGAGTTGTAGTTGCTGGCCATGCTCATGCCGTAGGCACCGGCGCCGAGGATCGCGAGCAGGTCGCCGGGCGCGGCCACCAGGCTGCGCTCGCGCGCCAGCCAGTCGCCCGACTCGCAGATCGGGCCGACGACGTCGTAGGTGCGCGGCGTGCCGGCGCGCGGCTCGACCGGCTGCACGTCCATCCAGGCGTCGTACAGCGCCGGGCGCAGCAGGTCGTTCATCGCTGCGTCGACGACCAGGAAGTTCTTCTCCGCGCCGGGCTTGACGATGTTCACGCGCGTGAGCAGCACGCCGGCGTTGCCGACAATGGAACGGCCCGGTTCGAACATCAACGTCCTGCCGCCGTGGCCGCGCGCCTCGACATGCTCGATCAGCGCGCCGATCAGCGCGGCCGCAGGCGGCGGATTCTCGTCGCGGTAGCGGATGTCCAGCCCGCCGCCGAAGTCGATGTGCGCCAGCCCGATGCCTTCGCGCGCCAGCGTGTCGACGAGGTCGAGCAGGCGGTCGGCCGCTTCGCGGTAGGGCGCGATCTCGCCGATGCGCGAGCCGATGTGACAGTCGATGCCGACGATCTCGACGTGCGGCATTTGCGCCGCGCGCCGATACAGCGGCAGCGTATCGGCGTAGGCCACGCCGAACTTGTTGCTGCGCAGGCCGGTCGAGATGTAAGGGTGCGTCTTCGGATCGACGTCCGGATTCACGCGCACCGAGATCCGCGCCCGCCGCCCGCTTTCGGCGGCGACGCGCTCGACCATTTCCAACTCGGCCACCGATTCGAGGTTGAAGCACAGGATGTCGGCGGCCAGCGCCTGCGCAATCTCGGCGGCGGTCTTGCCGACGCCGGAGAACACCACCTTGCGCGGATCGCCACCGGCGGCGATCGCCCGCGCCAGTTCACCGCCGGAAACGATGTCGAAGCCGGCGCCCAGCCGTGCCAGCAGGTTGAGCACGGCGAGGTTCGAGTTGGCCTTCATCGCGTAGCACACCAGCGACGGCCGGCCCTGCAGCGGTGCCAGGTACTCGGCAAAGGCGGCCTCGATCGCCGCCCGCGAATAGACATAGGTCGGCGTGCCGAAGCGGGCCGCGATCTCGGCCAGCGGCACGCCCTCGCACGCCAGGGTTCCGCCACGCCGATGAAACGCCGGCTCGGTTCCCGGAGGAGGGATGTCTTCTTTCATTGCCGGCGATCCTGCGCCGATGGCACGTCGTGCGTTGCGGGAGCGGACGGCTTGCGGCGAGCCTCCTCGGGCAGCACCAGCGGGCCCTTCTGCCCGCAGGCTGCCAGCAGCGTCACCGCCAATACAATCGCGCCTATCGAGCGGAGCATCGGGTCAATCTAGCATGGGGATGAGCGATTCCGAGTTTGCCGCCGCTGCCGAGCGCGCGCTGGACGCGATCGAGTCGGCGATCGAGGCCTGCGATGCCGACATCGACACCCAGCGCAGCGGCGGCGTGCTGACGATCGAACTGGCCAACGGCTCGAAGGTCGTGGTCAACAGCCAGGCGCCGATGCGGCAGATCTGGGTCGCCGCGAAGAGCGGCGGCTATCACTACGAATGGCGCGACGGCGCCTGGCGCGATACGCGCGATGGCTCGGAACTGTTCGCGGCGCTGTCGCGCGCGCTGTCGGCGCAGGGGGAAACGGCGGTGTTGCTGCGCGGCGGCTGAGTCACGCCGTCTGAGGCGCGCCGGTCAGAAGATCTGCTCGCGCACGCCGGTCGAGGGCGTGGCGGACTCGGTGCCCGGCAGCGCGTCTTCGAGACCAACGCTGGCCACGCCGCTGCCCGGCTGGAATTCGGCGAAGTAGACCTCGCCGCCGACGGTGACGACGCCTTCGGGGGGTTCGCGGCCGACCGGCGGCTGGTTGGGCAGCACCTTGCCCATGTAGGCGATCCAGATCGGCAGCGCCAGGCCGCCGCCGGTCTCGCGGTCGCCCAGCGGCCGCGGCTGGTCGAACCCCATCCACGACACGGCGACCACGCCGCCGCCGTAACCGGCGAACCACGCGTCGTGCGAATCATTGGTGGTGCCGGTCTTGCCGGCGATGTCTTCGCGGCGCAGGCGCGAGGCGCTGGCGGCGGTGCCGTAACGCGTGACATCCTTCAGCAGGCTGTCCATCACGTAGGCGTTGCGGGCCGGCAGCACGCGGGCGTTTTCGTCGCCGGCCCGCGTGTGCTGCGCGGCCATGATCGTGTTGCCGCGCGCGTCGGTCACCCGCTCGATCAGGACCAGGGGCAGCCGGTAGCCGCCGTTGGCGAAGACGGCATAGGCGCTGGCCATCTGCCAAGGCGTCACCGAGCCGGCGCCCAGTGCCATGGTCATGAACGGCGGGTGCTTGGCCGATTCGAACCCGAAGCGGGTGATGTGCTTCTGCGCGTACTGCGGCCCGATGGCCTTGATCACGCGCACCGACACCAGGTTCTTCGACCGCGCGAGCGCCTGCCGCAGCCGCAGCGGGCCGTCGAACTTGCCGTCGTAATTCTTCGGTTCCCACAACTGGCCGCCAGTCTCGGCGGGGTCGACCGCCAGCGGGGCGTCGTTGACCAGCGTGCTCGGCATGAAGCCGCGCTCGAGCGCCGCCGAGTAGACGAACGGCTTGAAGCTGGAGCCGGGCTGGCGCCACGCCTGCGTGGCGTGGTTGAACTTGTTCAGGTTGAAGTCGAAGCCGCCGACCAGCGCGCGCACGGAGCCGTCGCGGGCGTCCGCCGCGAGGAACGCCGCCTCGACCTGCGGCAACTGCACGATCTCCCAGCTGCCCTTGGGCTGGCGGGCCACGCGCACCACCGCGCCGCGGGCGATGCGCCGGGCCGGCTGCGCCTTCGGGTCGAGCGATCGGGCGGCGAAGCGCAGCCCGTCGCCGCTGATTTCGATCTCCTCGCCGCCCTGGATGACGGCTTTCACTACCTTCGGCGAAGCCTCGACGACGACCGCCGGGAACAGGTTCGGGCTGTCGATCGCCTCGACGATCGCGTCCTCGATCCGCTGCTCGCGGCCGGCCGGGTCGTCGGGCAACTGGACGAAGCTTTCCGGCCCGCGATAGCCGTAGCGGCGGTCGTAGGTCAGCACCTGGCTGCGCACCGCCTCGTAGGCCGCCAGCTGCTCGCCGCTGACCAGCGTGGTGTAGACGTTCAGGCCGCGGCTGTAGGTCTCCTCGCGGAACACGTCGAACATCGCCTGCCTTGCCATCTCGGCGGCGTACTGGGCATGCAGCAGTGCGCGAGTGGAGTTCGGCGCGTAGGCCGCGAGCGAATGGCGCGACCTGAACTGCTCGGCGATCGCTTCATCGTGCTCCTTGCGGCTGATGAATCCCAGCTGCAGCATCCTCGACAGCACGTACTGCTGCCGGGCCTTGGCTCGACGCGGATTGACCCACGGGTTGTAAGCGCTCGGCGCGGCAGGCAGGCCGGCGAGTATCGCCGCCTCGCCGACGGTCAACTCGGCGAGCTTCTTGCCGAAGTAGGTCTGCGCGGCCGCCGAGAAGCCATAGGCCCGTTGGCCGAGGAAGATCTGGTTCGCATACACCTCGAGGATGCGGTCCTTCGACAGCTCCGCCTCGATCTTGTACGCCAGTGCGATCTCGTACAGCTTGCGGATGTAGCTGCGCTCCGAGCTCAGGTAGAAGTTGCGCGCCACCTGCATCGTGATCGTGCTGCCGCCCTGGCTGCGCCGCCCGGAGACGAAGTTGGCCAGCATCGCCCGCGTCAACCCCGCGTAGTCGACGCCACTGTGGCGGTAGAACGCGTCGTCCTCGGCGGCCAGGATCGCCTGCTGCACCCGCTGCGGCACTTCCCTGATCGGCACGTAGTCGCGCCGCTCCTCGCCGAACTCGCCGATCAGGATGCCGTCGGCGGTCCACACCCGCAGCGGGATCCGGGGCTGGTAATCGGTCAGGGTGCTGATCGGCGGCAGGTTGGCGTAAGTCAGCGCGAACACCAGCGCCAGCAGCAGGAGCCCCGAGACGCTGGCGGCGAAGCCCGTCACGCCGACCCACATCAGGGCGCGCGCCCAAAGCGGCGCGTTGCGCAAACGCTGCATTGGCGAACTTTCCCTGGCGGCGGGCGGGGTGGACACTCGAGCGGGACGATGTGCTCGTGCAGGCGGCGGTGGCGCGAGCTGGCTGCAGCGCCCACCCTGCCGAGCGAAGCTGTCGAACCAGTGAAGTTTAAGGGCTGCGTCGAGCGGGCTTGAGGCCGCTGTGGCGACGGCCTAGCCCGTTCGGCCGTCTCTCGCGCCGGACATCGTCCGACTCGCCGACGCTTCCTCGTCCATTAGTAGGGCTTGTAGAGATTTTGACCTTGTTGATAGCATTTGAAGTACCATCCAACAACATTGCAGTAAGCGCTCGAAAGATAAGGAAAAATGTCGCTCGAGCCCGGTTGTCGACAGCGGGCCGGAGCAAGAGGTTTGTTCGGGGTTCAGGCCTCGGTTGCGCGGCCTGGGTTCGAGACTGGATCAGTGTTCGGGAGTGCCGCCTTGGCCTTTGAATTGCCGTTCCTAACAAGCAAGTCGCCACCGCTGATCGGTCTGGACATCGGCTCTTCGAGCGTGAAGCTCGTCGAACTGTCGCAGCCGACGCCGGGCGCGTTCCGCCTGGAGCGCTATGCGATCGAGCCCCTGCCGCGCGGCGCGGTCGTCGATGGCAACTTCGACAAGATCGACGTCGTGGCCGAGGCGGTCAAGCGGGCCTGGCGCCGCTCCGGCACGCGGATCAAGCACGTGGCCATGGCCTTGCCGGCATCGGCCGTGATCACCAAGCGGATCGCGCTGCCGGCGGCCCTGCGGGAAGAAGAACTCGAGATGCAGGTCGAAAGCGAGGCGAACCAGTACATTCCGTTCGCACTCGACGAGGTCAGCCTCGACTTCCAGGTGCTCGGTCCGATTCCGAATTCGCCCGACGATGTCGAGGTGCTGATCGCCGCCTCGCGCAAGGAGAAGGTCGAGGACCGGATGGCGGTGGCGCAGGCCGCCGGGCTGAAGCCGGCGGTCATCGACGTCGAGTCGTATGCGATGCGCGGGGCGCTGGAGCGGCTGATCGAGCAGTTGCCCAATCGCGGCGAGGGGCTCGTCATCGCCGCCTTCTACCTCGGCGCCAACAGCACGATCGCCACCGTGATGCACGACGGCGAAGCCATTTACGAGCGCGACCAGCCGTTCGGCGGCCAGCAGCTGACCGCGGACATCGCCCGCGCCTACGGGATCTCCTCCGACGAGGCGGAGCAGAAAAAGCGCAGCGGCGACCTGCCGGCCAATTACGAGTCCGACGTGCTGCGGCCGTTCGTCGAGTCGGCGGTGACCGAGATCACGCGCGCGCTGCAGTTCTTCTTCACGTCGACGCCGTACACGCGGATCGACCAGATCATGCTGGCCGGCGGCTCGGCGATCCTGACCGGGCTGGCCGACGAGCTGATGGAGCGGGCCCAGGTGCCGACGTCGGTGATCTCGCCGTTCAAGGGCATGGAAGTCGCCGGCGGCGTGCGCGAGAAGCAGTTGCGGCTCGATGCGCCGGCGCTGCTGACGCCGTGCGGCCTGGCGATGCGGAGGTTCGACACATGAGAATCCGTGTCAACCTGCTGCCGCACCGTGCCGAGCGCCGCGAGCGACAGAAGAAAGCGTTCTTCTTCCTCACGGCCCTGAGCCTGGTCGCCGGCCTGGCCCTCGTGTTCCTGGTGTGGAGCGTGCTGCAGCACCAGATCGCCGGCCAGCGCGAACGCAACGACATCATCACCGCGGAGAACCGCAAGCTCGACCTGCAGATCCGCGAAATCGCCACGCTGAGGCAGGAGATCGAGGCGCTGCGTGCGCGGCAGCGCGCGGTCGAGGACCTGCAGGCCGACCGCAACCAGCCCGTCTACCTGATGGACGAACTGACGCGGCAGGTGCCCGAGGGCATCTACCTGCGCACGATCAAGCAGGAAGACAAGAAGGTCAGCGTCGCCGGCTTCGCCGCCTCGAACGAGCGGGTATCGGAGTTCCTGCGCAACCTGCAGAGCAACTCGAAGTTCCTCGACCGGCCCGAGCTGGTGGAGATCCGCGTGTCCGGCCAGCAGCCGCCCGGGGTGCAGCGCCGGCTGTTCGACTTCTCGCTGAATTTCGCGCTGAAGCCGACGCCCGAACGGGCGCAGCTGCAGCAGACCCAGCAGGCCCAGCAGCAGGCGCCGGCCGCGCCGGTGGCGAAGAAGTAAGGCGCGCGCTCGCGCATCGAGGCAAGACGCATGGCAATCGATACCCGACAGTGGCTGTCCCAGTTCCAGGGCCTGACGTTCGAGAACATCGGCCTGTGGCCGCTGCTGCCGCGCCTGACGGTCTGGCTGGCGGTGATCGCGGTCTGCGCCGTCGCCGGCTACTTCCTCCTCTGGAGCCAGCAGTCCGAGGAACTCGACCGCCTGCGCGCCGAGGAACAGTCGCTGAAGGACCAGTACCGCTCGAAGCTGCAGCAGGCGATCAACCTGGACGAATTGCGGCGGCAGAAGGAGCAGGTCAGCCAGTACGTGCTGACCCTGGAGAAGCAATTGCCGAGCAAGGCGGAGATGGACGCACTGCTTTCGGACATCAACCAGGCCGGCATCGGCCGCGGGCTGCAGTTCGAACTGTTCCGTCCCGGGCAGACGAACCTGAAGGACTACTACGCCGAACTGCCGATATCGGTGCGGGTATCGGGCCGATACCATGACCTCGGCGCCTTTGCAGGCGACATCGCCAATTTGCCGCGCATCGTGACGCTGAACAACCTCAACCTGACGGCGCTCCGCGACGGTGTGCTGGCGCTGGACGCCACGGCCAAGACCTACCGCTATCTCGATGAAGAAGAGCTTGCCGCGCAACGCAAGGCCCGCCAGGCACCCGCGAAGAAGTGATCCGCCGCCGATGAACGCCCTACATCGAATGTTGCCTGTCGTGGTCGCCGCGGCGCTTGCTGGCTGCGCGCCGTCGAACGAGACCGAACTGCGGCAGTGGATGGCGGAAGTGCGCCAGCAGGCGCGGCCCGTGGTACAGCCTGTTCCCGAGCCGAAGGAATTCACGCCGCACAGCTACGAGAGCCGGACGCTGGTCGATCCCTTCGATGCGCAGAAGGTGGTGATGGCGGTGGCGCGGCAGCAGCAGGTGCGGGCAACGGCGAGCGCCGTGCGGCCCGACCTCGAGCGCCGGCGCGAGACCCTCGAAGGCTTCTCGCTCGACCAGATCAAGATGGTCGGCACGATGCGCCAGAACAACGCCAACGTCGCCCTGCTGGAAACTGGTCGCGCCACGCACATGGTCCGGGTCGGCAACTTCGTCGGCCAGAACTTCGGCCTGGTGACGCGCATCTCGGAAAGCGAAGTGCAGATCAAGGAAATCGTCCAGGACGCCGCCGGCGAATGGGTCGAGCGCCCGGCGAAGCTGGAGTTGCAGGAAGCCGCTCAACAAGGGAGCAAGCGATGAGGATGGCGGTCAAATTGTTGTGTGTTGCGGCTTGCATCGCGGCAGCCGCGGTGCCGGTCCTCTTCGTTCACGGCCCGGCCCTGGCGCAGAGCGCCGCGGCGTCGAACAGCGTCGAGCGGGTGGAGGCCACGCAGACCGGCTCCGGCGTGCTGCTGACCATCCAGCTGAAGTCGCCGCTGAAGGAAACGCCGCCGAGCTTCTCGATTGCCAACCCGGCGCGCATCGCCATCGACCTGGCCGGGACCGACAACAACGTCGGCCGCAACGCCGTCGAGTTCAACCAGGGCGACCTGCGCTCGGTGAACATCGTCCAAGCCCAGGAGCGCACGCGGCTGGTGCTCAACCTGCGCCGTTCGGTCAACCATGCGGTCACCGTCAGCGGCAACACGGTGCAGGTGGCCCTGGGCGGAATGGTCGAGGCGACGACCTTCCGCGCCCCCGAGGGCGCGCCG
>Ga0114939_10001334_pt1 | contig 19513 bp, 14 predicted proteins | sample AshMeaCrysSpring_FD_87196 | JGI IMG/M metagenome (GOLD analysis project Ga0114939, IMG submission 87196) | Groundwater microbial communities from Big Spring, Nevada to study Microbial Dark Matter (Phase II) - Ash Meadows Crystal Spring | ecosystem: Environmental > Aquatic > Deep subsurface >...
GGACCGGATGCTCGACATGGGCTTCTGGCCCGACGTCCGGCGCATCGTCTCGAGCCTGCCGGCCGAGCGGCAGACGCTGCTGTTCTCGGCGACCATGTCCGACGAAGTCGTGAGCCTGGCCTCGCAGATCATGCAGGCGCCCGCCTTCGTGCAGGTCGGCCCGGCGGGCGGGCCCGCCACGACGATCACCCACCTGGCGCACGTGCTGCCGCAGCAGGAGAAGGTGGACTGGCTCGCGGGCTTCCTGCGGCGGGTGGACGGTCCGGCGCTGGTGTTCGTTCGCACCAAGCGGGGCGCCGATCGGCTCAGCACCAAGCTCGCGGCGCGCGGCATCCGGTGCGCGGCGCTGCACGCCGACCGCACCCAGGGCCAGCGGACGGCCGCGATCGAGGGCTTCCGCGGCGGTCGGTTCAAGGTGCTCGTGGCCACCGACATCGCGGCGCGCGGCCTCGACATCGACGGCATCGGCCACGTGATCAACTTCGAGGTGCCCGCCACGCACGACGCCTACGTGCACCGCGTGGGCCGCACGGGCCGGGCCGAGGCGACCGGCACCGCGCTCACGCTCGCCGGCCACGAGGAAGTGGCGGCGCTCCAACTGCTCGGCAAGTCGATCGAGTTGCAGACGCTCTCGGCGTGAACCTCGGCGGTCGCCCTCGCCGGCAGCCGGCGTCCTTCACATCACACTGAGTGACGTGATGGTGGGCGGTCTCGGGCCGGACCACGGCGCGACGCTGCCAGGCGTGCCTGCCCACGATGACGTCCACGGGACGTTGGTCGGGGGCCTCGACTCGGACGACCCCCGCGAGTGGATCCTCGGCGTCGCCACGGCGGATCGCCGGGAAGCGCGGCGCCACGCAGGGCCACGGCCCGCCGGTGCGATAATGCCGCGCGCACCGGCCCGAGAGGAGACCTCGTGACCCGTTCGGTTCCGCGAACCGCCTCCGTCATCACCGTCCTGCTCCTGGTGACGGCCGCACTCCTGCCGTGGCCGCTTCGTGCGCAGGCGACGGCCACGGCACCGCTGGCGGGGCCGCCGGCGCCGGCCGCCCCAGCCGCGCAGCCGGCGTCCGGCCTGGCGCTCGACTCGCCGCTGCCGTTGGACCCGGCGGTGCGCGTGGGACGCCTCGACAACGGGCTCACGTACTACATCCGCCGCAACGCCCGGCCCGAGAACCGGGCCCTGCTGCGCCTCGCGGTAAAGGCCGGCTCGGTGCTCGAAGCCGACGACCAGCGGGGGCTGGCGCACTTCCTCGAGCACATGGCGTTCAACGGCACCGAGCACTTCGGCCCCGGCGAGCTGACGGCCACCTTCGAACGGGCCGGGGCGCGCTTCGGTCCGCACGTCAACGCCTACACGTCGTTCGACGAGACGGTCTACATGCTCGAGGTCGCCACCGACCGCGAGGGGTTGCTCGACAAGGGCCTCCTCGCGCTCGCGGACTTCGGCGGCGGCATGCGGCTCGATCCCGCGGAGGTGGACAAGGAGCGCGGCGTCGTGCTCGAGGAGCGGCGCCAGAGTCTCGGCGCGGGATCGCGCATCCGGGACAAGCAGCTGCCGGTCCTGTACCACGGGTCGCGGTACGCCGAGCGCCTGCCGATCGGCAGTCCCGAGGTGCTCTCGTCCTTTCCGGTGGAGCGCTTGCGCGACTTCTACACGCGGTGGTATCGCCCCGATCGCATGGCCGTGGTCGTCGTCGGCACGATCGAGCCGGAGGCGGTCGAGGCGCTCGTGCGGGCCCGGTTCGGGAGCCTGCCCGCCGCGTCGAGCGGCGAGAACCCGCCCGCCTTCCCGGTTCCGCTGCATGGTGAGACGTTGGTCGGTGTGGCAACTGACAAGGAGGCCCAGAGCTCGTCGGCGTCGGTGAGCTTCAAGCGCCCCATCGAACCGCAAGGCACCGTGGGCGACTACCGGCGCAGCCTCGTCGACGGCCTCGCGAGCCAGGCGTTCAACGAGCGGTTCGGCGAGCTGGCGCAGCAGGCCGACGCCCCCTTCCTCGGCGCCGTCGCGGGTGGCGGCACGCTGGGGCGGACGGTCGAGACCTTCCAGGTGTCGGCCCGTGTGAACGACGGCGGCATCGAGCGCGGCCTCGAGGCGGTGCTGGCCGAGATCCGCCGCGTGCAGCTGCACGGCTTCACGGCGGGTGAAGTGGACCGCGCGCGGCGGCGGCTGATGGCCGGCTTCGAGCGCGCGTTCGCCGAGCGCGAGAAGGCCGAGAGCGACGGCTACGCGCGCGAGTACGTGGCCCACTTCCTCGAGGAGGAGCCCTCGCCCGGCATCGACACGGAGTTCCGGATCGCCTCGACATTCGTGCCGGCCATCACCGACCAGGAGGTGAGCGCGCGCGCCCGCTCGCTGATCACCGACACAGGCCGGGTGGTGCTCGCCGTGTCACCCGACAAGGCCGGCGTGACGGTGCCGACCGAGGCGGCGCTGCGCTCGACCTTGTCCGCCGTGCTGGCCAGGTCCATCGACACGCGCACGGAGGATGCAATCAGCCGCCCGCTGCTGCAGGACCTGCCACAGCCGGGACGCGTGACGGTCACCCGCGCGATGCCGGAGATCGGCGTCACGGTGCTCACGCTCTCCAACGGCGCCGCCGTGTGGCTGAAGCCCACGACCTTCAAGAACGACCAGGTGCTCCTCAGCGGGTACTCGTTGGGCGGGGCCTCGCTCGCCCCCAGGGAGGACTACCTGGAGGCCTCCCTCTCCGCCGCGCTCGTGTCGCTGGCCGGGGTGGGCGGGTTCGATCCGGTCGAGCTCGGCAAGGTGCTCGCGGGCCGGCTCGTCAACGTCCAACCGCGCATTTCGCTCTCCGACCACGGCATCTCCGGCTCGAGCACGCCGAAGGATCTCGAGACCGCGTTCCAGCTCGCCTACCTGACCTTCACAGCCCCCGGCCACGACGAGCGGGCCTTCGACCTCCTGACGCGGCGGATGCAGGCGAGCGTGGCCAACCGGTCCGAGAACCCGACGCTGCTGTTCGGGGAGCGGGTGCAGGCGGTCAACGCGAGCGGGCACTACACGACCGAGCCCCTCACCGCGGAGCGCATCGCCGCCCTCCGCCGGCCCGTCATGGCGGAGTTCTACCGCCAGCGGTTCGCCAACGCCGCCGACTTCACCTTCTTCATCGTCGGCGCCTTCACGGTTGAGGGGATCACGCCGCTCATCGAGCGGTATCTCGCGTCCTTGCCGGGCACACCGCCCGCCTCCGCTACCGTCCGGCAGGTCGGCCTGAGGTTTCCGTCCGGCGCCGTGCGCGAGACGGTCGAGAAGGGGAAGGAAGCGCGGAGCCAGACCGTGCTGGCCTTCTTCGCCGATCCCGGCGCCGACGAGGCCGAGCGCCTCCGCTTGCGCGCCGCGGGGGACGTGCTCGAGATCCGGCTGCGCGAACTGCTGCGCGAGGACCTCGGCGCCACCTACGGCGTCAGCGTCGGCCACTCGTCGCTGTTCCCGCAGAAGGATTACGGCTACACAGGCGTGAGCTACGGCTCCTCGCCGGAGAACGCGCTGAAGCTCGGCGAGGCCGTGCTGGCGGAGATCGCGCGGCTGCAGGCCGAGGGGCCCTCCGCCGACGACCTCGCGAAGGTCAAGGAGATGGACAGGCGCGAGCTCGAGACGGCGATGCAGCAGAACGCCTTCTGGCAGGGCTGGCTGCGCGGCGCGCACCAGCTCGGGCTCGACCCCGCGGCCGTCCTGCGGCGCGCCGCCGACATCGACGCACTGACCGCCGAGCAGCTGCGCGATGCGCTCCGCCGGTACTTCCCGCTCGACCGGCGGACCGTCGTGACGTTGCTGCCCGAGGCGGGTGCGCCGGCCGGCGCGCCGGAGCGCTGATCCAAGGGCTGCCGTGACGGCGGTTCGGCGCGCAACAGCATCCATCGCAACGGGGCGCGCGTCCGCGTGTCGGCCCGATCGAACCTGACGAGCGCGTTGCGCTGTTCCGTGCGGGCCACTCCCAGGACTGTCCGCCGTGAGGTCGGTCCGCGTGATGTGAAGGCCGCGCGTTCACGCGCCCGTCGCCTTCGCTCCGGCCCCGGCGTCGCGCGCCGCGTCCCCGGCCGCGGCGGCGCCACCCCCTTCGCGCTCGAAGGCGGCGAGCTGATCGCGGCCGCCGACCACCGCCACGAGATCGTCGGCCTCCAGTCGGTGCGTGGGGCCGGGGTTCGCCACGAACCCGCCGTCGCCGAGCGTGCCGACCACCGAGACGCCGAGGCTCGTCCGGACGCCGAGTTCGCCGATCGTGCGGCCGGTGAGTGCGCTGCCGGGTGCCAGGCGCACCCAGCGCAGGTCGAGCAGCCGGGTGGCCGCGCCGAGCGTGGTCACCAGGCCGCGGTCCCGCATCCCGGACCGCAGGGCTGGCCCGTACCGCTGCTGGCGCAACGCGTCGGTCACCTGGAGGATGTCCATCGCCGGCACCCGCAGGTGGAGCAGCGCCTGGCGGGTCATCTCGAGGCCGGCCTCCGTCTCGGGCTGGACGGCCTCCTCCACGCCCAGGTCGCGGAAGGCGTCGAGCGTCTCGAGGCCCTCGGCGCGCGCGACGACCGCCACCGACGGGTTCAGGCGCTGCGCGTGCATGACGATGCTCCGCGCGTCAGTGAAGCCCGGTACCGTGACCAACAGCAGTCGGGCCTCGGCCAGGCCCGCGGCCTCGAGGACCGTGGGTTGTGCCGCGTCGCCGAAGATGATCGGCCGCCCCTCGGCGCGGCCGTGCGCGAGGCGGCGGCTGTCGAGCTCCACCAACACGTAGGGCAGCTTCAGCCGGGCGAGCACGTCGGCGATCCCGGAGCCCACACGGCCGGCGCCCGCGACAATGACGTGGTCGTGCAGTCCGGAGGGCGGGAGGTTGATGGTCTGGACCGCTTCACGCGCCCGCCGCCGGCTCAACCAGGCGTAGAGCGGCGTGGTAAACCCCGATGCGACCGGCGTCATCGCCATCGTCACGAGGGCCGTGTTGAGCACGAGCGCGTAGAGGTCCGCCGGGAGCGAGCCGGCAGCGAGACCCGCGCGGGCGAGCACGAACGAGAACTCGCCCACCTGGAAGAGGCCGAGGCCCGCCGCCAGCGGGATCACGTTGCGGTACCCAAACGCGCGCGTCACGCCCGCGAAGATCAGGCCCTTGCCCAGGCTGACGGCGAGCACCACGGCCGCCACGGCCGGGAGCCGCGCCATCAGCTGCGCCGGGTCGAGCAGCATGCCTACCGAGGCGAAGAAGAGCACCGCGAGCACGTCGCGCAGCGGGATGATGTCGCTGAGCGCCTGATGGCTGTAGTCGGACTCGCTCAGCGCGATTCCGGCGACGAAGGCGCCGAGCGCCGCCGAGAGGCCGAAGAGTTGCGTCAGGTACCCGATGCCGAGCGCGAGGGCGGTGGTCGTCAGCAGGAAGAGCTCGCGCGATCCGCTGCGCGCCACGCGCTCGATCAGCGCGGGCAGCACCTTCGTCCCGACGCCGCCGATGAGGGCGAGCAGGGCGATGGCCTTGACCAGGGCCAGGCCGACGTCCGCGACGCTGGTGCCGGTGTCGGCCAGGCGCGGCAGCACGATCATCAGGGGCACCACCGCGAGATCCTGCGCGATCAACATCCCCAGCATCACGCGGCTCGAGAGGGTCCCGATGCGCCCCTGGGCCTGCAGCGTCTTCAGCACGACCATCGTGCTCGAGAGCGACAGGAGGGCACCGAACCAGACCGACGCCACCCAGCCGTACCCCAGGCCCCGGCCGAGCACCCAGGCAAGCGCGGCGGTGAGGGTCATCTGCACGGCGGTGCCGAGCACCGCCACGGCCCGCACCGGCGCCAGTTCCCTCAGTGACAACTCGAGACCGAGCCCGAACAGCAGGAGCGTGACGCCGAGGTCTGCGAGCAGCTCGAGGTTGTGGGCGTCGTGGACGATGTTGCCGGCGTAGGGGCCGAGGACCACACCGGCCAGGAGGTACCCGAGGACGAGGGGCTGGCGGGCCACGCGCGCCACGACGGCCCCGATGAACCCCGCGAGGATGACGACGGTGAGGTCGGCGGCGATGCCCATCCTGGGCGGGATTCTATGTCGAGCGGTCGCAATCCCGGCTCATCGACACGCCTGCCCTGATACGCCGCTGAGCAGTGGAAGGCGACCGCCAGGAACTTCGCGTTGGCGCCAGCGGCAGTGCCGTCTCGTCCCCGAGCGAGAGACCGTCCGCATCGCCTCGCGGCGCCCATGCGACGCCGCCGCGGCGGAGTACGTCACTTCTTGGGGGCGACGACGAGCCGGTAGAGCGCGAGCAGAATGACCGCGCCCACCACCGACATGAACCAGCCCGCGGCCTGACCGGGCGCGTAGAGCCCCAGCATCCGGCCCACGGCGCCACCGGCGATCGCCCCGGCGATCCCGAGCAGGATCGTGACGATGATGCCGCCGGGGTCCTTCCCGGGCATGACGAGCTTCGCGAGCGCCCCGACGATCAACCCCGACACGATCCAGGACAGCAGCCCCATCGTCTGACCTCCGTGTGATCCATGGCGCCGTGGCGCGCGAGCCTCGAGTGTACGCCAGATCCCGCGCGGGTCCACGGTGGTGCCGTCGGCCGTGTCGTCGAGTGGTGCCTACCGGGGCCGCACGCAACGCTGGCCCCGGAGACATCGCGGGTGGTCCCTCTCGCGGCGTTGCCCGGGGTTCTCGGGTCGCAGCCCCCTACCGTGAGGCCGCGGGCGCCTTCACGAAGGACACCGACAACTCCAGCGCATCCAGCGTCCCCTGCAGGAGAACCTCGCCCTGCGGGAGATCCGGCCTCTTCTGCCCCTGCGGACCGAGCACGAAGTCGTGGTAGCCGTGCTCGTACACGTCCATGCGCACTGGCTTGCCGGCCTGCGCGAGCAGGTCGTGGAGCATCCTCGACAACGGCAGCAACCCGTCCGCGGTGCCGGCGAGGATCAGGACCGGCGTGCGGACCGGCGCGATGTTCGCCGCCGCGACGGCGGAGTCGGGCTTCGGCGCCGACACGTCCGGCAGGCCGCCGCCGGCGGGCGCCTGGAGGCCGAGGAACCAGATTGGCGCCGGCGCTCCCAGGACGGCCGCGTGAATCGTGGGCACCTTCGAGACCAGGAACGCGACGAGGTTGCCGCCGAGGCTCACCCCGTAGAGGTTGATCCGCGCGGTGTCGACGTAGGGCAGCCGCGTGACGAACTCGACGACCGCGAGCCCGTCGTCCACGGCGGTGGCGTCGGCGCCGGTGGAGGGTACGTTCATCGAGTTCCAGTCGCCGCCGCGATAGTCTGCCACCGCGACGACGAATCCCTCCTGGAGGAAGCGTTCCCACACGGGCCCGCCGTGTTCGCCGCGCGACCAGCCCACCAACTGCTCCATGCCGCGCCCCCCAGGCGCCCCGTGGAACACGATGACGGCGGGGAAGGGGCCCTCGCCCTTGGGCTTACGAATCGCGGCCGCGACGTAGAGGCCGTCCTTCGACTTGATGTAGGCCTGCTGCACCGGCGAGTCGGCCTCGCTGACGACGCGCACGTACGTGGCGTGTGGCAGGGCGTCGGCGCTCCCGGCGTGCTTGTGGATCTCGGCCGCGGCCATGCCGGAGCACGACAGGATCAGGCAGGTTGCGCAGAGGGTCGCGGGTGTTCGCATCTTCTCGCCTCGATGGCAGCAGACCCCGATCGGTGTGTGGCAGGCGGAGCCGCGGGGGCGTGGCGCCGGCATGGTAGCACCACACGAACATCCGGCTTGACGCGCCTCTCGGGTGGGCGTAGAACCAAGGTGGCTGCGCCTGAAGCGGGGCCGGTCACGCACCGATGAGGGTGCCACAGACGTTTCCCATCTCAGCGCTGGTTGTCTCATTGACCAGCGTCGCTCACCGCGAACGACGGACTCCTGCCAGCCATGCCCTCGCGGGAACGCGTCGGGAGGATGTGCCATGCGGACGCTGATGTGGTTGACCCTGGTTGTGGCGACCCTGTCGGCATCCGGCCCAGGCGTGACGGCGGCTCACGCCCAACCCACCGACAGGGGCACCGCGATCCTCGAGCCGCTCGGACCGTCCGAGGGGAGGCGCGGAGGCGTCAGCGAGCCGGGGTTCGTCCTGCGGAGCCAACCGGTCCGCGTGCGGTTCGATGCGCTCCCGGCCGAGGCTGAACCGGCGGTGCTGTGGCTGAACCTGTTCGCCGACGTGCAGCTCCGCGCCGTGCGCGAGCAGGTCCTGCTCAACGCGTCCGGTACCCGGACGTGGAGTGGGCACATCGAGGGGGAACCGGGGAGCGAGGTGCACCTCACCTACAAGGACGCGGTCATGACGGGCACGATCCGGCAGACTCACCGTCTGTTTCGGATTGCCCTCACCACGTCTGGCACCCACGAGGTCCAGGAGATTGACCTCACTGCGCTGCCGGACGAAGCGCCGCCGGTTCCCGTCGACACTCCGGCCGACGTGCTCGCCGAGTCGCCGGCACCCGAGTCGGACGCCGCCTCTGCGATCGACGTGATGGTCGTATACACCGCGGCGGCCCGCATCGCCGCCGGTGGCACGACCGCGATGCAGACGGTGATCGACACGGGGGTGCGCGAGACCAATGCCGGGTATGCCAACAGCAGCATCGCCCAGCGGATCAACCTCGTGCGCGCGGAAGAGATCGCCTACAGCGAGGCCGGCTTCGATTGGTCCCTGGCCCTGGATCGCCTCCGTGGCACGTCGGATGGCTACATGGACGACGTCCACACCCTACGGGACCGGTACCGGGCGGACGTGGTGGTCCTCCTGGCGGAGACGGACAACCTGTACTGTGGGATTGGCTACTTGATGCGGACGGTGAGCTCGGGATTCGCGCCCTGGGCGTTCTCGGTGGTCGCCCGAGCGTGCTTCACGGGGTACTACACCTTCGCCCACGAGATGGGCCACAACATGGGCGCTCACCACGACTGGTACGCGGCGACCGACCCCGGGGCCTACGACTACAGCCACGGCTACGTCTACGTGCCCGGGCGGTGGCGCACCGTGATGGCCTACAGCGACGAGTGCGCGGCCTGGGGGGTGTATTGCCCAAAGGTCAACTACTGGTCGAACCCGAACGTGAGATACGGCGGCGTGCCGATGGGCATTCCGGCTGGCACCTACCACCACGCGGACAACCGCCTCACTCTGGACAGCACCGCTCCGACCGTGGCCAACTTCCGCATCAGATGCCCCGCCAGCGCGCCGACCCTGGCTCAGGTTGCCGGCAACCGGCTGACGATCGGCGGAACCGCCACGCTGACCGGCACCAACTTCACCGCCGGCACGGTGATCAAGCTCTACGTGGCCACCTCGGGTGGCGTGCAATCGCATGGCCCGTACATCCCGAGCGCGTGGTCGTCGACCTCGCTGACGTGGAACATCCCCTCGAGCATCCCGCTCGGCAGTGGCTTCGGCAGCGTCCAGGTCGTCAACACGACCTGCGGCTATGCCCAGTCGAACGTCGTCGGCGCGTTGCTCGACGGGGATCCGGCAGACAACATTCCGACCATCCTGTTCATCAACGGGTCCGGGCTGCGGCCCGCGGAACCCGGCGTGAGCGTCGCGCACATCGACACGGTCGTGGCCCCGGGCAGCACGGTGACGATCATCGGGACGGGGTTCAACCGGCCCGGTGTGAACCTTTTCGGGGCCACCGGCAACCTCGGCCCGCTGTGGTCCGTCGCGGGGTGGTCGGCGACGCAGTTCCAGGTCGCCGTGCCCGCGCTGACGCCGTCCGGCCCGGGGAACTTCCAGGTCGTCAACAGCCCCTACGTCGGCAACGTCGCGTCGAACGCCGTGTCGGTGGTCATCGGGGCGCAGCCGACGATCGCGAGCGTGAGGGTGGTCGGCCCGACCGTGACGGTCACAGGGACGGGATTCTGCGCGCTCTCGGTGGTCAACTTGTTCAACCGGCAGGGCGATGCCGTCGTGAATCTCGGCGGGTTGGGACCGGCCGGCGCGCGGGTGCCGCTCACCCTGGTCAGCGACACGCAGTTCACCTTCACGCGACCGCCCGGGGCGGTGGCCGGGCCCGCGTTCCTGCAGGTCCTGAATCCGCCCTTCATCCCGTTCTCGTCGAGCGGCAGCGACCCCGATGGGGCATTCACGCTGCCGTAGGGTGCGGCGGCCGGCGGCGCCTCGGGGCGTAAGCTGTCGGACGTACATGGCGAGGAGGTGGGCGTGGGAACGGCCACAATCCCGCGGGGGGGCCCTGTGGGGCGCCGCTGACATGCCGGGTGTGTCGGCCTGTGCCCACGCCTTGACGAGAGCGCGGGCAAGCGACGATCCACCCGAGTCCGGCGCGGTGCGCCCTGGTTGAAAACCAGGCGGCATGGGCCGCCATCCGCCGTTGCGACGCCTATGCCCATGCCGAGCTTCAGCCATCGAAGGCGAAGCGCGGTCCCAAGAACGCGATCCTCGGCGCGCACTCCTGCGACCGCCACGATGCCACTCGCGCAGCCGCGCGCCTCACCAGGCGTGTGGAGGCGCTCGGATTCAAGGTCCCCCTGTCAGCGGCCTGATCCGTGGGGTCTCCTTCTGGCGCATGGAGGCCCGGGCGCGATGCGTCCTGAACTCGCGCACCCTCGGCATCGACAAGGCGCTCGCCGACTACGACGTCGAGGCGCTCACCGCGCCACCTCGGCGTGGCTCTACTCCCTCGCGGCCGTTGCCCGCGATCCCAGCGTCTCGCTGCCCGCTGGCTACAATGCCGTACGCCGTCGTCGGCGCCCCGCGGGACGCCGAGGCGGTGCTCACCCCCGAGGGCAGCCCCGTCGCCTTCTGCTTCTTCGTCGGCGCGTGGCAGGAAGCGAAAGCTCGATCGTCGGACCCCTCCGGGCGGGGCTTCGCCGGGCGTGTCGGGAGTGCGCGGGCTCCGTCAGAACCCGCCGGTGAAACCTCCACCCGTCCACGCCGCGGCAAGCGCCAGACCGAGTCGCCCCACCCACGGCCACGTGGCCATGGTCGCGCCGGCGGCGATGCGCGGGCCCGCCACCAGGAACGCGTAGGCCGCCACCACCATCGCCAGGTGCAGCAAGCTGGACGGGTCGGCGAGATCCCGGACGGCGGGCAGCAGGCTGTCGATGTCGTCGCGGAACACCCCGTCGGCCACTAGCGCCACCGGCACGGCGGCCGTGCGCCGCCACACCCGGCCCACGACCGGACCCGGCCAGGTGTCGTCCGCCACCGGCCCCTCGCTGGCGGCGCCGGCGCGCGACGCCTTGCGCGTCTGCACGCCGATCAGGCCGTAGAGGGACAGCATTGGATAGCCGGGTCCGACGAGGAGCATCCGCCGTTTGACGGCGGTGTCGAGGTCGGTGTCGTCGGGACCCCGCGTGACGAGCAGGAAGGCCAGCAGCGCGCCGGCGACCCAGGCGACCGGGGGGGGACGCCGGCCGGCCCGGCATAGTCCAGGGGGGCGTCGCCGAACAGCGCGCGCACAACCCAGGACACTCCCAGCAGCCGCGCGGCCAGGACGATGCCCTCCAATTCGAAGAGGCCGCCGGCCGGACCCGCCTGGTGGGCCGGCCCGGGCGGCGTGGCGGAGTCGTGCGTCCCGTGGGCCGAGCCGGCAGCTCGGTCCACGGGGGCAGGCGTGCGCGCGGCTACCGGGCGACGCAGGCGCGGGTCCGGTTGTCCCAGCGGCAGGTTGCCTCGGCGCTGCAGGAGGTCTTTGTTGTCAGCGCGGAGCAGTCGACCGGCGACCCGCAGGACGGGTCGGCCGCGTCGGTGAAGCCGTCGCAGTCGTCGTCGAGTCCATTGCTGCAGGCTTCGGTGGCACCCGGGTTCACGGCTGGGTTGCTGTCGTTGCAGTCGGCGGTGGCGCCGGCGGAGCACGACGCGCTGCCTGGATCGCCCCAGCCGTCGCCGTCCCCGTCGGTGCAGGTCGAGGTCGTCGAGAGCGAGAAGGCGCACACGGCCGTGCCCCAGCCCGCCGACTTGTCGTTGCGCTGGCCGTACTCGTTGGTGTGCCAGAAGGCGCCCGTCACCGGGTCGACGTTGGTGGCGCTGTAGTCGCCCGCCCTGGGCGTGCCGGTCTGCGCCGTGACCCCTGCCCGACACACCACCTCGTCTCCGTCCATCGTTCCGGAGCCGCTGGCCGCCGCAGTCTGTCCGGTCAGGTGGATCGACAGCGCCCGCGTGGTGCTCGAGACGAGGAAGCCGAGGCCGATGTCGCCCGCTGCGTTCTTGGCGATGCTGGGCACCCAGCGGTGCAGCCCGTCGCCCGGGGCGTAGGTGCCCTGCTGGTACAGCGACCACGTGCCGCCGGTCTCCCGCAGCTCGTACCAGCGGACCCCGGCGCGGCCGCCGCCGACATCCACGGTGTGGGCGGCCATCATGGACCGGTAGGTGCCGAAGTCGCGGATCTGGAGCCGGTGCATCAGCCGATCCGACAGCGCCTCGAGCGACGGGGCCCCGCCTGGCTGGGGCACGCACGCCTCGCGGCTCGCGCTGCAGAGATCCGCGTCGTACGACGCGATCGGGAGGCTGTGGATGCGGGTGGCCGTGCCGGTGCCGGCGGCGAAGTTGGGGTCCACGCGCCAGATGTCGAACCGGGGCTTCCGGTTGCTCATGGCCGTGGCGAACAGGGCCGGGATGTTGCCGGTGCCGTCCCGGTCGCCCGCCACGAACCCGAACTCGCGCGTGCCGAGGTTGAAGCCCACGAGCGTCGCCGGGTTGCCCGCGTACATGGCGGCCTTGTCCATCACCCCGAGGAAGGTGCCGGTGAAGTTGAAGGTCGGCGGGGCGAAGATGTTGGCGATCATCGTGATGGAATCCGACACGATCCCGTGCTTCGGGTAGTCGGGCAGGCCGATGCCGTCGAAGCTGAACTCGTAGCGATTGTAGGCGCCGGCCGGATCGCCCGTCTGCGAGACCGCGACGCACTGGGAGAACGTCGTGAAGTTGTCGTCGAAGGCGAACTGGCTCACCAGCCAGCGGTCGCCCGCCTCGTCGTAGACGACGACCGGGTCGCCCTGATTGTACGCCTCGCAGTTGCCGCCCTGCCCGCTCCAGAAGCTGTTGGTCGCGAAGGGGCCGTCCACGATCCCACCCGCCTTGTTGTAGACCGTGGTGACCATGTTGATCATCTGCACGTAGTGGTTCGGTCCGACGTCGCCGTCGGTGTCGGGCGGCGACACCCGGAATCCGACCGTCGCGAGGTTCGTCTCGTTGTCCGCGCCCTCGAAGAACGTGGCCACGCTCGTGGGACCGGACCCGAAGGACGGCTGCAGCAGGCCGTCGGGGGCGGTGACGCCCTCGGCCGGCTGCGGCGCGCCCCGGAAGTTGGGGACCTCGCGCACCGTGGCCCGGACGGCCGGTGCGGGCGCCTTCGCGGCCGCCTGACGCACCGACGCCAGCGGACGGTTCGTCGACGTCCGGACGATCGGCGCCCCCCCCTGGGCGGCGGCGGGGCCGGGCAGCAGGCCGGCGACCATCAGACAGGACGTCGAATAGACCGAACAGCGGGCGATCAGTGCCATGAGCGAACTCCCGATTGTGCCCGAGCCCCGGCCGAACCCGGGGCTGGTCTCCCATGCAGGGCGAGGCGCCGGTTATCGCATGCGACCCCGGCGCCTGTCAACGCGTCGCGGGCCCTTGCTATACTGCCGCCGGCCCTCGCATGCCGGAACCGCACACTGGCTCACCACCCTCGCCGCGCGCCTGGCGGGCGGGGACCGTCGTGGCGGCGGTCGTCCTGACGCCCCTGGTCGCCGCGGCGCAGCCCGGGTCTCCGTCGGGTGTGGCCGCACACCCGCTCCAGGCGGCGCTGGTCGCGGCACGGGGTGCCGAGGGCCCCTGGCCCGGCCTAAACGTCGCGACGGAGTGCCTCGACGGTGGAGCCGCGCGGTCCGTGGAGGTCTTCGGCAGCGGCGTCGCCATCTGGAACGGCCGCCGCCAGTTCGCGATCGGCCCGGCGCACGTCAGGGCCGTCCTCGCGGCGCTGGACGCCGAGCGCTTCCTGGACCTCCGGGACGTCTACGGCGGTCGATCGGCGAGGGAACCCGGGCAGCCGCGCGTGCCCGATGAACACCCGGCAGCCGAAATCACGTGTCGTGTCGGTCTCACGCTCGCTGGCCACCGCAAAGAGGTGGCGCAGCTCGCCGTCGGGGAACAGTCGGCGGCGCTGCGGCGTCTTGCCGGCACCATTCTCGCCATCTGCGAAGAGCCGGCTCGGACCGGGGTCGAAGCCGCCGGCCTGGGGGATGGCCTGGCGAAGGTCGCCGACGGGCGCCTCGCCCCGGAAGTCCTGCGCGTGACCTTCCAGCGGCGGCCCGAACGCGCGTCCTCCGGTGAAGCGGGGTTCGTGCTCGACCTGAAGGGGGCCGTTGCCACGAGCCGCCGGACCGGCGGGGCCGGCGGAGGGGAGCGTGCCCTCGCGCTCCCGGCCGGCGACCTGGCGTCACTTGCCGCGGCCCTGGCCATGGCCGATCCCGCGTCGTTGCCCGCGAACCTCTGGGCGGCGGACTACACCGACCTGACCATCCAGGTCCTCGGCCACCGCCGGGTCATCCAGGCCCGCCGCTTCGCCGCCATGACCGCCGCCACTCACGGCGACCGGCAGCGCGCGTTCGACGAGATCTGCCGGCGCCTGCTCGTCCTCGAACGCAGGGTGCGGGCCGGGGAACCGCAGCCGGATTGACCAACCTCCTGCGGCGGCGTTGCGCTCTTCTCACGAGACAGTAGATGGACGTCCCACACGGCAAGGCCGGCGGGCCCGGTCTCGCCTCCCGGATGGAGAGGAGTCCCCGACATGCTCCTGCGAGCCCTGATCGCTGCAGTCGTACTCGCGCCCTCCTGCGTGCTGGTCGTCCCGTCGACGGCGTCAGCCCAGTTCGACCAGGCCGGCAGCCAGGTCAACGGATCCGTCGAGCGCGCCTCCCTTACCGATGCCGCCGCGGCCGCCGCGCAGGCCGGTGCCCGCGCTGCCCGCCCTGGAGCCGGCGCGTGGGCGGACTACGACTTCGTGCCGGGCGAGCGGGTTCTGTTCTACGACGACTTCAGCAACGACACGGTCGGTGACTTCCCGCGGCGGTGGGACCTGGCGGCCGGCAACTGGGAAATCGTGAACTGGGAGGGCGGACGCTACTTGCGGGCCCCGCGAACGGTGCGGTGGTGCGGCAGGGCGCCGAGCCAGCCGGTGCCGCACCGGTCGGGCGCTGACGGGCCGGGTACCGAAACTCGAGGTGTTCCGAAGGACTTCTGGAGCCGGCGATCGGACTTGAACCGATGACCTGCCGATTACGAATCGGCTGCTCTACCAACTGAGCTACGCCGGCCCGGGTGGGCCCGTCGGACGCCGCGCCGGCGCCAGACGCGAACGGGAAGTATAACACGGGGCCGGCCGCGTCACCCGCGCGGACACGCGCCGGATCCGGTCAGCGCCGCGGCCCCGGCAGGAGCCGCAACCCGTGCCTCGCGAAGCGCGCGAAGCCCCGGTCCCGCATGATGAGAGGGACGTCGTGGTCGAGGCAGCACTGCGCGATCAGCGCGTCACCAAGACGCGCCGTGAGACCCGCGGCCAACACCCGTCCGCGCAGGCGGCCCGCCCGCTCCCAGTACCCGCTGGTGAGCTCGAGCAGCGGAAGCCCGGCGAGGAGGGCTCCCGCTTCCTCTCCGCGACCCGGTGCGCTCATCACCTCCGTGAGGACCATCGGCGGCAGCACGAGCTGCGCCGCGGCGATCGCCTCGTCGAGCAGGTCGATGTCCTCGCCACGGCCGCCGGCGAGGTAAACGACCAGCGAGCTGGAGTCGGTCGCGATCATCGCCGGTCGTGCTTCAGCTGGATCCAGCTGTGCGACAGGGCGATCGTGCCGCGGGCCCGGCGCAGACGCTCGTAGACGTCCATCCGCGCCACGAGTTCCAGTCCCCGGCGGACGGTCCCGGTGATGCTGTCACCGCTGACGCGTTGGGCCTCTTCGAGCAGCGCCTGCGGCACCTCGACGGTGATCTTCTGGGTGGCGGGCATACTGGCCAATGATACCAGGGTCGGCACCAGCAATTCACGCCGGCCTTGACGAAGAACCAAGCGCCAAGAAGCGGGAACGGACCAGGAACGAGGAACCGGGAACGAAGCACCGGCGCGCGGCGCTGCCGGCGCTCGCCCCTCACCCGAGCCGCTCCGGCCGCCACGTCAGCCCGCAGCCGAGGATCTTCTGCAGCAACTGCTCGTACGACACGCCGCCGTGCTCGGCCGACTCCGCGAAGTCCTCCCCGTAGGCGAGCTGCGGGTTCGGGTTGGCCTCGAGCACGTAGACCCGCCCCGTCGCGTCCATCCGCAGATCCACCCGCGCATACCCGGAGAGGTCGAGCGTCCGGTACACGCGCCGGCACACGCGCTGCACGGCCGCCGCCTCCTCGGCCGTGAGATCGGCCGCGCCGGTCATCACCCCGTACTTCTTCTGGTACTTGCTGTTCCACTTCGCCCGATCGGTCATGATGAGCCGGCCGTCGCCAGGGATCTTGTCCCAGCGCAGCTCCCACACGGGGAACACCTCCAGCCGCTGGTTGCCGATCATGCCGACGTACAGCTCCCGCCCCTCGATGAACTGCTCGACGATGGCGTCGGTGCCGATGCTGGTGTGGATGAACGCCACCCGCTCCCGCAGCTTCTCGTCGTCGTCGACGACCGAGGCGCGCGAGATGCCGATCGAGGCCTCCTGCGTGAGGCTCTTCACGATGAGGGGGAAGCCGAGCTTCTTGGGCCGCCGTACCTTGCGCCCCATGCGCACGACCAGGAAATCGGGCACCGGGATGCGGTGGTAGGAAAGCAGCGTCTTGCTGAGCGCCTTGTCGCGCGAGAGCGTCAGGCCGCGCGGGTTGCAGCCGGTGTACGGCACCCGGAGCAGCTCGAGGAAGCTCGGGATGTGCTGGTCGAAGGCCCCGACGTCGTGGAACGACTCGAGCAGGTTGAAGACGATGTGCGGCTTCCAGTCGGCAACGGCCTTGCGGAGGGGGCCGAGGTCGTCTTCGACGCCCAGGGGCAGCACCTCGTGCCCCATCGTGCGCAGCGTCTCGGTGACGTCGAACTCCATCTTCCACTCGACCTCCGTGACGTCGTGCCCGGTCACGTCGTCGGGCGGGACGAGGTTCGCGTGCATCAGGGCGAGCACCCGGAGCGGCTTCACAGCGCCACCCGGTGCCGCCCGCTGTGCAGGTAGTTCATGGTCTGCACCGTGAGCAGGACGGTGAAGTCCACGCGTGCCTGCTCCTCGGGGCCCTTGAGGCGCAGCTTGAGCTGCCGGCAGCGCGCGATGATGTCCTCGAACACCTGGTCGATCGTGTATTGGTAGATGCCGGTCCACGCGGCCACGCGCCGGCGCACCTCCCTGCGGATGCGCGTGAGGAAGCCGGCGGCGGTCGGGTTCCGGGCGGCCTCCGGCGCGTCGGTGAAGAGCCGCCGGAGATCGCGGTCGTAGAAGTTGGGCCGGCTCACGCCGTAGTGGGCGCGCTTCTGCTTGTAGTGCGACCGCAGCGTGCGTCGCAGCTGGGAAATCGGCTCGATCACCTTGTGCTCGGCGACGCGCGGCGGCCGCCCGGCGATCTCGCGCATCAGCGCGTCCATGTACTCGAGCTTCTTGATCGCGGGCCAGTCGGCGTAGCGGGCGCGCCACTGCGCGTCGGGCGTGAGCCAGACGGCGAACGTCTCGGCGAAGTCCTCGGCCGGGTGGCTTTGCGCGTACCACGGGTCCAGGTGGAGCACGAAGCTCTTCGAATAGGGCTTCGGCGCGTAGTACTCGGGGTACGGCACCGAGTTGCGCCCGAACAGCTTCTGGCGGGTGCGCCGGCGCTGCAGCCGGTAGGCGTTGTCGATGGCGTGCCCGGCCTCGTGGCGCAGGATCTTCATGCACCACGCCGGGGTGCCGCCCTCCACCTCCAGCATCATCGTCTCCTCGAGCTGGGCGAGGCGCGGGTGCGCGAGGTAGAAGGGAATGGCGACGCCGGTCACGCCGTCGGGCGTGAACCACTCGTCCGACAGCCAGAAGTGCGGCCGGAAGGACAGGCCGCGCGCACCGAGCTCGTCGTGGAGCTGGGTGATGCGCTCCTCGAGCCAACTCCCGTCGATGTGCAGGCCCAGCTCGTTAAAGCGCAACTCGAGGAGGCGGTCGTCGGACCAGTCGGCCCAGCGTGGCTCGGGCGGGGCCGGGTTCGGGTGCGGCGCGGGCGGGTGAGGGGCCGGGGCGGCGTCGTGCACCATGGGCAGTCCCCGGCAGGCGGGCGATCCCGTTCGCGCGCTGGCCGGGCTGCCGCAGTGTAGATCAGCTCACGAACGCGGCGGCACCTCGTGGTTCTTCATCATCTCGGCACGGCCGTTCTTGATGAAGAGCGACACCACCTCGGCGTGGGCCTGGATCAACCTCGCCACGTAGGGGTCGGCGGAGGTCTCGATCACCCGTACGCCGTTGGCGGTGGGCTCCACCTTCATCACGATCTTCTCCGCGTTGGCGAAGATCTCGCGGAAGAGCGGGTCGCGCAGGTGGATCGGGCGCTTCTGCTCGACCCGGGCCCCCATCGACGCCACGTGCTGCTTGATCTTGTCGGCCACCTCGGGGTTGGCGGACTCGGTGAGCGTGTCCACGCCGTCCGACAGGTTCTTGATCGTGCGCGTGATCTCCTTGCCGTGATCGCCGAGGAAGTGAAACAGCTCCATGTCGGCGATGTGCTGCGGGTCGCCGGCGTTGCCGTGCCCCGCGCCCATGCCCGCTCCGCGCCCCGCGCCGGCCCCATGCCCCATCCCGCCGCCCGCGCCCTGGCCGTGGCGGTGGTGATGACCCTGGCAGGGGCCGCCGCCGGGACAGCCGCACGGGCCAGGCGCGGCAGCGGGCGTGTCGACGGCCTGGCCGGCCGGCGGCGTTGGGGGCACAGCCTGCTGCGCGGCGAGCGTCCACGGCAGCGTGGCGAGGCCGATCACGGCCAGCGCGGCGAACGTGCGTTGGATGGGCGACATCTCGGGATCCTCGGGGGGTCTAAAATGTCTGCGCTGAAGCCCCGGCCGGCGGACGCCGGGCGCCGGGGGCCCCTTCAGCGTACACGGATTCCAGCCGGTCCGGCGAGGTCGGAGCTGGCGGACCCGGCGTCGCGACACCGAGGAACGGTGGGTGTGTTGCAGAAGGCCGCCCGGAACTCCGCCGCCGGGTTTCCGTCCTCGTCTGTCATGCCGGTGATCCCGCCCCTGGGGAGGCGCTGGTGTCCCTGATTTCGGCCGTGCGCCATGCCGCGGCCGTCGCGCTGCTGGCCTCCGCGATACCCGGCACGATCGCGGCACAGCCCGCCTCCGGCCCGGCGAAGAGCCCCACGCCCGTGCCGCCGGCCCGCTTCGAGGTGCGCCCGGCCAGCTCGCCAATCGCGGTGGACGGCCAGCTCGACGAGCCAGCCTGGGCCGACGCCGCCGTCATTCCGATCGCGTACGAGTGGGCCCCCGGCGACAACACGCCGCCACCCGTGAAGACCGACTGCCTCGTCACCTTCGACGCGTCCCGCCTCTACGTGGGATGCCGTGCGTCGGACCCCGACCCGGGCGCCATCCGCGCGCACCTGATGGA
>Ga0114939_10001335_pt1 | contig 19505 bp, 15 predicted proteins | sample AshMeaCrysSpring_FD_87196 | JGI IMG/M metagenome (GOLD analysis project Ga0114939, IMG submission 87196) | Groundwater microbial communities from Big Spring, Nevada to study Microbial Dark Matter (Phase II) - Ash Meadows Crystal Spring | ecosystem: Environmental > Aquatic > Deep subsurface >...
GAATCTCTATTGCTGCATGAATCGCATCATCCGTATGACTATCATCAAATATAACGAGCATTCCATCACCAAGATATTTATCGATATATCCATGGTGTCGATAGATTATTTCGCCGATTCCATCAAAATAAATATTCAAGAGTAACAATGCTCTGTACGGATCGGCAATAGATTCACTCACTGTCGTAAATTTCATAATATCGAGAAACATGATAGTGAGCCTCTTTCGTTCTGCAGTTCCGAGAACAATTCGTTCATAGCCACGAAAGCCGATTTTATCAGCAATTTCATGAGGTACAAATGTATCAAAAAGTTTTTTAAAATCTTCGTAATCCTTTTTTTGAAGTTTATGCTCTACATAGGTTCTCTTAAAAAGAGAAAGAAACTTTGCGTTTTCGAGAAATTCTTCATCTTGAGGGAGATTTTCTGGATCTCGTTTTTCTCGGATAAATGTAGAAAAATAGTCAAAAAGCTTATCATACTCTGCCCAATATCTAGAATTAATCACCCAATAGAGAAAAAACATCCCAAAATTCATCATCATAATAATTGCCACAAAAAAACCAAGACGAGATTCCGGTGCAAAATAGGTCATAAAGATGACAAGGGTAATGTTCAGAAGGAGAAACCCTCCGAGCATAAGTCTGTTTGTAGTTGAAATACTTGCTCGCATAAAAAAAGCATATCATATGCTCTTCAAAAAAGCAAAATCTCACGAGCTGACCCTCGTGAGATTTTTTAAAGCCTAACCAACTATAATTATACAAGACTTGTACTTGCTGTCGTGATTTCAAGTTCATTGTAATCACCTTCTTCTGCATCATCACTTGCATGAGAGAAGAATTCTCCAACATCACGATTGTTTTCAAAGTATGCAAGTGTTGGAATAAGTCGTCCAATAATAACATTTTCCTTGAGTCCATCGAGATAGTCGATTTTTCGAGAAGTAGAAGCATCGACGAGTACTCGAACCGTTTCCTGAAAGGAAGCAGCAGAAAGCCATGATTCTGTAAAGAGTGATATCTTTGTCAAACCAAGAAGCATCTGTGTACCAATTGCCTCCTCAAGTCCATTTTTCGCAAGCTCTCGATTTTCCTTGCGGAATCGAATAATATCAACGATATCACCAGGAAAGAATGAACTATCTCCAGCATTGGTAATCTTTATCTTCGAGAACATTTGACGAACGATAACCTCGATATGTTTTGCATTTACTGTTTGTCCTTGTGAAGAGTAGATTTCCTTAATATCAGAGACGATATAAAGTTCTGTTGCAAGAACTCCTGCAAGATCCATGAGAGATTGGAGATTGATATGCCCTTCTGTGAGTTTTGCACCTGTCTTTACGAGAGCACCTTCTCGAGCAAGAATAGTTCGACCCGTTGGAACAGAGAATGAAACCTTTTCAGGAATAAGATCTTCAACAGAGATTGTTGTATCAGTAATTTTTACCACACGACCCGCATGAGTTGTTTGAATCTTTCCACGAGTTTCTTTTGACTTCGCAATAATCTGTTTCGGCTCAACTGTATCACCCTTTGCAACAGTTGGCTTCATCGTATCATCTGTGATATAGTATTCACGGAGTTGTTTGTCATGGGCCTCGAGTTCGATATGTGTTACAGCACCTTCACTTTCGATAGAGAGTATTTTTGCATCAAATGGAACAATTTCAGCAAGATATTTTGGATTTCGTGCTTCAAAAAGTTCTTCAACTCGAGAGAGACCAGCTGTAATATCTCCTCCTTCTTTCGCAACTCAACCAGAGTGGAAGGTACGCATCGTAAGTTGTGTACCAGGCTCACCGATAGACTGAGCGGCAATAATACCTACTGGAGTACCTATCTTTGCAACATCATTTGTTGCAAGATCAAGTCCGTAACACTTTTGACATACTCCTTCTTCACATTCACATGTGAGAACTGAACGAACGGAAACGCTGTTTGCAGTTGAATGTAAAATGTCTGCAAGAGCATCCTTGGTAATCAATTCTCCTGCTCTAACAATTTCCTTTCCACTTGCATCAAGAACTGCTGCAGAAGTATATTTACCAAAAATCTTGTTTTCGAATGTATCACCAAAGAGTGTTTTTTCTTCGTTTCTATCAAACGTTTCAGAATAGATAGTTCAACAATCATTTTCACGAACCAAGATATTTTGAGCAGCATCAACGAGACGACGGGTAAGATATCCTGATTGAGCGGTTTTGAGAGCCGTATCAGCCTTACCCTTTCGTCATCCGTGCGTTGCGATGAAGTACTCAAGTGTAGAAAACCCTTCCTTGAGATTTGACTTGATTGGAAGTTCGATAGTTTTTCCTGTTGGAGATACTACGAGACCCTTCATACCACAAAGCTGTGTTACATTTCCCCAGTTTCATCGAGCTCCTGAATCTACGAGATTGAAAATTGGGTTTTTTGGATCAAAGTTCTTTTTCATCTCTTTTTCGATGCGAGACTTTACTGCTGACCATATTTGGAGAGACTGAAGGTATCGTTCATCTTCTGTAATAAGACCATGCCAGAAGGCCTTTTGAATTTCTTTAATCTTTTCTTCACCTTCACCAACAAAGTCATATTTTTCTTCAGGAATATGCATATCAAATGCAGATACTGTGAGTCCTGAAAGGGTTGCATATTTAAATCCAAGATTTTTGATAGCATCAGCAAGGAAGGCTGTTTGCTCACCACCAAGGATATCAAATGATTTTGAAAGAATTTTCTTTGCACCACTTTTTCCAACCGTTTCATTTACGAATCCGAGTTCTTCAGGAAGAATCTCATTAAAGAGGAATCGTCCATATGTTGTATCGAGTGTTTTTCCATCAACACGGAGCTTAATCGGTGTATGAAGAGTAATAACTTTATTTTCGTATGCAGAAAGAGCATCTTCACCACTTGCAAATGCAAGCTTTGCTTCTCCTGAATCAATCTTCGTAAGATAGTAACATCCGAGAATCATATCCTGTGAAGGAGCAACTATTGGTTCACCATTTGATGGATTGAGCATATTCTTACTCGTTACCATGAGGTTTGCTGCTTCATTTTGTGCTTCGATAGTGAGTGGAAGGTGTACTGCCATTTGGTCACCATCAAAGTCCGCGTTAAATGCAGTACAACAAAGTGGATGAAGACGAATAGCCTTTCCATCGATAAGAACAGGACGGAATGCCTGAATACCAAGACGATGAAGTGTCGGAGCACGATTCAGGAGGACGTATTTTCCAGCAATAACCTCATCAAGAGTATCCCACACTTCTTTTGTTCGTTCTTCGATAATCTTTTCAGCATGTTTTACATTATATGCCTGTTCTGTTTCGATAAGTCGTCCGATAACAAAAGGTTTAAAGAGAGTGAGTGCCATAGATTTTGGAAGACCACACTCATTCATTTCGAGACTCGGACCGACAACGATAACCGAACGACCAGAGTAGTCAACACGTTTACCGAGAAGGTTCTGACGGAATCGCCCTTGTTTCCCCTTGAGAATATCAGCAAGAGACTTGAGTTTTTTCTTTGTTGCTGTTGTATACCCAGGACGGTTTGAACGAACGTCACCGTTGAGGAGCATATCTACTGCCTCCTGAAGCATACGTTTTTCATTCTTGAGAATAACTTCTGGAGCACCGAGTTCTGAGAGTTTTCTGAGACGATTGTTTCGGTTGATAACACGACGATAGAGGTCGTTGAGATCTGATGATGCAAATCGACCACCATCGAGCTGAATCATCGGACGAAGATCTGGGGGAAGGATCTGAAGTGCATGGAGAATAAAATTCTCTGGCCTTTGTCCAGACTTAAAGAGTGATGAAGCAAGCTTGAGTTTTTGAAGAATTTTCTTTTGTTTACTCTTTGGAGAAATTTTCAGCTCATTTTGTTCGCGTGCGATGAAGTCTTTGAGATTAATTCTTTCAAGAAGTATCTTCAGGTATTCTGCACCAGTTCCACCCTTAAATACATGAGGAAACTTTTCGTAAAGAATACGGTAATCAAGCTCCCCAATTACTTCAGCTTCTTTGAGAGATTTTAAAAGATCCTTCAGTTTAGCATACTCACGATCGAGTTCATCGATTTTACTTGTATGGAGAGTTTCGAGTTCATGGAATTCCTTTTTTGAAATTTCCTTTGCTTCGAGTTTAAGTGTAAGGTCATTCATAACACCCTGAAGATCTTTTTGAAGGTTTACCTTCTGATTCTTATAGGCATTCTCGAGCTCAGCAAGAGCTTCATTTCTTTTTTCTTCAAAAACATCAGTAATGATATATGAAGCAAAGTAAATGATTTGTTCAAGTTTCTTTACAGAAATATCGAGCATGAGACCGATACGAGATGGTACACTCTTGAGGTACCATATATGAGCCACAGGAGCTGCGAGTTCAATATGACCAGTTCTCTGACGACGAACCTGGCTTGTTGTTACTTCTACGCCACATCGCTCACAGATAACACCTTTATATCGAATTCTCTTATACTTTCCACACGCACACTCGTAGTTTTTGCGTGGACCAAAAATCTGTTCACAGAAGAGTCCTCCTCGTTCTGGACGTTGTGTACGATAGTTAATCGTTTCAGAAATAAGCACTTCCCCATAAGAGAGATCTCGTACATCTTCACGAGATGCGAGTCCTACAGAGATAGCAGAGAGATTGTCGAGATTTTTTCCAACAGTAATATCTCTTTTTCCTGCGTGCTTCCCAATCTGAGAGTAGTCAGTGATCTTGTCATTGAGAAAATTTTCAAGATCTTTTGTCATTGGAAACATAAATAAGTTTTTTTAGGAAGTAGAATTTATAAGTTCAGGATTTCCCTGATATCCACTTTCATTCATACCATTTTCATGAAGAGGTCAAAGGAGAAATTATATTCTCTTTCTCTTGGAAAGTTCCATATGAATGAAGTGGCAGGATGTTAAATTCTTTTATTCTTTGTCGTCTTCTACAATACTCGTGGTCACAGGTCCTTCTTCTTCTTTTACTTCATCGAGAACAGGAATATCAACTTCAACATCGAATTGTCCCTCGAGTTTCTCGAGTTCTGCATAACGATCTTTCATAATCTTTTCGAGTTCTGCAACCTCATCTTCAGCAAGAAGATCGATATTGAGATTGAGGGCCTGAAGTTCACGAAGGAGAACATTGAATGATTCCGGAACATTCGGACGACGAATCTTTTTTCCCTTTACGATTGCTTCGTAGAGTTGCGTACGACCATTGATATCGTCTGATTTTACTGTGAGCATTTCCTGAAGGATATTGGCAGCACCATACCCTTCGAGCGCCCACACTTCCATTTCTCCGAGACGCTGACCACCATTTTGTGCCTTACCTCCAAGTGGTTGTTGTGTAACCATAGAGTATGGACCAACACTACGTGCATGGATCTTATCTTCTACGAGATGGTGGAGTTTGAGCATATATTTGATTCCAACCATTGTTTTTTCTTTGAATGCCTCACCAGTCTTTCCATCATAGAGTTGTACTTTCCCATCTGAAGGAATTCCTGCCTTTTCCATGAGTTCTTGGATTTGGTTTGTTGTGAGACCATTAAGAATCGGAGTTGCAACCTTGATGCCGAGTTTTTCTGCTGCACCACCGAGGTGTGTTTCGAGAACCTGTCAGATATTCATACGAGAGATAACACCAAGTGGATTGAGGATGATATCTACTGGAGTTCCATCTTCCATGAATGGCATATCCTCAACTGGAACAATACGAGAGACGATACCCTTGTTTCCGTGGCGTCCCGCCATCTTGTCCCCTACTTCGATTTTACGAGTTTGAGCGATGTAGACTTTTACTTGTTTAAATACACCTGTTGGGAGATTGTCACCATCTTCACGACGGAGGATATGTGTTCCGATAACTTTTCCACCAGAACCCGCTGGAAGGATAAGTGATGAGTCTTTTACATCTTTTGATTTATCACCGAAGATAGCTCGAAGAAGTCGTTCTTCTGGAGAGAGTTCAACTTCACCCTTTGGAGTTACCTTACCAACGAGAATATCACCAGCTCTTACGTATGCACCTGTACGAACGATACCTTCTTCATCGAGATCCTTGAGTTTTTGTGTTGAAACATTTGGGATATCGTTTGTTGTCTGTTCAGGGCCGAGTTTCGTTTCTCGAACATCCATAATATATTCATTAATATGAACAGATGTGAAGTAGTCATTTTGCATGACTTTTTCAGAGATGATAATCGCATCTTCATAGTTGTATCCATTCCATGGCATATACGCAACACGGAGATTTCGACCAACTGCGAGTTCACCATTTTCGATAGACTGACCATCTGCGAGAATCTGACCTTTGACGACCCTTTCTCCACTTATAACACGAGCCCATTGATGGATAATCATATCATGATTTGATCGTTCAAATGTACGTAATGGATACGTAATCTTTTTTCCATTTGCATAGAGAACGGAGATATGTTTCGCATCGACACCGATGATTTCACCATCATCTTCTGCCTTTACGACATATCCAGAACCCTCACCGATAATTCGTTCCATACCAGTACCAACAATTGGAGCCTGAGCACGAACGAGTGGAACTGCTTGACGCATCATGTTTGTACCCATTTCTGCACGAGTTGCATCATCATGTTCGAGAAATGGAATAAGTGTTGTCGTTTCACTCATGAGTTGTTTTGGAGAAACATCAATATGAGTTACTTCGCGAACATAAGCAACCGTTGCCTCACTTGCACGACGAGCAGAGAGACGAGTTTCTTTAAAGTTTCCAAACTCATCTGTTGGAGTATTTGCTTCAGCAATAACAAGATCTCGTTCTTCATATGCATCAAAATATTCATATTCAGGACAGAGAAATCCTCGTACTTCAATCGTTTCTGTTTTTACATTCTTTACAATTTCCTTTGCCAATTCAGAAGTAATAAGCGTCTTTTCAGGAACAATAACCTTTCCTTTTACATCAACAACATCATCGAGAGTAATACGATTTACGAGAGACGCTTCGTCGACTTTTACTTCGTGAATGATTTTTTGAAATGGAGTCGTGATAAATCCATATTTATCTACCTTTGCATAACTCGCAAAGTGGAGAACGAGACCAATGTTTGGTCCTTCTGGAGTAGCAATCGGACAGATTCGACCGTACTGAGTTGGATGTACGTCACGAACTTCAAACGAAGCTCGTTCACGAGTAAGACCACCCACACCGAGTGCTGTAACACGACGCTTATGAGCAAGTTCGGAAAGTGGATTTGACTGATCCATAAATTGAGAAAGCTGGTTTGTACCAAAAAATTCTCGCATTACAGCAATCATCGGACGAGAGTTGATAAATGTTCCAGGAACTGCTTCATCAAGATCAGCAATAATCGTCATACGATCCTTTGCAATCTTTTCCATACGAGCAAGACCTACTTTTACCTTATCATACACGAGTTCACCAACGGAACGAACACGACGGTTTTCGAGGTGATCAATATCGTCTGCAAAATATCCAGTACGACCATCACAGAGTGAAAGAAGATAACGAAGACCGTAGAGAAAATCCTGAGCAATTAAGAACTTATCTGCCTGTTCACTATCAACAGCACGAGCATGATCTGCATAGTGACGAGAGAGTTTTCGGTTGACTTTTATACGAGCAACAGACCCAAGTTCAAACTTCTTTGGATCATAGAATGTTGTTTGAAAGAGTTGTTCAACTCGTTCATCTGTTCCGAGATCTCCTGGACGAAGAAGTTTATAGATAGCATAAAGCGCTTCCATACGAGTTTTTGTCTTATCTTTTTCGATTGTTGGAGCAATATGTTTTGTAATCCATTCATCTTCACCCTTAAATGCACCGAGGATATCAGCATCTGATTCAAATCCCCATGCACGAAGAAGAACAGTAAAAGGAATTTTTCTCTTTTTATCTATTTTTACATTAATCACTCCCTTCTTTTCGATTTCTATTTCAAACCAACTTCCACGGTGTGGAATAATCTTCATTGCGTAGAGTCCTGGATTTTTTACATCTGGAGTAAAAAACATACCAGTTGAACGAATGATTTGGTTTACAATAACTCGTTCAATACCATTAACGATAAATGTTCCCATCTCAGTCATGAGTGGAATACCTCCGAGGTAAACATCTTGTTCTTTGATTTCACCTGTTTGCTTATTGAGCATCTCAAAACGAGCCTTAAGAGGAGCTTCATAATTGAGATTTTTTCGTTTACAATCAAAAACTGAATATTTTGGTTCTTCGAGCGAGTAGTTCTTGTAGTAGATAGATATCTTTTCGCCTGAAAAGTCATCAATAGGAAATACCTCATGAAATGCCTGATCAAGCCGACGCTTTAAAAAGTCATCATAACTATCAAGTTGTACTTCGATAAGACCAGGGAGTTCGAGGGTAGTACGGTCATCCGTAAAGAAGTATCTTCCTTGAACAGAATAAATCTCCCCAAGTGTGCTTGGAGACTCTGTGGAAGAAACAGCCGTTTCTTTCTTTTTTGCCATGGAAAATAGATGTTAGAAAAATGGAAATCCCGCAATATCCCGAAGCATATCGTTCCATGACAAGAATACGATAAGAAAAATTGAGCAAGGGATTAACGGAAAATACTCGAAAAATGGAAGGACAAAATCGTGGATTTTTTCGAGGAATGACAGAATTCTATTGAAAAAAATAAAAAGTCAAGATAAAAAGTCTCCTCGGATAATAAAACAATAAAATCCTCATTGAGAGGAATTTATTGTTTTATTTGAAAAATTATACTTAACATTCAAGGATAACATCTTCTTTCTGACTCTTTTCATGTCTCCACTCAACTTTTATAAGTTTTTTATCGAGATACTGTTGAATCAGAGATACTCCATCTTCGAGAAGACGAGTTGTTTTATAGTCAAACTTATCCCAATCGACATTTTTTACATATCCATCCTGACGAGCTGATTCATAACATTCTCGAGAGCAGAATCAGAGATGTTTTTTGTAGGCTTTTTCTGTAGCAATAAGTCGAGCATTACAGAGGGGATATCGGCAGTTTTCACAGTTATCTGTAAGTTCATCCGTATAGAGACACTTCCCTATCGTCGTATGTGTATGTTCGTCGCCTACCTGCGTCGAAACTCGCCCATCAAAAGTATAGAGGTTTCCGAGCCAATTTCCATCATTGTATTGGTTCACATATTTTACCACACCTCACTGAATCGAATAAAACTCCGTACCACCAAGCTGATTACCGAGTACTGCGGCCTTTTCACAACGAATCCCTCCTGTACAGTACCAGATGATTTTCTTTCATTCTGCTTGTTTTCCATACTGTTCGAGAAGCTTTGGAACCTCACGAAAATTTACCGTTCCAGCAGGTATAGCATTTTTAAAATGTCCGAGACGGTATTCGTAATCATTTCTCATATCGAGGATGAGATATTCATCTTTTTTATCTGATTCGAGTATAGATTTAAATTCTTCTGGAGTTACTTCTTTATGATATTTTTTTACTTGATCTGCTGTCACCTTGACTCCGAGAGTTACTATCTCATTACGGATTTTGACACTCATTCGTGGAAACTCATGTCATCAGACTGGAGTGGCTTTGGTATCGATATCTGGAATATCTTTGAAATACTTTGAGTTCTCGAGAAAAAACCGATACGCACGACACTGCCCGAGGTTCCCAGTGACAGTCGAGCTGATTCACTCTGTTCCGATATAGACACGACCTTTGAGTCCGATATCTCGAGTAAAATCGAGATGCTCCTGAGCGATACTATCGAGCTCCCCTTCTGGGATATCGACAAATTTATAAAATGTAAGAAGCTCATACTTTGGCTTGTGCCGAGCATTGAGTTGAGAAACCATATTACTTGCTGGTAATAAATAAAAGTGTCAATTGCGGTTGACAAATGGATTATAGGAATTGGAGAAATGAAATCAATTTTAAGTTGATTTTTTTATTTTTCTTCATAATATAACCATACCATATGGTATGGTTATATTTTATGCAACACAATAGAAAACACATCATAACGGCTCTCAAAAAGGCTCGTGGAACTCTCGATACTGTCATCGAGATGACGGAAAATGGGACATATTGTGCTGATATTGCTCATCAGATCAATGCCACTATGTGACTTCTCAAATCTGCCAACCGTGAACTCATGCGAGATCACCTTCAGTGCTGTGGAAGAGAAAAACTTTCATCTCCCGATACACGAGTAGTTGATGCCTTTATCGACGAACTCATAAAGACATGGGACGTAGCAACAAGGAAATAAAAAAAACAAAAACCAATATACTTTACTTTTTACCTTTTCTTTTTATGAAAAAAGTTGATTCTGGATGCAATAATCCAAATTGTACCTGTGAAAATTGTACTTGTAATCCATGCACTTGTGGAAATACAGGTACAGGATGTTTTGGAACAAAGTCAAAGTCATGCTGTCATGGGAATTTTTGGTTCTGGGCGATTATCCGCATCGCCATCGTAGTAGGGCTCATCGTATGAGCATTTTATCTCGGAACACTCTGTGGATACGGAAAGTATAACGGAGGATATGATAAGATGAATGCATACTCTGAAAGAATGGAAAAACGATTGCAATCAAGAAGTAGTCGTGATGAAAGTATGAATGAAAACATGGCAGAACACTGCAAAACTATGCCAAATATGCCTATGTGTGCTATGATGAATAGTTCTGGAAGCCATGATATGATGTCGATGAGCATGTCCGATATGAGTAAAATGCTCGAAGGAAAAACAGGAGATGCTCTCGATAAGGCATTTCTCGAAGGAATGATTCCACATCACCAAGGTGCTGTAGATATGGCAAGGTACCTCGTAAATGCAAAGCATCCAGAGCTCCAAAAAATGGGACAAGATATCATCAAAGCTCAAACAGCAGAAATTGAACAAATGAAAAAATGGATGAAAGACTGGGGATATGAAACAAGTACAGGGACAAGTATGAGCGGAATGATGATGGATCACGGATGAATGATGATGCGTTAAATATCAAAAAAATCCCTCTTAAATTTTAAGAGGGATTTTTTTATGTACTACTTCAACATAGCGAGAAGTGCATCCTTGAGATGAAGTCGCTCTTTTTTGAGCTGATCGAGTTCGAGATCTGACATGAGATATCCAGGAACTTCACTTTCAGCACGACCGATTTCGATATTTATACCCTCATATTCACGAAGGAGACGAGCAAAGTGTGTATTATTCTTCTTCATTTCATGAATTTTATCTTGAAGTTCAGGATGTCCAGACATAAATGGATGATGATCAAATTGCATACAATTATAGTTAAGAAATAACGCAAAGTATTGTAGTCTATTTGAAATGATTTTGCAATAGATTTTTTTGAATTGCTCTTCAAAATTGACAAAAGATACCCAGTTTATATTATCATCTTATGAATAAAAAAATGTGTGTCTTTTGTGGATCGAGACTCTGAAATAATCCACTCTATAAAACAATTACTGAAGAACTCTGAAAAGAACTTGCCCGAAGATGAAATACGCTTATTTATGGATGATGATCAGCTGGACTCATGTGAGTCGTTGCAGATGGTGTTCTCTCAGAGAGATGATTTGCAATTGGTATTTTTCCTCGATTCCTCGAAAAAAAAGAAATCTCTCATAAATCATGAGTTGACCTTACCTATGTTGATACTATGGATGAACGAAAGGTTATCATGTATGGCCAGTCTGATGGATCTATTATAATACCCTGATGATTCTGAACTATGGATGAATTCTTTGAAGTTCTCACTCTGAGGCAAATATGACAATACGATAAGCCAATAGGTATCCTCAATATAGACTGATACTACGATCCTATGATAGAATTTATTCATCATATGGTAGAACGAGGTTTTGTTTCTGTGGAACATCTCGAGCTTTTCTTCGTACGAGATAATATAGGAGATCTTCTCGATGCTATGGAATTATAAAAATCCCTTCACATGAAGGGATTTTTTGATTATTTCTTCGGATATACACTCCAAAACTCTTTTCTAAATTCTTCAAATTTTCCTGTGGTAATTGCTTTTCTCGCATTTTTCGCAATGAGTAGCAAGTATTCGATATTGTGTAGGGAAAGGAGGAGTCCTCCTGTTGCCTCACCGACATTGATGAGGTGACGGAGATATCCGAGAGAATACCGAGATGAAACAGATGTTTCATACCCAGGAAGCATCGGGATCTTTTCTTCACTATATTTATATTTTTCATTTGAGATTTTCATATTCCCATAACTCGAAAATACCTCTCCATGTCGACCGATACGAGTCGGGAGAACACAGTCCATCATATCAATCCCACGAGCTATGCCCTCGACGAGGTCTTCGGGAGTTCCTACCCCCATGAGATAGTGAGGTTTATCTACAGGAAGGATTGGGGCGAGAACATCAAGTATTCGATACATATCTTCTTTACTCTCCCCTACTGAGAGTCCACCGATAGCTACTCCCGGAGTATCGAGATTTTTTATAAATTCTGCAGATTCAGCCCTGAGATCATCATAGATAACTCACTGGATAATCGCAAAGAGTGCTTGTGGATAGAGCCCCTCTTCCTTTCTCTTTTCTTCATTTTTCTGCCATTGTTCTTTTGATCGGATTGCCCAACGATGTGTTCGTTCCATCGCCTGTCTCGCGTATTCATGCGTGGAACCACCCGGAGCACATTCATCAAATGCCATGATGATATCTGCACCCAGTGCACACTGCATATCCATGACATTTTCTGCAGAAAAGAAATGCTTCGAACCATCAAGGTACGAACGAAAATGAACTCATTCTTCTGTGATTTTTGCGAGCTTTTCTCACGAATCATTTTGCATCCCAAGTCCGAGAGAAAAAACCTGAAATCCGCCAGAATCAGTCAAGATAGGAATATCTACATCCATAAATTTATGCAGTCATCCGAATTTTTCTACCACATCACACCCAGGACGCAGATAACTATGATAGTTATTCACGAGCATTATCTCTGAACCAATTTCTTTTATTTGGTCGATAGTTGCTCATTTTACAGCGCTTCGAGTTCCAACAGGCATGAAAATCGGAGTCTCGATAACACCATGCGGAGTAATAATAGTTCCAGCACGAGCATGTCCGTCAGTTGCCTCAAGAGAAAAAGAAAATGAGTTATACATATTATGAGGGAAAGTTTTACGGAGTATATAAAAACTCATGAAAAAAGCGATATTTTTTGCAAAAAAGAGAAAGTTGTGGGAGAATGAACTCATGTACAACGAGCTTTGACTCCCATTCTACGAACAAGAAACCGTCCAAGATGCACCAAAAAATCAAATGGACACATTTTTAGATGACTTATTTAGTAAGTTAAATTGAGCTGATGATGCTAGAGAACTTGTACAAAAAGCAACTTTCTTAAAACCTTGAGCAAAAGAGACAATCTTATTTTTAATAAGTTCCTGACAATTTGATAAATCAGCAAAGGCGTCAGCACTCTTACAAGCTACAAAAAACGTAGTTACAAGGTGAAAAACAGATACGATTAGTGTCCGTTTGGATGAAATGAAAAATGCTATAAAAAAAGCTCAAAGTACTAATGAAATGCAATTTATATACACATCCAATGGTACATGGAAATCTGAGTCAGTAAGTTCTTATAGATCGAATTTAAAAACCAAAGGCGTTACCTATCTAAATAGGTGATTGTTTTTCGATGTAATGAAAACGAATAATCCTGATGGATACTTTTGAAGAGATATAACAGAATTAATTGCCGTATATTTGGAGGGGAAAAATTGGAAGTCTGGACTCATGAAATGAGAATGAACGTTTGAAACAATAGATCTTTCATCACATATACCTTACTTTCAAGCCCTTGCACGAAATCGCTGGACTCGTGAAACAAAATTGATTAACCCTATTTTTGAATGAATATCTAGAAATTTTCAAAATAATCCTGAAGTAAGAAAGGCAACCGAAGTAGTCTGAGAAAAGGCATGACTCCCGTTAAAGAATTGAATATTTGATTCTGAAGAGTTCAAGAAGCAATTCTTTTCAAAAGAAGAAAATAAAGGAAGGACTGATGAGGACATGCTTTGAGAAATGAAAAAAGAAGTTGATGCTTTTTTGGCAAAAAGTAAATCTATTCAAGACAATATAAATAAGCAAAGAGGGGATTTTGAAAAGAAACTCTGAAATAAGACAACTCTTTCAAAATTTTCAGAGCTTCAAGGAATTGACTTTACTGTTTTGGAAAAATGAAAGAAAATCTCAGTAAAAGATATATCCATAACGAATCTCAGAGGGGATTATGCTCGTCAAATTCTTGCGCAAATATGAGAAAAGTATAAGGATAAACTTCCAAGCGATTTAGTAAACCTTGTTGTTCTTTTATGACTTCAGATAAAACAGGAAGAAATTATTGTCTCTATAGCAAGTACAAAGGAGGCAAAAAGAGCAATAGATAAAAAAGAAAAACCTGATCAAAGAAAATTAGAAATTGCAGGAAATACTGCAAAAAGTAGACTTCATGTGGAAAATTCACGAAAAGCAACAGGAAATATATCAGATCAAGAAGCATGGGAGAAATTAAGAACTTTAGAAGAAAAAGAAAAGAAATGAAGCTTAAGTGAAAAAGAAAATGAAGAATTAGCGAACCTGAAACAAAGAAAGGTGAGTACAGGCGAACTTGCATCACAATATGTATATGCGAAAGAAACTTTCTGAGAAGAAGAAGCAAAAAGAATCTTCGCAGAATCGAATCAAGTTGTTTCAAATAATCCTTCTGAGAAATACGATTTTAAGACTCTCGAAAAAATAGCCATTCTCACAGACCTAGAATCCACTCCATGACAAAAATCACTTGCAAGACTTGAGGTATGACAAACTTTACCAATGTGGAAAGCCCTTGAGTGAGAACTCCAAGTTTCAGTCATGCATGCTCCAGAACTTGCACAAGTAACTATATCAAAAAATATAGACTGAACATATAATATACCCATGTTCGAAGCAAAAAATATTAGTGAAAAACAAGTACAAGAGTACAAAGAATCAACAAAACTCTATGCAGAACTCGGTCTTTCCCAGTTTATACCACATATTCCTCTCATAAATACCGAACTTCGAAAAAAGTGAATTGACGCAACCGTAGATGGTCAAGTGTCAACAACTGAACAACAGCAAATTCTCAAAGCACTCTACAGTAAACTTTTCTGAAAAGAAATTATATCTTCAAGCTTAGGTGAGGTAGAAAGAGCATATGGAAGCGCCCTTGGAAATCCTATAAACATGAAAAGTGCGATGCAACATACACTCACTCTGAGCAAACTCATACCATGACCAAACCAACCAATTTCAGCTGATACACTGAAAAAGTGGTTTCAAGAAACAAGAAAAGACGAAACAATAGATCCTCTCAAAAATCTCACTCTATAAAGGTGAGATTTTCTTTTTTGCAAAAAAAAGAAGAACATCTATAATCAAACTCATCTATTGCCTTCACTATGCTCTCCCCTGCCCTCACTCATATTCATGAAACACTCATCCATATCCGAGAGAGTGTGAAAGAACATATAATCTGACAAGATGAACTCATAGAAAAACTCATTGTCGGAGTGTTTACTGGTTGACATATTCTTATCGAGTGAGTTCCCTGACTCGGAAAAACAAAAACTATTCGCACACTGGCACATGTTCTCGGACTTGAAACAAAGAGGATTTCTTTTACTCCTGATTTACTTCCATCAGACCTGACAGGAAATGAGATATATAGACCTCAAAAGTGAGAATTTATCGTACGAAAATGACCAATTTTCACGAATATCCTCCTTGCTGATGAAATCAATAGAACTCCACCAAAAGTTCAATCAGCACTCCTCGAAGCAATGGAAGAGAAACAAGTTACTATCGGAGAAGAGTCATTTCCTCTTCCGTCTCCATTTATCGTATTAGCGACCCAGAATCCTCTCGAACATGAATGAACATATCCACTTCCAGAAGCAGAACTCGACAGATTTCTCATGCGAGTTGTTATAGATTATCCAAAAAAGGAAGATGAAAAGAAGGTTTTACAGATGAATAAAACAGAAACTCCTCAAAAGAAGAATACGCTCGATATAACTGCAAAAGATATAGAAGAAATACGAGAATATATAGAATCAACAATCCTTGTGGACGAAAAAATATATGACTATGTTTGTACGATTCTGAATAGGTTACGAGAACTCGCAAAAAAGACTCCTGAAGGTCAAGTGCTCGATTATGGACCATCAACTCGTGCAGGACTTGCTTTGATTCGTGCAGGAAAAACATATGCTCTCCTCATGGGTCGTGATTTTGTTCTTCCTGAAGATATAAAATCACTCGCATACAATATTCTCGAACACCGTATAGGGCTCTCATATACGAGTCTCGTGGAAAAGAAAACTTCCTGCCAAATAGTTGAGTCAGTTCTCAATACAATACTAATCCCATAAATAAATCCCTCCTAGATGAGGGATTTATTTATGCATGAACTGATTCTCTTGTTCATCACTCTACATGTGTCGACTTTGCAATATCAGAACTTGATGGTTTTTCAGCCCTGTTATCAGCACCAAGTGAAGCGAGAAGTTCCTCAGGTGTTGGGTGCTCTACTTGCTTTTCCTGTGCTTCTTTTGCTCTATTTTGAGCCTCAAGTCATCGCGCATGAGAACCATCATATTCAGGTTTCTTTTTGTCTTCTTCAGGATTTTTTTTATTTGGATCATCTACATCCTCACCACGAGCTTCAGGGTTTTTCTTTCCTCATACCTCAGCTTTTGCCATTTCATGGGGAGATGCTTCTTCATGTTTAAAATTCTCAAAATCAGACATATTTATATTGTTATGATTATAATACTACGATAAGTGTACCATAAGATAGGAGAATAAGTCAAAAAAATGATTGCTTTTTTCATCATTTTGTCGAGAATAAATATAGGATTATTAATTTTTCTTATGCTTGAAACTTTTTCTGCTGATTTGGCTCACCTATTTACAGGAGCAGGTGTTTTTGCACTTCTCAATATTATACTCATCGATCTCGTTATGAGCGGTGACAATGCCATTCTCATAGGCATGGCAACAAAGAAACTCACGGGAGCTACAAGAAAAAAGGCAATATTTTGGTGAGTTGCAGGAGCGACTATTCTGCGAATTATCTTCTCTCTTGGTGCTGTTTGGCTCATGAAAATTCCTGGACTCGAATTCCTCTGAGCGATACTTCTCCTCTATGTTGTATGGAAATTTTATAGAGAAATTCGCGCTCACGAACACCATGATGAACATGGAAAAGAAGCAGATACGCTCTCTGTAGCAATCAAGACTATCATCATCGCTGATGTAGCTATGTCCCTCGATAATGTCCTCGCTGTTGCGGGAGCAAGTCATGGAAATATGGTAAACCTCATGATAGGTCTGGTATTTTCTATTATTCTCATGGTCGTTGCATCAGGATGGATAGCAAATATGCTCGAAAAATATCCCTCTATTCAGTGGCTTGGACTCTTTATCATCCTCTTTACTGCACTCGATATGCTCGAAAAGGGCTTTACAAAAGTCGTAGAACCAACGATATTCGGGGTTCCTGAATCAAGTATTTTTACACTCCTTCTCATCGTCGTAGTTGGATGATTTGCTATACTTCAGACAAAATTTCTCAGGAGTGACCACTCTACATTTGCTAACTGGGCAAAGGAAAATGGACGAACTCTTATGGTAACGATATTTATTCTCCTTATCCTCGTGGTAAACTTTTGAGGAAAAGTCACAGAATTTATGAATACTCACCATGGATATAAGTATGGTTTTATCATGATATGCGTTCTCTGAATACTGGAGATACTCCGCATGGATGATGAACGAGAAAAACGGAACTTTCTTATGAGACTGTTTCTGAAAGACTAGTTGAATGAATGAGATTCATTGACTAATATAAAATAATAGTTAATATATTAATATTAACTATTATTTTATGATAAAAAGAGAATTAAAAGACTCTATTCGAATTCATGGGGAATCTTTTTATCCATTCTGAGAAAGAGTTATAATAATAAATCCATCCAAATACTCCTGAATCAGCATAAACTGAATTATAGTAAATCGCGAAACTCTTGTTCCTCAAAAAGGCTTCTGATGATCACGATACCTTTCTGTTGTAGACCCAAAAACAGGATGAACTTATGCGGAAGTTGTAGAACACTTTTTGTCTGCATGTTACTCTACATGAATATCCAATATAACAGTAGAGTCACCCAGGGTAATGCCTGTTGTATGACCATGAATTCATGGACTTTATAACGAACTTTTAAAACACTCCGAAATTGTTGAGAAAGATTCAGGGCCCTTAGTTATACAAAGAAAAATAACTTTTTATTCAAATGATTGAAGTTGTACTTTTTCAGTAGAACCATCAGAAACACTAGATATATCCATAGAAAGAATATGAGACGGTGAAATTTGAATAGATACACATATTTCCGTAAAAGATGTCTATCGATTCATTTCAGAAAATGAAAATGCAAGAAAGGCTCGTCCAATAGCGAGGCTTCAAAATAGAATCATCAATTCAACACAGTATGTTATGGAATCTCTAGGATGATATGGTGTAAGTTCAAAAAACTATATTCTTCATCGACCTTGAGCAACAACGAAAAGTATCCAAGAACAGATGTACCCTGAATTTCAGAATTTATGAAATGAACATTTAGCACACACACTCGTAGCAGATTTATTTGGAGAACTACATACCTTTTTTCCTCACTGAATAGTATGAAAAATATCTCTAAAATGAAAAAATAATCACTTTACAAGAATGGAGTTGCTCCATGCATTATATAACCAAATAAAGCCCCTATAAAGGGCTTTATTTTATCTCATCGCTTCACAGACGATATCTGCAACACTCTTATCGAGAGCATCTGGGAGAATATGAGTATCATCCGGATTTTTTACAGCACTTGCGAGCGCTTCTGCTGCAGCGATTTTCATCTCATCAGTGATTTTCTTCTTTCCGTATTTGAGCACTCATTTAAATATTCATGGAAATGCAAGGACATTGTTTACCTGATTTGGATAGTCACTTCGTCCTGTTCCGATGATACGGATTCAGGCTTCTTTCGCGACTTCAGGCATGATCTCTGGAGTTGGATTCGCCATCGCAAAGACGATTGCATCAGATGCCATAGTTTTTGCCATCTCGAGTGTGAGAGCTCCAGCCGCTGATACTCAGAGAAATACATCAGCGCCTTTGATAGCATCAGCGAGAGTCCCCGTTTTATTTTCTTCATTCGTGAATTCGAGCAATTTTTGTTTAGAGATATCGAGATTTTCTCTTCCTGCATGGATGATGCCTTTTGAGTCACAAGCGATAAAATGCTTCACTCCATAGAGGCGGAGGAGTTTACAGATGGCAACTCCTGCAGCACCAGCACCATTCAGAACTATGCGGATATCTTCTTTCTTTTTTCCTGTTACTTTCAGGGCATTGATGAGGCCTGCGAGTACGACGATAGCTGTCCCATGTTGGTCATCATGCA
>Ga0114939_10001336_pt1 | contig 19504 bp, 18 predicted proteins | sample AshMeaCrysSpring_FD_87196 | JGI IMG/M metagenome (GOLD analysis project Ga0114939, IMG submission 87196) | Groundwater microbial communities from Big Spring, Nevada to study Microbial Dark Matter (Phase II) - Ash Meadows Crystal Spring | ecosystem: Environmental > Aquatic > Deep subsurface >...
CCCCGGGCGTGCAGCGTATAGCTGCGCAGCGAGTGGGCGAACTCCGCCAGCGCGTGGATGCCGGTCGCCTCGGCCTGTCGGCACCAGTCCTGCAACGATTGCAGCAGCGCGTCCTGGCTCGCCGTGGTCCGCTCCCAGACTTCCTGCAGGCGTCGCCGGTAGTCGACCACGGTGGCCAGGGTCGGGCTGCCCTCCAGCAGCCGGGCCAGCCGCTCGCGCCCGAGGGCGTCGAGCCTCCCCTCGCCGCGCGTGAGCAGGCGGCGCGCCTGGCGGTATGCCCTGCGGCAGGCGACGTCCTGTCCGCAGAGCTCCGCGCGGCTCACCGGTCGGATCACGTCCTGCGCGTACTGCGCCAGCACGTGCATCCGGTTGGCGATCACCGCCTTGAGCGTGTCGAGGTCGACAGACGTCTTGCTCGCGGCGAACTGCGGCATGGGCGCGACGCGCCTGACGGTTGCGAGGCCGAGCGCGGCGAGCGCCCGGATGTACAGCCAGCCGATGTCGAATTCCCAGGCGCGGCTCGACAGCTTGGCCGAGCTCGGGAAGGCGTGGTGGTTGTTGTGCAGCTCCTCGCCGCCGATCAGGACGCCCCAGGGGGAGAGATTCGTCGCGGCATCCGGCGACTCGAAGTTGCGATAGCCCCAGTAGTGCCCGACGCCGTTGATCACCCCGGCGGCCCAGAACGGGATCCAGATCATCTGCACCGCCCAGACCGCCACGCCCGGCAGGCCGAACAGCGCAAAGTCGACCAGCAGCATGAGCCCGGGACCCTGCCAGCGCAGCGCGCCGTAGACGTGGCGCTCGAGCCAATCGTCCGGGGTGCCGTGGCTGTAGCGCGCGACGAGCGCGCGGTCGGTCGCCGCGGCGCGATAGAGCTCGGCGCCCTCCCAAAGCACCTTAGAAAGGCCCAGCACCTGCGGGCTGTGCGGATCCTCCGGCGTCTCGCAGCGCGCGTGATGGCGGCGATGGATCGCGACCCACTCGGCGGTCACCATGCCCGTCGTCAGCCAGAGCCAGAAGCGGAAGAAGTGCGACACCGCCGGGTGCAGGTCGAGCGCCCGGTGTGCCTGCGCGCGGTGCAGGAAGATCGTGACCGCGGCGATGGTGACGTGGGTGAGCGCCAGGGTGACGAGCAGGAGCTGCCACCACGAGAGACCGAGGAGACCGTCGACGAGGACCATGGGACGACCGAGGGAACCGTGCGGATTGCTGGGCCACTATACCGGGGCCGCTGGAAGCGGGCCACGCCGCCCGCTTGAGGCACCTCCTCCCCGCCGGTATCGTGCCCGGCCATGTCGCCGCTGCTCGAAGTTCGTGCGCTTGAGCGTCGTGACGCGGGCCGGGTGCGCGTCTCAGGGCTGAGCTTTGCCGTGACGCGCGGCGAGGTCGTCGGGCTGCTCGGCCTGAACGGCGCGGGCAAGTCCACCACGCTCAGCCTCGCCGCCGGCGCCCTCGCCCCGACCGCGGGCTGCGTGATGATCGAGGGCGCCGACCTGCACAGAGCGCCGCATGCCCTGCGGGCGCGGGTGGGCTTCCTGCCCGAGCCGCCGCCGCTCTACCCCGAGCTGACCGTCGACGAGCTCCTGGCCTTTGCCGCGCGGCTGCGCGGGCTCGATCCCCGCGCGGCCCGCAGCGCCGTTACCCGCGTGCGCGAGCGCTGCGGCCTCGCCACGGTTGGCCGACGGCTCATCGGTCAGCTCTCCAAGGGATACCGGCAGCGCGTCGGGCTCGCGCAGGCGATCGTCCACGACCCGCCGCTCGTGCTGCTCGACGAGCCGACGGCCGGACTGGATCCCGCCCAGTGCCGCGAGACGCGAGACCTGGTCGCGGACCTCGGTCGCGACCACGCCGTGCTCTTCTCCAGCCACTTGCTCGATGAGGTCGAGCGGGTCTGTTCGCGCGTGGAGGTGCTGCACCAGGGGCGCTCCGCCGGCGGCTTTGCCCTGCGCGGCGACAGTGACAGCCGCAGCCTGGAACAACGCTTCCTGTCGCTGACGGGGGGAGCGGCGTGATCGGCGTGATCGCCGGGCGCGAGGCGCGGGCGCTGTTTGTCTCGACCGTGGCCTGGGCCTGGCTCGCCGCCGGCAGCGGCCTCGTCGCCTGGATGGTGTACGCCCAGCTCGAGAGCTTTCAGCGCCTCGCGCCACGCCTCGGTCTGGTCGACGGCGCGCCGGGCGTGACCGATCTGGTCGCGCTGCCCGGCGTGCAGGCGGCCGGCCTGGTTGGCCTGCTGCTCGCGCCACTGGTCGGAATGCGCCTCTTCAGCGAGGAGCTGCGGACCGGCCGCATCGCCCTGCTGTTGTCCGCGCCGGTGTCCCTCACCCGCCTCGTGCTCGGCAAGTTCCTCGGCGCCATGAGCCTGTTCGTCGCCCTTTGGGGGTTCGTGGCGCTGTTGGTCGCGAGCCTTGCGCTCGGGGCCCCGCTCGACGGCGGGAAGTTGGCGGTCGGTCTCCTGGGGCTGCTGCTGCTGTATGGCGCCTGCGTTGCCGCCGCGCTGTGGCTCTCGACCCTGAGCAGCCAGCCGGCGGCGGTGGCGGCGGCGGCCTACGGCCTGCTGCTCCTGCTGTGGGTGCTGGCCCCGGCGACCGAACCGGACAGCACCTTGCGCGTCCTGACCCTCGCCTTCCGCTTCGAGCGCCTGCTCGGGGGAGTGCTCCACGCGGAGGATGTCGCCTACTTCGCGATCCTCGCTGCGGCTTTCCTGGGTCTCGCGGGGGTGCGTCTCGAGGTGCTGCGGGCCGGGGGTGGGGCCGGGCGCTGGCTCCCCTGGGCGCTCGCGCTCCTGATCCTCGCTGCGGCCGGACTGGGACTGCGCCTGGCCCATCGCTACGGCGGGGCCTGGGATTTCAGCGCTGCTGCCCGTCACTCGCTGTCGCCGCAGAGCCGGGCGGTGATGGCGCGGCTGGCGGGTCCGCTGCGGTTCACGGCCGTTGTCCCGGACTACGGCGGCCTGCGTCCCCCGGTCGAGCTGCTATTGCAGCGCTACCAACGCGCCGGGGCGGACGTTTCTGTGACCTTCCTCGATCCGGACACGCACCCCGCGCAAGCCCGGCAGCTGGGCGTCCGCGGGCCGGCCGAGGTGGTCGTCGAGTACGGTGGCCGGACCGAGCGGGTCGGCGCGCCCTCGGAGCGAACAGTCACGGCGGCGCTGCAGCGGCTCGCGCTCGAGGGCGAGCGCTGGGTGGTCGGGGTCGCGGGACACGGGGAGGCCAATCTGGTCGGGCGCGCCAACTTCGACCTCGGCGACTTCGGCGCGGCGCTCGAGCGCGCGGGGTTTCGGCCGCAGCCCGTCGAGACCGCGACCGCGGGCGGCATCCCGGACAACGCCGCCCTGGTCGTGCTCGCGGCGCCGCAGGTCGCCCTGCTGCCCGGCGAGGAGTCGCGGCTCGCGGAATATCTCGCGCAGGGCGGCAATCTGCTCTGGCTGCTCGGCCGGGAGTCGGCGCTGGATCCGGCCGTGCTCGTCCAGGCCTTGGGTCTCGAGCGCCTGCCCGGCGTCATCGTCGATGCCGCGGCCGCCGCCGTGGGCGCGGACGACCCGACGATCGCCGTGGTGTCGCGCTATCCGGACGAGGCGGCGGTGCGGGGCCTTGGCGCGCTGAGCCTCTTTCCCAGCGCGGTGGCCCTGGAAGTGGCCCCGCCGCCCGGCTGGCGGGCTGCGCCCCTGCTGCAGACCGGCCCGCAGAGCTGGAACGAGACCGGGGCGCTGCGCGGCCCGCTGCGCGTCGATGCGGCAGCGGGCGAGCGCCGGGGGCCGTTGACCTTGGGGTGGGCGATCTCCCGGCCGCGGGTAGGCGGGGGAGAGCAGCGCGTGGTCTTGGTCGGCGACGCCGATTTCCTCAGCAACGCGTTCCTCGGCAATGCCGGCAATCTCGACCTCGGCACGAACCTCGTCCGCTGGCTGACCGAGAACGACGCCACCCTGGACATCCCGCTGCGGGCCGCGCCGGATCTGCGCTACGACCCGCCGCCGTCGGCCGGGGCGTTGCCCGTGCTCTTTCTGTACGGGTTGCCGTTGGGCTGCCTGGCCGCCGGACTCGGCATCCGCAGCTGGAGACGGCGGCGGTGACCCGCCTCGCGCGCGCCACGGTTGCGATGGCCCTTGCGGCGCTGCTGCTGGCGCTGCTCGCGTGGCTGGAGCCCGGGCTGCGTCGCGATACGCAGGCCAGCCCCCTCACCGATCTGGCGCCCGAGTCGGTCCGCGGGCTGCGGATCTTCGATCGCGCCGGCCTGGTGCTGGGGCTCGAGCGGACGGGCGCAGGCTGGGAGCTGGTCTCCCCCGTTCCCGGGCCCGCCGACGGTGCCCGAGTGGAGCGGCTGCTCGGGCTGCTCGCCACCCCCAGCCTGCGCAACCTGGGGGCGGTCGAGGGGCGCCTCGCCGAGTTCGGCCTAGAGACGCCCGAATTCCTCCTCGAGTTCGACGGCATCCCTATCGCCTTCGGAAGCTTGGACCCGGTCAGCGGGCAGCGCTATGTGAGCTTCGCCGGGGAGATCCACCTGATCGGTGACGGCTACCGGCATCACCTGCTCGCCGGCCTCGACGGCTTTCGGGCCCCCGCGCCCTGAGGTCCCCCCGTGCCGGAGCTCCCGGAGGTCGAGACCACCCGACGCGGCGTCGCCCCGCACCTCGTTGGCCGGAGGGTGAGCGCGGTTGCAGTGCGGGAGGGACGCCTGCGCTGGCCGGTGCCCCCGGACCTCGACCCTTGCCTGCGCGGGCAACGGCTGGAGGCGGTGGAGCGCCGAGCCAAGTACCTGCTGTTCCGCTTCCCCGCCGGCACCCTGCTGGTCCACCTCGGGATGTCGGGCAGCCTGCGCGTCGTGCCGGCCGGCTCGCCGCCCGGACCGCACGACCACGTGGACCTCGCGTTCGGCGAGCGCGTGCTGCGGCTGCGCGATCCGCGGCGCTTCGGCTCGCTGCACTGGGTGACCGGCGACGTCGCGGCCTATCCGCTGCTCGCGCGGCTGGGCCCTGAGCCGCTGGCCGAGGGCTTCACGCCCGAGCACCTGCACGCGCGCGCCCGCGACCGGCGGGTGAGCGCCAAGGCGCTGCTGATGGACGGCCGCGTGGTCGTCGGCGTGGGCAACATCTACGCGAACGAATCGCTGTTCCGGGCCGGCATACGGCCCACGCGCCGGTCCGACCGGCTGACGCGCGCCGACTGCGAGCGACTGACCGCGGCGGTCAAGGCCGTCCTCACCGAGGCGATCGCCTGCGGCGGCACGACCCTGCGCGACTTCGTGCGCGAGGACGGGCAGCCGGGTTACTTCCGCATCGCACTCGAGGCCTACGGGCGGGGCGGCGAGCCCTGTCCCCGCTGCGGTACGGCGATGCGGGCGGTGCGCGTCGGCCAGCGCGCGACGGTCTATTGCCCGCACTGCCAACGCTGAGTCCGGCAAAAAAGAAAACGGCCGGGTTGCCCCGGCCGCTTCCTGTTGGTCATGCGAGGTCAGGCCGTGTCAGGCCGACCAGTAGCGTGCGTCGCCGGAGTCGATGTGGACGAAGCCCGAGCCCGGGTAATAGCCGACGCCGCCCCGCGCCAGGTGCCTCGCGGCCTTGCTGACATAGCCGAGCGACACCCCGCCGAGCTTGATGTCGACCGCGCGCCCGTCCATGTGCAGGCTGCGCCGCGCGACGCCGTAGCCGTAGTCGCTCATTGCGAACAGCGATGCGTTGGTCAGCGGCGAGCGGTAGGCCGACACGATCTCGAACGGCCGGTAGGCGCCGGTGAGGCGGTTGATCATGAACAAGGTGTCGAGCAGCTCGGGATCGATCGTCTTGATCTTGTCCATGCGCCAGTCGCGCAGGAGCAGGTTGATCTCGAACAGCGCGTCGGCCTGGTACTGGCCGTTAACGAAATAGGGGATCTCGTGGCCCTTCTCGCCGGTGTTCAGGATGTCGAAGGACAGGGTGCGTACCGAGTGGGAGGCGAGGCTGACCTCGCGCGGCACGAAGCTTTCGCTCGGCACCGCGTAGTGACCCTTGCGTCCGGCGATGCGGGTGCGCACTCGGGACTTGGCGTATTTGCTGTTCCTGACCGCGTCCTTGGACGGGATCTTTGCGTTCTTGGAAAGCAGGGGATGGGAACCCGGCTTGCCGCTCTTGGCGGCTGTCTTGGCGGACTTGCCGGTGGCCGCGGTCTTGGGGGTTCCGGTCTTGATCGATTTGACCGCCTTGGCGGACTTGTCGGTCTTGGTGGCCGTCTTGGTGGCGCCGAGCAGGGGGAGAGAGGCGCCGGCGAGTGACAGCCCGGCCAGCAGGGCCTTGAGCAGGTGTCGTCTTTCCACTTGTCCTCCGCTTAGTTCCGGCGCATCGGGTGGCCGCTGTCGCGCTGCTCCGCGTGCATCATGCCCCGTGCGCTTCTCTAGTCGTCGGCTCCTTCGGGGCCTCGTCCGGGGACGGGGCGCTGCCGCGAGCCGTTCGGATGCTACCACGAAAAACCGCGGGCTTGCGCATCTCCGCGAGCACCAGCCGGTCCTGGTCGTACACGTCGTTCTTGAAGCTGACCCGGCCCTGCGGGTCCACGTCGACAGTCCAATAGAGGATCAGGACGGGCACCGGCTTGCGCAGCATGACGGTGCGGGTTCCCCCCTTGCCGATCGCCGCCTGGATCTGCTCCTGAGACCAATTCTGCGGGTCGTCGAGCAGCAGCTCGGCGAGCTCGATCGGCTTGTCGATGCGCACGCAGCCCGAGCTGAGGGCCCGCTCGGTCCGCCCGAAGTAGGCCTTCTTCGGCGTGTCGTGCATGTACACGGCATGCCGGTTCGGGAAGTTGAACTTGATCCGGCCGAGCGAGTTGCCTGCGCCGGAGTCCTGCCGCAGGACGTAGGGGAAGTTCTTGCCGGTGTAGCGGCTCCAGTCGACCTCGTAGGGGTCGAGCTCGTTGCGTTCGCGGTCGAGGACGCGCAGCCCCTTCTTCACCACCGCCTCGGGGTCCTGGCGGGCGGCGGGGATGATGTCCTTCTCGAGCACGGTCGGGGGCACCGTCCAGGTCGGGTTGAAAACGAGGTTCGTGAACTGCGACTGCAGGACAGGGGTCTTGCGCACGGGCTGGCCGACCTGGGCGCGGCTCTCCCAGATCACCTGGCCGTCGCGCACGAAGGTCGCGCGGTAGCCGGCGATGTCCACGACCACGTAGGTTCCCTTGAGGCCATGCAGCGCCCAGCGCATCCGCTCGAGGTTCACGCGGATCTGGTCGATGCGCTGGGCCGCGCTCACGTTCATCGCGGCCACCGTCTTGCGGCCGATCTCGCCGTCGCCGCCCAGACCGTGGCGCGACTGGAAGGCCTTCACTGCCTCGACGAGCCCCGGGTCGAGGACGTTCGACATCGGCGCGCCGGCCGGCAGCTCGCCGCTGGCCTTGAGGCGCGCCCGGATCTGCAGCACGCGCGGGCTGTGCTCGCCGGGCTTGAGGGTCGGGCCGTCGTCAACGACCGGCCAGCCGCCGCGCCTGTCGATCTCGCGGTACGCGCCCAGCGCCTTGACGAGCCGCTGGTAGGCGGGCGAGGCGGGGAGCGCGCGCTCGACCAGGGCGGTCACCTCGCCACGCGCGAGGGCGGTGCCGATCTCGGCCACGGGATCGCCGGCGTCGGGGCGGAGGCTCCAGTCCGAATAGACGCGCACAGGATCGATACGGCCGAAGCGCAGGTGCTCGACCAGGCGCACCAGGCTGTCCGTCAGGGCGATGTCTTGCTCGGCCTGCTGCTCCACGGTCCCCGGCTGACCGGAGCGCAGGGCCTGCAGCGCCTGCTCGGTGGTGCCGAGACGGTAGTCCTTCGCGTCCAGCCCGTTGCGCTCGGCGATCTCGAGGGCGGCGAGCAGCTGCTCGACCACGGGGACGCTGGTCCAGACCGGCGCGTAGCCTCGCTGCGCGTAGAGCGGGGGCAGCACGTCCCGGGCGGTCACCGGGCCGCCATCGGCGAGCACGGCAGCGCCGCTGGCGAGCTCCGCTATGCGCTGGCGCAGCGTCTCGCGCACGTCCGCCGCCTGGGCGCCGGCGGAGAGCAACAGCAACCCGAGCCAGGCAAACGCGGCACGGACGAGTCGGGGTGTCGAAGGGATGGTGAGGTTCATCAATCGCGCCGGGGCCCTGCGCGGGGAGTGTTCGAGCTTCCAGTCTAGTCGGGAACTGGTGCGCAAGGCCAGAAAAAATTTGACTATTTTCCCAGATCGATGCGGGGGAAGGGGCCGCTGGGATCGGGATCCGCTGCCGGTCGCCCTCAGGGGCGTACGCCGTAGCGCTCCCGATAGGCCTGGATCGCCTGCAGGTGGTCGCCCGACCCCTCCCGGTCGGCGAGGAAGGCGACCAGATGGTCCAGCCGCACGATCGAGGCCACCGGCATGCCGTAAGCCGCCTGCACCTCCTGTACCGCCGACAGGGCGGTCTGGCCGCGTTCCTGACGGTCCAGGGCGATGACCACACCGGCCGGCGTCGCCCCGAGCCCGCGGATGATCTCGACCGACTCGCGCACGGACGTGCCGGCGGAGATCACGTCGTCGATGATCAGGATCCGTCCCTTCAGGGGGTGTCCGACGATCAGGCCACCCTCGCCGTGGTCCTTGGCCTCCTTGCGGTTGAAGGCGTAGCCGACGTCCCGGCCGTGGCTGTCCGACAGCGCGGCCGCCGTCACTGCGGCGAGCGGAATGCCCTTGTAAGCCGGGCCGTAAAGCACGTCGAAGTCGATGCCGGCGTCGACGATGGCCTGAGCATAGGTGCGGCCGAGGCGGGCGAGCGCCGCGCCGGTGTTGAACAGGCCCGCATTGAAGAAGTACGGGCTGAGCCGTCCCGACTTGAGGGTGAACTCGCCAAAGCGCAGCACGCCCACCCGCAGGGCGAAATCGATGAACTCGCGCTGGTAGTCACGCATGGCGGCAGTCCGGACAGGGCGCGGCGGGCGCATTGTGGTGCGCCTCCCGCCGCGGCGCAACCGCCCGCGGTCGCCAAAGCGCCAGCCGGCCGTTACAGTGCCGCCACCCATCCGGAGCGGCCCGTGCGCATCGTCACGCTCAACGTCAACGGCATCCGCTCGGCGGCGCGCAAGGGGCTGTATTCTTGGCTGGTGCGCCAGCGCGCCGATGTCGTCTGCCTGCAGGAGATCCGGGCCGATCACGCGCTGCTCGCCGACCGCGCGTTCCGTCCGCCGTCCCTCGAGGCCCACTTCTTTCCGGCGCAGCGCAAGGGCTATGCGGGCGTCGCCGTCTATTCGCGGCGGGCGCCGGACGCGGTGCAGGCCGGGCTCGGGCCGGGCTGCGAGGACCTGGATGCCGAGGGCCGCTACCTCGCGCTGCGCTTCGGCGACCTGTCCGTCGCCTCCGTCTATCTGCCCTCGGGGTCGTCGGGTCCGCACCGTCAGGCGGCGAAGCTCGACTTCATGGCGCGCTTCCTGCCCTTCCTCGAGCGGCTGCGCGCGAGCGGCCGCGAATTCGCCCTCTGCGGCGACTGGAACATCGCGCACCGGCCGATCGACCTGAAGAACTGGCGCGCCAACCAGAAGCACTCCGGGTTTCTGCCGGAGGAGCGGGCCTGGCTCGACGAGGTGTTCGGCCGCGTCGGTTTCATCGATGCGTTCCGGCAGGTCGACCCGCGGGCGGAGCAGTACACGTGGTGGTCGAACCGCGGCCGCGCCTGGGAGAAGAACGTCGGCTGGCGCATCGACACCCAGATCGTCACGCCGGGCCTCGGGGCCAGGGCGAGGGCAGCGCGCATCTACAAGGACCGGCGCTTCTCCGATCACGCGCCGCTCGTCATGGACTATGACTGGCCGTTCTGAGGCACCCGGCCTCGCCGCCATCGTCCGCGCGGTGTTGAGCGGCCGCATGGCCGTGGCGGCGCTGATGGGTTTCGTCAGCGGCTTGCCGCTGCTGCTCACCGGGTCGGTGCTCCAGGCCTGGATGACGCAGGAGGGCGTGGACCTGTCCACCATCGGCCTGTTCGCCCTGGTCGGCCTGCCCTATACGCTCAAGTTCGCCTGGGCGCCGTTGTTCGACCGCTACGCCCCGCTCGCCCTCGGCCGCCGTCGCGGCTGGCTGCTGCTCGTCCAGCTCGCGCTCGTCGGCGCGCTGGCCCAGCTCGCGTCGTCGAGTCCGGCCGCGAGCCCTGCCGGCGTGGCGGTCGCCGCGTTGCTCGTCACCTTCTTCTCGGCGAGCCAGGACATCGTCATCGACGCGTACCGGCGCGAGTCGCTCGCGGACGACGAGCAAGGGCTCGGTGCGTCGCTGTACGTGAACGGCTACCGCGTCGGCATGCTGCTCGCCTCCGGCGGCGGCCTGATCCTGGCCGATCACTGGTCCTTCGCCTCCGTGTACTTGTTCATGGCGGCGTGCATGGGGCTCGGGGTGGCCACGACCCTGCTCGCGCCGGAGTCGGGCGCCGCGGCGGGGCGGCCGGGCACGCTGCGCGAGGCGGTCGTCGAGCCCTTCGTCGACTATTTCCGGCGCCCGGATGCCGTCGCGATCCTCGCCTTCATCCTGCTCTACAAGATCGGCGACGCGATGGCCGCGCACATGACGACGCCGTTCTATCTCGACCTCGGCTTTTCCAAGACCGAGATCGGCGCGGTGGTGAAGCTCTTCGGCTTCTGGGCGACCGTGCTTGGCGGCCTGGCGGGCGGCGTGCTGATCCTGCGCCTGGGCGTGGTACGGGCGCTCTGGGGCTTCGGCATCCTCCAGGCGCTGTCGACGGCGGCCTTCGCCGCGCTCGCTGCGATCGGCCACGATCTGGTCGCCCTGGCCGTGGTCATCGCCTTCGAGAACCTGAGCAGCGGCCTGGGCACCTCGGCCTACGTCGCCTTCATGGCGCTGCTCACCAACCGCCGCTTCACCGCGACCCAGTACGCGCTGCTGTCCAGCCTGATGGGCGTGCCGCGGGTGCTCGCCGCCGCGCCGACCGGCTGGCTCGCGGACCAGCTCGGCTGGGGACTCTTCTTCCTCGCTTGCGCGCTCGCCGCGCTCCCGGGACTGTGGGGGCTCGCCCGGCTGCAGCGCCGAGGCGCGCTGCCGCGCCGTGCGGAGGCCGTCGCATGAGCCTCGAGCTGCTGCTGGCAAGCGTCTTCGTGGTCGGCCTGCTCGGCGGGGTGCACTGCGTCGGCATGTGCGGCGGCATCGCCGCGGCGCTTACCTTCGGCTTGCCCGCGGAGCGGCAGGGGCGGTTCGCCGCGCTGCTGCCCTTTCTGCTCGCCTACAACGCGGGACGCGTCGCGAGCTATGCCCTTGCCGGTGGGCTGATGGGCGGCGCAGGCACGCTGCTCTCGCGACTCGTGCCGGTCCAGGGGGCGCAGCGCGGCCTGCTGATCCTTGCCGCCGCGTTCATGATCCTGATGGGCCTCTATCTCGGCGGCTGGTGGTCCGGCCTCGCCCGGCTCGAGCAGGCGGGCGGCGTGCTCTGGCGGCGGATCGAGCCGCTTGGCCGTCGATTGCTGCCGGTGCGGAGCGTCGGCCAGGCGCTCACGCTCGGCCTGCTGTGGGGCTGGCTGCCCTGCGGGCTCGTTTACAGCGCGCTGGTGTCTGCGGTCTCGGCCGGCGGCGCCTGGCAGGGGGCGGCGGTGATGCTCGCCTTCGGTCTCGGCACCCTGCCGAACCTGCTCGCCATGGGCGCTGCGGCGGGCGCCATCGCGGGCTTCGCCCGCCGCGCCTGGGTGCGGCGGGCCGCCGGGGCGTCGGTGCTGCTGTTCGGCCTGTGGACGCTCGGGTCGGCGCTCGGACTGCCCCTCAGCGGGTGAAGAACTCCTGGCTGAGCTCGGCGGCGTAGCTGGCCGCCGCGCCCTGCGGCCGCACTTTGAGGTCGAAGCGCAGGGTTTCGCCATGCTCCACCGGGAATTCGCCGAGGTAGTAGATCGCCGTGCCTTCGCGCACCTCGCGCATGGCGATCTCGCGGATTTGGCCCTGCAGGTTGCGTGAGGTTGCCTCCACCTGGGCGGTCACCGCGGTTCCGGGGGTGCCGGGCACGTCGCGGATCACGCTCACGTTGAGCAGCCCGCGGTTGGGGCTGCGCTGGATACCGTAGCTGCGCGCCACATCGGGCGCCAGCAGGCTCGTGGACAGGGCGTTGTGGTGGATGGTGTGGCCGGGGACCCGGGTGCTGTTCTCGGCCAGCGCCGGCTGGAGGCCGAGTCCGGCCGCGAGCAGCAGACCTATGAGCATCCGCTTGGTCATCCCTGTTCTCCTTCGCTCAGGGGCGTCGATCCGAGTCTAGCCCAGCCCAGCCAGTCCGGCTGGCCGCCGAGGGCGCGGCGCGCGACCTGCGATGGGACGGTCAGGCCGTGGCCGGCCGCGCGTCCCGGTCGTCTGCCTTCGGCGCGGCCACCTCGGGCGGGGTGCACAGCCGATCGAGCCGGTGGCGCACCTTGTCGAGCACGCGCGCCTGGTGCTCGAGCACCCGGACGTCGTGGGCGAGGGTCGCGAGCCGCTGCTTGAGCTCGCTGCGCGAGCGTCCGGCCTCGCGCAGGTCCTCGACCTGGCGCAACAGCGCCTCGCGCCGGTTGCGCATCGCGTGCTGCAGGGGCTCGAGCGCGATCTCGAGCCAGCGTGACACTTCCTCGTGCGCACTGCGGAAGATGTCGCGGGCGCGGCTCAGGATCGTGCGGAAATAGCGGCGCACCACGAAGTGCTGCTCGGTGAGCAGCATCTTCGGGCTGCGGCGGAAGGCCTCGGCCTCCTTGTGCAGCAGGTCGAGCTCCACCTGGTGCTTCATCAGCGAGAACATCGTCGGCAGGGAGACCTCGACGCCATGGTCGACCTGGAAACGCCGGTAGAGCCCACGCAGCAGCTTGCGGGCCTCGTGCGTGCGGTCGTTCACCGTGCGCATGGTGGCGCGCAGTTCCTCGAGCAGCGTGCGCATGGAGTTGGAGAGGCCGTGGGTCGTCCAGGCGCCGACCATGTCCCGTCGCGAGCTGTCGAGCAGGTCCTCGAGGCGCTGCGGGTCCAGCGCCGTCGCGAGCTCCTGCGCGCGCTCCCGGAAAGCCGCGGAGTGCTGCTCGAAGATCGCCGCATTCGCCTCGTAGGCTTCCTTGTCGCGCTGCGCCCGGCGGTAGAGCTGCGTGATCGCGTTCTCGCTCTGGTCCTCGAGCTCCGCGAGCTCCGCGTGCTGTCGCCGCGTCGACGAGAGTTTCGCGCTCAGGATCGAGCGAACGGTCTCCAGCGCGTCGTTGACCTCGCGCGCGACCTCGTTGCGGATGATCTCGTGCTTCGCGGAGAGCAACCGCATGCCGAGCGCCGCCTCGAGCGCGGGCAGGCCGGCGCGATGGGCGAGCACGGTGTCGGCAGTGCGGTGGGCGAGCAGCCCCTTCTGCGCCGAGGTCGGGAAGATGCGGTCGACATCGAGGTTGAGCAGCCGCGCCACCTCGCGTCGCTGCCGCGCGATGGTGCGCTCGATCTCGAGCGGCGAGCGCAGTTCGTCCCACAAGGTGTCGGTCTTGTTGAGCACGACCATCAGGCCGTTGTCGCCGCGCTTCGGCCCGCGCACGCACTGCTGCCACATCTCGAGGTCCGAGCGGGTCACGCCGGTGTCGGCGGCGAGGATGAAGAGGATCGCCTGCGCGGAGGGCAGCAGCTGATAAGTCAGCTCGGGCTCGTGGCCCACCGCATTGAGGCCGGGCGTGTCGAGGATGGTGAGGCCGCTCTGCAACAGCGGATGCGGCACGTTGATGAGCGCGTGGCGCCAGCGGGGGATCTCGACGATGCCGAGCCGGCCCGACAGATCCTCCTCGGCAAGCCGGGGGTGGAACAGGCCGAGCTGCACGGCCTCGGCCGGCGAGACGTGCCGGGTCGCGGTGAGCTCGCGCATCACTTCGGCGGCGTGGTCCGGCTCGGAGAGGTTCAGCTCGAACTCGACCCAGCGCGACGGCGTGCGGCGCAGCTCGGCGAGCGAGATCTCGTCGAGCCGCGTCTCGACCGGCAGCAGGCGCAGATAGGGCTTCGCCGCCTTCGGGTCGTGGAAGATCTCGGTGGGGCACATCGTGGTGCGCCCCGCGTCCGTCGGCAGCAGGCGGAAACCGTAGTCGGGGAAGAACAGCGCGTTGATGAGCTCGGTCTTGCCTCGGGAGAACTCGCCGACGACGGCGACGGTGATGCGGTCCTTGCCCAGGAGCTCGAGGCTGCGCTGGATGGCGCGGTGTGCCTCGGCGGTGTAGAGACCGAGCTTCTGCAGCCAGGGCTGGAGGCGGGTGACGTAGGCGACGAGGCGACGCTTCCACTCCTCGTAGGTATCGAGCTGCTGTGGGAGCCGGCTAGGCGTCGTCACGATGATCGGGTCTCTTCAGGCTGCGTTATTCATAGAGCAGTTTTTCAGATATTTCAATCGGTTTGAAAAAATTTTGTCCAATCCGCCTCAGCTTCCGTCAAAGGACCGGCGCCCTGGGCGGGGCGGCGGATCCGGATCTGCTTGTCCCGGCCGGTCTCGCCGCGCTCGAGCCGCAGGTCGGCGACCCGCAGGCCGAGCCGCCCGGCGAGGAAGCGCAGCAGGTGGGCGTTGGCCTTGCCGTCGACCGGCGGGGCGGTGAGGCGCACCCGCAGCCGGTCGCCGTGCGGCCCCGCGATCTCGTCGCGAGAGGCCCGGGGCAGGACGCGGAGCAGAAGGATCAGGTCCTCGCCGTCCCGACGCAGCCAGGCGGGCATCAGAACGGACTGCCGGTGAGCTTGGCGAGCGGCGGGATGAGCAGCATCTTGGCGAGTACGAGGGCGACTGCGGCCGCCATCGGCGACAGGTCGAAGCCACCCATCGGCGGGATGACCCGGCGCAGCGGCTGTAGCACCGGGCGGGTCAGGTCGCGCAGCACGACCACGGCAGGGCTGTAGGGGTCGGGGTTCACCCAGCTGAGCAGGGCCTGGGCGATGACGGCGAACAGGAAGACGTTGAGGACGAGGGCGAGCAGTTCGGGGACCGCCCAAGCGAACGGGGCGAGCAGGTGGACGCCGGCGCCGAGGATCCCGGCCAGCAGCGCGAGCTCGACGGCGGTCAGCACCCAGGCGAGCAGGATCGAGGCGACATCGAGGCCCAGGAGCCCGGGGACGATCCGACGCAGCGGGCGCAGCACGGGCGTGGTCAGCTTTACCACGAACTGCGACAGAGGGTTGTAGAAATCCGCCCGCAGCACCTGCAGCAGGAACCGCAGCACCACGACGAGGACATAAAAGCCGAAGACGGCCTGCACCAGGAAGGCCAGCGGGTCGGTGAGGTAGGCGCTGTCGAACATCAGGCCTTGCCCAGCAGGTCGGACAGCTCGACCGAGCGATCGCGCGCCGCGGTCAGGGCCGCGGCGAACAGCTGGCGCAGGCCCCCCTCCTCGAAAGTTGCGATGGCGCGCTCGGTCGTGCCGCCCGGCGAGGTCACCCGCCGGCGCAAGGTGGCGGGCTCCTCGTCGCTCTCGATCGCCATTCGCGCCGCCCCGAGCGCGGTCTGCAGGGTCAGCAGCCGGGCGGTGTCCACGGGCAGCCCGAGCGCCACTGCCGCCTGTTCCATCGCCTCCATCACCAGGAAGAGGTAGGCCGGTCCACTCCCCGAGAGGGCAGTGACCGCATCGAGCTGCGCCTCGTCGTCGACCCAGCGGGTGAGGCCGACGGCGCGCAGGATCGACTCGGCGGTGTCCCGCTGCTCGGGGCGCACCGCGGGGCCGGCGTGCAGCACCGTCGCGCCGGCGCCGATCATCGCCGGGGTGTTGGGCATGGTGCGGATCAGCGCGACTCCGCCGCCGAGCCAGTCCTGCAGCGCGGCCTCGCGGATCCCCGCGGCGACCGAGATCACGAGCGGCTGGGCGGCCTGCACTGCGGGCGCGATGCCCCGGGCGACGGCCTGCAGGGCCTGCGGCTTGACCGCGAGAATCAGCACGTCGGCACCTGCCACGGCGGCGCGGTTGTCCGAGGTGGTGCGCACGCCGGTGCGCCGGGCGAGGGCCGCGAGCTGGGCCGCGTTGGGGTCGGCGGCGACGATCCCGGAGGGATCGTAACCGTCGCTGACCAGGCCGTTGATGAGGCTGCCGGCCATGTTGCCGGCGCCGATGAAGGCGAGCGTCGATGAGGTCATGGGCGGTGTGCGACAGGATTCGCGGTGGGTTAGGAGTCTACCGTAGTCGGGCCGCCGTGCCGTCTGGCCGCGGGCCAAACAGGGCGGTGCCCACGCGCACCCAGGTCGCTCCCTCGAGGATCGCCGCCTCGAGGTCGTCGGACATCCCCATGGAGAGGGTGTCGAGCTCAAGTCCCCCCGCGATCAGCCGATCCCTCAGCTCGCGGAGCCGTCGGTAGGGCCGGCGCTGCGCCTCGACCGTGGAGGCTGGCGCCGGGATCGCCATCAGGCCCCGCAGGCGCAAGCGCGGCAACGCGCCCACGGCGCGGGCGAGTTTCTCGACCGCCTCCGGGGCGACACCGCCCTTGGAGGCTTCGCCGCTGACGTTGACCTGGATGCAGCAGTCGAGGGGAGGCAGGTGATGCGGGCGCTGCTCGCTCAGGCGGCGGGCATGATGCAGATCGGCGAGGCCGTGCACCCAGGCGAAGCGCTCGGCCAGCAGGCGCGTCTTGTTCGCCTGGACTCGGCCGATGTGGTGCCACTCGATGTCGCGGCCGGCGAGCGCATCCATCTTCGCCTCGGCCTCCTGCACGTAGTTCTCGCCAAAGACCCGCTGGCCGAGGTCGAGCAGCGGCACGAGGTCCCCGGGGAGGCGCGTCTTGCTCACCGCCAGCAGCCGGACCGAGCCGTCGGGTCGGCCCGCGGCCGAGACGGCCGCCGCAATGCGGTCCATGACCGCGCGCAGACGCTGAGCAGGCTCAGCCATGATTGCCCGGGGACTGGATATACTGAAACTGTTTCGGACGGACCGGAATCACCCGGCGGCCCGCGGCCGCGACGGGGTGCTCGATCAAGGGGGGGGGAGTCGTGGACATTGCGGAACTCTTGGCGTTCAGCGTAAAGCACAAGGCATCTGACCTGCACCTCTCGGCCGGGCTGCCGCCGATGATCCGCGTCGACGGCGACATCCGGCGGATCAACGTCCCGTCGCTGGAGCACAAGGAGGTGCACGCCCTCGTCTACGACATCATGAACGACAAGCAGCGCCGCGACTACGAGGAGCTGCTCGAGGTCGACTTCTCCTTCGAGATCCCGGGCCTCGCCCGCTTCCGCGTCAACGCCTTCAACCAGGACCGCGGCGCGGCCGGCGTGTTCCGTACCATTCCCTCGAAGGTGCTGACCCTCGACGAGCTCGAGGCGCCGCAGGTCTTCAAGCAGATCGTCGACCAGCCGCGCGGCATCGTGATCGTCACCGGGCCGACGGGCTCGGGCAAGTCGACCACGCTCGCGGCGATGATCGACCACAAGAACGAGCACGAGTACGCGCACATCCTCACCATCGAGGACCCGATCGAGTTCGTCCATCAGAGCAAGAAGTGCCTGATAAACCAGCGGGAGGTGCACCGCGACACGCACGGCTTCGCCGAGGCGCTGCGCTCGGCCCTGCGCGAGGACCCGGACATCATCCTCGTGGGCGAGATGCGCGACCTCGAGACCATCCGGCTCGCGCTGACCGCCGCGGAGACCGGGCACCTGGTGTTCGCCACCCTGCATACCAGCTCGGCGGCGAAGACCATCGACCGCATCATCGACGTGTTTCCGGCCGGCGAGAAGACGATGGTCCGCTCGATGCTGTCGGAGTCGCTGCGCGCGGTGATTTCGCAGACTCTGCTCAAGCGCATCTCGGGCGGCCGCATCGCGGCCCACGAGATCATGATCGCGACACCGGCGATTCGTAACCTGATCCGCGAAGACAAGGTCGCGCAGATGTATTCGGCGATCCAGACCGGCCAGGCCACTGGCATGCAGACGCTCGACCAGTGTCTGCAGGAACTCGTGCGCCGCAACCTGGTTGCGAAGGCCGAGGCGCGCCCGCGCGCCGTCAACAAGGACCTGTTCCGCTGAGCCCTTGCCACCCGACGGGAGCCGACCCATGGAATTCAGCGACCTGCTGAACATGATGGCGCAGAAAAAGGCGTCTGATCTCTTCATCACTGCGGATATACCGCCCAGCCTGAAGGTCAACGGCATCATCTCGCCGGTGACCAAGACCCCGCTCAACAGCAAGCAGACGCGCGAGCTCGTGCTCTCGATCATGAACCCGGAGCAGCGCCAGGAGTTCCTGGACACCAAGGAGTGCCAGTTCGCGGTGTCGAGCAAAGAGGCGGGGCGCTTCCGCGTCAGCGCCTTCTTCCAGCGCGACGACATCGGCATGGTGCTGCGGCGGATCGAGTCGCGTATTCCGACCTTCGAGGAGCTGCACCTGCCGCCGGTCCTCAAGGACCTCACCATGGCCAAGCGCGGCATCGTGTTCTTCGTCGGCGCCACCGGCACCGGCAAGTCCACCTCGCTGGCGGCGATGATCGGCTATCGCAACCGCAGCGCCTCCGGCCACATCATCACCATCGAGGACCCGATCGAGTTCGTGCACTCGCACGCAGGCTGCATCGTCACGCAGCGCGAGGTCGGCATGGACACGGAGTCCTACGGCGTCGCCCTCAAGAACACCCTGCGCCAGGCGCCGGACGTGATCCTCATCGGCGAGGTCCGCACCCGCGAGACCATGGAATACGCCATCGCCTTCGCCGAGACCGGCCACCTCTGCCTCACCACGCTGCACGCCAACAACGCCAACCAGGCGCTCGACCGCATCCTGCACTTCTTCCCGGAGGATCAGCGCGACCAGGTCCTCATGGACCTGTCGCTCAACCTGCGCGCGATCATCGCCCAGCGGCTGGTGCGCAAGGCCGACGGCAAGGGCCGGCGCGCCGCGGTCGAGGTGCTGCTCAACACGCCGCTCGCCTCCGACTACATCAAGAAGGGCGACATCTACAAGCTCAAGGACCTGATGCAGCGCTCCACCGAGCAGGGAATGATCACCTTTGACCAGTGCCTCTATCAGCTCTATCGGCAGGGCGAGATCACCTACGAGGAGGCAATTGCGAACGCCGACTCGTCGAACGAGCTGCGCCTCATGGTCAAGCTCGGCAGCGAGGGCGCGGGTCGTCCGTCGCGCGGCGCGGTCGACGGTCAGCAGGTGATGGAGAAGAGCTCGCTGGTGCAGAAGGCCGGGCTGGTCAACGACGACGACCTGTAGCGGGCGTCACGACTCAGCCGGCGGCGGGGAAGGCCTGGTAGCCGTCGAACACCGGACCGTCGACGCAGACGCGCTTCATCGCAGGCCCTGCGGGGGTCTCGATCAGCACTGCGCAGCCGGCGCAGCCGCCGACGCCGCAGGCCATGTATTCCTCGAGGGACACCTGGCACGGCAGGCCGTACCGGCGGGCGAGCCGCACCACCGCCTCGAGCATCGGGTGCGGGCCGCAGGCAAAGACCTCGACCGCGCCGCGTTCCGCCGAGTCGAGTCCGGCCAGCCACGCGTCCGCGAGCTCGGTGACGTAGCCGTCGAAGCAGCCGGGATAGCCCTGCCGGCTCGCGAGGCGGCTCGCGATGCCCCAGTCGTCGAGCAGCGGCATGCAGCCGATGGTGCCGGCCGGCAGGCCGGGGACGAG
>Ga0114939_10001338_pt1 | contig 19491 bp, 19 predicted proteins | sample AshMeaCrysSpring_FD_87196 | JGI IMG/M metagenome (GOLD analysis project Ga0114939, IMG submission 87196) | Groundwater microbial communities from Big Spring, Nevada to study Microbial Dark Matter (Phase II) - Ash Meadows Crystal Spring | ecosystem: Environmental > Aquatic > Deep subsurface >...
CCGAAGCATACGATGGCCCATCGCTGATACTGGCCTACAGTCATTGTATTGCCCACGGCTACGACCTCAAAGACGGGCTAAACCAGCAACATGGCGCCGTGGCCAGCGGCTATTGGCCACTGCTGCGCTACAACCCCATGCTGCGCAAGAAAAAACTCAATCCGTTTGTGCTCGACAGCACAAGGCCTACCTTGGCTATGAAAGACTATGCTTACAAAGAGCTGCGCTACAAAGTGCTTACGCATACCAACCCCGAAGAGGCAGCCGAACTGATGACGCTGGCCCAGGAAATGGTGAACCTGCGGTGGCGTAATTATGAAGAACTGGCTACCAAAAGCGCCAGTGACTTTGTGCCTGTGGTTTAAGTGAAATAGACGAATTGTAACATGTGATTTAAACAATAGTAAAGGTTTCCTGCTGTGGGTGTTGCCAACCAACAGTGGCAGCAGGAATTTAAAACAACCCATATGGATCTTAGCACCAATTACCTGGGAATTAAGCTGCGCTCACCCATCGTGGTGTCGGCATGTACTCTTAGCGAAGATGTAAGCAACATAGCCCGCATGGAAGAGGCCGGAGCAGGAGCGGTTATATTGTTTTCGCTGTTTGAAGAACAAATCAGGCGCGAAGCTATACGCTACGAAAGCGTGTATAGCAGCACCACCAACCTGTTTGCCGAAGCGGCCGATTTCTTCCCCGATCTGGAAGATTATCACGTAGGTACACATGAATACCTGGAGAAAATACGCCAGGCCAAACAGAAAACAGATTTACCCATTATTGGCAGCCTCAACGGTATTACCAACGAGGGGTGGATTGACTACTCGGGGCAAATGGAAGAGGCTGGCGCTGATGCTATCGAAGTCAATATTTTCTTTATTCCTGCCGATATTTCCACTAGTGGAGTGGCTGTGGAGCAGCGCTATATTGATATCATAAAGGCCATAAGCCAAAAGGTACGTATTCCTATAGCGGTGAAGCTTAATCCGTACTTTAGCGCCATTGGGCACATGTCCAAGCAAATGTATCAGGCCGGCGCCAACGGGTTGGTGTTGTTCAACCGTTTTTATCAGCCCGATTTCGACATCAACCAGTTGAAAGTTTTGTCGAACCTGAAATTTAGCGATGCCAGCGAAATCAGGTTACCACTGTTGTGGTTGGCCATTTTGTACGGTAGGGTGCCCGTGTCGCTGGCTGCCACTACCGGCGTACAAAGCGAACGCGAGGTAATAAAATACCTGCTTGCCGGCGCCGATGTAGCCATGACAGCATCGGTATTGTATAAGTTCGGCATAGACTACATCGAAATCATGAACCGTGGCCTGCGCAATTGGATGCACCAAATGGGCTTCGATAGCGTGGAGTCATTCAAAGGGGTGATGAGCCAGCAAAACATTAGCGATCCCACTGCATACGAACGAGCCAATTATATCAAAATCCTGGAGACAAAACGATAGAATAACCGCTATACTTGTTTTTCGTAGTACGGAACCTCATCGTGGGGTTCCGTTTCTTTTTGCTGCCAGTAGGCCAGCGTAACCACATGCCCGCCGGGGGCATGCAACAGCCGGCCAAATACGGCATTGGTGGGGTTAAACATCACATCGGCAACGCCGATGGTAAAGGTGGAAGGTGGAGGGGGAGGAGCCGCTGCTGTTTCTCCACCTGCGGCAGCAGGCGCGGGTGCGGCTTTGGCAGGAGGCGATGGTACCACCACTACCGTGTACTTGTTGTATTCAAGCAGGGATTTGAGAAATGCCACCCGCTCCTCGCTGGCATTCGTTTCTACAATAGCGCATTTTACACCGTCCAGATCATCAAAGAGGTGATTCTTATTGATAGCCATATCGCTTGCTGGTATTGTGTTGTATGGAAATAGTTGCTTATACAAAAAGCGAATAAATGTAATTGTAGGCGTCGCTGTAAACACCTGTAAAAAGCACGCCGGCTACGCAAACAGCCAATGCTGCACGCTGCACAAAATGAGCCTGTAGCGTGGGAATGGGGTTGTCGTTTTTATCCATAAACATAGCCCGCACCACACGCAGGTAGTAATACAACGAAACAATCATGTTGATGGCCGCAATGGTCAGCAGTAGGTAGTTGCCCTGTGCGGCGCCGGCCATCAGCAAAAACAGCTTTCCAAAAAAGCCGGCTGCAGGCGGAATGCCTGCCAGCGAAAACAACGACAGGGCCATGACCCAGGTAAGGCCCCGGTTGGTTTGGTAAAAGCCTTTGTAATCATCAATATCTTCTTTGCCTGTGAGGGCGCTCACCAGCGAAACCACGCCAAATGCCCCCAGGTTGGAAAAGATATACACCAGTATAAAAAACACCACCGATGCCGAACCCTGCACCGATTGGCCGCTGATGCCCACCAGTATAAAGCCTACCTGCGCAATGGAAGAGAAAGCAAGGAACCGCTTGAAGTTTTGCTGCCTCAGGGCAAACAGGTTGCCTACTACCATGGTGGCCACACTTAGCAAAAACAGCATATTGTACCATAGGTTGGGGGTGTTGCCAAAAACCTTGTTGAGTACCGACACCAAAACAAACAGCACCGCACCTTTGGATACAACCGACAGGTAGGAGGTTACTGCCACCGGTGCACCCTGGTACACATCGGCCGTCCACAAATGAAAGGGCACGGCCGATATCTTAAAACCAAAGCCCGCCAGCAGTAGTATAAAGGCAAACACTTGCAGCGGATTATAGCCCACCGAACCGGCAAGTTCACTAAACGCAATGGTGCCTGTAGTGCCATACAATAGTGATATGCCAAATAGCAGCAGCCCGGAGGAGAAAGCCGAGGAAATGATCATCTTCATAGCTGCTTCGCCGCTTTGCTTTTTTGATAAATCGAAGTTCACCATAGCTGCCAGGGGAATGGTAGACAATTCGAGGCCAAGGTAAAACATCAGCAAGTTGCCTGCAGATAGCATAAAACTCATGCCAAGCAGGGTAGATAGCATGAGGATAAAGAATTCTACGGTATGCGAATGATTCTTTGTCCAACTGTTCGATTGCAGAGCTATGATTAAAGTGGCAAACACCAGCATGTTTTTTTCCAGCCGAAGCAGGTCGTTTGTGATAAACATGTTACCAAACAGATTGCCTGCAGGCGCCGGCACAAAACCTACAGCAAGCGCCAGCAACAACAGCAAGTAGGTGACGTTGACCGCCACCTTGTTTTGCAGGTTGGCACTACCCAGCTTCATAAATAGCAACACAAAGAGCGCCAGGCAAAGCGCCCATTCGGTTTTCATTAATATCAGAATGTTGTACATCATGCCGGTGGGTTAATTAGCTTGGTTGGTTATTTTACTGCTACAGGGCTTATTTGCTGCATTATTTGCTCCACGCCCGGGTTTACCAGGTTGGTAATAAAATAGGGCGCCACGCCAATGATTACTATACCTGCCATCAGTAGAAAGGCTGCGGCTCGTTCATTCCATCTTGCATCTATAATGCCTGTGGCATCGCCGGTGTTGAGCGGGCCCATGATTACTTTGCCAGTGGCGCGCAGTATATACACTGCTGTTACTACAATGGATGCAGTGGCGATGATGGTAATGAGGCGGTAGTAGCCATCGGCATTTTGCCACGAGCCCATAAACACCATCATTTCTGCCACAAAGCCGCTAAAGCCGGGCAGGCCAAGCGAGCAAAGGCCTACAATTACGAATATGGTGGAGATGAATGGCGTTACTTTGAGCAGGCCACCCATGCGCGCCACGACACGCGTGTGGGTACGTTCGTAGACCATGCCTATCGTGGCGAAGAAAAGGGCCGTCATCAGCCCGTGCGATACCATTTGAACGACTGCCCCGGCAATGGCTGTTTTAGTGACCATGCCAATACCCAGCAACACAAAGCCGCAGTGGCTTACCGAGGAGTATGCGTTGATATACTTGAGATCAGTTTGCATCATGGTGGCAAAGGAGCCGTACAGGATGGCAATGGCGGCCAGGGTGATAATGACCGGTGAATAGTAATGTGCAGCTTCGGGCATTAAAAAGGCGGCTACCCGCAGGCAACCATATCCTCCCAGTTTCATGGATATACCTGCCAGAAACATGCTGCCCGCCGTGGGCGCCGATGAGTGGCCATCGGGTACCCAGGTATGAAAGGGGAACAACGCCGTAAAAATGCCGAAGCCGATAAACGCGAATGGAAAAAACAAGCGCTGTGCTTCGGTGCTCATCCCTATGCGTGCAATGCCTGTGAGGCTAAAGGTGCCCGTGTTGTAATAAATGCCTGCAAGACCCACTAATACCAACGCCGATCCGCCCATCAGCATCAGGGCAAGCTTGTTGGCGCTGTATTCTTTTTTGCCACTGCCCCAAATGCCAATCAGCAAGTACTTGGGTATTACGGCAAGCTCCAGGTAAAAGAACATGCTGAACAGGTCGGTAGAAATGAAAAAGCCAAAAGCCCCCACGCTGAGCAGAATGAGGAGGAAGAAAAACTCCTTGCTGAGTGTTTCCACCTTCCACGATACCAGTACACCGGCCACCACCACCAGGGCTGTAAGCAATATCATAGAAATCGAAATACCATCCACACCGGTTTGTATATAAATATTCCATGCCTCGTACCAGGCATAGCGGCTTTCGAACAGCATGGCGCCGCCATTGCCTGCTGTACGCTGCTGCCAAAACAGGTATAGTAAAATGCTACTGAGCACAAGTTGGGCCAAAGAGCCGGCAAGGGCAATGCTTCTTACCTGTTTAAGGCCGCGGGCCGGTAGCAGCGCCAGGGCATTTAGCAGGGGTACAATAATCAGCCAATTGAGGTTCATGTAAATGCTTTATTGAAGTATGACTATTTCCAGATATACAAAAAGATGAGTGCCAGGGCAAGGATACCACCAAAAAAGTAAAGGGCATACTGTTGTACCCGTCCACTTTGCAATCCTTTGATGGCCGATGAAAACCCTGCCGTAGCTGCTGCCATCCCATTTACCATGCCGTCTACAATGTTGCGGTCTATCCATGCGGCAGGGCGGCCTATCAGGTTGAACATCACTTTTTGGGTAACGAACAAGTATAACTCATCTATATAAAATTTCTTGCGGGCTCCTAGATACAGGCTTCCCATGGCCCTGGCAAATTGATCGGATTTTGAACTTTCTTTTTTGTACAATGCGAAAGCTATACTAATGCCCAGCAGCGCCACAGCTACCGGCGCAATGGCTTGACTGAGGTGCAGCTCAGCATGAAATGGCTTGTTATCGGCAGAAACATATTGCGAAAAAGGGACAAAACCTGCCAGTATGCTTGCAATTGCCAATAATACCAGAGGCAGTTTTTGCGACAGGCAGCCTTCGCTGTGATGGCTGTGAACAGAAGCTTCTTTGTGCCAAAATACCAGGAAGTACAGCCTGAACATGTAGAATGCAGTGAGGCCCGAGGTAATAAGCGCAAGAACGTATACTGTACTGCTGTAGTACATAGCAGCCGTGAGTATTTCCTCCTTGCTGAAGAAACCAGCAAATGGTGGTATGCCCGCAATGGCCAGGCAGGCAATAAGAAAGGTGGCGTGTGCAACGGGGGCGTATTTGCGCATGCCGCCCATTTCAAACACATTATTGGTATGGGCTACGTGAATAACCAGCCCCGCGGCCAGGAACAGCAGGCTCTTGAAAAAGGCATGCGTAAACAAGTGAAACAGCGAAGCGCTGAAACCCAGTCCGCTTTCGCCGCCATAACCCGACACACCCAAGGCAAACATCATATACCCAATTTGCGACATGGTACTAAAAGCAAGAATGCGCTTGAAGTCGGTTTGTGTACAGGCTATGATTGCCGCAAAAACTGCTGATGTTACACCTACCAGCATCACTATGTTTTGGGCTCCCTCGGCCAGGTGGTAAAGGGGAAACAGGCGTGCCACCAGGTACACCCCGGCCACTACCATGGTTGCGGCATGTATCAGCGCCGACACGGGGGTAGGGCCTTCCATGGCATCGGGCAGCCATATATGCAGCGGGAACATGGCGCTTTTACCGGCACCACCCATAAAAATCAATACCAGGGCCCAGGTAAGCAGCGATATGCCCAGGTAGTGTGTACCCACAAGGTTGGCATACTGCTCAGAGTTGGTGTTGGTTACCCGCTCTATGATGGTTTGAAAATCGAGCGAGCCGGCCTGAAAGCCCAAAATGAGTATGCCAATCAAAAAACCCAGGTCGGCAAAGCGGGTAACGATGAATGCTTTTTTGGAGGCAGCAACGGCACTTGGCCTGTCGTAGTAGTAGCCTATCAGCAGAAACGATGATACGCCCACCAGTTCCCAAAACATGTATATCTGGAAAATATTGGTGGAAATAACCAGCCCCAGCATCGAAAAAGTGAACAGCGAAAGGTAGGCAAAGAAGATACCCTTGCGTTCTTCCTGCTTCATGTAACCCATGCTATAAAGGTGCACCATCAGCGAAATAAAGGTTACCACCACCAGCATCATTACCGAAGCGGGGTCCAGCAAAATGCCCATATCGATGCTGAGCGTGGGGGTAAACTCGAGCCAGGTGCCTTGTATGGCAATTACAGGCTGATAGGCGCCATTAAGCGTAAAATACTGGTAAGCGGTATAGCAGGCAAGTGCGCAAGATACCAGCAGCACGGTGGTGCCAACCATGCCGGCCATTGGCTTTAGCGACTTTTTGCCCCAAAAGCCCAGCACAACAAAACTGAGAAGGGGCAGCAGTATAATAAGCGGAACATATTGGGCGTACACCATACAGGTAAGCTTTGGATATTAAAACCTGAGTTCGCTAGCGGTATCCACATCAATGGATTGGTGGCTGCGAAACAGGTTGATGATGATGGCAATGGCTACGGCGGCCTCGGCGGCGGCAATGGTGATAATGAAGATGGTGAAGAAGATGCCGTCGAGCCTGCTGGGGTACAGGTATTTGTTGAACACCACAAAATTGATGTTCACGCTGTTGAGGATCAGTTCTACAGACATCAGCATCGATATCATGTTGCGCCTGGTAAACAGGCCGTACATGCCTATGAAAAACAAGCCTGTGCTTACAAACAGGATGTGCGTTACCGGTATTTCATTCATGTTCTTTCTGTTTGCTTGGTTTTATGGCAATTACAATACAGCCTATCATGGCTGCCAGCAATAGCACGCTCACTACCTCAAATGGCAGGGCAAAACCTTCGCCATCGGTACGCAGCATATCGGTGCCAATGCGCGCAACTTCGGAGTTGAACTCCTCCTGCACGGGGTAGAAACCATACTGGCTGATGAGCAGGTAGGTAAGTACAAAACCGGCCACCACAGCCAGGGCCGCAGCCACCGCCCGCCCCCGCGTTGTTTTGGGCATTTCCTTGCCCGACTGCTCGGTAAGGAAGATGGAAAAAATGATTAGCACCACTATACCGCCTACGTATACAATAATCTGTACGGCGGCTATGAACTCAACGTTCAGCCAGAAATACAGCCCTGCTACCCCTATCAGGGTAAACAGGAGCCAAATAGCCGACCGGAATATTTTTCGTGTTGTAACCGCCAGCAAGGCCATGCCCAGTATAAAGGCTGCCAGTGCGTAAAACACAATTTGGTAAATACTCATCGCTTCAATATTTGGTTGCTTCGGGGTTGTTTGTATCTGCGCGTTTGTGAACAGGATTTGGCAAGGTTGTTATTCAATACCGGCCCGCACTTTGGAGCCGGGTTTATTCAGCTTTTTAGTAAGCTGGCTGCGGTCGAAAACACTGTGCTCAAAGGTGGGGGCCATGGTAATGGCGCCCGTGGGGCAGGCCTCCACACACAGGTTGCACATGGTGCACAGCTCCAGGTGGTAAATAAATGTGTCGATGGCTTTCTTCTTCTTTCCTTCCGGGCTTACATCAAATTTGGTAATAATCTTGATAGTGCCGTTGGGGCAGGCAAGTTCGCAGGCCGTGCACCCGGTACAGGCATGCTCGTTGTTGTCATCGTGCGGCATTACCACCTCGCCGCGAAAGCGTTCTGCAAGCACCAGCGTGCTCCTGTTGTCGGGGTATTGTTCGGTAATCTTTTCCTTGCCATGGCGCAAAAAGTACCCGCCGGTAACCTTCATGCCGGTGGCAAGCGACTTGATGCCGTAAAAAATGTCGGAGAAATATTCCTTCAGGTTCATATTACACGTTTTTAGAAATGCCAGCCTGCAATGGCAATAATGGTTACTAGCAGCAGGTTGAACATCGATACAGGCAGCAGGTACCTCCATTCAAGGTTCAGCAGTTGGTCAATGCGAAGGCGCGGGAAGGTCCATCTGAACCACATAATGACGAAAATGAGGAGGAAGGCCTTGCCGAAAAACCATACGGAAGATGGAATCCAATCCATAATGTTGTTGAACTGCGTCCAGTTGCCGATATGAAAGGGCATCCAACCGCCAAGGAACAGTGTTGCACCGATGGCACACACCACAAAAATGTTTACATATTCCGCCAGGAAAAACAAGGCGAACTTCATGCCCGAATATTCGGTGTGGAAACCTGCGGTCAGCTCGCTTTCAGCTTCGGCCAGGTCAAAAGGTGCACGGTTGGTTTCGGCTGTAGAGGCAATAATGAAAATGACAAAAGAAATGATGGCGGGTATATGTCCTTTGAATATCCACCAGCCGGTTTGTTGCGCTTCAATAATATCGGAAATGCGCAAGCTGCCGGTGAGCACCACAATGGTGAGGATGGAAAGCCCGGCCGAAAGCTCGTAGCTCACAATTTGCGCTCCGCTGCGCATGGCGCCCAGCAGCGAATACTTGTTGTTGCTTGCCCAGCCACCCATCAGTATGCTTATGATGGAAAGCGATGAAACTGCAGTAACAAACAGCACGCCGATATTGATATCCCATATTTGGAACCCTTTGTCAAACATGATGGGTGCCATGATAACCATGGAAACGATGATGGCCAGGAAAGGAGCCATATTAAAGAGCAGGCGGTCCACATTTTTGGGCGTCATGCCTTCCTTTACAATCAGTTTCAGCGTGTCGGCTACGGTTTGAAACATGCCGCCGGGGCCTATGCGGTTGGGGCCAAGGCGCAGTTGCATCCACGAGCTAACCTTGCGCTCCATCAATACCAGTACCAAACCAAGCACTGCAAACAACGTAATCACCATTACGCCTACAATCACGAATTCAAAAAGGAGTGCCCAGGTTTCATCAAAGTGCTGGTATAGCCAGGTATGCACGGCGTTGGCTATTTTTTCGAGACTAAGCATGTTGCTGTTGGTCGTTTTTCGTTTGCGATTTCACTTTGTTCTTGTACCGTGGTTTTTTGCAATTGATTGACGATTCATCCTTAGCGGTCTATGTCGGGTATCACCAGGTCGAGGGTGCCCATAATGGCCACCAGGTCGCCTATTTTTTGCCCGCGTGTCATGTGATCTAACGCCGACAGGTTGCTGAAGCCGGGCGAGCGAAACTTAATGCGATAGGGCGTAGTGCCACCCTCGCTTACGATGTACACGCCCAGTTCGCCGCGGGGTGTTTCCACCCTCGAATAAAACTCACCTTTCGGCAGCTTGAGAACAGCTTTGGTTTTTGCCTGGAAATCACCTTCGGGAATATTATCAATCAGTTGATCGATGATACTCATGGATTCCCGCAGTTCGGCAAGGCGCACCAGGTAGCGGGCATAGCTGTCGCACCCGGTTTGCAATATCTCGTTGAATTGCACCTTGTCGTATACTTCGTACGGGTACAGTTTGCGTACATCGCAGTGTACACCGCTGCCGCGGGCGGTAGGGCCTGTGCATCCGTACGAAATAGCGTCTTCCTTGCTCAGCATACCCACTTTCTTCAGCCTGCTTTCGAATATGATATTGCCAGTAACCAATTCGTCATATTCGTCAATTTTAGTTTTGAAGTGCGCGATGAAATCTTTCACGCTGCGCTGGAAGTTGGGGTGTATATCGGCCATCACGCCTCCGGGCACCATATAGTTCATGGTAAGGCGTGCCCCGCAGGTTTCTTCCATAATGGTGTTAATCATTTCGCGTTCGCGAAAGGCCAGGAAGAAGGGCGTAACCGCGCCGCAGTCCATGGCCACCGAACCCCACCACAGGCAATGCGAGGCAATGCGGGTAAGCTCGTCCATGATTACGCGGATATATTGTGCCCGCTGCGGAACCTTCAACTGCAGGCCCTTTTCCACGCACATGGCACAGGCGTGGTTGTTTATGTGGGCCGCCAGGTAATCCATGCGGCTGGTAGTATAAATGAATTGCCGGTAGGTAAGGCTTTCGCACATCTTTTCGATGCTGCGGTGGATATAGCCAAGGTGGGGCTCCACTTTTTTCACCTTTTCGCCGTCGATGGTAAGCACCAGATGAAGCACACCATGGGTGGACGGGTGCTGCGGCCCTACATTGATCACCATTTCATCGGTGCCGGGTACGGACTGAAGGACTTCGGTTTCTCTGTACATACTGCGGGCCTTAAAGTTTTATCATGTTGATGGGATCCTCGTAGTCTTTGCGCAGCGGGTAGCCTTCCCACTCGTCAGGCAAAATGAGTTTGCGCAGGTCGGGGTGGTTCAAAAAAATCACACCAAACAACTCATATACTTCCCGCTCGTGAAATTCGGCAGTGCGCCATATGTCTGATACGGTTTCTATTTCGGGCTTTTCGCGGTTCAGTTTGCATTTTACCACAAGCGTGTGCCGGTAGGTGGTAGAGGTTAGGTGGTACACCATGGTCAGGTGTGTTTTCCAGTCTACGCAGGTAAGGCAAAACAGGAAGTCGAAAAGCAGGTCGTTGTGTTGACGGAGCCATTGAGCGCCTGTCTTCCAGCTATCGGCAGAAATGTCCACGGTTAGCCATTCGGTGCCTTCCTCAAAGGAGCAGCCGGCAAACTGTGTGGCAATAAGTTGTTGAAGCTCTTCTCTGGTCATTTTTCTTGCGTTTGGAGCGCCACGGGGTTATTGGATTTTACTGCGTCAAAGGCCATACGTTGTACGTGGTCATTGTTCATGCTATTCCGGTTGTGGGGGCGCCTTCATTTCGTCGCGTATCTGCTCGCGGGTCATGCCGGCCTTTATTTTCACTTGCAGCGCCATCAGGGCGTGAATGAGGGCCTCGGGCCTTGGCGGGCATCCGGCTATGTACACGTCCACAGGTATTACGTGGTCGGCGCCTTTTACCACACTGTATGTGTTGTAGAAGAATGGGCCACCGCTGGTGGCACAGGCGCCCATGGCCACCACATATTTGGGATCGGCCATTTGGTCGTACAGGCGCTTGAGCACCGGCGCCATCTTGTTTACAATTGTGCCGGCTATAATGATAACATCGGCCTGCCGCGGTGTGGCTCGGGCCACCTCAAAGCCAAAGCGGCTCCAGTCGTACTTGGCGCTATATGCACTCATCATTTCGATGGCGCAGCAACTGGTGCCAAAGGTGAGCGGCCACAGGCTGTTGCTGCGTGCCCAGTTTATAACCTCGTCCATTTTGCTAACGAGAAAATTGCCCCCGGGCGCTTGATGAACAGTGCCAGGAAAAGGGGTGGGGCCTGCCAGTTGCTCGATGGAAGGCCTGTGCGCCGACACTACATCACCGGCTGGTAAACTTTCGGCGGCTTCATGGTTCAACGTATTGCTCATAGTATTTTTTTTATTGATCGCCGGCATTTGGGGGCGATAAGGTTTGAACTGTGGCAGCGCTACGGGCATGCACGCGTCCGGGGAGGGTTATTTCCATTCCAGCGCCCCTTTCTTGTGTGCATAAAGCAAGCCAAGGAACAGAATGAAAAAGAAGATGACAATTTCCAGCAGGGCAAGCCATCCTACACTTTTTACTACCACAGCCCATGGGTACAAAAACACCAGTTCCACGTCAAACACCAGGAAGATGAGGGCAAACAAGTAGTAGCCAACGTTGAACTGAATCCAGTTGGGGCCCCTCGACGGCACGCCGCACTCATACGGTTCGGTTTTCTGCTTGTTGATGCTGGCTTTCAGTACAAGTTTCGAAATAAGAATGGCAATTCCGGAGAATGCTGTGGCGGCAATGGCAAGCGCAATGATTGACCCTGGTCCCATAGGCAAATGTGTTGCTGCGAATATAACCGGAAGCAAATTACGCCGAACATGATCAGAATCAGTTGGGAGGCCTAGTTTTCAACAGTTTCCCTGTTTACACATTGTTTTTCTGCAAAACGGCTGCTTAAATGCGAAAGGCGGTCCTATTCGGGCCGCCTTTCGGTACATTATGTTCGGGCGTTGTTAGCCGTAAAGCTCATAATGGATATCGTGCTTGTGGTAGCCAAGGGCCAGCAGGTTGTGGCGGGCATCGTCAATCATGCTTTTCCAGCCACAGAGCATAAACTTGGCCGATGCGGGCAATTTAGTGCCGTCTTCCAGTATCTGTGCCGGTTTGCTTTCCACCAGTTGTGTGTATACATCATGCACATAGCCGGTTAGTTTGCCCTGGTGGTTATTGGCAGGCTCACGACTGTAAGTGGGCAGGTATTTGAAACCTTCCAGTTCTTTTTCCAGTTGTTCAAACTCGGGCCCGTACAGGGTATCGGTAAAATAACGGGTACCAAAAATGAGGTAGAGATTTTTGTGGGGCAAATGCCGGTTTTTGATATTGTGCAGCATGCTGCGGAAGGGTGCAATACCTGTGCCCGTGCAAATAAAATAGAAGTCGGTGTCAATCGTTTCGGGCAGCACAAACTTGCCCAGTGGCCCGCGCAGTAGCATTTCGCTGCCTACATGGCCATTTTGCCACAGCCAACTGGTGCCGGCGCCACCTTCCAGTTTCACTATTACCAGTTCAAAGGTGTTTGTTCCATCAGGGGCACTCGCAATGGAATAACTGCGCCAGCGTTTGTTTTTCTTTTCGTGAATGGGCAGGTCGAGAGTTACAAATTGTCCCGGTTCAAAATCGAACCTCTCTACTTCGGGCAATACAAAAAAGAACCGCTTGGTGGTGGGTGTTTCGTCTATTACATGGGTAACAACCCCTTTGGTCCATTCGGTCAGCATGTTTTCGAAAAATTTTTGCGAAAGGTAGGGAGAGGAACTGTTCTGAGGGCAATTTGCCTGCGCAAACGTTTACACAACTCCTCAATGAAAGATATGTACCACTGAATAATATCAAGTCTTCCCTGGTTTTGCCATTAACTCAAATCGTTTCATTTCTTAGGAAAGATCACATTCATTTCACACCCACACTCTCCCCCTCACCTTACTTCTCACTTCTCACCTCTGAACCCGCTCACATTACTCAGGGTCACCACTCTTCTTTCGGTATGCTATCCAATATGGTCAGGTAACTTACGTATCGGTCTTCGAATATGTTGCCGGCTTCCAGGGCGTCTTTTATCGCACAACCCGGTTCGTTGTAATGCAGGCAGTTGTTGAACTGGCATTGACCAATATATGGTCTCATTTCGGCAAAATAGTGGCTCAGTTCCTCGCGCCCCACGTCAACTATTCCAAACTCCCGCACCCCAGGCGTATCTATTACCCGACCGCCAAAGGGCAGGTCGTACATTTCGGCAAAAGTGGTAGTGTGCTGCCCTTTGCCGCTCCAGCCGCTAACCACCTGCGTGGTAATGTTCATGCCGGGAAAAAGCCAGTTGAGCAGCGAACTTTTGCCCACGCCGCTATGGCCGCTTAGCAGGGTGGTTTTGTGTTCCAACAGGTGATGTAACTCATCGAGGCCATCCTGTGCGTGAATGCTGGTGGCAAGCACCTTATAGCCTATGCTTTCATACATTTCTTTCCAATAGTCAAAATGGGCTTCTTCTTTCTTGCGCCAAGTATCTTTTTTATTGAAAAGCAAAATAGCCGGCACATGATAGGCTTCGCAGGCCACCAGAAAGCGATCAATAAATCCCTGCGATGTACGGGGTTCCTTAAGAGTAGCTATCAGCAGGCTTTGGTCGAGGTTGGCAGCTACTATATGATGGCGGTGTTTGGTATGCGGGCTTTGCCTTGCTATGTAATTGTGCCGGTCCATTATACCGGTAATCATGGCTACGCCGGGCTGCTCATCTTCCGGCGCCAAATCTACCTTGTCGCCCACGGCAATGGGGTTGGTGCTGGTAATATCGTCAATTTTAAATACGCCTTTAATGCGCGCCTTCCAGGCTGTGCCTTCATCATCCTGGGCATTGTACCAACTGCCGGTTGATTTATAAATTGTGGCTTTAATCAAAGGATTCGATTAGTTGGCAAAGATAGGCTACGATTGAGCCTGTGACTTGCATAGGGGCAACCATGCTTTGTGCTGTAAGGTATAGCATACAGCATCAAGCATAAAATAATTTGCATGCTTTGCTTGCATATTTCAATTTCTTGTGTTACGTTAGCCATTGATTTCTTAACCGTAAAACCTAAAGCAATGAAAAACCTACGTGTTTTTTTGACAGCCTTAGTGCTGTTATGCATGGCACAAATTTCCCATGCCCAATCTGCCACCGACACTATGTATCGGGTACGAACCAAAGATGGAAACGAGTACATCGGCAAAGTTATTTCACGAGATTCCGTTGCCCTTGTTCTCAAGTCCGACAAACTGGGGCAAATTACCTTGCAAATGGCCGATGTAAAGCAGGTGGACCTTGTAGATCAAAAGCGTTTACGCAATGGCACGTATTGGGCCGACAATCCGCAAAATACCCGTTATTTCTTCAGCCCCAGCGGCTATGGCCTTAAAAAAGGCGACGGCTATTACCAAAACATCTGGATATTTTTTAACCAGGCTACCGTGGGCATTACCGACAATATTTCCATAGGCGCCGGTGTGGTGCCTCTTTTCCTTTTTGGAGAGGCCACCCCTGTTTGGATTACTCCAAAAGTTTCTTTTCCTATCGTAAAAGATAAGGTGAGTATAGGCGCCGGGGCCTTGCTGGGCACGGTTATTGGGGCAGATGAGGACAATGCAACTTTTGGTATTATGTACGGATCAGCCACTTTTGGCAGCCGCGACCGCAACATAGGGTTGGGGCTAGGCTGGGCTTTTGCAGGTGGAGAAACAGCAGACAAGCCAACCATTAATTTCAACTTCCTGCACCGCACTTCGCAAAATTGGTACCTGCTTTCGGAAAACTATTATATCGATGCCGGCGGCGATGATCTTGGCATTATTTCTTTTGGCGCTCGTTGGGTGCCCAGGGTTATTGGTCTCGATTTTGGTTTGGTTTTGCCTTTTGGCAGCGCAATAGGAAGCACTACCTATCCCATTCCATGGCTGGGGCTTACTGTACCATTTGGCAAGTCGAAAAGGGCGCTGGCCGGCAAGAGTATGCGTTTGCCTGTATCGCCCATGCAACTGGCTATGCGGCGTTGAATTGAACGCGCAATTCTTGCGAAGCCTGCCCCGTATTTTTTCAGGGAAACTTTTTGAAAACCGCATAGCGAAGCATCCACTCGGCGCATAGAAAAGCCAGGGCAGCAATTACCCAGGGAAAAAACTCGTCGGTACGCTTGCGAAACACGGTTGTTTCAACTTTGGAAGTTTCCAACTCGTTGATGGTAGTGTATACCGAATCGAGCGATTGCACGTTGGTAGCCCTGAAGTACCGCCCGCCGGTTTCGGTGGCCATATTGGTAAGCAGCACTTCGTCTATGTTTACTTTTTCTTCGCGCAGTTGTATGCCCATGGGTGTTTGGTAGGGCATAGGTGCCAGGCCTTTGGTACCTACGCCTATAGCATACACTTTAATACCAAGGGCTTTGGCAATTTCTTTGGCGGTTACCGGGTCTATAAATCCCCCTGTGTCTTCGCCATCGGTAAGCAATATTACCACCTTGCTTTTGGCGTCGCCGGCTTTCAGTCTGTCTACAGCGCTTGCCAGCCCGCTGCCTATAGCGGTGCCATCGGCCAGTTTGCCATAGTCAATATTGCCCAATTGCTGCAACAGTATGCTATGATCGGTGGTAAGGGGAGACAGCGATATACTTTGACCGGCAAAAATGACGAGGCCAATGCGGTCACCTTTGCGGCGGCTTACAAAGTCTCGGGCTACTTGTATGGATGCGCGCAAGCGGTCGGGCACAAAATCGCGGGCAAGCATACTGCCGCTTACGTCAAGGCATAGAACGATGTCAATGCCTTCGCCACGCGTAAGTTCTATGGTACGGTAGTGGGCGGGCTTGGCAAGGGCAATAATCATGCAGAGCAAAGCAAGCATTCTCAGCCAAAGTAAGGAGGGCATAAACTTCACCCGCCAATTGCCTGCAGCGGGTATGCGACGCAGGGCCGGAACCAGCAAGGTTGCGGTGTTTTCGTTATTACGCTTTCTCAAACGCATGTACACCCCAGGCAATAGGAGCACTAGGGCCAGCATCCAGGGCCAGTCGAAACTGATATGTTGCAAATAATCCCGCAGCATTCGGTTAGCGTCAATCGGTTTTGGGTAAATACAGTTAATGATCGGGCACTTTCAGCACCAGTTCTTCTATAGCTTGCAGCGCAGCGAGCCCTTCGTTTTTATCGGCCTCAAAGCGCCCAAAGCGCAGGGCATTGCACAGCCTCACACTGCCTGCCAGGCCCTGCCACGTGCCGGCGTCAAGTAGGGTACGTGTATCAGTTATCAACTCTTCGCCCGTTTTGGATCGCACCGGAATACCCTGCTGCGCAAAATGCATACATGTGATGCCAAAAAGCCTGTCTGCAAATTCCTTGCCGGTGAGTTTGTTGGCAAGCCATTCGTCTTTCAGTTGAACAAGCAAGCTGCCAAGCTCTGTATTTTTTGCAGCAGGGGCTGCAACTTGCACTTTGCGCAGCACACGCCGCCAGTAATACCATGCGCCAAAGGCCGATGCGAGGGTGGCCAGCAATAAGGCTGCCAAGTAAGGCCACTGCGGCGGCGGGGTTAAACTTAACAGCTCCTTCAGGTTGCCGTATTCCTTTAATGAGTCGGCAGGCATTTTATTTACCAACAGGTCAAAATGCGGGGATTGAATGCCCGGAAATTCGTTGATGGCAATGCCCGGCACTCGCCACCGGCCGGTATCGAAGCCGGTAATAACAACCGTTTGTGTGCTCAGTATTTTATTTTCACTGCTTGTGTGCTTCACATCTGATTTGCGCAGTACTTCAAAGCGCCCCAGGGTATCGGGCACTATGGGCAATAATGCTTTTTCGCCGGTAATGGTAATGTTGAGCATAACCGGTTCGCCGGGCACAAGCGATGATTTATCGGGCTTCACATAAATCTGTTCCTGTGCGCAAGCAACCACTACACATGCCAAAAGTGCGATAGTAGAAAAGATGATATGTAAGATAGTTTTCTGCAATTAAATGAAAGTATTTTACCTGGGCAGATGAATACGTTTCAAGAAAAAATGCTGCAGCGGCCGCACAAAATCATGGTCGGTACTGAAGGTGATATAATCCCAGCCGGCTTGCTGCACGGCGGCCCGCGTACCGATAAAATGGCTTTCGGTCAACCTTTTCCACAGGTGCGCAAAGCCGGGGTCGTTAGTATCGGCCCACAGTATTTTGCCGGTTTCAGCATCCTGCAAAGGCACGAGGCCAAGGTTGGGAAAATGAGTTTCAATATTATCGTGTACATGTATGGCTATACAGTCGTGGCGGGCACTCAGCGCAGCCATGTTTTTGCCAAATTGGCTATACTCAAAATCGGATAAGAGAAATACAATACCTTTTTGACGACTTATGCGGTGCATTAGCCGAAATGCATCATTAGGGTTGGAGCCACCGGCATCAGGCTCCAGGGTAAGCAGTTTGCGCAGCATATACAGCAAGTGTTCTTTACCCTTGGCCGGCGGAATAAACTGCTCAACCTTGTTGGTAAACATAACGGCGCCCACCTTGTCACTATTGCTGATGGCCGAGTAGGCAATGGTGGCCGCTATTTCGGTAATCAATTCCTGCTTGGTGCGTAGCCGGGTTCCCATGCTATTGCTGGCACTCACATCTATCAGCAGCATTACGGTTAGTTCGCGTTCTTCTTCAAACACCTTGCTGAAGGGATGGCCGAAACGGGCACTGGTATTCCAATCTATAAACCGCACGTCATCGCCGGCATAGTACTCCCTCACCTCTTTAAACGACATGCCCCTGCCCTTGAAAGCGCTATGGTATTCGCCCGAAAAAATATTCGTGGTCAGGCGCCGCGATTTAATCTCGAGCCTGCGTACTTTTTTGAGTATGTCGCTTATATCTGCCATCGATCAATGAGAAACATCTTCTAAAGCCCCAGTTCCATAATTCCCAACTCCTAATTCATAATTCATAATTCATAATTCAATTACGGCGTTGCCACCTTTCCCAATATCTCTCCAATCACCTTTTCCACAGTTACCTCCTCTGCTTCGGCTTCGTAGGTAAGTCCTATGCGATGCCTCAGTACATCGGGGGCAATCATTTTTACATCATCGGGTATTACATAGGCACGTTTGCTTAAAAGGGCCATTGCCCGTGCTGCCATGGCCATACTAATGCTTGCCCGCGGCGAAGCACCGTAGCCAATGAGCGGTTGTAGGTTGGCAAGTCCAACCTCCTTAGGGTTACGGGTGGCAAATACGATGTCGAGAATGTACTGTTCAATTTTTTCGTCCATATACACCCGGCGTGCCAGTTTGCGGGCTTTAATTACATCGCTGCCGCTTGCCACCGGTTGCAAGTCTATGCTTTCAATGCCTTCTATGTTTTCGCGAACAATTTGCAGTTCCTCTGCCCGGTTGGGATAGGTCACCAGCACTTTCAGCATAAAGCGGTCCTGCTGGGCTTCGGGCAGGGGGTAGGTACCTTCCTGTTCTAGCGGGTTTTGGGTGGCCAGCACCAGAAAAGGCTCTTCCAGCCGGTAGGTGATATCGCCAATAGTTACCTGTTTTTCCTGCATGGCTTCCAGCAGGGCACTCTGTACCTTGGCGGGGGCCCGGTTTATTTCGTCGGCCAGCACAAAGTTGGCAAAAATGGGGCCGCGCCTTACCACAAACTCACCCTTGTGCTGCTGGTATATCATGGTGCCCACCACATCGGCGGGCAGCAGATCGGGGGTAAACTGTATGCGGCTGAAACTGAGGTCGAGGGTACGGGCCAGGCTTTTGATGGTCAGCGTTTTGGCCAGGCCGGGTACCCCTTCCAGCAGCACGTGGCCATTGCAGTAAAGGCCCACTAGCAGGCGATCTATCATGTGCTGCTGGCCTACAATTATTTTGTGCAGTTGCTTGCGTATGCGGTCGGTAACCGCCGCGTGGACGTTTATCTGTTCCTGCAACATGTGAATCTCTTCCGAAGTCATAATCTTATTTGTGAGGTGAAACGTTTTTGCCGGCCGTGAAAGTACGTTACTGCCATGGCATAAGGCTACCGGGCTTTCCACATATACCGGCATTAGTATTTTAGTTGAGTGACGCCTGTCATATTTGGGCATTGCCGGCTGGCGTATCTTTATACCATGCCACAGTTGGTGGCTGCATAAACACCGCACCATTATGAAAACCATTATCATCCCCGTAGATTTTAGCGAAGTGGCCAAAAACAGTGCCTTGTACGCTGCTGGC
>Ga0114939_10001343_pt1 | contig 19459 bp, 20 predicted proteins | sample AshMeaCrysSpring_FD_87196 | JGI IMG/M metagenome (GOLD analysis project Ga0114939, IMG submission 87196) | Groundwater microbial communities from Big Spring, Nevada to study Microbial Dark Matter (Phase II) - Ash Meadows Crystal Spring | ecosystem: Environmental > Aquatic > Deep subsurface >...
CGCCGGGTTCAGGTACGAGTAATAGCGGCACATCTTCTCGACGTATGCCTCCTTGAACTTCGCCCTGGGCGGGAAAATCGTGCGGTCCACCTCGAAGGCCAGCCGCGTGCCGTTCGGCTCCGCGTCACGCCGCGGGTGTTTCATGTCCACGGTGAGCAGACCTTTGGAGAATTCGAGGGCTTTCGTCTCGCCATCGCGCCAGGCCTGAATCTCGAAGAAATCGGACAGCGCGTTGACCGCCTTGATGCCGACGCCGTTAAGGCCGACGGATTTCTTGAAGGCCTCGCTGTCGTATTTCGCGCCGGTGTTGATCTGCGCGGCGCAGTCGAAAAGTTTGCCTAACGGAATGCCGCGGCCAAAGTCGCGGACCTCGACGCGGCCCTGCTCGTCGATCTCCACCTTGACCTCCTTGCCGAAGCCCATGATGTGCTCGTCGATGGAGTTGTCGATGGCCTCCTTGAGCAGGATGTAGAGGCCGTCATCGGGCGAGGAACCGTCACCGAGCTTGCCGACGTACATGCCGGGGCGCATGCGGATGTGTTCGCGCCAGTCGAGGGATTTGATGTCTGCTTCGGTGTAATCTGCGGCCATTGGGGAATCGTTCCGGAGTTCCTAAACGCATGCCGCCCGGGGCGCAAGGGCGGGAATGCCGGCGTCTTATTTCCTGCGGCGCTTGTGCTTCGCCCTGCCGTGTTTCTTGCCGCGGGTGGGCGGGCCGGCCTTGGCGGTCTGGATGGGCGCGGTTTTTCCACGGTGCTTCACGGGCGGCGCGGCGCGGGGCACTTTCGGACGCGTGCCCTCGCTGGTGGGAGGGCCGGCGACGGAAAAATCAACGAAGCGTTTCTCGCGGTCCAAACCGATGACGTGGAGCGGGATGCGCATGCCCATGGCGATGACCTTGCCATCGGCGGAAACCCATGCGCCGCGGTGGCCTTCGAGCCGCCAGCGGCCTTCGGGCAGGTCCTCGCGCTTGACCACGCCGCGGATGCCCATGTCGGGAATCTCCACCATCAGGCCCATCGGGCGGACGTCGGTGACGAGGCCGTCGAACTCGTGCGGATCGTGCATCTCCGCGACGCGCTGGAGATACTCGAAGAGCTTGATCATCTTCGTCTCGCTTTCCGCCTCGGCGGAGGTGCGCTCGGTATCGGAAATGTGGCGGGAAATTTCGCGCAGATCGTTCTGAGACGACGTGCGGTCCGGGTGCTTCGGCGGGTTTTCCAACAGCGGCTGCAAGGCGCGGTGGACGATGAGATCGGCGTAGCGGCGGATGGGGCTGGTGAAGTGGCAGTAGTCACCCTTGGCGAGGCCGTAGTGGCCGATGGGCTCGGCGGAATAGGCGGCGCGTTTCAGGCTCTTGAGCAAACCCAGCTTGATGATGTGTTCTTCCGGAGACCCCCTCGCTTCATCCAACAACTTCTGGATGTGCGCGCGGTTGGTGAGGTCGCCGGGACGGTAGCCGTGGAGTTTTGCGGTCTCGGTGTAATCCATGAGCCGCGATGGATCGGGATCCTCGTGGATGCGATAGACGGCGGGTTTCATCCGCTCGCGCAGCACTTTCGCGACGGCGTCGTTGGCGGCGAGCATGCATTCCTCGATGAGTTGATGGCTCTCGGTGTGGATCACCGGCTCGGCGGCGCAGGCGCGGCCTTTCGAATCAAGGCGGATCTTGATTTCCGGCATTTCCAGATCGAGCGCGCCTTCGGCGAAACGGCGGCGTCGCAGGGTGGAGGCGAGTTTCCAGCCCTCGCGCACCATCGTGACGAGCTGCGGATCGGAGCCTTTCGGCGCGGGTTTGCCATCGAGAATGGCTTGAGCCTGTTCGTAGGAAAGCTTGGCGCGGCTGTGAATGACGGCATCGAGGAAGCTGGCCTTCGTTACTTTTCCCTCGGCGGAAATTTCCAGTAACGCGCACTTCGTCAGGCGATCGACATCCGGCTTGAGCGAGCAGATGCCGTTGGAAAGCTCGACCGGGAGCATCGGCAGCACGCGGTCCACGAGATAAGTCGAGTTTCCGCGTTCGACAGCCTCCTTGTCCATCACGCCGCCCGGTTTGATGTAGTGCGAGACGTCGGCAATGTGCACGGCGAGCGTCCAGCCGTGGCGGGTTTTCTCCAGCCAGATCGCATCGTCGTGATCCTTGGCGTCGGCGGGATCGATGGTGATGACGAGTTTGTCGCGCCAATCCTGGCGGCGGGCGATTTCGGCGGGCTCGGGTTCCTCCGGCACGGCGCGGGCGGCGGCGAGCACTTCATTGGGAAACGAGGTGCGCAGCCCGAAGCGGTGGATCACGCCGATGATGTCCACGCCCGGATCACCGGGCCAGCCGAGCACCTCGATGATGCGGCCGCGCGGCGTGGTGCCGGGATCCTTCCAATTTTCCAGATCGACGACGACCATCTGCCCCGGCTGGGCGGTGGTGTCGCCGGCGAGTTCGACGCGGCCATCGACCGCCTTGTCCTCGCAGTCGATCCAACCGAAACCCTTTTCCTTGCGGAAAACCCCGACGAGGCGGCCGGAGCGGCGAACGAGGATTTTCTCCACCCTGCCGCGCGGTTCGTCCGGGCTGTCCGGGATGAGTTCCTGGCGGGTGCGGAATGGCCGCTTGGGGCTGGGTTTCTGGATGGAAACGAGCACGCGGTCGCCATCCAGCGCGGTGCCGCAATCGCGGCGCGGGATGTGGACGCGGTCGAGGGCCACGAGGTCCATGCCGGTGGCGAGGTTTTCCGGATTGGTGAGATCCGGGAAAAAGAACGCGTGGCCCTTCGGGTGGAATTTCAGCGTGCCGGCGAGCGCGTTGCCGGTCTTGGACCGCAGCACGTAGCAGGCTTTTTTCCCTTCCTGGACGAGGCCTTCGGAAACCAGGGTCTCAATGGCCTTGCGGAGTTCCGAGCGGCGTTCGACCGGCACCTGCAACTGGCGGGCCAGCGATGACTTGGTCACTGGCTGGTTGGGACTGGCACGCATGTGGTCGAGAACCTCGTCTCGCAATGTTCCGCCGGGCATGGGCGGAGCTTGCCGCCGCGCCAGCTCCGCCGCAACGGCAAAGGCGCGAAAATAAAACGTTGCAGACGGAGACCGCCTGACTAGCGTGTTTACCATGTGAATTCGAACCGCCGGAAATTTGTGTTTGCCCCTCCATCCTGAAAATCCATCCTCGCTCCATCATGAAAATCCCATCCGCCCGCCGCCCGCACGGCTTCACGTTGATCGAACTCCTCGTCGTCATCGCCATCATCGCGGTGCTCGCCGGCGGGGGCTTTGCAGCCGGCAACGCAGCCATCCAGAAAGCGCGCAAAACCACCGCGCTGGCCGCCGCCACGGCGCTTGAGAGCGCGGTGAACAGTTTCTTCCTGGAATATGGCAGCATGCCGGTGGCGGCGGGCACCTCGGATACCGAATTGCAGACGGATCAGGCCGCCGGCAAGACACTGCTCCAAGTTTTGCTGGCACTTGAACCGGAAGGCTCGGCCATGCTGAATCCGCGCAAGATCAAATTTCTTTCCGCCAAAGAAGGCAAAGCCAAGAAAAACGGCCTGATCTACAACTCGGCCGGCACGGATGTGGAAGGTTTCTTCGATCCATGGGGCGGTCCTTACTTCTTGATGATGGATCTTGACTATGATGAAAGACTTACGGTTTCACCCAAAGCAACCCCAAAGACCACCTCAACCCTCAATGGCCGCCGCGTGGCGGTATGGAGTAACGGCGCGGATTGCACAGGACTTGCTGGCAGCAGCGGGGCTGGCAAGGCCACCGACGACGTGAAGACCTGGGGCAACTGATCCCTCCGTCTCACCATTTTTCCTCCCCGCCCGGTTCGTCCGTGGCGGGGTTTTTCGTGGGATCACCGCACGACTTCCGTGCCGATGCCGCGCTCGGTGAAGATTTCCAGCAGCAGCGACCCGCGGAGTTGGCGGGATTGACGGAAGAGGCAGCGCCATGCATCCTGACACCGATGCACCACCGCAGGGAAATACAGTCGCTGGCCATGCACCGCAGGATCGCCGACTTGATGAAACGCGATCCCGAAGCGGTGATCGGCAAGGCGTTGCGGAATTTGCACGCCTGGATGGCAAGACAGCAGGGCACGGCTCCGGCAGTGTTCCAAGAATGGCTGGATCTGCTGAACCGGATGTCCCCGCTTGAAATCGCGGTCTTCATCGTTTCCGAAAGCGAAGAGGCGGTGAGAATGAGGCAAAGCAGCCCTTTCGCCGGGGTTTTGTCACCGCGGGAAGTATGGGACATCAAGCGCAGCCATGAAGCGGCATGAACTGGAACATCTGATCCGCGCCGCAGGTGCCATCACCGGCGCGGATGAGATCATCGTGGTCGGCAGCCAGGCGATCCTCGGAGCAAGACCGGATTCCCCGGAATCCCTGCTGCGTTCCCGTGATGCCGATCTATTCACACTGCGTGATCCCAAGGATGCCGATCTGATCGATGGCTCGATCGGCGAGGGTTCGCCATTTCATGAAACCTTCGGGTACTACGCCCAAGGGGTCTGGCTGGATACCGCCACGCTGCCGGGCGGATGGCGGGATCGGCTGATAGAAATCCGCAATGAAAACACCCGCCATGTCACCGCGCGCTGTCTGGACCCGCATGACCTGGCCGTTTCCAAACTGGTTGCCGGACGTGAGAAGGACCGCGTGTTTCTGACGGAAATGATCCGCCATGGGATGATTGACGCGGCTTTGCTGACAGAACGCATCGGTGGACTTGCAGTTTCCGAAGACGAGAAAGCCTCTCTTCGCGAGCGCTGGCAGCGTCTTTCCCGAGCCGCCGGATAATCATCACCGCACGACTTCCGTGCCGATGCCGCCGTCGGTGAAGATTTCCAGCAGCAGCGCGTGCGGCTGGCGGCCATCGACGAAGTGGACCTTGCGCACGCCGGCGTTGAGCGCGTCCACGGCGCTGCGGATCTTCGGAATCATGCCGCCGGAAATGGTGCCGTCCGCGATCAGCGCGTCCGCCTCGGCGCGGGTGACGGATTGGATCAACGAGGACGGATCCTTCGGATCTGATAGAAGACCGGGCACGTCGGAGAGATAGACGAGTTTCGCGACGCGCAGTTCCTTGGCGAGCGCGGCGGCGGCCAGATCGGCGTTGATGTTGAGGGGGCGGCCGGTGGCGAGTTCCGCCGCGAGCGGCGAGATGACAGGCACGATGCCCGCGGCGTGGGCGGCGTCCATGTGCGCCATCTGGCAGCCGACGACTTCTCCAACGCGGCCGATGTCCACCTTGTTGCCGTCCGCGTCCGTGACCTTGGTTTTTTCGCCGAGAAACACGTCGTTGCCGGGAATGCCGACGGCTTTTCCGCCGAAGTCGCGGATCATGCGGACGAGCCCCGGGTTGATCTCTTCTGACAGAACGCGGGCAACAATGTCGATCGCCTCATCGGTGGTGACGCGGAAGCCGCCGACGAATTTCGCCTCTAGCCCGGCTTTTTCCATGGCGGCGGAGATCGCCTTGCCGCCGCCGTGCACGACGATGGGGTTGATGCCGGCGACTTCGAGGAACACGACATCGCGCATGACCTTGGCGACAAGCTCCGGATCCTCCATGGCGGAGCCGCCCATCTTGATGAGGAAGGTCTTGCCGCGGAAGGCCTGGAGGTAGGGCAGCGCCTCGATGAGGGCGTTGGCTTTGTCGATCGGTTGCATCGGCGCGGACTGTAGGCGGGAACGCGGAGAGCGCAAAGCGGGTTTTTGCGGCGGTGAAAACCCTCAGTTCGGGGCGTCCTCGACACCCAAGGTGGCAAGCAGCACCTGGGCGTAAACGCGCACGAGGAAGTCATTGGGGTGGTTCACATGGTTTCCGGACATGTCGGCGTAGCTCTTGTGCCGGAGCAGATAACCGTGCGGCGACCATACATCGGCCACAGCCACGCCGGGGCCTTCCATGGCTTTCATCGCTTCAAGATAGGCGGGCATCGGCTCCAGCGGCCGCCACTTGGAATTCGGCTGGAACGACATCAGCAGGATGAACTCGGCGGCGGGATTGAGCTTTCGCACGGATTCGATCATCGCGCGGAGGTTGGAGGCGAAATCCTCTGCGGAAACACCCGCACCGCCATCGTTCATTCCGAAGCCCAGGATCACCAGGTCGGGCTTTTCGTGGGAAACCAGCCCGTCGATGGTTTTTCTGCCCCAGTCGGAGCGCGTGCCGCCGAGCGAGGCATTGACGCAGTCGATGCGCGAGCCATATGCGCGCCCCAGTGCGTCCGTCACGAGATCCGCCCAGCGCGGCATCCATGGCGCGCGGCTGGCGCTGCCGCTGGCGCTGGCACCGAAGGAGATGCTGTCCCCGAAGACCGCAAGCTTGAGCGGCGCGCCCTTTTTCAATTTCCGGAAGGTTTCCGGCAGTCTGTCTTTCGCGGACTGCGGCACCGGGCCGTCCCAAGTTCCGGCGTGTTCGTAAGTCACGGCGAGCTGCCGGTCATTGAAGAACGACGACTCGCTGAAGGTCAGGAAGCCGCCGCCCGCAGCCTTCATCGCTCCAGGCTTGGCGGCCGGGTTGTTGTGGTACAAGTCGCCCTGGTTGAGAAACGCGATGGGGCTTCCCGGAAGCAGGCGGATGGTGCGGCCATCGACGGTATAGTCCCTACCCTCCGCGTAGGTTTGCTCGAGGGCGTAGTTTCTAACACTGATGATTCTGGCGGGCACGAAGGCGAGGTTGGCTTCGGCGGCCCTGCCTTCCTTGGAAACCGGCAGGATCGTTTCATTCTCGATGCGGGCTCCCTTCCAGACGGGACGGAGCAGATCCCGCAACTCGTATGCGGGGCGCTGCTTCTTCGCGATGGACAGCATCGGCGTTCCCGAAAACTCCACGTTCTTGGAAAACCCGGGAGCGCTTCGCGATTCGATGAGGAACGACACCGCGCCGTCTTTCATGTGGTCGCGCAAATACCTTGTCACGGGCAGCACGACGGGGCCGTCGATGTCCGGCTTGATCGTCGTTTCGGAAACGCGGGCGACCTTTCCGCCCTCGCGGGAAACCGCCCACACGGCGAGCGACGGATTGCCCCCCTCGCCCACCGTCCTGGCCTTGCACCAGATCGCGCCGTTGACGGTCGTTTCCAGCAGCGCCTTGGTGAGGTCGTAATGGATCAGCTGCGCTCCATCCGCGCGTTTTGCGACGCTTGCCGGTTCGACCATGTAGCGCGACTCCTGGTCGCTCACCTGGGCTGCGGCGACGCCGGCGGCCATCACTGCGGCAATCCATGCTTTCTCGATCATCGGGTGTTCGGGGCGGGTTGAAATTCCATCCGGCATCCCGTCAGCGGCGTTTTTTTCCGCGTTTGCGGGGTTTTTTCGCGGAGGGGACGGGCGATGATGCTGGCGGAACCTCCGCCTGACGAGCCGGAGTTTCGGGCGCGCGATCTCTAACAGTCCTGCCCGGAAACAGCAACGCGCAGCCCGGCGCGGCGAGCATGGCCAGGCCGGGCAGCCAAATTCCGGCGGAGCCGGCGGCGATGAATTGCGCGGCGCAGATGGATGCGGCGAGCGCCAGAAAACCGGCATTGCGCGCAAACGCGGGCAAGCGGACCAGCCATGCGGGCACGGCGACGGCCAAAGCCAGCAGGATGAGTTCGACGCTGTGCGGCAGGCGCGGGAAATCCCTCGCCCGGGACAGACCGCAATCCGATGTCATGGCGGCGACCAGTGCCGGAAGCTGCTTGGAAAACTCCCTTGTCGGGGGTTCCGCCGCGCTGCGGTCATCGCGCAGAATGACGGGCTCCGGCGCTGGTTGCGGGAAAAGATCATCTCCGCCATCGATCAGCGCCTCGGCCGGAATCGCGGCGGGCGGTGAAACATTGCCAAGCGGCGCGGCAAGGCGGCCATAACGGTCGAGCGGCACCAGCGGTCCCTGCGGGCCGAGTTTCAGCGACTCACCGGGCCGGATCTCCATGCCTGCCAGCGGAAGATCCAAACTTTGCATGGCCACGAGCAGCGGAAACGCGAACACCACGCGGTCCTCCCAGCGGGCCAGCAGCGGGGCGGGGCCGCTGGCGGGTTCGGAATCGAGCGTTTGGAATCCCGCCAGCGTGTTTTCCCCGCCAAGAATGATGCCCGGCAGCGCAATGCGGTTCACGACCGGCAGCAGGGAAACGCCGCCCGCCACGTCCGCAACAGAGACCGATGCGTTGCGAAAGGCGGCCGGCATCGCCTCCGGCACGGCCCCGCGCGTGAGCGGCACGGCCATCACCAGCGAATCAAAGCGGCCGAGCGCCTTGTCCAGCGCTGCCAGGCCGATCACGTCCGGCGCGTCCCACGCCAGTACCGCGGCGGTGGCGGCCCTTCTCGCGCCGAGCCGGTGGAAGTTGCTGAGAATGACCGCGAGATCCACGGGCGATGGCGGCGAGCTTTGAAAAAGGCCCTCCGCATCGTCGCCCAGCGAGACAATGAGCGGCGCGCGGCGGAAATCGGCATGTGGTTTGGAAACGAGAGTGCGCAGTTTCCACGGGCCCGCATGGCTACCGTTTCCCGAAATGACGAACGGCGGGTTGGCGAAGCCGCGCGCCACTGCGGTGAAGGCAGCGCGGTCGGGCACCGTGCCGGGCAGGAAACGCCATGCCAGCAGGGCCGCCGCCGCGATGAGCGGCACGCGCAAACCATGCTGGAGCGGGCCTCTCACGGCGGGGTCAGCGGATCGCCGCGAGCACAGGCGCAAGCGGAGTTTCCAGCGGCGTTCCGGCCGCGGCCGCGCCTAACAGACGCGCCGCCGTGGCGATGTGCGGCCGATACCATTCGTCGCCGCGGTTTTTCAAGATGTTGCCGTAGGCCCCGAGCGCCTGCATCAGCCGCTGGGCCGCGCACCGGTAAAACAGGGACGGCTCCGGGCGCTCGTCGGCGATCTCCTCCCACAGCTCCAACAAGGCCTCGCGCTCCTCCACGGAGTGATCCATGTAGGGATCGAAAATGAGCGACGCCAGATCATACTCCTGCCGCCCGCGGCGCAGGCCCTGGAAGTCGATCAGCCAGCACTCGCCGTCCCTGACCATCAGATTCTGCGATTGGAAATCGCGGTGGACGAGATGCCGGGCCACCGTGCCGAGCTGTTCCGCCATTTCCGCGAAGACCGGGTTTTTCCGCAACGCGGAGGCGTCCATGCCCAGGAAATCCTCCACCAGATGCTCGAAGAAATATTCCTGCTCCCGGCGATACAGCTCCGCGTCGAACGGCGGCAGCAGGTGGAAATCCTTCGGCACTTTCGCGTAGAACAGCTTGTCCACCTGCTCGAAGGCGGAGCGGTAAAGCGGCAGCCGCTCCTTGAACGGAAGATCTTTAAGCGAGAGCAGATCCACATCGCCGAGATCCTCCACCAGCGCCACCCGGTAGCGCGGCAGCTCGTGGAGGATTTCCGGCACGCGCAGCTTCGCCTGCTTGAGGAAACGCCCCACGGGGATGAAGCGCCCGTTGTCCTCGCGCTCCTCCGTCCAGTGGATGCCGATGAATGGTTCGCGCACCGGCGACTTCACCCGCACGATGGTGCGGCCGGACGCGCCGCGCCGGATGGGCTCCAGCGTGATGGGCACGGTGGGGTCCACTCCGAGAAACTGCCGGGCGGTGGAAAGGATCGCTTCGGTTGGCATGGGCGGCGGCAGACTAGGGTGGAAAAAACCCGCCATGCCAAGGGAAAACCGGCGTTATCACTCGTGATGATAAAACCACAGCAATGCCAACAGCCCCGCTCCGACACCCCACAGCAGCCAGGCGTTGGTGATGAAATAGGGATACAGCATCAGCCCCAGTCCGATGGCGCGGGGTTGCCAGAGATCCAGCCTGCGGCCGTATGAAAACGCCCCCCAGCCGAGCGTGCCGAAGATGAATCCCGCGAGGATGTTGTAGGGGTTGAAGTTCATCCGTGGCGGGTGTTTCATACGCCCGCCAGCCCGTTTCATCAACAGGATGATTCAGGCCGTGGGGGAAAACCCGGCAACAGCCCCATGGCTGGCGCTCGTGAAGAGATTGAACCGATCCGGCGATAATGTCTCGCCTGTCGGCGCTCCGCATGGAATCCCTTGTCCCATGAACCACCGCATCCTCGCCAAACGCATCGTCCCCGTCGTTGTCCTCGATTCCGCCGACCACGCAGAGCCCCTTGCCGGGGCGCTGCTTGCGGGCGGCCTGGACATCATGGAAATCACCTTCCGCACCGCCGCCGCGGAGGAATCCATCCGCCGCATCGCCGCGCGTTTCCCGGAAATCCTGCTGGGAGCGGGCACGTTGTTAGAGAAGGAACAGGTCATCCGCGCGAGGAATGCCGGCGCGGTCTTCGGCCTCGCGCCCGGCCTCAATCCGGAAATCATCGCCGCCGCCAAGGATGCCGGCCTGCATTTCTGTCCCGGCGTGATGACTCCCGGAGAGGTGGAGCGGGCGCTCTCCCTCGGCTGCAGGCTGCTCAAGTTTTTCCCCGCCGAGGCCGCGGGCGGCGTGAACATGCTCAAATCCCTCGCCGGTCCCTACGCCCACACCGGCGTGAAATTCGTGCCCACCGGCGGCGTGACTTCCGCGAATCTGGCCGCTTATTTGAAACTGCCCGTCGTCGCCGCGATCGGCGGCTCGTGGATGGTGGACAAAGCGCTCGTCAATGGAGGCAAGTGGGCGGAAATCACCCGCCTCACGCGCGAGGCGCTGGACGCGGCGGCTGCTTGTTAGACCACGCCGCCTAATGGCAGCAGGATGGCAGTTTCTCTCCGGCGGCGGGTTTGGCCTCGGGCTTCGACCCATGGAAACGCGGCGGGATGGTGCCGTGCAGCCGCCAGGCGAGCATCACCGCGGTGACCAGCGCCAGCCCGCGGCGCAGGCGGTTCATGGCCAGCGGCGTGAGCATCGCGCGGATGCGGTGGAACTGGTGCTGGGCCAGCCAGAGCAGCGGCACGGTGCCGAGCCCGAAGGCGAGGGTGAACTCCGCGCCCCTGGCGGCGGAACCCGCCAACAAAGCCGCGCCAAAGACCAGATAAAGCGGTCCGCAGGGCAGAAACGGCGTCAGCAGACCCATCGCCGTGGCGCCGCCGTATGCCGAGAACCTGCTGGCCTTGAAACGGGCGCGCGCGGTGAAGCGGTTGAAAATGGCGGGGCGCGGCGCTTTCTTGTCCAAGCCCAGCGCCATGACGAGCAGCACCGCCACCAGCACCCACGGCAGCAGCACGGCGGGCGAATCGAAAAACCACTTGAGCGGCTGCCGGCCCAGCGCGCCGCACACCGCGCCGATGATGCCGTAGGATGCGAGGCGCGCGCCGTGGTAGAGCGAGGCCGCGGTGAGGCGCTCGCCCTCCGACTTCGCAAGGGTGCCCAGCCCGCAGGCGATCGGCCCGCACATGCCCGCGCAATGCAGGCTGGTGGCGAGTCCGGCGACAAGGGCGGCGGCGGTGGTCATGCGGGCGGAGAGTGGGCAAACCGTGCAAAGGATCTCATTTCCGCACCTCGATGGTTTGCGGGCCGTGTTTCGCCGCGATGGAAATGAGCGTGGACCATGCGCCGATCAACAGCGCGAAGGCGAGCACGACGTAGATCCATGGATGCCGTGAGAGGAATTCGACGAGTGTCTTCATCAGGGATTCGGAGTGTTGAGGGATTGCGGGTTGGGGCCCAGGAAACGCACGGTTTTCTTCAAAATCACATCGCCCGGATTCGCATGCACTTCAAGCACGATGTCCGAGACGCCGGTGTATGAACCCGCCGGCGCCACCACCACGCAGGTGCGCGACATTTCATCGAGGGCGTTCACCGTGAAGGTTTGCTCGGCGCCGCTGAGCTGGTAGCCGGGCGGCGTTTCTCCGCCGAGGCGGATGGTCACGGTGGCGGTCTGGTTGCGCTTGTTCATGAAGCGCACCTTGTAGATGTTGCGCACCGAGAATGCGTCACTGTAAAACCCGGCGCCGCCGACGCGCGAGACGATGGCGTTGAAAGGCCGGGCCTTTTTCGAAGCGACCAGCGTGAGCGCGCCGAGTCCCAGCGCGGCCAGCGCGCAATAGGCGTATATCCGCGGACGCAGAAACCGGCGCTTGATTCCGGCGAAGCCGTTGAACGAATCGTAGCGGATCAGCCCCTTCGGGCGGTCGATCCGCATCATGATCTCATCGCAGGCGTCGATGCAGGCCGTGCAGCCGATGCATTCGAGCTGCAGGCCGTTGCGAATGTCGATGCCGGTCGGGCAGACCTGCACGCAGCGGCGGCAGTCGATGCAGTCGCCCTCGGCCCTGCCCTTCGCGCCGCGCGGTTCGCCGCGTGTCGCGTCGTAGCCGACGTTGATGGTGTCGTCATCGGTCAGCGCGCTTTGCAGGCGGCCGTACGGGCACATGATGATGCAGAACTGCTCGCGGAAGTAGCCGAAGCAGAACCACAGCACCAGCGTCAGGAAGACGACGATGCCGAAGGAGGTGGCGTGCTGCAGCGGCCCCTCGTGCATGAAGCCGTACAACCGGCGCAGTGAAACGAAATAGGACAGGAAGACATGCGCGATGAGCGCGGCGATGGCGACGTAAAGGAGGTGCTTGGCGGCGCGCTTGCAGAATTTCCCGGCCGACCATGGCGCGGCATCCAGCGCGCGGCGCGCCGGGGCGTCGCCTTCGATCCAGCGTTCGATGCGCCGGTACACGTGGTCCAGAAACACGGTGTAGGGGCAGGCCCAGCCGCACCAGACGCGCCCTAACAGCGAAGTGATGAAAAACAGCCCGAAGCCCAGCCCGCTGATCGCGAAAAACATCACCCACAGATCCTGCGGCACCAGCGTGAGCCCGAAGAGGTGGAACATCCGGTTTTCCACATCGAGAAACACGGCCGGGTTGCCATTGATCGGAATCCACGGCAGCAGGATGTAGATGGCGATGAGGATCACTCCGGCCATGCGCCGGGCCAGCATCCACGGACCTTTGGCATCGGCAGGGTGCAGGAAATACCGCGATCCGTCCTCATTGATGGTGGTGACTGAGTCAAGATTCGGTTTTTTCGGAGCGGACATGGGAGGATGGGAAAATCGCATTGCGTTTGCCGGGCGGCTCCGCATTGCCTGCGCAAAACCGCGCAGGCCTTACGGCAGGATATGCGCAGCGGGTGTTTCGGCGCTCACCCGCACAGCAGCGACAGCCTGCGGAGCGCCCGGCAGGCTCCGCTTTCCGTCTCCACGTCCATGATCGCGCCGCAGAGGCGCACCACGCCCGTGGCGATGGGGAAACGCGTGGGCAGGTTGGTTTTGAAGCGCCAGACGACGGATTCGATATTCCTGCCGAGGATCGATTCCTCCGGGCCGCACATGCCCACGTCCGTCAGGTAGCCGGTGCCGCCGGGGAAGATCGTTTCATCCGCCGTCTGGACGTGGGTGTGGGTGCCCAGCACGGCGGAAACCCTTCCATCGAGCAGGCGTCCCATCGCGATCTTCTCGCTGGTGGTCTCCGCGTGCATGTCCACGATGATCGGCCCCACGCCCCCGGCGCGCAGGCGTTCGGCTTCCTTTTCCGCGGCGAGATAGGGGTTTTCGAGCGGCGGCTGGATGAACGAGCGGCCCTGGAGCTGCATCACGCCCACGCGGCCCTTGGCGGTCTCCAGCACCACGCTGCCGTTGCCGGGCGTGCCTTCCGGGTAGTTGAGCGGCCGCAACAGGCGCGGCTCGGTGGGGAAATACCCGACGATTTCCTGCTGGTCCCATACATGGTCGCCGGTGGTGATGACGGCCGCGCCGGCGCGCAGCAGGTCGATGGCGATCTTGGGCGTGATGCCCTTGCCGCCGGCGGAGTTCTCGCCGTTGACGATGATGAAATCCAGTTCTTCCTCCTGTTTCAGCAGCGGCAGGCGCTCGATCACCGCCTTGCGGCCGGGCTCGCCGACGATATCGCCAAGGAACAGAATGCGGATGGTGGACATGGGCGGAGTGCGGTGGATTTCGCTTCGCAAGGATTCACGCTCCACCGCCCGCCGACAATCCAATTCCCAGAATGCCATCCTTCCCGGCTGCGGATCGCTGCTGGCGCAATCCCGCCTTGCCCCGCGCCGCCGCGGCTGCTTCCATCCGCGCCCATCCCACATTGCCATGGCCAACAAAGACGTCACCAACCCCGCCCGCATGGAGAAAATCGTCTCCCTTTGCAAACGCCGCGGCTTCATCTTCCAAGCCGGAGAACTCTACGGCGGGCTCAACGGCTGCTGGGATTACGGCCCGCTCGGCGCGGAGCTGAAGCGCAACCTCAAGGACTACTGGTGGCGCAAGACCGTGCAGGAACGCGACGACGTGCTCGGCATGGACGGCGCGATCCTCACCATGGAACAGGTGCTCGTTTCCTCCGGCCACGTCGGCGGTTTCTCGGACCCGATGGTGGATTGCAAGACCTGCAAGGGCCGCTTCCGCGCGGACAATCTGGAAACCTCCCAGTGCAGGGAAAAGCCCAGTGTCTGCCCCGGCCAATCGCCGAAATGCGAACTCACCGAGCCCCGCCAGTTCAACCTGATGCTCCAGACGAACTTCGGCGCCACCGGCGAGCAGATCGCCTACCTCCGCCCGGAGACCGCGCAGTCGATCTTCTGCCAATACAAGAACATCCTCGATTCCAACCGCGTGAAGCTGCCCTTCGGCATCGCCCAGGTCGGCAAGTCGTTCCGCAACGAAATCAACCCGCGCAATTTCACCTTCCGCTCGCGCGAGTTCGAGCAGATGGAAATCGAATACTTCTGCCACCCTGACGACGGCATGCGCCTAACCGACGAGTGGCTGGAGGCGCGGCTTTCCTTCTACGAGGAAATCGGCATCCCGCGCGAAAAACTCCACATCCTCGACGTGCCGGACGGCGAGCGCGCCTTCTACTCGAAGAAGACCTACGACATCGAATACGAATTCCCCTTCGGCATCCAGGAACTCGAAGGCGTCGCCTACCGCACCGACTACGACCTCGGCGTCCACCAGAAAGGCGCGGGCAAGCCGCTGGAATACTTCGACGAGGAAACCAAACAAAAGTTTCTCCCGCACGTCGTCGAACCCTCCGCCGGATGTGACAGAACGGTGCTCGCCCTCATCTGCGAGGCCTTCGATGAGGAAACCCTCACGGACGAGAAGGGCAAGGAGGACATCCGCACCGTGCTGCGCTTCAAGCCCGCCATGGCCCCGATCAAGGCCGGCGTTTTCCCGATGCTCAAAAAGAACGATGAGCAGGTCCGCATCGCCAGGGACATCCAGAAGACCCTCCAGAAATGGATGACCGTCTTCTATGACGACGGCGGAGCCCTCGGCCGCCGCTACCGCCGCCAGGACGAGGTCGGCACGCCGTATTGCATCACCGTGGACTTCGAAACCCTCGGCGAAAACGGCGGGGACTTGAAGGACACCGTCACCGTCCGCGACCGCGACTCGATGGAACAGGAGCGCATCCGGATCGACGCGCTGCTGCCGTGGCTGCTGGAGCGGGTGCGGTGAAGCATTTCTCGCGGGCGCCCGCACCAGCCCGTTCTTTTCAAAATTTCCTGCGACTGCCGGGTTGACAACCCGCCAGCGGAGCCTAGAGTTCGCGCCCCGAGCCGCCCGGCGAACGGATTTTCCAAACTCCAATCCAGGCCCCACGCCATGAGCAAACGCACCTACCAACCTTCAAAGCGCACCCGGAAAAACCAGTTCGGCTTCCGCGCCCGCATGGCCACCAAGGCCGGCCGGGACATCCTGCGCCGCCGCCGCCAAAAAGGCCGCAAACGCCTCATCCCCAAGGGTGTGGAACTCCAATACAGCCGTCACACGACGCAGCACAACTGATCCCGCGCCCGCGCCGCCACGGGAGCCCGAAGCATCCCCGCCATGCGCCTCCCGCGGAAATGCAGCATGACACGCCGCGCGGAATTCACGCGCGTCAAAATGACCGGTCAGGCGAAAGCCGGCCGGTTTGTCATTTTAAGCACCCTGGCCGATCCCGCGCTCGATTCCCTGCGCACCGGCTTCATCACCACCAAGCGCAGCGGCAAGGCCCACGTCCGCAACCTCCTGCGCCGCAGGTTCCGCGCGCTGGTCCAGGCCCACGCCCCGGAATTCGCGGAAAAACGGCGCTTCCTCGTCACCATCGCCCGAGCGGGAGCCGCCGCCGCAAGCTTCGCCGAGCTCGAGGCCGACTGGCTCCGCCAGGCCCGCCGCCTCGGACTTCTAACGCGGCCTGACAAACAACCGTGATTTCGCGAATCCTCAGCGCTGTCATCCGGGTGGTGATCCGTTTCTATCAGCAGATCCTCGGTCCCATGTTGAAATTCGCCGCCGGTCCCGCCGCCGGCTGCCGCTTCTCTCCCTCATGCTCGAACTATTTCCTCGAAGCCGTCGGAACCCACGGCCCCTTGCGCGGCTCGTGGCTGGGAATTTGCCGGATTTTGCGCTGTCATCCATGGGGGCGCAGTGGTTATGACCCCGTCCCGCCGGCCGCGAACCCGGACTCTCCCGAGCAGTCCCGCCACCGCCACGCCGATCCACCCGAATTCTAACACTTTCCAACGCATCCATGTACGATCGTAAAACCTGGGCCGTCCTCGTCATTTGCGGCGCCCTGCTCGCCGCGAACCTCTACTACTCCGCGCAAAACCAGCGCGCCCAGGCCGAGGCCAAACAACGCGAGCTGGCGCTCCAGCAAGCCAACGCCGCCGCCGCTGAAAAACCCGCCCTCGCCACCGCCGCCGAACTCACCGTCGAAACTCCGCCGCCACCCACCGAGGAGGAACTCGTCGTCCTGAAAAACGACAGGATCGCCTACACGCTCACCAACATCGGCGGCGGCATCAAGTTCGCGGAGTTCCAGCACGAGTTCGAGGTCGGCAGCAAGACCAGCCGCGTGCGCGCCAACCGTTTCGGAACCGGCCCCGTAGGCGCGCTCGCCGGTGCCGGGGAAGCTCTGGAAAACATCCCATACGCCTACAAGGCCGGGGATTCCATCGAGGGCAAAAGGGCCGTTTTCATCGCCAGACTTCCGTCCGGTCTCATCGTCAAAAAAACCTTCACCCTCAACGAGGGCGGGGAAACCGGCGCGCCCTACCTGCTGGATTTCGACCTCCAGATTGAAAACTCCGCCGCCACCGCGCTCAATCTCAACCAGTGGAGCATCTTCCTCGGCGAGGCCTCGCCGCTCTATCAGGCGGAGGTCCCCCAGCAGACCGGCTTCTTCCGGCGCGAGGGCGGCGGCATCCACTTCACCGACGGCGGTTCCTTCAAGGGCGGCATGTTCGCCGCCGCGAAATCCATCATCACCACGCCGGAGGAAACCATCGAGTTCGCCGGCGTGACCAACCAGTTCTTCGCCACCGTGCTGCGGCCCGCGGAACCCGCCGCCGCCTCGATGTGGGCGCAGTCCGCTCAGGTGATGATACCCAATGGCAAAAGCCCGGTGACCTCCGTGCGCGCCGGCCTCCGCCTGCCGGCCGCCACCCTCAATCCCGCCGAACTCAAGTCCTTCCGCTACCGCATCTTCATCGGCCCCAAACACAACCCGCTGCTGCGCAAAATGGACAGGCACTGGGGCGAGGGCTGGGGCGACGTGATGCAATACGGCTGGTTCTGGTTCGTCTCCAGACCCCTCAACTGGCTGCTCAACACCTACCACAACCTGCTCGACGGCGTCGCCAGGAACTGGTCCTGGGGCCTCGCCATCATCCTGCTCACCATCACCGTGCGTTTCCTCATCTGGCCGCTCCACGCCAAATCCACGCACACCATGAAGCGCATGGCCAAGCTCAAGCCGGAGATGGACAAGCTGAAGGAGAATTACCCGGATGATCCCAACAAGCTCAACACCGAGATGATGGGCCTCTACCGGAAATACGGCATCAACCCGCTCGGCGGCTGCCTGCCGATGTTCATCCAGATCCCGATCTTCTTCGGCTTCTACCGCATGCTCCAATACGCGGTGGAACTCCGCGGCCAGGGTTTCCTCTGGGTGAACGACCTCTCGCAACCGGACACCCTGACGCACATCGCCGGCGTGCCCATCAACATCCTGCCGGTGGTCATGGCCATCACCAGCTTCCTGCAAATCCGCATGACCCCGTCCACGGGTGACAAGATGCAGCAGCGCATCATCATGTTCATGCCCTTCATGTTCTTCTTCTTCTGCTACAACTTCGCCTCCGCCCTCGCCCTTTACTGGACGACGCAGAACATCTTCTCCATCGGCCAGACCTGGCTCATGAGCAAGGTGCCCGAGCCCGAACTCAAGCCCGTCAAAGGCGCGGGAAAATCCTGGGTCCAGCGCATGGCCGAGCGCCAGGCCGAGATGCAAAAACTCCAGAAATCCCGCCAGCAGGGCGTCATGCGCGACGTCACCCCGGAAGCGAAAAAGAAACGCCCGCCGCGCACCGGTGGCTGAGGCCGCTCCGCAGCCCCCTGTCCCGCCAGCCGCCGGCTTCCCTCCGCGCTCCCCGCACGCTTTCACGCTTCGATCCCTTCATCTCGCGGGAACCGGGAATCCCGGATGCGCCAGCCACTGTCACCTTTCCCCTTGCCGCGCCATGCCCCGGCGGATTGCATCCCAGCGTCCGCCTCGGCGGATGGGGACGTAGAAATCCTCGAGCTGTGCGGTTGGCAATGACCGCAACCATTGCCGCCAAACCAACTCACCCGGTCCAGGTCGGGCTGTGCAGCGGCCGGAGGGCGCTTGTCAAAAATTGTTCGTTGCGGTGCATTTCTCCGCAGGGCGATTTTCCCTCTGCCCGACAATGGAGCTGGCGGGGCCGGAGCAAAACCGGACAGCGGGACGGAGCAAAGCCGGGATACTGGCTACCGGCGCATGCGTGCCCGGGTTTCCTGATTGGTCGCCGCCTTGCCATTGCCTTCATACATTCCCGCCATATCAGGCGAGGCAAAACCGGATCCGGTTTTCTTCCCGCCGGAGGCGAGATCCTACGCGATGAACGATCGCGCGTATTTCCCGGCTCACCCCAAGCCGGGCCGCCCGCGCGTCGGCTTTCTCAAGAAAAACGGAATCCATCCGCAGTGTCAGGACTTTTGTTACGGAAACGAATACACCTCCGGCCAAGAGCCACATGGCATCAGTCCCAAGCGTTCCATGCCTTCGCACTTGGCCATGCGGACTTCAGTCCGCGTGGAATCCCGGCACTTGCTCAGGCGTTCCGGATTGCGATGTGTGGCTTCAAGCGTTTTCCGCGCCGATGCAATGAATGCGGAAAACATCGAACACCTTGAAGTCGTTCGGATTCAGGGTGCATATCTCGCTGATCCCGGCCGCATGCCAAGTCACGGCAATCAGCGTGTCCAGCAGGCGTTTTCTCCCCAGTTGGAAATCCGTCAGCCACTTCAACCAGAGCGCGTTCACCGCATCGTCCGCCGCCAACAGCGTGACTTCGCGCACCTCGCTCCAAAACGCCGCCCTCTTCAAAGCCTCTGACATCGCAAGGGGTATTTCGAAACGCCGCCCATCCGTCACGATATGAATAAACTCGGCCAGAATCCCCGAAGTAATGGCGAATGTTTGGTTCATCGCGATCTC
>Ga0114939_10001344_pt1 | contig 19445 bp, 17 predicted proteins | sample AshMeaCrysSpring_FD_87196 | JGI IMG/M metagenome (GOLD analysis project Ga0114939, IMG submission 87196) | Groundwater microbial communities from Big Spring, Nevada to study Microbial Dark Matter (Phase II) - Ash Meadows Crystal Spring | ecosystem: Environmental > Aquatic > Deep subsurface >...
AATGTCAGGCGACTGGCCTTGCGCCATACGATCGAAGGTCGCGACCCGGAACAACAAACCGCTTTCAGTGAAATTTATCCGCCGATGAATTTCGTCAAGGCGATTGAATCAAGGCAACCGGAATTACTTGAGCAGTATCGCTGTCTTTCAACCCGGAGGGCTATCGTGCGGGCTACGATGCTTGATGACAAGCCTGACATTGCTTCGCAGTTGAAGTTGATCACAGTCAACGGAACACCTGATGAACTCTTCAACCTCGAACCCGACCCCTTTGAACGCGAGGATATCATTGATGACCAACCGGCGGCGACCAACACGTTGGTTTATCTGCTGGAGCAGATGACCCAGCGCGTGCAGCGGGAACACGAATTACATCCTGCAGGTCAGATCATCGAGACTGACAGCGACGAAAAGCTCCAACAACGTTTGCGCGGCCTGGGTTATCTGGAATAATCGGGAACGTTTGGCAGGCACCGCCACGCAAATATTAAAAAATACCTGCCAGCCAATCATCTCAACGCGAAGTTTAAGAGTGGAACATGCTAGACGGAATTAACATCGATCCGATCGCCTTCACAATTCCAATAGGCGACGGATTTCCGATTTATTGGTACGGCATTATCGTAACAATCGGCATCGCCCTGGGTGCCTGGTGGGGCGCGCGGGAGATTGCCAAACGCGGCCAAAATGTTGATGAATTCTTCAACGGTCTCATCCTGGTTATTTTCAGCGGTTACTTTTTCGCCCGCCTGACCTACGTACTCCTTGAAGTTTTCGCTGGACGGGGCGACCAGTTCGGAAGTATCCTTGATGTCATCAATATCCGTTCCGGCGGCATCAACATCCTGGGCGGGTTCATCGGCGCCGCCGTCGTAGGTTTTCTGTACCTTCGTTGGCGGCGGTTGAATTTCTGGCACTACGCCGATGTAGCCGGGCCGGCGCTTCTACTGGCCCAGGCCATTGGCCGGTGGGGTAATTTCATCAATCAAGAACTCTATGGTCCGCCCACCACGCGACCCTGGGGTATTTTGATCGATGCGCAATACCGGCTACCCATTTATAGCGACCTCACCCAATACCCTTTGGAAACACGTTTTCACCCAACTTTCCTTTATGAATCCCTCTGGCTGTTCCTGGGTTTCATCGTCCTGGTCTTCTTGAATAATCGTTATCGGGATGTGTGGCGACCGGGAACGCTTTTTGGGTTGTTTCTGATTTGGTGGGGAAGCGGTCGGGCTTTCTTGGAATTCTTCCGACCTGATCAACCAACCATCGGGAATTCGGCCATCACCTATTCAATGATTATGTCAGTCGGATTGGCTATCGCCGGATTACTCGTCGTTCTGTCACGCAACGACAAGATGCCCGATATCTTCGGACGGCGCCGTCGCAGAGTGGTGAAACCAAAACCGCGACGACAGAGTTAACCGGCCTGGCCGGAAGTCGGGGAGACGGCCTATGCAATTTTCGCCTGAATTCGGTGATCTCGCCTTAACCTTCGATGACATCTTATTGGTGCCGGGCTTTTCCCAGGTGCTTCCTGCGGAGGTTAGGTTACGCACCCGTTTAATCGGTGATCTGTTTCTCAATATCCCGGTGATCTCGGCGGCAATGGACACTGTCACTGAGGCCGCGATGGCGATCGCTCTGGCGAGGATGGGCGGTATCGGCGTCATTCATCGCAATCTGACCCCCGATGAACAGGCCGAGGAAGTCGACAAGGTGAAACGGTCTGAATCAGGCATGATCGTCGACCCGATCACCCTGCGGCCAGATGCAACCCTGGCGGACGCTGAAGTGTTGATGAGCCGCTACCACATCTCCGGCATCCCTATTACAGATCAGGACGGCCGGTTGGTGGGCATCCTGACAAATCGCGACACTCGTTTCGTTACCCCTGGCCAGCAACCCATTGCCGAATACATGACCAGCGAGGGGCTGGTAACAGCGCCTGTTGGGACAAGCCTTGAAGAAGCCAAGGCCATCCTCCACGAACATCGAATTGAAAAGCTGCCGCTGGTTGACAGCGACGGACGTCTGAAGGGTTTGATCACCGTCAAGGACATCCTCAAGAAAATCGATTATCCCGAGGGAGCTGTGGACGATCAAGGTCGCCTGTTGTGTGCGGCAGCTATCGGCGTCGGTGAAAAGGCTCTGGCAAGACTGGACAAGTTGGTGGAAGCCGGCGTCGACGTCGCGGCGATCGACACCGCGCATGGGCACACACGACTCGTAATCGACACCATCCGGCAAGCGAAGAAGCGTCACCCTAAGCTGCCGATCATGGCCGGCAATGTGGCCAGTGGTGAAGGCGCACGCGAATTGATCGAGGCCGGGGCGGGCGCGATAAAAGTTGGAATTGGCGCCGGATCGATCTGTACCACACGGGTGGTCGCCGGGGCGGGCGTGCCCCAAATCTCGGCTATTACCGCGAGCGCTGCTGTTTGCCGCGAACGGAATGTCCCCCTTATTGCCGATGGCGGTATCAAGTATAGCGGCGATATCGTCAAGGCGCTGGCCGCCGGCGCGGATGCAGTCATGCTCGGGTCGATGCTCGCCGGGCTTGAGGAAAGCCCCGGCGAAATCATCATCTACGAGGGGCGCCGGTACAAAGTCTATCGCGGGATGGGCAGTATGGGCGCCATGCAAGGCTACGGCGCTGATCGCTACGGTAGCGGCGTTACCTCCCCGACCGGCGGCCCGGCGGGCGGCCAAATTCGGGACAAATTGGTTCCAGAGGGAGTAGAAGGGCAGGTTCCCTATAAAGGGCAATTGCGCGACGTGGTCTATCAAATGATGGGCGGTGTTCGGTCCGGGATGGGTTATGTTGGCGCTTGTGACCTGACTGAATTGCGCGCCAAAGCGAAGTTCGTGCGCATCACCAATGCCGGTTTGCTAGAAAGCCACCCCCATGGCATCCTAATCACCAAAGAAGCCCCCAATTATCAGGCAAGAAGATAATGGATGTCGGTCGATCGGTTTGATCCATATAGCCTATCACCAATACCCGGAATGCGCGGTTTGCAGAGGTCAGCTACTTGAATAAAGGGATTCTTTACGCCGCCAGCGCCTACGTCCTGTGGGGGCTATTTCCCTTCTATTGGAAAGCATTGGCAGCGGTTCCGGCATCCCAAATCCTGGCCCACCGCATTGTATGGTCGTTGGCTTTTGTCGGGCTCATCCTGACATTTCGTCAAAACTGGGCATGGTTTCGCGGTGCGCTCAATCAACGTCGCATCCTGCTCACCTTTGCTATCTCTGGCACTCTACTGGCTCTAAACTGGTTCACCTACATTTGGGGGGTTAATGCCGGATTTATCGTTGAAACAAGCCTGGGTTATTTCATCAATCCCCTGGTAAATGTGCTACTGGGTTATATTTTTCTCAAGGAACGCCTGCGACAGACGCAATGGCTGGCGTTGGGGCTTGCCCTGGCCGGCGTGCTCTATCTGACATTTAGCTACGGTTCCTTCCCGTGGATCGCGCTGACATTGGCTTTTAGCTTCGGCACATATGGCTTGCTGCGCAAAACGGCTGCTCTTAACTCGGCCGAAGGTCTTTTTTTGGAAACGGCCTTCCTCTTTATTCCCGCGTTTGGCTTTTTACTGCTTCAGGAGTCTCGTGGCGTTGGTGCGTTCGGCAACACGAGTGCAATGACTAATTTACTTCTCATCGGTGCTGGTGCGGTTACAAGCGTGCCCCTCCTTCTATTCGCCGCTGGTGCGCGTCGAATTACACTCACCACACTGGGACTTTTGCAATACATTGCACCAACATTGCAATTCCTGATCGGTGTTCTCATCTACCACGAGCCATTCGGGCAGGGGCGAATGATCGGCTTCGGGTTGATCTGGCTAGCGCTGATATTCTATTCTATTGAGAACATTATCCACCGGCGAAGAATGAATACATTGACTTCGCTAGCCAATACATCTTCATGAACTGGTGATGGGATACGACCATAAAATATATATATCACCGATGACGTGGCGCTACGGCAGTCCTGAAATGCGCTATATCTGGTCTGAGTTGCACAAACGACGACTCATGCGGCGGGTCTGGGTAGCGCTGGCCGCCGCGCAGCATGTAGCCGGGCTTGTGACCGGGGAACAGCTGGCCGATTTGGAAGCGCACGCCGAATCGGTAGACATTGACCGCGCTCTGGCGATCGAACGGGAGATTCGCCATGATGTGATGGCTGAAATCAAAACGTTCGCGGAGCAATGCCCGGTCGGCGGAGCGATAATTCATTGGGGGGCGACCAGCGCCGATATAACCGATAACGTCGATGTCCTCCGACAGCGAGAAGCGCTGCAATACCTGGCTGAGGCATTAAGACGTTTATTGGCTCTATTTGCCCGCCGTATCGAGGAAACGGCCAATCTGGTTGTCATGGCACATACCCATATACAACCGGCCGAACCGACAACGCTTGGTTATCGGTTGGCCATGTATGCGCAAGACCTGCTCGAGGATTACCAACACCTTACCGTCCTTGCGGCAGGGCTGCGCGGCAAGGGCATGAAAGGCGCTGTCGGAACCCAGGCCGGCTACGCAGATATCTTATTCGGAACCGGCATGAGCGCTGAACAGCTGGAGGCATTAGCGATGGCGCGATTGGATTTGCCTTATTTCCAGGTCGCCAGCCAAACGTACACCCGACAACAGGATTTGCGTGTCCAGCAGATACTTTCCGGTATCGCGGCCAGCCTTCACAAATTCGCCCTCGATTTTCGAATCATGCAATCACCTCCCTTTGGCGAATGGTCAGAACCATTCGCCAAACGTCAAATTGGCTCGTCAGCCATGCCTTTCAAGCGCAATCCGATCAATGCCGAAAATATCTGCTCCCTTGCCCGTTACGTCGCCGCGCAAACGGCTGTCGCCTGGGACAACGCCAGCCAGGCCATCCTGGAAAGGAGCCTCGATGACAGCGCCAATCGCCGTCTTTTTTTACCGGAGAGCTTTCTGGCTGTTGATGAAATGATCCATAAAGCGATTGTGTTGGTTGAGGGTATGTCGATCGATCGGGAACAAATTGACCGTAACCTCAACCTCTATGCTCCATTCGCCGCGACAGAGCGCATACTCATGGCGGCCGTGGCTGCCGGAGCAAACCGGCAGGAAGCACACGAATGGCTACGCGAAGCTAGTCTGTCGGCCTGGGAAGCATTGCGGTCCGAACCATCGAATCCATTGATTCATCTTCTCGTTGATGGTGAGCGCCTTACTGCCTACTTGTCTCCGGACCGGATTCGGGATTTGATGCAAGCGAAGGATTACACCGGTACGGCCGCGGATCGAGCTTTGGTTTTGGCGGCCGCGATCAAAGAATTATTGTAATCCTGTCTTCTGAGCGCTATAACTTATCCGACATGGGTATCAGTCTCAGGCTCGATCAGGCAATTGATATGGAAGCCTTAAGGCGGGATATATTCACCGACCTGCAAGAGGTTTTCGATGTTCACTTCGTATGCGCGACTTTTTCCAGGCGGATCGCCGAGCATACCGGGGTACGCATCGTGCTGATGATTCCGGATAGCGACGAACAAATCTATGACGTCTGGCAAAGTGAACCAACCGGAGAAACAGCACAACTTCGCTGGGCTGTCGACGAAGCCAACATCGATCCCTTTTTCAATCGGGAACGGGCGATCTACCTGGATAAACTTGAACGTCCCGCTGCGGAAATTATCAACAACCGGTTATGGCTGCTGGCGCGTCAATTTATTCTTGGCATTCCACTTGTTGCCGGGCAGCGTCCCTATTCGATCGGCCCGATGGCATTTTTAGCGCTCATCGATCCACCCGATGCCACTATTCTGAGTAGCGACCAATTTTCGGAATTAGCTCATCTGGCTACACTTTATCTTGATAGGGCCGGCCTCCGCGAGACTGTCGATCGGCGAACGATTGAATTTAATGTTATTGCCGATATCAGCCATGCCCTAAGCGCGACACTCAATGTTCAAAAAATATACCAACTCCTGACCGGTCCGATACGCCAGATGTTGAATGTTGAGACACTGTCGGTCGGCTTGATCGAGCCTGTGACCGGTGACATCATGTTTGTTGACCAATTATTGGGCCAACGATTTGAGAACATCCCTTCCGTGCGGCTCAAGCGCGGCCAAGGCATCGCCGGTTGGGTGGCGGAACATCAAGAGGCGGTCATTATCAATGACGCCTATTCCGACAACCGTTTCTTCTCCGGTGTCGATCGTCGTTCGGGGTTTCGAACCCGCTCCATGATCTGTATCCCTTTAAAGGTCGAAGCGCGCACAATTGGGGTAGCTCAGGCAATCAATCGAATTTCGGGCAATTTCACCGACCATGATCTCGAATTGCTCCAGGCTTTGGGCGGACCACTGGCAGCAGCCATCGAGAATGCAAACCTGCACGCCGATGTTTTGGCCGAAAAACGACGTATTGAGACGATTTTCAGCAGTACGGCTGAAGGCTTGGTCACTGTCAATCGAGACGGCATTATTACCCGTTCGAATAGCGCCTTTGGGTCGCTCCTTCTCGCCGGTGATAACGATATCGTTGGTATGCCCCTTCGCGAGCTATTACGCGTTCGCAGCGGTGATGTCGACCAATACGTTCGCCAGGTTGTCCAGTCAACGGGAGACAGCATCCAGTGGGTGACCGATATTCAGCAAAAAAAGGACCAATGGTTGCCGATCTTGGTAAGTGGCGCGAGAGTCGGGGGAGAGTTTGGGAACGCGGATGAAGCCATTCTGGCTATTAGCGATCTGACGCAGATTCGTGAAGTAGAACGGATGCGTGATGACCTCTTCCACGGCATCGTCCACGAATTGCGCACCCCACTGGCCACTATCCTCATGTACGCTCGATTATTACGGGACGGGAAAGTGCAGCAACCCGCGAAAGCAGAACGCTTTTTAGGCGTTATCGAACGAGAAAGCGATCGCTTGCAACGTATGGTCCGGCAAATGCTCGATTTGGCCAGACTGGAAGCCAAAGAGATGCAACATAGCCCGGTTCCTGTGCGACTCAATCCGATCTTCGACGAAGTGTTACCGTCGTTGGCTGATCGCGCGCTGCAAAAAGGTCTCCTCTTCCAGCAAAGGATCGAATCCGGCTTGCCGCCCGTCCTTGGCAGCGAGGATGCCTATATTATGATCCTGAAAAATCTGGTCGATAATGCGATAAAATTTACGCCATCGGGCAGTATCAGGCTAACAGCCTGGACAGAGGAAGGGAATGTTCTGATCGAAATCGAGGATGAAGGGATAGGGATTCCCCCCACGGCGATGAATAATCTATTCAAGCGTTTCTACCGAACAGAGACAGCCGTCGAATATGGAATTGCCGGAACGGGGCTGGGACTCTACATGGTCAAGCAAACCTTGCAGAATTATAATGGGAAGATAGAAGTGAGTAGCCAAGTCGGCAAAGGCACTACTTTTTTGGTTCGTCTGCCGGCAATTCGAATCTGATACATGCGCACAGCCCAGAAACGTAACGAGATTTACCTGGACCATGGCGCGACAACGCCGGTTCATCCCGACGTCGTCGCGGCCATGTTGCCATATTGGCATGAGGAGTTTGCTAATCCCTCTTCGCATCATCGTTCCGGCTACCGCGCGGCCCGTGCTGTGGGCCTGGCCCGAGAACTGGTGGCCGATCTGCTAGGCGCAAGTCCAGATGAAATCTATTTCACGGGTTGCGGTACCGAAAGTAATAACCTGGCTCTGCGTGGGGCGATGCTTGCCGCTCGCTCAGCCGGGCGTGGCAATCATCTTATCACCAGTTGCGTTGAACATAGCGCTGTTCTGGAAACCGCGCGTCAATTGCGCGACCATTTCGGCTTTGATCTGACAATTTTACCGGTTAATGATCATGGCCAAGTTAGTCCGGATGAAGTCGAAGCGGCTATCCGGCCTGACACCGTTATGATCAGCGTGATGGCCGCCAACAACGAAATCGGCAGCGTTCAACCGTGGACGGAAATCGGGTCCATTGCCCGCGCGCGTGGGTTGCTTTACCACTCCGACGCGGTGCAACTGGTCGCGATGCGGCAATGGGATTTATCGAGCGAACCAATTGACTTGATGACCCTCGCGCCCCACAAATTCTATGGACCAAAAGGTGTCGGCATTTTATATGTCCGGGATGGTGTTGGCCTTCTACCCACCCTGACCGGTGGTGGCCATGAAAAGGGGCTTCGTGCCGGGACGATAAACGTCCCCCTCGTAGTCGGCGCGGCCGAAGCCCTTCGCCTGGCGATGGTCGAACGAGCGGAACGAATGGTCCATTTCGTGAAGATGCGAAATATCTTGCTCAGGGAAATCCCCGCAGCCCTACCCGATAGATGCATGATCACCGGCCACCCAGAACATCGGCTACCCCACCATGCCAGCTTCGCTTTCAAGGGAATTTCAGGCAACGATTTGCTCATGCATCTGGACATGGCCGGCGTCGCCGCCAGTAGTGGTTCAGCTTGCAGCAGCGGTGATCCGAAACCATCCCCCATCCTGGAAGCACTGGGCTTAGACGCGACCTGGACGAAGGGCGGGCTGCGGCTAACCGTCGGCCGGCAAAACACGATGGAAGAGATAGAGCAGGTCGTACTGCTGATACCCTCTCTCATCGATCGCCTGCTCGCGCTGGAGAATCGGTTCAATCCGGTGCCGGCCTGAAGCCTCGAGCTGAGCAATACAATACGATGGATTACGATAACAAAGAGCAATCAGGCCGCCAGCCGGCGCGAGTCGTCGTCGCCATGAGCGGTGGCGTCGACAGTTCCGTAGCCGCCGCACTGCTCGTCGAACAAGGCTACGATGTCGTCGGCATGATGATGCGCCTGTGGAGCGAGCCGGGTAACAGCCAAGCAGCGACGGCGAACCGCTGTTGTACGCCTGATCAGATGGCCGACGCGCGTCGTGTGGCTGACAAGCTCAATATCCCATTTTACGTCCTCGATGTGCAGGATTACTTCCGGCAAACGATTGTCCAGTTTTTCATCGATGAACACGAGGCCGGGCGAACGCCGAATCCGTGCATTGAGTGCAACCGCCAGATACGATTTACTTATCTGCTGGAACAAGCGCTGGCGCTCGACGCTGCCTTCCTTGCGACTGGTCACTACGCGCGCATTCGCCGGACGGCCGCCGGATACGAATTGTTACAGGCGATTGACCGCCAAAAGGATCAATCCTACGTCCTGCATGTGCTGGGGCAATCCCAACTGGCGCATGTCCTATTTCCCGTTGGGGACTATACCAAAGAACAGGTAAGAGATTTAGCCCGCCGCTTCAAGCTGCCGGTAGCCGCAAAACACGACAGCCAGGATTTGTGTTTTTTGAAAGATGGCGACTACCGGCGATTCTTGCATGAGTACAGTTCACAAGTCGCTCAGCCGGGACCGATCTTAACGAATGAGGGCCAGGAAGTCGGTCGCCATGATGGCTTGGCAGGTTATACGATCGGCCAAAGAAAGGGATTGGGCATCAGCGCACCGGAGCCTTTATACGTGCTCAGAAAAGACCCGGCCCGGAATGCACTGATCGTCGGTCCCCGTGCCGCGCTCGGCCGCCAGGCACTTATCGCCCATCATGTTACCTGGGTGAGCGGCCGCCAACCTGAAACACCAATCCAAGCTGATGTGAAGATCCGCTACAAGGCGACACCGGCCGCGGCCCGCCTGATTCCCATAAGTGATGATCAGGTTGAGGTTGTATTCGACGATCCGGTCTATGGCATCACAGCCGGACAAGGCGCGGTCTTTTTCAACGGTGAGGTTTGTTTGGGCGGCGGACTCATCACCGAACCCGAAGACAATAATCCGACGATTAATTCCGCGAGAAAATCGATCAATCTGATACCAGTCGAGGAGGTACTCGCACGATGATCACGATACCCGGATCGGCCGCCGGGCTGGTCCTCGGCATTTTGTTAGCCACTGTTTATGGCGCTCTGTTTCATTTCATCTTCGGCGGGTCGTTGAAAATGGTGTTCGTTTATTTGATCGCCGCCTGGATTGGATTTCTGGCTGGCCAATTTGTTGGCGATATCTTGAATTTTGAGTTTCTCAAGCTAGGTAAAATTCATCTGGTCAGCGCCAGCCTGGGAGCATGGTTAGCCTTGCTAGGTACCTGGTGGCTAAGCGGGCAGAGCAGTCCGTCTCGTTGAGAGCCGGCAGATTTCTGCTATACTTGCGGCGTGGTTGAAAAGCTATGAATGATTCACCATTACCCGCCCCCCTCCCCGTGCCGCCTGACGAAACCAAACGCGAACCGTTGATACCGACGGTTTATGTTGTCGTTGGTGTTGTGATCACCCTGGCCATCTCGGTGCTCGCCATCCTCCTTCTCGTCTACCTGGCCAATAATTATGCCGAATCGATCCTCGTGATTCGCGACATCTTCATCATTGCCTTGGGGCTGATGTCATGCCTCACAGGCATCGTATTAATTCTGCTGTTGATCGCCGTCATTCGTCTGGTCAACATGCTAGAATTTGAATTGAAACCTATCCTTTTAAAAACGAATGAGACCCTCGGTACGATCCGTGGCACAACAACCTTTATGAGTGACAATGTGATCCGGCCGGTAACAAAAGCGTCAAGCTATCTGGCAGGCGTTCGCCGCGGAGTCTCGGTCTTGTTCGGCGATCCGCGCCGCAACCTGGGAAAGTAGACGAACTCATTGGAGATAGAATCATGAATGAAAATGATGGTGATCTGGGGGCATTTCTGGCCGGGTTTGTCATTGGCGCTCTCGTCGGTGCCGCCACCGCGCTCATCTTAGCGCCACAATCCGGCCGGGCCACGCGCGAACAATTGGCCGGTATCAGCGCAGATATTCGCCACGCCGGAATGGATCAAATTGACCATGTCCGGATGACCGCTGATGGTTACACCCAGGATTTCCGGGCCAGGACAAATGCGCTTGTCACCGATACACGCGATCGGGCGCAGCATCTAAGCGAACAGATGCAAGACCAGATGCGGATCGTCCTGGACGCTGGGAAAGAAAATTCAGCCCAAAGCGAACCAAGCAGTGAGGACGGGACGACCAACGCTTAAATCGATTTGTAAGGCAGCCGGTATCTAATAGATTAAAAAGCCGGCTACCAAGCGAGTTCGTGCCACGACGTAGAACTGGTAGCCGCGTCTACCGGTATATTGAATCGAGTTGTTCGAGCATTGAGACGGGGGAGCCATAACCGATCTATGATTCAGGTTGCGGACGCCGGGCTGGAAGAACTACTCAGATCCTTACCCGGCCCAATCAACAATGAACGCGATCGCGAGCGCCTGACCCAGACGCTCCTGTTTGCCATGGAAATCCACGGCGAGGAGCGGCGACCCTCCGGAGAGACATTCATCGAACACGGCATCGGCGTCGCCTGTGGGCTGTCTGAATTGGGCTTGGATGACATCGACGCGGTTGCGGCTGCCCTTCTTCATGATTCGCTTCTGCCGCATACAGGCCAGACTGTAAAATCCCTTGCCAAGCACACTGATCCCGCAGTCTTGAATTTGATCAAGGGCGTGCAAACCTTAGACGAATATGCCAAGCGGGCCAGTCGCAGTAAACCGGCCGCCGAATTGGGATTGGAAGATCAGGCCAACCGCGACACTCTCGAGGCGATCCGGCGCGCCCTCTTGTCGATCATCGAAGGCGATTTGCGAATCATCATGATTCGTATGGTCGATTGCCTGCAAGATTTACGGCGAGCCAGCAACATGAGCCGAGCTATGCAGAAAGAGATCGCCTACGAGGCGATTCATATTTATGCGCCATTGGCCAATCGATTGGGTATCTGGCAGTTGAAATGGCAATTGGAGGACACAGCCTTTCGTTATCTGGAACCCAAAAAATACCAGGAGATCGCCCGGCGACTCGATGAGAAACGAGAATTGCGGGCGATTAAGATCGAAAAAGCCGCCGCTCGTCTTCGTCGTCGCCTGCAGGAGATGGGACTGAGGGCCAGCGTGACCGGCCGCCCCAAACATATTTACTCCATTTACCGCAAGATGCTGCGCAAGGAACTGGATTTCGAGCAGATCCATGACATTCAAGCCTTGCGTGTCATTCTACAGCCGACCGATCCGGCTGCTTATCAGCAACTGAATAGTAAGGCCCGTGATGAGGAAGATCGCTCCCTCTGTTATCAAGTTTTAGGTGCGGTGCATAGCCTCTGGCAACCACTACCCCGAGAGTTTGACGATTATATCGGCTCGCCGAAGGCTAACGGCTACAAGTCACTGCATACCGCCGTCATCGACAGCGAGACAAGCCAAAAGCTTGAAGTCCAAATTCGAACCCAGCGCATGCATGAAGAAGCAGAACGTGGTATTGCTGCCCACTGGGCTTACAAGGAACAGAACGGCCGCGTCAGCAGTACCGCACAAAAGCGGGTGTCGAACCTGCGTGAACTCCTGGCGACGCTCCAAGAAGCAGAAGATGAATCCAACGGCGAAGCGCTGGTCGATTTCAGCAAGCTGGAAGAACGCATTCATGTTTTTACGCCGAACGGTGATGTGATCGACCTACCGGCGGGGGCGACACCCATCGATTTCGCCTATCAGATTCACACGGAAGTCGGTCACCGCTGTCGCGGCTCTCGGGTGAACGGCAAGATGGTCAGTCTTGACTACGATCTCAAATCCGGGGATAAAGTCGAGATCATCACCGCCAAACGTGGCGGGCCAAATCGGGACTGGATGAACCCCAGCCTGGGCTACACGGGCAGCGCCCGAACTAGGAGTAAGATCCGACAATGGTTCCGTCAACAAGAACGAGACCAGAATATTAACCAGGGGCGGGAAGTCGTCGAACGCGAATTAAAGCGATTGGGCTTGTTGGATGTCTATGACATCGAAGATATTGCCCAGGCATTGAAATTCGACGACATCGAGGATTTCCTCTGCAAGGTTGGTTTTGGCGATATTCAAACCGTCCAGATCACCGGCGCGATCGCCGTTCTCCAGCAGGCGCTCCGCTCCGATGACCAGGAACTGCTGCCGCTCTTGAAGAGCAGCCAACCAAGGCACAAAGGGTTGACGGTAAGAGGGCTAAGCGGGTTGCAAACGCGGATGGCCGGCTGTTGTAATCCCATCGCCCCGGAGCCGATCATCGGTTATATCACTCGAGGTCAAGGCGTAACCATCCATCGCGCCGACTGCAAGCAATTAGAAGCGATTACGGATAGGGAGCGACTCATCGAGGTGGATTGGGGTACAGAATCCGAGACCCATCCCGTCCCATTGATCGTGAAAGCCTATCGCCGGAGTGGCTTGATTGAAGACCTGGTCAGCATGCTTCGTGGACAACAAATCAATGTCCCCAAAACCAAGCTTGTCACCAATGACAGCATCACGACGATTTATCTTATCGCCGAGGTAGCAGACCTAAAGCAACTCAACTGGCTGCTGACCAAACTCGAAAACGTGCCGAATGTTATTGAAGCGCGTCGTCAGCGGTGGTCGTAACTACACCTAACTCATCTAATTGCAAGGTCTTTTCAAGACCATCTTCAATCAGCGTCAATTCCCACGTATTCTGGTTGAATCGAAAGGGCTGTGTCTGCTCCTGATCCGCTCTTGTGAAAACGAGATCTCCCCAAACGATCTGGCGATCACGACCATGTAACCTGAGTCTGGCATTATGCCAGCGACAATAATAGACAAGTGGTCCCATTTCTGAATCTGTCAAGCCTCGAGTGCTTCATATTGATCAAAAATTCGGCGATAAGCCGGGGATGTAGCCATTAGCGTCTGATGGTCACCGGCAGCTTCCAACCTTCCCAGGCGCAGAACCAGAACCAGGTCTGCCCATCGTATCTGCGACAGACGATGGGTAATTAGAAACGTAGTCCGGTTTTCAGCGGCGTGTTGGATAGCCCGCTGAATCTGATCCTCGGTGGCGCTATCTACGGCACTCGTGGAATCATCGAGCACCAGAATGCGTGGGTTTGTTAAGAAGGCGCGCGCCAGGGCTAAGCGTTGTCGCTGGCCACCGGACAGTGTCACGCCCCGCTCGCCGACAACCGTCTCATAACCATCTTTGAAAGACATAATGAAGTCATGAGCCTGGGCCGCGCCGGCCGCCGCTTCGATCTCTGTTTGGGATGCGTCCGGCGCACCAAAAGCGATATTTTCGGCGATGGTCCTTGAAAACAAGAAAATGTCCTGCTCGATGATCGAAACCTGCCGGCGAAGCGCTGCCAAACTCCAGTCGCGGACATCCACGCCATCAATCAGCACCTGACCTGTTCGCGTGTCATAGGTTCGATTGATCAACTTCGTCAGTGAGCTTTTACCCACACCGGTCTGGCCGACTATCGCCACGGTCTGGCCCGGCTTGGCCGTAAAACTAACCCCGTGAAGTACATCTACGGCAGGAACATAGCCGAAGGATACTTCCTCGAAGCGAACTTCTCCGGTAATTGTGCCCGAATAGCCCAGCGGATTTTCATCCAGCTCGGTCTTGGCATTGATCAACTCCAGTATCCGGCGAGCACTGGCAAAACCTAGGGAAACGCGGGAATAAGCCAGTAAAGAAATGAAGGTCGGGAAGCCAAAGAGTGATAACAAACCCATGTAGGCGACGACATCGCCCACCTGAATTTGACCAGCCTGTAAGAGTAACAGCGCGTGAGCAAAACCAATCGCTTCGGTCACCCCCAATAATAACAATGGTAAGAACTTAGCCTCTTCTCTGCCTTGGGCGACAGTCGCATCCCGGTAAGTTTTGGCGTTCGCCTCGAAACGGCCAATTTCCATCGTCTCCTGGGCCGAACCTTTGACCATCTCAACGCCATCAATAGCCTCGGCTAGGCGCGAGTTCATCCGGCCGAAAGATAACCTCACCCGGTCAGATATGGTCGATAGAATGTTCATATAACGGGCTAAGGCCAACATGTAAGTTAAAATAAAAAACAAGGGCGCCAGGATAAGCGACCAGCTATAACGTGGGGCGAGGATCAGTGGCATGATCATGAAGTTCGCCGAGCCGACAACGAGATTGATGCCCGGATACATCATTAAATTAAGCTCGCGGACATCGTTAGTAGCCCTGGCCATTGTATCGCCGACAGGCTGGAGGTCGTGAAAGGTCATGCTTTTGCCCAGCAGGCTCAGATACAGTTCCTGTCGAGTATCTCTTTCGAGGCGCTCACCGATCAAGGCGCTGGCAAAATTTCGGCCCAACTGCAGGATGGCCCGGATGAATTGACTGGCGACGATACCGAGCGCGGCCAGGCCTATTTGCCTGACTTGTGCCGGTTCAGCCAGGGCGGCATCAAAGGCCATTCCGGTGAAGATCGGCAAGGCGGCGGCCAGAGCAGCATTCCCGAACGCCCCAATGAACATCATGATGAACCATGACCACTGCCGGCGTAAATGAGAAACCAGCCAGCGTCCGGCGCTATGGTGGCCGGTGGCAAAAGGGGAATCAATCGAAAATTCAGTCATAACCGAATGGCGATTTTGATGTAAACATGCAAGCAGATGCTGTCATGTATTATTGAGTGCTTCCGCTAACTCGGCTTTCAATTCCGGCCTGGCTTCGATGGCTCGTTGTAATTCCTCAGGGGTAGTTATGCGAAGACCTTCGGCGGTGATCATGGCAACAATGCGTTCGAGCGTGGACCGAAGCCGGGGATCGACGTCATCGATAGGCGAACTACCCGACTCATAGGGAATAGCCGTGGGAAGATCGGCGCGAGCAACGATGAGTACCCCATCTGCCAGCCAACTATCCTGCCAAGTATCACCCAAGTGGGCGCGACACATGCCAATGAGGGCTTCAGCCTGCTCCTGGTCTTGAGAAGACCCACTTCCTCCCGCGGGCGAAAATAGGAGGGCGGGTTTCTTACTCGGGCGCAGGATTAGGAGGGGCGTATTGACGATCGCCGATTGACCGCAATGGGGACAAACCAATATGTGAAGGGTGTTTTTCATGATTTGAGCCAGGAGATCAGGCCGTTCTTCGATATCGACAATCGTCCAGACCTCGGCTTCAAAATACCGGCCACAATGGCGACAGGGCAAAACAGCGGTTTCGGGATGGGAATGTATGATCAGGATAGTATCTCCAGTGGAAGGTGAATTTGATTATACCCTACCTACTGTTTAGCCGCGATGAAAAAAGGCGGTTGACGAGGGCTCATCAACCGCCTGCTTGTATTGTTTAATGATCCCGGTTGGTATTCGCTTTAGGCTTTTCCCAAAACGGCCGCCAGGAGGGCCATCCGGATATACATCCCGTTTTGCACCTGGCGGAAGTAGGCGGCTCGCGGGTCTTTATCGACATCGGTACTGATTTCGCCAACCCGCGGCAACGGATGCATAACGATCATCTTTTCCTTGGCTCGCTCCAACAATTCCGGCGTGATGATGTAATGGTCCTTGACTTCATTGTACTGATCCAGATCGCTGAAGCGTTCTTTCTGGACTCGAGTCACGTATAGCACGTCGGCGTTTTCGATAACATCGGCTACATCGTGCGTCTCACGGGCATTGACCCCGGCATCGCGCACTTCGTTCATAATCTTCAACGGCATGCGCAGGATTTCCGGCGAGACGAAACGCAGGCTTACATCGAAGTGTAGAAGAAGCTTGGTCAGGCTATGGACTGTGCGGCCAAAACGCAAGTCGCCCACCATCGCTACCTTTAATCCGTCTATACGGCCCATTTCTTCTTGAATTGTAAAGAGATCCAGGAGGGCCTGCGTCGGATGCTCACCGGCACCATCACCGGCGTTGATAACGGGCACACTGGCCGCTTCGGCCGCCACCTTGGCTGAACCAATTTCCGGGTGGCGTAAAACGATAACATCAGAGTATTGCTCCAATGTGCGGATGGTATCGGCCAAGGTTTCGCCCTTGCTAACGGAGCTGAACTGAACTCCCTGGGTAATGGGAATCACGCTACCGCCCAACCGTTCCATGGCGGCGATGAATGATGCACTGGTGCGCGTGCTGGGTTCATAGAAAAGACAGGCCAGCACATGACCCTTGAGCAGGTCAACTCCATGCACGCGGTCAACCATAGCGCGCATTTCCTCTGCGCGACCGAAAATGTAGCTGAGCTTTTCGCGGTCAAACTGATCGACAGACAAGACATCCCAGCCGGTCATGCCGTTGCTGATTCGCCCATTGGCCCCGAATTTCGCTTCCAATGCATCCAGGTCAAACAAAGGTTTTAATGTTGTCGCATCCATATCTCGTCTCCTTGTCTCCGGCTAATGAAAATTGAAAGAATCTACAAACCATGTGAAAGAAATCCGCAAGTCCCTAAGATTTAGGACTCTGTAACCCAACCAATCGCAATCTGTTCGTAGAACACACTTCAGAACCACCTCTGGGGAATACGATCGAAATCGCCACTACAAACCAATGAAATCTATTATTACGTTCTATGAAGTGAAAACAGGCATACGCGATACTAATTCGCTTGATGTTAGTCACCTGTTAACAATCTCCCAGTCCCCGGCTCGGCAGTGACAACACCGTCCTCATAAACAACCGCGCCGCGCAAGATCACCCGGCGAACCCGACCACCGGCTGTGAGTCCCGCGAAAGGCGTCCACCCACATTTCGTAAGCCAGCCATCGGCCGGGATTTTCCAGGGGGTCATCTCAATCTCGACGAGGGTATCGGGTTGATCAGGCAGCTTATAAATGCGACGCGGATTGTGATGCATTAAGTCTATGAGTCGTTCTATGGTCAGGCGGCCATCCTGCACGGCCGCCAACATCAGTGGCAGGCTTGTTTCCAGGCCGGGTACGCCGGGCGGGGGCGTGGCTGAGCGCTTCTCTTCGAGTGTGTGCGGCGCGTGATCGGTAGCAATACAATCGATAGTGGTATTGAGGTGGGACCACAAGGCCGAGACGTCACCGGATGTGCCCAATACCGGACGCATATCACCCAAGGGACCTAGGCGAATGACATCAGCCTGGCTCAGGAAAAGGTGATGGGGAGTCACTTCACAGGTAACCGGCAGGCCACGTTCCTTTGCCTTTGCAATCAGCTCGATTTCCTCGCGCCGGCTAATGTGACAAAAATGTACTGGCCGGTCATAAGCCGCCGCCAGACCAATCCCAACCGCTACGCTCTGTTTTTCGGCGTGCATGGCGATGATCTTTTCCTGCGGCCAGGTGGCAAAACAAGCCGCCAATGTAGGCACATCATCCACTCGCAACTTGCCGAAGGTGTCGTTAAGGTAAATCTTGAGGGCGACCGCTTGCGGAGCGAGTTGTGGTAACAGGCTGATATCGGTTGGCGCGGCACCGGCATAGAGGCCGACATCGCAACGGATAGCTGAACGGGCAGCGTCGACTGCTTTAGTCATCGCCTCCGGCGTTGTGAGCGGTGGATTGGTATTCGGCATGCCCAAAACGAGTGTCACGCCGCCGGCCAAAGCGGCCGCGGTCCCGGTGGAAAAATCCTCTTTATGCTCGCCGCCAGGCACGCGCAAATGAGTGTGGGGGTCTATTAAACCGGGTAGTACTAAATCAGGCATCGGACCAACCTCAATTAATCCCTTGGAGCAATGGGGTATCAGAATGGAGGCAAAAAAAAGCCTGATCCATCGGGATCAGGCGCTTGGTTGTGGGTGAGTTACCTACGACAGGTACTTCCTTGAGGAGTACCCGATCGAGACCTCCGGCGATATGCTTCTCCGCCGCCAGTATGTTAGCTTGCGCGCACACTGGAATGCAACTATAGCAGAGAAGACACAGGCGGGCAAGAGAATTTATGAATCAAATAGGCCAATCTTGAAGCATGCGCATCGTTTCTTCGCGATGGCCCGTCTCGTCGCGAACCATATCCTCCAATTGAACCTTGAGACCAACATCCCCATATTCGCCGGCCTCATCCGCTCGTTCAGTATAAGCTTTCACGGCACGCGTTTCCGCTTCTAAAATCGCCTCCAGCATCTCCCGATTGCTCTTGGCTGTCTTTACCGGATTGGGCTTGGTGGTCGGCTCGCCGCCAAGCGCCACGATCTTATCCGCTAAAAATTGAGCATGAGCCTGCTCGTCGGGAACTTCCGCGAGGAAGAATTGCACCAGTTGAGGACGGTAAGGGCCGGTAACTTTGGCCGCATAGGTTGTATATTGGATAACGGCTGATAATTCTTCGGCCAAATCCTTATTCAGATTTTCGATTAATGTTTTTTTGTCCATGCTTAAGCTCCTTTACCTCGATGGCCATAGACTTTGAAAGTCAAGTACAAACCAGATTTTTCAGGTGGAGGGTTATTCCTGGTGACACGCGACCGGCCAGCGGGTACGCATCGGTCAAATTGTACCATAACAATTATGAACCGTCGCCTAGACTCTGCAGGGCTTTTCAGTGTTTGAATTCCAAGTCCTGGCCGGGTCCGTTCCGGCCAAGTTGAAATCGATCACTAGAGGATAAAATGCACTCAATCGCACAAAATAAGAAAACTTTGGCCAGTGTA
>Ga0114939_10001346_pt1 | contig 19439 bp, 10 predicted proteins | sample AshMeaCrysSpring_FD_87196 | JGI IMG/M metagenome (GOLD analysis project Ga0114939, IMG submission 87196) | Groundwater microbial communities from Big Spring, Nevada to study Microbial Dark Matter (Phase II) - Ash Meadows Crystal Spring | ecosystem: Environmental > Aquatic > Deep subsurface >...
GATCGCGGCCTCGAGCCGGTCCTGACGCTCCACCATTTCACCCACCCGGCCTGGCTGGGGGTCGATGCCTGGCTGCGCGACGACGTGCCGGCGCTTTTCGAGAAATATGTGCGCCGCGCGGTCGGGGGGATCAACCGGCTCCTTGCGGGCGATCACCGGCAGCCGCCCGTGCGCTGGTTTGTCACGCTCAACGAGCCCAACATGCTCGTCCTCAATACCTACCTAAACCGCACCTTTCCGGGCGGCGGCGCGAAGGGGCTCGCGGTGGGCGTGCGGGCCTACAACCGCCTGCTCGCCGCACATGTGCGCGCCTACAACGCGATCCACGATCTCTACGTGGAGGAGGGGTGGCCGTCGCCGATGGTGACCATGAACACCTTCTGCAGCGACGCGTATTGGTCGGAGAACATGTTGCTCGACCTGCTTCATTCACGCGAATTCGGAACCGGCCGCGACCGTCTGCACGCCGCCATGCGCGAGGGTTCGCGCGAGCTCCGCGCGGCCATGCTCGAGGCAAGGCTGCCATTCAAGACCGACCCGTTCGTGTGGGTCGGCCGGGCCGTCCACGCGCTCACCGACCTCGTCGCGCCCGGATATGCCACGGCCGATGCCTACCGGTTTTTCCTCGACGAACTCGACCGCTCGCCCCGCGCGGCCGTGCTCGACTACCTCGGGCTCGATTACTACGACCCGTTCACCGGGCATATTTTCCGTCCGCCCACGTTCCACGATCTGGAATTTCCCGAGCCAAACCTCACCGGCCATTTGATGAGCGGGCTGTCGCGGAAGTGGTGGGACTGGCATGTGCTGCCGGAGGGCCTGCATTTTTTCAGCAAATATTACAGCCGCCGGTTTGCCGGAAAGGGGGTGCTCATCGCTGAAAACGGGATGGCCACGCGCTGCAAAGCCGACGGGTCGCTCTGTGTGGTCCGCCGCGACCGGGTGACCCGCAGCGCGTTTCTCGAGGCCCACGTCGCGCAGATCGACCGCCTGCGCCGCGAGGGGGTTCCCATGCTCGGCTACCTGCACTGGTCGATCACCGACAACTACGAATGGGGGTCGTTCACCCCGCGCTTCGGGCTCTTCACCATCGATTATCAAAACGGCGCCCGCAGGCTTCGCCGGGACCAAACCGGGGACTGTCCGGCCGATACCTACGCGGCGCTCGTGCGCGCGGCCCGCGCCGGGTCGGCCGATCATCCCCGGGAATCCCCCGTGAACTGCCGCCGCCCCGCCGCATAAACGCCGCCCGGCATGCTGTCCGCATGGCTGCCGATTCTGGCGGGGGCGGTTCTGGCGGCCGCGCTGGCCGTCGCAAACAACGCCCCCGGGCCCGCTGTCGCGCTCTGCGCGGTCGGCGGAGGCCTCGCGCGCGCCATCCGCTGGGGCGGGTTGGAACTCGGAGGCATCGACCCCGTGACCGCCGCGCGAGCAGGATTTCAGCCCCCCCGATCACGACCCTCCGCCCCGAGGATATACTCCTGCATTCTTATGTTGCTGCGGCGGAGATAATTGTATCGCTTCTTGTATCGGCCCCGGCTCCGGGGTCGGTCGCGCCGGCGTGCCCGGTTTTTTTCAAGCGTCGAGGAGGGCGGGGGCGGCGCTTGCGCGGAGGGGTTCTTCGCTGGCGACCGAGAATTCGTCTCCGCAGGCGAGGGCGATTTCGTTGCCGTTGGCGTCGGTGATTTCGAGGACGAGCGGGCGTTTGCCCGGGTTGGCGGTGGCGGCGGATTGGATGGCGGCGAGGATGTCGCTGGTGAGGCGTTCGCGGGAGAGGCGGAGGCGGACGGGTTTTCTGGCCGGGCGGGGTTTGAGGGGTGTGAAGCTGGTGGCGGTGGCGCGGACGCCCTCTTCGCGGGGGGCGAGGCGCACGCCGGCGACGAAGGCCGCGCCGGGGACGAGGGATTCGGCGTGTTTGGGATACACGTCGTCCCATGCGGTGATCTCGATGCTGCCGGTGAAGTCTTCGAGGACGATGACGCCGAAGGCGCGGCTGTCCTTGCGGGTGTAGCGTTTCTCGGCCGAGAGGATGAGCCCGCCGATCTTGGCGGTGCAGGGTTCGGTGATTTTGAGGGCCTCGCCGACGGGCATGAGCTTGCCGGTCTCGAAATGGCCGGCATAGGCGTCGAGCGGGTGGCCGGTCACGTAAAACCCGAGAAGTTCTTTTTCGGCGGCAAGTGTCTCGGCCAGCGGCCACGGGGGGATCCCCGCATCCGCCGACTTCGGCTTGGGGGAGGCGAGCTCGAACGCGTCGAAGAGCCCGCCCTGCCCGCTCGCGCGGTCGCGCTGGATGGCCGAGGCGGCGGCCATGGCGGGCTCGATGGCGGCGAAGACCGACGAGCGCGCGTCGGGCGAACTGCCGAAACAATCGAAGGCCCCGCATCGCACGAGGCTCTCAAGGATCTTGCGGTTGACGGCGCGCGAGTCGAGGCGCGAACAAAAATCGTCGAGCGAGGTGAAAGGGCCTCCGCGTTGGCGTTCCTCGACGACCTGGCGCATCGCGCCTTCGCCGACATTTTTGATCGAGGCGAGCCCGAAGCGGATCGCGCGGGTTCCATTTTCCTCGACCGGCGTGAATTCGAGCCCGCTCGCATTGATATTGGGCGGGAGGATCGGGATTTCCCGGCGGCGGCATTCTGCGATCACCTCGGCGAGCCGGTCGGTGGTCGAGGCGTCGTGCGTGAGCAGCGCCGCCATGAACTCGATCGGGTAGTGGGCCTTCAGGTAGGCGGTCTGATACGAGACCCATCCGTAGGCGGCGCTGTGGCTTTTGTTGAACCCGTATTGGGCGAATTTCTCGATGAAGCCGAAGATGGCCTCGGCGACGGGCGCGGTGATGCCGTTGACTTCCTGGCAACCCTTGACGAAGCGCACGCGTTCCTTGGCCATCTTCTCGGCGTCCTTCTTCCCCATGGCGCGGCGGAGGAGGTCGGCCTGGCCGAGCGTGTAGCCGGCGAGAACGTTCGCGGCGCGCTGGACTTGTTCCTGATAGACGATGATGCCGTAGGTCTCGGCGCAGACCGATTCGAGCAGGGGGTGGATATACTCGATTTTTTTCTGTCCCTTTTTGCGGGCGATGTAGTCGTCGATGAATTGCATCGGCCCCGGCCGGTAGAGGGCGCCGAGGGCGATGATGTCCTCGATGCTGCGCACGTCGAACTTTTTGCAGACGTTGGTGAGGCCGCCGCTTTCCATCTGGAAAACTCCCACCGTCTCGCCGCGGTTGTAGATGGCGAAGGTGGCCGGGTCGTCGTGCGGGATGGCCGCGATATCGAAGCCGGGGTCGCGGAGGCGGGCGAGGCGCACCGCCGTGTCGATGACGGTGAGCGTCTTGAGGCCGAGGAAGTCCATCTTGAGCATGCCGAGATCGGTGAGCGCGCCCATTTCATACTGGGTGATGACTTCCTCGTCCTTGCCGCGGCAGAGCGGGATGAATTCGTCGAGCGGGCGGTCGCCGATGACGACGCCGGCGGCGTGGATGCCGGTGTTGCGGCAGAGCCCTTCGAGCCGGGTGGCGTGGTCCCAGAGCTGGCGGGTGGCCTCCTGGGTTTCGATGGCGGCGGCGAGTTCGGGGTTTTTGGCGGCGGCTTTTTCGAGGGTGATGCCGAGCTCGGCGGGGATCATCTTCGCGAGCCGGTCGGCGTCGCCGTAGGACCACCCGAGCACGCGGGCGACATCGCGGACGACACTCTTCGCGCCGAGTGTGCCGAAGGTCACAATTTGTGACACGCAGCGCTCTCCGTATTTCCGACGCACGTATTCGATGACCTCGCCGCGGCGGTTCATGCAGAAATCGACGTCGATATCCGGCGGGCTGATGCGGTCCGGGTTGAGGAACCGCTCGAAGATGAGCCCGTAGCGCACCGGGTCGATGTCGGTGATCCCGAGCACGTAAGCGATGAGCGAGCCCGCCGCCGAGCCGCGGCCGGGCCCCACGGGCACGCCGTGGGTTTTCGCATGGTGGATAAAATCCCAGACAATAAGGAAATAACTCACGAAGCCGGTCTTTTCCAGCACGCCGAGTTCGTATTCGAGGCGGCGGGTGAGTTCCGGGTCGGACTCCGCGCGGTCGCCAAAGCGGGCCCGGAGGCCGTCGTGGCAGAGCTTGCGCAGGTAGGCCTCGCGGGTCAGCCCGGCGGGCGGCTCGAAGGCCGGGTATTTCGGCTGGCCGAATTCGAGGGTGAGGTCGCAGCGTTCGGCGATGGCGACGGAATTCGAGAGCGCCTCGGGGAGATCGCCGAAGAGCGCCGCCATTTCCTCGGCCGATTTGAAATAGAGCTCGTCGGAATACCGCATGCGTTTGGAATCCATGACCATCGAGCCGGTCCCGATGCAGAGGAGGATGTCGTGCGAATCGTGGTGTGAGCGCTCGAGGAAATGCACGTCATTGGCCGCCACAATGCCCAGCCCGAGATCGCCCGCGATGCGGACGAGTTCGGGACGGCAGCGCAGCTCGGGCTCGAGTCCGTGGTCGTGGACTTCGATAAAGTAGTTGTCGGGCCCGAAGACGTCGCGCCACGCGGCGGCCTCGTCGCGGGCGGCGCGCGGGTTGCCCGCGAGGATGGCGGAGTTCACGTCGCTCTTGATGCAGCCGCTGAGGGCGATGAGCCCCGCGCCGTGGCGGGAGAGGAAGTCGCGGTCCACGCGCGGTTTGTAATAGAACCCCTCGAGGTGGGCGGCGGAGGAAATTTTGACAAGGTTGCGATAGCCTTCCTCGCTGGCGGCGAGGAGGGTGAGGTGGTGGTTCGAGCCGTTGCCGCCCGAGCGGTCGGTCATCGACTTCGGCGCGATGTAGGCCTCCATCCCGATGATCGGGCGGATGCCGGCGTCGCGCGCGGCGCGGTAGAATTCGATGGCGCCGAAGAGGTTGCCGTGGTCGGTGACCGCCACGGCGGGCATGCCGAATTTGGCGGCCTGCGCGGCGAGTTCCTTCGGGCGGATCGCCCCGTCGAGGAGGGAATATTCGGTGTGGCAGTGCAGGTGGACAAACTCGGGCATCCGGCGAGTCTAGCACCGCCCGGGCAAATCCGGAACGATTTGCGGGATCTTTTCCGAAAAATTGTTGGGGCGGCGCGTCAATTGTGCCAGATTCGGCGAGAATGATCGGCGATTCACGCAACCGGGCGATTGGCATCGGCATCGGCATCGGTGTCGCGGGGGCGCTTGCCATCGGCCTGCGCTACGGGCTGCGGCGCTCGCCCCGGCAGAACATCCCCGACGACATCTCGCCGGCGATTTTTGCCCGGCGTCTCTCGACCACCTCGCGCGGCGACATGGTCTATCATATTTCCGGCAGCGGGCGTCCGGTGGTTTTTCTGCACGGGGTGTATCCGGGCGCGTCGTCGTTCGAGTGGTCGCGGGTGTCGCCGCACTTTGCCATCGGCCACGAGGTGATCGCGGCCGACCTGGTCGGGTTCGGCGAATCCGAACGGCCGCCGGACGCGCTGGATGCCTCGGGATACGCCGAGAGCCTTGCGGATTTCCTCTACGAAGTCTGCGGGAGCCGTCAGCCGGTGGTGGTGGCGAGCGGGCTCACGTCCACGTTTGCGTTGTTGATGGCGTCCCGTCATCCCGAGCGGTTGGGCGAATTGGTATTGGTGGCTCCCGAGACGCATGTGTCACGGGCGCCGTGGGCGCGCCGCGGGCTGGCGCTGGCGGCGCGGGTGCGTCCGCTGGCGACGTTTTTGTATCGCACGTCGTTTGCGCGCGAGGCCTTCCTCACATCGTGGATCGCCTCGTTCGGGTTTGCCGACCCGTCGAAGGCGGACGCCTCGATCGCGAGGAACCTGGCGGTCTGCGCCCAGCAACCGGGAGCCCGCCATGCCGTGCTGCAGGACCTCTGCGGCGGGCTGGCGGCGAACCTCTCGGGCCGCCTCGACCGCATCCCGCATCCGGTCACTTTTGTCCATGCCGAGACCCCCGATGGCGCGCCGCCTCCGGTGTGCCGGCAACTTTCCGCCGGTCTGTCGCGGGCGGCGTTTGTGCAGATTCCGCCGTCGAAGGCGCTTGCGGCGCTGGAGGTTCCGGTGGCGGTTTGCGCGGCGCTGGGTCAGGTCCTCGGGTCCGGCTGGCCGCCCGCGCAGGAGGCGGCGTGAGGGCGGGTTAGGAATCTTCGGCGTCGCGGACGCTTTCGAAGAGGTTGATATCCCAGCCGACGAGGTCGCGGCGGACGGCGTCGAGGCGGGCGCGGGGGAGGATCATGGCGAGGTCCTCGCCGGTGAGGACGCCGGCGAGCGAGCCGGGGTTTTCGATGGCGTGGCCGAGCGCCTGCCATGCGAGGATGGCGGCTCCCACAGCGGTGGGATACGAGATGTAAGTGGCTCCGGCGTAGGGGGTATTGAGGAGCCCGTGGTAGCGCAGGAAGCTGAGGCCTACGGTTTGGATGCTCGTCTGGCGTTCGTTGCGGATGAATTCGCTCACGCGGATCTCGGCGGCCGCGCAGAAATGCGCGCGGCGGATGACCCCCGAGCGGAGGGCGTCTTCGATGCGGCGGGGTTTTTTCATGCCCGGCATGACGGCGCGCACGACGGCCTCGACGGTGAGGTCGGGGTTGCCGCCGACGGTGCCCTTCGAGAGGAGATTGAGCTGGTAAAGCGCGCGGACGAGTTCGACCTCCGACCCGCCGCTGTAGATGCGGATGGTTTCAATTTCCGGAAACGACCGGCGCAGGGAGAGGAGTTCCTCCTGATACAGCGGGTATTGGCGCCAAGGCCAGGATTCGTGGGGAAATGTGAAGTCCCTCGGCGAGGTGAACGGCGCGTGCATGACCATGCGCCCGTGCACGAGCTGGCGCGGGTGCTGGGAGAGTTCCTCGAGTGCGACGGCCGGCGACCAGGAAAAGATGACCGCGTCGGCGTCGATGTCCTCGAGCAGGAAGAGGTCGATGGACTCGATGTCGAGTTCCTTGCGTCCGCTTCCGCGCAGGTAGCGGATATGCTCGCCGATAAGGAAGTTGGTGATGCCGGGCGAGATGCCCATGTTGATGATGGCGGCGACCCCTTTTTCCTTGAGGGCGTCGTGGTGGGCGTATTGCTCGAAGGTGAGGCTGCGCGACGTCTCGTCGTTATACATGTCGGCCGCAAGATCGACTGTGTGGGCTCCCACCTCGATCCCGAGACGCACAATCGGGCAGTTGAACACCGGCAGCGCCGCGTTCACCAAAAGGGACACGCCGGTCAGCATCTTGGCATAAGGCGCCTCCAGCGCGAAGATCGGGTCGAAGCTTTTCACCCCCACCAGCTCGACGCGGTCCATGAACGCCTCGGCGTGGTAGAGGGCGTCGCGCGCGCCCTCGGGATCCACCGTGAAAACCCGGAATTTTACCGGGATCCCGTCCCTCTCGGCCATTTCGGCAAAACAAATCAACATGCTGGATCCCACCGCGCCGAGGCCGAAAAAAACAATCACGACCGGCGGCGGGCCCGACTTGGATGAAGCGGATGGCATGGCCGGGAGTCTATCGCCGCCCCCGCCGACATTCCAGAAAGATCGGCGGAGTGACGTGTTTTGACACCCCCGGCGTGGCAGGCTATTGGAAATTCCGGCCATGAATGTGATCCCGCACGCATCTTTCGACGAACTGGTTCCGGCGGTGGGCTTGCCCGGGCGCGGCGAAGGTGACGGCGGCATGCGGCAACGGCCGGTGGTGGTCCCCTCGCTGGCGTTCGGGGACGAATTGCGGCGGCGGTTGGCGGACCGGTTCGGGATTTGCATGGGGTGGCGGTTTGTGACCCCCCGGGATTTTGTGCACGAGGCGGTGGGGCCGGGTCCGGCGAGCCCGTGGTCGGCGGGCCGCCTGGTCTGGGCGGTCCTTCCGCATGTGGAAAAATTTGCGAAGCACCTCGGCTCCGAGCCGGTCTCGCCCCGCGAGCGGTTCGCGCTGGCCGGGTCGCTGGCCGACTCGCTCGACCAATACGGACACTTCCGCCCCGGAATGATCCGGCGCTGGGCGCGGGGCCAGTGGGCGGGCGCGGCCCCGCTCGACGGCGAGGACTGGCAGCGCGAACTTTGGACATCGGTGGACAACGACATCCGCGCGGCGCACCCCGGGGTCGGCCATCCCGCGCTGGAAATGGAGCGGCTCCGGGGCGATGAGGAATTTCTGGCCGGGCTGGCGCGGCGTTTTCCCTCGGTGCTGATATTGGGGAGCGGGTCGCTCGATCCGATCATGGTGGAAGTGGCCGGACTTTTGGAGGTGGCGGGCGCGGGGGTGACCGTGCGGGTGCTTCTGCCGTCGATGGGGTATCTGGCCGACCTTCGCAGACGCGCCGTCCTGCCCGCCGCCGATTCCGATCCCGGCGAGCCGCTCGAATCCGACGGGGGCCACCCCCTGCTCGCCGCGATGGGCCGCCAATCCGTGGGCACGTTCGCACTCCTCGGGGAACTCGACGAGCACTACACCCACTGGCCCGAACCGGCCGGGGCCGCCGCCCCGCAGGACGCCGGTCTCCTGGCGCGGATGCAGTCCGACATCCGGGCACTGCGCGAACCCGCCCCGCGCGCGGTAGCGGCAGAGGGGGACATGAAATGTCCCAGCCTGCGCGTCCATGCGTGTCACGGCGCGCGGCGGGAAATGGAGGTGCTCCGCGACGAAATCCTGCGGGCGTTTGTCGAGATCGACGGTCTGCGGCCCGACGAGGTCCACATTGTCACACCCGACCCGGCGACCTACGCGCCGCTGGTTTCCGCCATCCTCACGCAGGGCGACCCGCGGCTGCCGGTGCGCCTTGGCGAGCGTCCCGGTGGCGCCGGCGATCCGGCGGTCGAGGCCGCGCTGGCGTTGCTGGAATTTGTGCGCGCGGGGCTGTTCTGCGCATCGGGAGTTCTCAAGCTGGCCGGGCTCCCTGCGGTGGTGGAATTTTTCGGAGTGGAAGACACCACGCTTCTGAGCCGGTGGATCCGGGAATCCGGGCTCACACACGGGACCGTCCGGGACCGCCCGGGCTCGGCCGGGTTCGCGCGCGACCGGGTGGTGGCCGGCAAGTGGCTGGGCGGTGATGGGGATTATCCTGGCGACGTTCCCGCCCTGCCGGTGGCCGATGAATGGGACGGCGAGGCGACGCTCCGGAGCCGCCTGACAGACTGGTTGCTCACCCTCGAAGCGCTCTTCGGAGAATGGAGCCGTCCGGCGCCCGCCCGCGAGTGGGCCGGGCGGCTCGAGCGCGCGGCGGGCCGCCTCTTTGCCGCCGACCCGGAGGACTCCCCGGACTGGCCCGGCCACCAGGCCTTCCTCGCTTCGGTGGATTGCGCGGAAGACCTCTGCGCCGGAACCGTCCTCGACTGGATGTCCGCGCGGGCGGGTGGCGCGGAACGCGGCGGCGCCTTCGCCGGGCAAATCGCATTCGGGCGGTTCCGTCAGCTCCAGCATCTCCCCTGCCGGGTGCTCGCGATGGTGGGGCTCCACGACGCGAATTTCCCCGCCAAGTCCGGCGCGCCCGCATGGGACCTCCTCCGCGCGGCGCCGAAATCCTGGGACCGCAATCCCCGCTCGGACGACCGCCAGCTCTTCCTCGATGCGATTCTCACCCCCACCGACCGGCTGATCAGCACGGCGTCCACGCTCAACCCGCGCACAAACAAGCGGGAGCCGTTTTCGTCCTGTGTCGATGAATTGCTTCGCGTCGCGTCCGCGATGGGGGCGGAGAACATTGTGACCACCCACAGGCTCCAACCCTTCGCGCCGGAGTATTTCCGGGAGGGCCCGCTGCATTCCTTCGACGGATTCCAATTTCAAATCGCAAAGCGCCTCGCCGACGCCGACGCTCCCGGCGCCGTCCCTTTTGCGGGAACGGTGATCTCCGGTGCAACTCCGCCGCCGACGGAAGTGATCGCACTCGCGGAATTGATCGCCTTCTGGAAATCGCCCGCAAAAGCTTTCCTCAAAGCCTCCGGGATCGCGCTGCCGGGTGAGGAACCTGTCGATTCCGATCTCGACTACCCCCCGCTGAAGCTGGATGCCCTGGAAAATTGGAAGGTCAAAGATGCGGCTTGCGCGGACGCACTCTCCCAATCCCCGGCTCCCGCGCGCACGCCCGCGCGGCTTGCGGCCGACCGCGCGCTGCCGCCGGGCGACCTCGGCCGCAACGTCTGGGCATCGGCGCAATCGGCCAGCGCGGGGATTGTGGAGGCCCTGAAATCGCACCTCGGCAACCGGGTGGCACTGCGCGCGGAACTGGATGGCGGCCTGGTCGTCACCGGCGAGGCCGACCTCACAAGCGGCAACAACGCCCTCCTGTTTTATCGGGTCGGGAAGTTCGAAAACGCCAAACATTTCCTTGAACCCTGGTTGACGGCCTTGCTGGCGGCGGCTTCGGGCAACCCGCTTCCGTCCATGCTTTTTGACGAATCCCATCCGGATGGGCTCGTGCTGGGCGAGCTGCAAAATGCGAAGGGCACGCTGGGCCTCCTCGTCCGATTTTATCTGGAGGGGCGGATGCGCCCGGTTTGCTACGCTCCGGCCACTTCGGATAAAATCGCAGAGTCGCTCGAAAAAAATCCCGGTTATAACACCGCCGCTATCGCCGCCGGGCGCGCGGAATGGGAAAAAAAGCCCCGCAATAGCGGGCCGCCCGGCGAAGGACTCGACGAAGCCGCCCGCCTCGCCTGGCGGGACCGCGACCCGTTCGCCGACACCGACGAGTGGCTCGAACTCGCCGCCGCCATTTCGGTGCCGTTGAGGGGTTGGTATAAAAATAAAAAATGACCCCGCAATTCTCCATCGACGGTTCGATTTTTCCGCCCGGTCTCTCGCTCGTCGAGGCCAGCGCGGGAACCGGGAAGACCTTCGCGCTGAGCCACCTGGTCGCGCGGTTTCTGCTGGACGGCACGGCGGCGTCGGTGGGATCGATTTTGCTCGTCACCTTCACCAACGACGCGGCCCGCGAGATCGCCGAGCGCACGCGCAGGGTCCTCGAGACCCTCGCGGAACCTCCCTCCGCCGACGAGGCGTCGAACCACCCCGGCATCGCGGCCCTGCGCGAAAAATTCGGCGACGATGCCTGCCGCCGGGTCGCCCGACGCGCCCTTCTCGATATCGACCGTCTCTGTGTTTCGACGATCCACTCGTTTTGCCAGCAGACCCTCCAACTGGAAGGAGCGCTCTGCGGGCTGCCCTCCATGCCCGAGTTGATCCCCGACGCGCACGAACTGACCGCCCGGGCGATCCGCGACCTCTGGGAGAAGGCCGCGCGGGAAGACGCCTTCTTTGCCAAACTCGCCTCCCGCAACGGCTGGGACTGGAACGCCGACCTCCACTTCGCACGCACCGCCCTCGCGCTCGATGATTTTGTTCCGGTTCCGGGTGTCGGGACATTTTCCGATGTCCGCAAAGAGTTTGAAAAATTGGCGGGCCTACTCGCCATTCAGGTGCGCAACGATTTGCCGAAGATCTTTCAAAAAGTTGAAGATCGTTACTGGAACAAGGGCTACAAGGAAATCGAGACGCGGGAAAAAATGCTGGGGGCCGCGTGCGACCCTGACAATCCTTCATGGTTCGGTGGCATAAAATGGATCGCGGAACTAACCAAGGGCATCCGCGCCAATAGCCCCGTCGGGAAGGTTGCTGGGGAAATTGAGGCGGTCAAGATGGCCAAAGACCTGCTGACCCTTTGCGGAAAAGCCCGCTGGGCGTGGGAAAACGAATGCGCACGGCATGTGCGGGAAGTGGTCCCCGCCGCGCTCCGCGCGAACCGTCAGATCACCTACGACGGCCTCATCACCTCGCTGCGCGACGCGCTCCGCGGCCCGTCGGGCGCGAAACTCGCCGCGCGCCTCCGCGAACGGTTTTCGGTCGCGTTGGTGGACGAGGCCCAGGATACCGACGCGCGCCAGTTCGAGATTTTCCAGTCGATCTTCCTCGATGGAACGCGCCGCCTTGTCCTCATCGGCGACCCGAAACAGGCCATCTACGGGTTCCGCGGAGCCGATCTCGAAACGTATCTGCAGGCAAGGGCGGCGGCGGGAGCCTGCTTTAGCCTTCAGAAAACCTACCGCGCCCCGCAGCCGCTTGTGAACGCCACAAACGCGATCTTCTCGCGCCCGAACGCCTTCCTCGACAGCCGCCTCGTTTTCGAGCCGGCCGTGTCGGGTCTGGTGGACGCACCCCGGCTCTGGATGGGAGACACTCCGGACCCGGTCTCCCTGCAATTCTGGTTGGCGCCGGATGAAGAGGCGGAGGATTTCTCAAGCAATGAAAAACGGCAGCCCGCGCTGTGCCGCGCGGTGGCCGGGGAAATTTCCCGCCTGCTGAACCAACCCGCCCGGCTCGGCCCGGAAAAAGATGACGCCAAGCCGGTTTGTCCGGGCGACTTCGCGGTGCTTGTGCGCGACCGCTACCAAGCCGACGCGATCACGGAGGCGCTGCGGGAGGCCCGCATCCCCGCCATCCTCTCCGGTGCGAAAGACATCATGGCCACCGAGGAAGCCAGGGAAATGCTGGCCATCCTTGCCGCGCTGGACGAACCCCGCAAAAACACTCTTCGCCGGGCCGCGCTCGCCACACGCATCTGCGGGTTCGACATCGAGGCGATCCGGGCCGACGAATCCTCGCTCGACCAATTCGTCGCATGGCGCGCCATGTGGGAATCCGCAGGGCTCGCTGCGGCCCTGACCGCCATCGACCGCGCGTTCGACGCCAGCCCGCGCCTCGCGGCGCTGCCCGATGGCGAGCGGCGGGTCACCAACCTGCGCCAGCTCGCCGAGCTGGCCGAGGCCGCCTCGATCGCAAATGACGGCGACCCGGCCGCCACGCGCAAATGGCTCGCCGACGCGATCGCCTCGGCCACCGACGGCGAGCCGCCCGAGGAACGCCAGACCCGCCTCGAAAGCGACTCGGCAGCCGTCCAGATCGTCACCATGCACAAAGCAAAAGGGCTCGAATATCCCTTTGTCTTCTACCCGTTCCTCTGGGGCGCGCGCGGGCTGAAGACAGACGGTTTCCAGAAACTCGCCGGCAATCCCCCGCGCATGGCCGATCTTTCGCTCGCAGATGCTACGACACAGACGGACATCCTCCGTGCCGAACTCGAAGAGAGCCTTCGGCTGGCCTACGTCGCCATCACGCGGGCCAAAGTGAAAGTTTGGATCTGCGCGGGCGCGATCGGCGGATCGAGGACCCCGGCCTCCGCGCTCGACTGGCTCCTCCGCCCGACAACGGTCAAAGATTTCAGCAAGGCCTGGTGCGACGCCGTGCCCAAACAACTGCGCGGCGCCATCCACCAGGCCGCCATCGACGAAATTATTTCAGCTTGCGAAGGCTCCGCCGCCTGCGCTCCGCTCCCGTGCGGCCAGCCACAGCCATACGCCCACCGCGATACGGGCGGGACCACTCTTGTCCCACCTCCCTCCGCACCGGCCATTCCGCCTCCTTGGGGGCTCACATCCTTCTCCGGCCTCACGCGCGAGAAAAACCCACACGCACCCGCCGCCGAAAACCCGCCACCGGAATCCGCGCCGGGCCGCGAACCCGCACCCGATCCCGCACCCGCCAACCCATTTCTCAAAGCGCCCGGCGGCGCGCTGGTCGGCACGGCCATCCACGAGTGGATCGAAGGCTGGGACTTCGGCGTGCCCGATCCGGACGCCGTGGCGGCGCACCTCGGGCGCCACCGCTTCGCCGACCCCGGCTTCGCGACCTCGGTTGTCGGGATGCTCGGCGAGTTGCGCGAAGCGGCGCTGCCCGGGGTCGGACTCCCGCTTGCGCAAGCCTGCGCCGACCCGGCGGCCTCCGAATGGCACTTCCAACTTCCCGTGGCCGGCCGGCTCACGGCGGGTGCGATCGCGCATGTCTTCCGGTCGCATGGGCACTCCGCCTACGCTGATTTGGTGGCCGATCTTCCCGCCGACCAACTCGGCGGCTACCTGCACGGATTCATCGACCGCCTCGCTGACTGCCACGGCACATGGGGGATCATCGATTGGAAAACCAACAACCTCGGCCCGTCGCCCGCCGACTACTCGCCCGAGAGCCTGCTCGCCTGCGCCATGGAAAGCCACTATTTCCTTCAGGCCCACCTCTACCTTGTCGCGCTGCGGCGTTTTCTTGGTTCCGCGACCGCCGGCGCATGGCTCGTCTTCCTGCGCGGGGTGCGGACCGGGACATCCGACGGCATCCTCGCCATCCAACCCACCGGGCCGCTCCTGCGCGACCTCGAAGCCCTCTTCACCTCGCCCACCCCATGAATGCCGACCTCGAATGGCTCAAGTCCCGATGGGGGCTGCCCGAATCCGCCGTTCCCGCCGTCCGCGACCTCCTCGAGGCCGAGAGCAACGGCAGCACCGCCTGCGCGCTGGCAAAGCCAGTCGCCGACTGGGGCAAAGCCGCCGGCGCTCCGGAAGCCAACGCGCCGATTGTCCTCGTTGAGGCGGACGGACGCGCGTTCCTCCAATCCCGCGCGGCCCATCTCGCCGAGCAAACCATCGCGAGGCGGCTGATCGAATTGGCAAATGTGACGCCGGTTTCCGACACCAACCTCGAAGCCACCCTCGGCGCGCTATTCCCCGGCGCGGGAAAAGGCGACCGCCAAGCCGAAGCCGCGCGGTTGGCCGCCGCCCGGTCGCTCGCGATCGTGACCGGCGGGCCGGGGACGGGCAAAACTTACTCGCTCGCGCGGGCGCTTGTGTTGCTGCTGGTCGGCGGCGCCGACCCGCAAACGATCCGGTTGGCGGCTCCCACGGGCAAGGCCTCCCAGCGGATGAAATCGGCCATCGAAGAAGCCGCCGCCGTGCTTCCCAGGGCGTTTGCCGCCCACATTCCCGCGCTCGGAAAGGTCGCCGCCACTAGCTCGACCGTCCATAGCCTGCTCGGCTACTCGCCCGAGCGCGGCACCTGCCGTCCGCTCCCGCCCCGCACAACCGTGATCCTCGACGAGGCCTCGATGGTGGACCTCGACATGTGGCGCGCCCTCCTCCACAACCTCCCCGAGGACGGACGGCTTGTCCTGCTCGGCGACCCGAACCAACTCGAAAGCGTCGGCCGCGGATCCGTCCTCGCGACCCTCGCCGCCTCGCCCGCCCTCGCCAAAAACCGCGTCCACCTCACCGAGGCCAGGCGGTTCCGGGACCGTCCCGCCATCCAAAAACTCGCCGAGGCGATCGCGGCCTGTGATGGGAAATCGGCCGCGGCCATCCTGCGTGATCCGCCCGGCGCGGGCGTCACGTGGGTCCCCTGTGGCCCGCGCGGACTGCCGGTCTCCGATTTTCCCAAAGAAATCCTCGACCGCCTCGAAGCCATCGCGCGCGCGGCGAGCCCCGAAGTTGCCATGGAGGCAACCACCCGAGTCAGCGTCCTCACCGCCCAGCGCGAATTTTTTGTCGGCGCCAAGGCGGTCTCCGCCCAAATCGCCGCCGCGCTCGCCGCGCGCGGGCCGGTCCGTTTCCACCCCGTCATCATCAGCCGCAACGACCCCGAAACCGGCCTCCGGAACGGCCAGGTCGGCATCGTGGGCGACGGGCCCGGCGGACGCGCGGCCTGGTTCCACGACGGCTCCGACGGATTGCGCGAATTCCGCCTCGCCGCGCTGCCCGAGCACGGCCCGGCCTGGGCGCTCACCGTCCACCGCTCGCAGGGCAGCGAATATGACGACGTGATGGTGGTCCTGCCGCGCAGTTCCAGCCCGCTCGCCACGCGCGAACTCCTCTACACCGCCATCACCCGCGCCCGCCGCTCGGTCTTCGTCGTCGGCGACCCCGCCACGGTCGAGTCCGCCGCCGCCCGCCCGTCGGGCCGCACATCCCTGCTCACATGGCAATTCGAACATCCCGTGGCGTGAAAAATCGGGTGATGTCCCTGGTCAGAACAGCACTGGAGCGCTTGCCCCGGGCTGTGGGATAAATCCTCGTTGCGGCTTAAAAGCTGGAGCCATTCGCGACTGAACCATTTTTTCAACCGGCGCTTGACGCCCCCGCGCGCACCCGGTTATTTCGACCGATATCGAAATGAAAACACGCGTCGTTCGTGATGGCCGGCCGGGCGGCCCGGCGGTTGCGCCGGTTTTCCGGGCGCTTGCCTGCGAGGCGCGCGTGTGCATCGTGCGAGAACTGAGCGCAGCGGAGGAAATGTGCGTCTGCGACCTTGTGGGGTGCTGCGGTCTGGGATGGTCCACGGTTTCTCATCACCTTTCCATTTTGCGGGAGGCGGGAATCGTGGCGGACGAAAAGCGGGGCCAGCAGGTCTATTACCGCCTCGTCCTGTGCTGCGCGGCGGATTTCATCCACTGCCTGGAAGAGCAGGCCTGCGGCCGCGAAGGCGCGCCGATGGAAAAAATTTCAAAACCGAAACGACCAACAAAACCAACCCCGAAACGCACCCCGAAATCCCAATGACCACAAAGCCAAAAGCTCTGATCCTTTGCACCGGAAATTCCTGCCGCAGTCACATGGCGGAAGGCATCCTTCGCCATGCGGCCGGGGATTTGATGGAAGTTTTCAGCGCGGGCTCGAATCCCGCCGGTTACGTTCATCCGATGGCCGTCGAAGTGCTGCGCGAGATCGGCATCGACATTTCCCGCCACGAATCCAAGCACGTGGACCAATTCCTGCTGGCCGGCATCGACATCGTGATCACGGTCTGCGACCACGCCAACGAAGTCTGTCCGGTCTTCCCCGGACGTGTGCGGCGTCACCACTACGGGTTCGAAGACCCGCCGAAGGCGGTCCGCCCGGGCGAATCGGAAGCCGATGCCTTCCGCCGCATCCGCGATGAAATCCGGTTGGTCTTCGGGGCGTATGCGGACGGCTTCCGCGACGCCCCGGCATCGAAACCCGCCGCCGCCTGAACCACCCGCCCGCGCAAAACATGAGCAATTCTATCGCAAAAAAACTGTCCTTCCTCGACCGCTACCTGACGCTGTGGATCTTTCTGGCCATGGGGGTCGGAGTGGGGGCCGGGTATTTTTTCATTCCGGATCCGGCCGGGTTGTTCGCGCCGGTCACGGTGGGCACGACCAACCTGCTCATCGCGGCGGGGCTGATCCTGATGATGTATCCGCCGTTGGCGAAGGTGCGATACGAGGAGATGCCCCGCGTGTTCTCAAACGTGAAGATCCTCGGCATTTCGCTTTTGCAGAACTGGGTGGTGGGGCCGTTGCTGATGTTTGTGCTGGCGGCCCTTTTCCTGCACAACCACCCGGAATACATGGTCGGGTTGATCCTCGTGGGCATCGCGCGCTGCATCGCGATGGTGCTCGTGTGGAACCACCTCGCCAAGGGCAACAGCGAATACTGCGCCGGACTCGTCGCCCTCAACAGCGTCTTCCAGATTCTCTTCTTCGGCCTTTACGCATGGGTTTTTATCAGCTGGCTGCCGGGCCTTCTGGGCATCGACCTCTCGGGCGTCCAGGGCCTCGGCGGACGCCGGGTCACCGATGTGACGGTCGGCGAGATTTTTGTGAGTGTCATGATTTACCTTGGGATCCCGTTCGCGGCGGGCATCCTCAGTCGGCTGATTCTCATCCCGCTCAAAGGCCGCGAGTGGTATGACCGGGAATTCGTTCCCCGCATATCCCCGATCACCCTGATCGCCCTGCTCTTCACGATTGTGGTGATGTTTTTGTTCAAAGGGGAAACCATCGTGACGTTGCCGCTGGATGTGCTGCGCATCGCGGTTCCTCTGGGCTGTTATTTCGCGCTCATGTTTGTGGTGAGCTTCTTCATGGGCAGGTGGGCGGGAGCCGACTACAGCCGCAGCGCGACGCTGGCCTTCACCGCTGCGGGCAACAACTTCGAGCTCGCCATCGCAGTGGCCATCGCGGTCTTTGGCGTGGCCTCGGGCGTGGCGTTCACCACGGTCGTCGGCCCCCTCATCGAGGTGCCCTTTCTCATCGGCCTCGTGCACGTCGCGCTCTGGTTGCGCCGGAAATTTTTCCCGCAGGCCGTCCTTGACGAGGCCGCCGCCCACGGCCCCGAAGCGCTCGGCGACCGCGACCGCAGATTTCTCGAAAGCGCCGCCTGCCGCGCCGTCCGCCGGACCACGGAAATCTGACCCCGGTCAGTGCGCTAGGGAATCGATCGAAATCGCCAACCGGACGAGCGCCCGGCGGATGCCGGAGGGCCTGCGGCTGCAGGGATCGTCCACACGTTCCAGAAACTCCCGCCAGCGCGCCGCGATCGCGTCGCGTGTGAAGGCGCCGGCCGCACGACGGCCCTCCAGCGCCAGCCTCGCGCGTAGGTCCGGCGGGCCCGCCAGCGACTTCAATGCGTCGAAGACCTCCCCGGCTGACCGGCAGCGCAGGTAATCGACCCCCGGGCGTCCGTCTGCCGCGTAGGCGGAGTCGGGCCCTCCGATGAACGGCACGCCCGCGAGCCAGGCATTGTAGAGTTTGGTTGCCGGCTTGCGCAGGTCGCCGCGCCGGGACGGGCGCATGGCGATCACGCAATCGACCTGGCGGAAATCGTGCCACTCGCCGGCCGCGGCCACCCGGAAATCGATCCCGAGTTGACCGCGCAATCGATCACGGAACGCGGGTGACGCGAGGCCGGGCGCCAGATTGGCCGGGTCGCCGAAAAATCGCGCGTTCACGAAGGCGGTCCCCCTGCCGGCATCGCGGGGAACGAGGCCCGGTTGCGGCCAGTGCGGCATGAACACGCACCCGGGAAAAAACCGCGCGTGGCGCGCGTTCTGCAAAATATTCCAATCGGCCGCCGGGTGCGGCAGGCCGTCGGCCGCCACGGCTACCACGCGCAGGCCGGGGGACGGCCGGAAATCCCGCGCGAGCGTCCCCGCCAGCGCCACCACCAACCCGGACAAAGGCATTTCCGAGGCAAGGCGAACGTTCGCCCCGCGAGCGGAGAGTTCCATCCATGTCTGGAAGATCCATGCCTGGGCGGTGGCAATTTTTCCGGAGGCCTCCAACCCCACAGGACCGCCCGATTTCCATGCTTCCCGCCGGGCCTCATCTGGAAAATACTGACGGGGAAGGAAAAATGTCGCGCCCACGCGCGAACCCTAAATGATCGCCTCCATCTTTCAAGACTGGCAAGCCAACTCCGGCAACCTCCGCAGCCGCCTCGCGCTGGCGGTTTTCCGCCTCGCACAGGCCGCGCGCGGGCTGCCGGCTCCGCTCCGCCCGCTCGGTTGGCCGGCGCTCGGGCTGTACGTGGTCTTCGTCGAGTGGATGCTGGGCATCGAACTGAACCCGAAGGCGGAGATCGGCCCCGGCCTGCGGCTGTATCACGGGGTCGGCTTGGTGATCCACGAGCGCGCCCGCATCGGCGCGGGCTGCACGCTCCGCCAATGCACGACCATCGGAAACCGCTCGGGAACCGACGACGTGCCGGTTTTCGGCGACGGGGTCGAGGTCGGCTGCAATGCCGTCATCCTCGGAGCGATCACCATCGGCTCCGGAGCCCGCATCGCGGCCGGAGCGGTCGTCCTCAAAGACGTCCCCCCGGGCGCGACCGCCGCCGGCAACCCCGCCAGAATCATCCCCGCCCGCAAGCCGCCA
>Ga0114939_10001348_pt1 | contig 19429 bp, 13 predicted proteins | sample AshMeaCrysSpring_FD_87196 | JGI IMG/M metagenome (GOLD analysis project Ga0114939, IMG submission 87196) | Groundwater microbial communities from Big Spring, Nevada to study Microbial Dark Matter (Phase II) - Ash Meadows Crystal Spring | ecosystem: Environmental > Aquatic > Deep subsurface >...
CGACATGAACACCGTGCGCAAGATCACCGTGCAGACCGGCGTGTTGCCGCGGACCCATGGCTCGGCGCTGTTCACCCGCGGCGAGACGCAGGCGCTGGTCACCACCACTCTCGGCACCGGCCGCGACGCGCAGATCATCGATGCGCTCGCCGGCGAGCGCAAAGAGCCGTTCATGCTGCACTACAACTTCCCGCCGTTCTGCGTCGGCGAGACGGGCATGATGGGCTCTCCTAAGCGCCGCGAGATCGGGCATGGGAACCTCGCGCGCCGCGGCGTCAGCGCGGTGATGCCCGACATGGCCAGCTTTCCTTACGTGATCCGCGTGGTTTCGGAGATCCTCGAGTCGAACGGCTCGAGCTCGATGGCCTCGGTGTGCGGAACGAGCCTGGCGCTGATGGACGCGGGCGTGCCGATCAAGGCGCCGGTCGCGGGCGTGGCGATGGGCCTGGTGCTCGAGAGCGGCAAGTTCGAGGTGCTCACCGATATCCTGGGCGACGAAGATCACCTCGGCGACATGGACTTCAAGGTGGCGGGCACGGCTGAAGGCGTGACCGCGCTGCAGATGGACATCAAGATCGAGGGCATCACGAAAGAGATCATGAAGGTCGCCCTCGACCGTGCGCATCGCGCACGGTTGCACATCCTCGGCGAGATGAACAAGGTGATCGCCGCCCCGCGTCCGCAGATGTCGGAGTGGGCGCCCACCATCATCACGATCAAGATCGACCCGGAGAAGATCCGCGAGGTCATCGGCAAGGGCGGTGCGGTCATCCGTGCCATCACCGAGGAGACCGGTACGACGATCGACATCGAGAACGACGGCACGGTGAAGATCGCCTCGGTGAATGGTGCCGCCGGCCGCGAGGCACAGCGCCGCATCGAACTCATCACGTCCGAGGTCGAGGTGGGGGCAATCTACGAGGGCCGGGTGGTGCGCCTCATGGATTTCGGCGCCTTCGTGCAGATCCTGCCCGGCAAGGACGGCCTCGTGCACATCTCCCAGATCTCCGACGAGCGGGTGGAGCGTGTCAGCGACAAGCTCAAGGAGGGCGACGTCGTGCGCGTCAAGGTGCTCGAGGTCGATCGTCAGGGCCGCGTGCGGCTCTCGATGCGCAACGTCGACGCCTGAGTCGGGCGCGCGCCTTCGGCGTCATTCGTCCGGTTCCCGTCACACGGAATCGGACGAACGTCCCAGGTCCCCGTTACTCCTTGTCCTTTTCCTTCTCGTCGCGCGACCATGGCCGCAGCAGGCGGGTGAACACCTCCTCCTGCACGCTCTTCCAGCGCTGGTAGTTCTTCTGTGCGAGGGCGCTGACGGTCTCGACCGGATCCACGCCCACCACGTTCTTGAACCGCTCGCGTAGCTCGCGCTGTTCCCGCGTGAACAGACGCAGGCTCTCGTCCAGATAGCGCCCGACGAAGTCGTGAACGCCGCTGCCGTAGGTGCGGATCACCTGCGACAGGAAATCGCGGCTCATCAGCGACTCCCCGGCGCCTTCCTGCTCGGCGATCACCTGCAGCAGGATGCTGCGAGTGATGTCCTGCTGGGTCTTGCGATCGAGCACCACGAAATCCACGCGCTCGACGACCAGGCGTCTCACGTCGGCCAGCGTCACATAGCGGCTCTCGACCGTGTCGTAGAGACGCCGGTTCGGGTATTTGCGGATCACTCGGGGTCCGGTCGCGCGACCTTCTGCCGGCGCGCTCCGCGCGGCACGGGTCGTCTTCGCTCTCGCATTCATTCCCACCCCTCCATCGGTCCCTGTCGCAGTGCCCCGGCAGCTGTTTTCCGCTTAAGCAACCCGGCGAACCGGGATGGCTGCCAGTGTTCCTGGGCCCACCCGAGTACGTCCCCGGCCGAGGAACCCGCGAGTCCCCCCGGTGGCCCCTGTCGGAGAAACTCCAGAACCGCCACCAGTGCCGCCGCGGGCGAGGCGCCCGCGATCGCTGGCGCATCCTCGGACTTCGAAAGCTTAACGCCCGATGCATCCACGGCAAGTGGTAGATGCATGTATGTCGGCCTCGGCAGCTCCAGCGCGGACTGCAACTGGATCTGGCGCGCCGTGCTGCCGAGCAGGTCGGCACCACGCACTACGTCGGTGATTCCCTGGGCGGCATCGTCCACTACGACGGCGAGCTGGTAAGCCCAGAGCCTGTCGCGGCGACGCACGACGAAGTCCCCGACGCTGCCGAGGACGTCCTGGGATTGCGGTCCCTGGACCCGGTCCAGAAAGTCGACCACGCCCGGGCCCGCGCGGAACCGCAGCGCAGGGTTCACCTCAGTCGATTCGCCCGCAGCGCACTCGTTCGGATGGAACAGTTCCTCGCCGGACGGTCGCTCGCGGTTCTCGGGAAGCGCCGCCAGCTGTGCACGCGTACAGCGGCACTCGCGCAGGCGGCCCATCGCGCGCAGCCGCTCGAGGGCCTGCGAATACGCTGCTCCGCGTTCGCTCTGTCTCAACACCGGCCCATCCCAGTGCAGACCGAGGCGCTCGAGCGTACGGAGGATGTCGTCCGCCGCCCCGGGTCGCTCGCGGGGCGGGTCGAGATCCTCGATGCGCACCAGCCAGGCTCCGTCTCGGCTGCGCGCTTCGAGAAAGCTTCCGACGGCGGCGATCAGGGATCCGAAATGGAGGGGGCCTGTAGGAGAGGGTGCGAAGCGCCCGCGATACCCCCTGACGGGCAGATCAGCGATACCAGTCGTCCCGGTCCCCGAACTGCTTCTCGCGGCGCTCGCGACGCTCCTGCGCCTCCACGCTCAGCGTAGCGACCGGGCGCGCCTCGAGGCGCTTGACGCCGATCGGCTCTCCGGTCTCGAGGCAATAGCCGTAACTGCCATCTTCGATTCGCTTCAACGCCTCGTCGATCTTACGGATCAACTTGCGCTCGCGGTCGCGGGTGCGCAGCTCGAGGCTGAACTCGGACTCCTGCGTCGCGCGGTCGTTAGGGTCCGGGAAGTTTGCCGCTTCGTCCTTCATGTGCAGCATCGTGCGGTCAACTTCCTGCATCAAGTCCTGCTTCCAGGTCGACAGGATCATGCGGAAGTGCTCGAGCTGCTCCTTGCTCATGTACTCCTCGCCCTTGCGCTGCACGTAGGGCTGCACGTTGCGCGGGCCCGAGAGCAGGCTGGCACCGGCCGCCGGGCGAGCCGTTGCGGCCTCGATGGCGGCGACCTTCGCGGGTGCTAGGGCACGATTGTTCGCCGCGGCGGCTTCGGCCCGGGCCGGAGTGCGGTGCGTGGGCTTCGGCGCCGACGCGCGTGCCGCTGATTTGAGCTTCGCGGGCGCCGTGGATACAGCCTTGGCCACAGGCTTGGTCGCGGCGGCCTTGGCCGCGGGCTTCGCAGCGGTCTTGGCAGCAGGTTTCTTCGCCTTGCCGGCAGGCTTGGACACGCTACTGGCAGAAACAGTCTTCCGGGCCTTGCTTTCCTTGGCTGACGGTTTCTTCGCGGGCATCTGTGGCTCCGGGAGCGCTTCGAAGGACGCGGGATTATACAGACCGAATCTCGCGGGTCCACCGTCGTCGGAGTCACTGCCCGCAAGACCTCGGAATCCGCCGCGGCGGGCGCAAATCGCTGCTGTCCGGGCGGACCGTTTCTTCTAAACTTCGCGCCTGCGTTTTCCTTGCCCGCAACCCCGGTGACCGATGCGCCTGAGCAAGATCAAGCTGGCCGGCTTCAAGTCGTTTGTCGACCCCACGTCCATCATTTTCCCGAGCAGCCTGGTGGGCGTCGTCGGCCCGAACGGCTGTGGCAAGTCGAACATAATCGATGCCGTGCGCTGGGTGATGGGCGAGATCTCGGCCAAGCACCTGCGCGGCGAATCGATGGCGGACGTGATCTTCAACGGTTCGGGCTCGCGCAAGCCGGTCGGCCAGGCGTCCGTCGAGCTGGTGTTCGACAACTCCGACGGCAAGCTCGGCGGGGAGTACGCGGGCTTTGCCGAGGTATCGCTCAAGCGTCTCGTGACGCGTGACGGCACCTCGAGCTATTTCCTCAACGGCGTGCGTTGCCGCCGCAAGGACATCACGCAGCTGTTCCTCGGCACCGGCCTCGGCTCGCGAAGCTACGCGATCATCGAGCAGAACATGATCTCGCGCGTCATCGAGGCGCGCGCGGACGAGATGCGTGCCTTCCTCGAGGAAGCTGCCGGCATCTCGCGCTACAAGGAGCGTCGCAAGGAGACGGAGGCTCGCATCGGACACACGCGCGAGAACCTCGCCCGGCTCTCGGACCTGCGCGACGAGGTCGAGAAGCAGCTGCGGCACCTGCAGCGTCAGGCCGCCACCGCACGGCGCTACCAGGCCCTGAAGCAGGACGAAAGGCAGACACACGCCGAACTGCTCGCGCTGCGGTTGCGGGAGGTCGAAACGGAGTCGGGTGCGCGGCAGGCGATCCTCGGGGAGCGCGACCTTGCGCTGCAGGCGGCGCTCGCCGAGCAGCGGTCGCTGGAGGCCGCGATCGAGCGCGCCCGCCACGAGCACGATCAGCGTTCCGCGGTGCTGTCGGAGGTACAGGGCCGCTACTACCAGGTGGGGGCCGAAATCTCGCGCGGCGAACAGGCCATCGAACACGCGCGGGAGATTCGCGGCCGGCAGCGGCAGGAACTGGAGCAGATCGCCCTCGGCCTGCAGGAGGCGGGAGCGCATCGCGTGCGTGACGCCGCGCAGGTCGGGGAACTGGCGGCGGCCCTGGCAGAACTCGAGCCCGGGCTCGAGGCGGCGCGCATGGCCGAGGAGACCGCCGCCGCGGCGCTGGTCTCGGCCGAGTCGGCCATGCACGACTGGCAGGAGCGTTGGGAAGTCTTCAATCAGTCGCTGCGCGGCTCGTCGTCGGCCGCCGAGGCCGAGCGGGCACGGCTCGAGGAGATGGACACTCAGCTGCGCAGACTGATGGCGCAGCGGGACCGTGCGACCGGAGAGCACACGGCGCTCACGGCGGCCGACGTCGCGGCGACACTCGTGGAGATCGAGCGCGCCGAGTCGGAGGCGCGGGCCGGCGTCGAGGCGCTTCGTGCGCGCATGGCGGAGTTTGTTTCATCGCTCGCGGCGGAGCGCGGCCGGGAGCGCGAGCTGGCGGATGCTTCTCGGGCCGCGCGACGTGATGCCCAGGAGGCCGAGGGCCGCATTGTGTCGCTCGAGGCGCTACAGCGAGCGGCGCTCGGACAGGGACAGGGCAAGGTCGTCGAGTGGCTTGAAGCGCGGGGTATCGCGGCCAACCCGAGGCTCGCCCGCCAGTTGACGGTCGAGGCTGGCTGGGATCGGGCTGTCGAGACCGTGCTCGGAACCTATCTGGAAGCCGTCTGCGTCGATTCGATCGAGGACGTGGCCGGGGTCCTGGAGAGTCTCACCACCGGTACGGTGACGTTTTTCGCCGGTGCACAGGGCCCGATGGGCGGCGGCCACGACGGCACGAGCCTGCGCGCTCGGGTGCAGGGTCCAACAGGACTGGACGCGCTGCTCGAGGGAATCGTGGCTACCGATACGCTTGCTGACGCGCTCGCGATCAGGCCGCGGCTGCGCGCCGGAGAGTCGGTGATTACGCGTGACGGCATCTGGATCGGTCCGGACTGGCTGCGCGTGAGTCGCGATCGTGACGCCCACGAAGGCGTGCTCGAGCGGGAGCAGACGCTGCGTCGAGAGCGCTCGGAACTGTCGCAGCTGCAGGATCGCAGCCGTACGCTCGACGAGGAACTCGAGGCGGTTCGCAGCCGGGTCCGCGAGACGGAGGACCGGCTGGCCGACGAGCAGTCGCAGCTGTCGCGGGACGGCGCGACGCACATGAACTTGCGCTCGCAGCTTGATTCGCTGCGCGCGCGGGCGGACCAGCGCAGCGCCCGACTCCTGCAGCTCACCGCCGAACTCGCCGAGCTCGACGCCGCGCTGGAGACCGCCAACGCCGGAAATCGCTCGGCGCGATCGCGGCTCGAGGAAGCCGTCGACCTCATGGCCGAGCTGGAGGAGCAGCGGCGAAGCCTCGAAACCGAGCGTGACAGCTTGCGCCAGTCGCTCGCCGGGACGCGGCAGCGTGCCGAGCAGGAACGCAACGCGGCCCGCGAAGTGGCGATCCGCGTCGAGTCCCGTCGTACCGGTCATGCCTCGCTGCTGGCGAGCCTGGAGCGCCTGGATGCGCAGATTGCACAGTTCGAGGCGCGGCGCGTCGACCTCGATTCCCAGCTCGCCGCCAGCGAGACCGGCGAGGCGGGCCTGAAGGAAACGCTGGAACTGTCCCTGCAGCTGCGCGTGGCGGTCGAAGCCGAACTCGCCGACGCCAGGCGATCGCTGGAGGACTTGGACGGCTCGCTGCGCGAGCTCGACGAGAAGCGTGTCGGTGCCGAGGCCGCGGTGCAGGATGCCCGCGACCTGCTCGAGAACGTGAAGTTCTCGGTGCAGGAGCTGCGCCTGCGGCGCGAAACGCTGCTCGAGCAGTTCGTGGCGACGCGGCTCGAGCTCGCCGAGGTGGTCGCCGCGCTCGATCCGGCCGCCGACGTGGTCGGCTGGGAACAGCGCCTGGCGGAGGTCTCCGAAAAGATCGACCGGCTCGGACAGGTCAATCTCGCCGCCATCGACGAGTTCCGTGAGCAGTCTGAGCGCAAGGAGTATCTCGATCGCCAGTTCGCGGACCTGACCGACGCGCTCACGACGCTGGAGGACGCGATCCGCAAGATCGACCGCGAAACCAGGAGCCGCTTCCAGGACACGTTCGACCGCGTGAATGCCGGTCTGAAGGACAAGTTCCCGCGGCTTTTTGGCGGCGGCAACGCCTACCTGGAGCTGGTCGGGGAGGACGTGCTCGAGTCCGGTGTGGCGATCATGGCGCGCCCGCCCGGCAAGCGTAACAGCTCGATCAGCCAGCTCTCGGGTGGCGAGAAGGCGCTCACCGCGGTCGCGCTGGTATTCTCGATCTTCGAGCTCAATCCTGCGCCGTTCTGTCTGCTCGACGAGGTGGACGCGCCGCTCGACGATAACAACGTCGGCCGTTTCTGCGACATCGTGCGCGACATGTCGAACCGCGTGCAGTTTGTGTTCGTGACGCACAACAAGGCGACGATGGAACTCGCGAACCAGCTGCTCGGCGTGACCATGAACGAGCCCGGCGTGTCGCGGCTCGTGTCCGTGGACGTGGACGAGGCGGTGCGCCTCGCGGCGGTCTGAGCGCGGAGATGGAGCAGCTGCGCTGGATCCTGCTGGCTGCCGGCGTAGCGCTGATCGCCGGCATCTACCTGTGGGGACTGCGCGCGAGGCGGCGCTCGGCCGCACCCGAGCCGGAGCGGGTCGCGCGCGTGGATCCTGCGGTGGCGGGTCGGAGCGGCGCTTCGTTCCAGCGGGTCGATCCGCAATTCGGTCCGGCGCAGCCGGAGACTGAGCCGGACGACGCACTGCCGGTGATCGAGATCGAGGGTGAGCAACGGCGCAGTCGTGCCGGATCCTCCATCCGCCAGGAGCCTCGATTCGAGATAGAGGAGCCCGCGGCAACGGCCGCGGTCGAGCACGAGCCCGGGTCCTTGGCGGTGCCAGCGGAGCCGGCGCGCGCCGACAGCGAGCGGGCGGAGCAGGGGGCGCAGCCGCTGGAGCACAAGGTGATCGCCCTGCGCATCGTTTCGGCAGCCGCGGCACCGTTCCCCGGCCGCGCGCTCCGCGAAGCGATCGAGTCGCAGGGACTCGCATTCGGCCGTCATCGCATCTTCCATCGCCTCCACGAGGACGGTCGTTCGGTCTTCAGTCTCGCGAGCCTCAAGGAGCCCGGCACGTTCGACCCCTCGACCATGGACGAGAACAGCTACCGCGGCGTGGCGATGTTCGTCGTGCTGCCGGCACCGATCGAAGGCGCGCGTGCGGTAGAAGAACTCGTCGCCGCGGCGCATGCGGTCGCGGGCCGGATCGGCGGCCTGGTGCAGGACGAACGTGGCATCGCGCTCGGCGCCACTCGCGCGGCGCAGCTGCGTGCCGAAGCTTCGGCATACCGGCCGGCGGCGACCGGGACCTGATCCGGCGTCGCGCATGACTGACCGCGGCGTCGCGGCGCGGATCGAGGAGCTGCGCAGGCAGGTCCGGCACCACGATTACCGTTACTACGTCCATGACGACCCCGAGGTCTCGGACGCACGCTACGACGCGCTGATGCGCGAGCTTCGCGAGCTCGAGGCGGCGCATCCGGCACTCGTGACTCCGGATTCACCGACCCAGCGCGTGAGCGGTGCCCTGTCCGAGTCGTTCGGCGAAGTCGTGCACGCCGTGCCGATGCTCTCGCTCGAGAACGCCTTCACCGAGCAGGATGTGCTCGACTTCGACAGGCGGGTACGCGAGCGGCTCGATGTCGAGTCCGTCGAATACTGTGCGGAGCCCAAGATCGACGGCCTTGCCATCAGTCTGCGCTACGAGCAGGGGCGACTGGTGCAGGCTGCAACCCGCGGCGACGGCACGCGCGGGGAGGACGTCACGGCAAATGTGCGCGCGATCCGGTCCGTGCCGCTCGCGCTGCAGGGAAAGGCGCCACCGCTGATCGAGGTGCGCGGCGAGATCTACATGACACGGCGCTCGTTCGAGCAGTTGAATCGTCGTGCCGAAGAACGTGGCGAGAAGACGTTCGTGAACCCGCGCAACGCAGCGGCGGGCAGCCTTCGGCAACTGGATCCGCGGATCACCGCAGCCCGGTCGCTCGACCTGTTCTGTTACGGATTCGGTGCAAGCGAGGCGTGGCCGCTGCCCAAGCGCCACAGCGAGATACTCGCAGCGCTGCGCGAGCTCGGACTGCGCACCTGTCCGGAGGTCGCGGTGGTGGCGGGTGTCGAGGGCGCGCTCAGGTACTACGCTGCGATGCAGGAACGGCGCGAGAAGCTCGGCTACGAAATCGACGGCGTGGTCTACAAGGTCGAGCGACTCGACTGGCAGCGCGACCTCGGCTTCGTCGCGCGTGCTCCGCGCTGGGCTGTGGCTCACAAGTTCCCGGCCCAGGAGGAGACCACCGTCGTGCGCGACGTCGAGTTCCAGGTCGGGCGCACGGGCGCGCTCACGCCCGTGGCGCGGCTCGAGCCGGTGTTCGTGGGCGGCGTGACGGTGAGTAACGTCACGCTGCACAACATGGACGAACTCGCGCGCAAGGACGTGCGCATCGGCGATACGGTCGTGGTCAGGCGCGCCGGAGACGTGATCCCGGAGGTGGTGCGGGTGATCACCGACCTGCGCCCGGAGAACGCACGCGTGGTGAGGCTGCCGGATCGCTGTCCGGCCTGCGGGTCCCACGTTACCCGCGCGGAGGGCGAGGCCGTGGCGCGCTGCTCGGGCGGGCTCGTGTGCGCTGCGCAGCGTCGCGAGGCGATGCGTCATTTCGCCTCGCGACGGGCGATGGACGTGGAGGGGCTGGGCGACAAGCTCGTCGAGCAACTCGTGGAGTCGGGTCGGGTCGAGACGCCAGCCGATCTCTATACGCTCACCGCCGAGGAACTCGCGGGGCTCGAGCGCATGGGACCGAAGTCCGCGGCAAACCTCGTGGTGGCACTGGAGCGGAGCAAGCACACGACCTTGCCGCGATTCCTCTTCGCGCTGGGCATCCGCGACGTTGGCGAGGCGACGGCGCTGGCGCTGGCCGCTCATTTCGGCCGGCTCGAGGCACTCGAGACGGCCACGCTGGAGGGGATCCAGCAGGTTCGCGACGTCGGCCCTGTGGTGGCCGCGCACCTGCACGACTTCTTTGCGGAGGAGCGCAACCGCGCGGTGATCAAGGCTCTGCGGGATCGCGGTGTCCAATGGCCGGACGTCGAGCCGGCACGCGCGGAGCAGGATGGCGCGCTGACCGGTGAGACGCTCGTGATCACGGGCACGCTCTCGACCATGACGCGCGACGAGGCACGCGACGCTGCGCGTGCCGCCGGCGCCACGGTGACCGACTCGGTGTCGCGCAAGACCACGCTGCTCGTCGCCGGCGCCGAGGCAGGTTCGAAGCTTCGCAAGGCGCAGGATCTTGGCGTGACGATCGTGGACGAGGACGGGTTCCGCCGTCGACTCGGTCTCGAGCCCGCGAAATGAGCCCTCGCGCGGCCTGCACCCGCTCGTGGCTGTCGCACCGCGTGTAGACTCGCGTCGTGGATCGACCGACTTTCGCTTCATGCTGAGTTACGCGCTGCGCCGGCTCGCCGCCGCCATTCCGACTTTCCTGCTGATCGTCGCTGCCGCGTTCCTTCTGATGCGCGCCGCGCCGGGCGGCCCGTTTGACGAGGAGCAGACGCTGCCGCCCGAAATCGCCGCGAACCTGCAGGCGGCATACGGCCTCGATCAACCCGTTCACGTGCAGTTCGTGCGCTATCTCGGCGGACTGTTGCGCGGCGATCTCGGCCCGTCCTTCCGCCTCAAGGACTTCACGGTCGTCGAACTGATCAGCCGCGGACTGCCGGTCACGCTCTCGATCGGTCTCGCGGCGCTGGTGCTGGCGCTCGCGGTCGGCATCCCGCTCGGGCTCATTGCGGCACTTCGCCAGAACGGCTGGGCGGATCACGCAGTGATGTCGGTTGCGCTCGCCGGGGTGGCGATCCCGAACTTCGTCGTGGCACCGGTGCTGGCGCTGGCATTCGGCCTGTACCTCGGCTGGTTGCCGGTGGGAGGCTGGGAGACTGGCAGCCTGCGCCACATGGTGCTGCCGGTGCTGACGCTGGCGCTGCCGGTGATCGCCTACCTCGCGCGACTGACTCGCGGCAGCCTGCTCGAGGTACTGCAGTCACCGTTCATCCGCACGGCGCGCGCGAAAGGGCTCGCGTCCGGCGTGATCCTGCGGCGTCATGCGCTCAGGCCCACCTTGATGCCGGTGGTGAGCTTCCTCGGGCCCGCAGCAGCGGGGCTGCTCACCGGCTCGCTGGTCGTCGAGCAGTTCTTCGCGCTGCCGGGAGTGGGTCGCTACTTCGTGCAGGGTGCGGTGAACCGGGACTACACGCTGGTGATGGGCATGGTCGTCTTCTACGCCACGCTCATCCTGCTGCTGAATCTCCTCGTCGACCTCGCGTATGGCTGGCTCGACCCCCGCATCCGCCACGACTGAGGGGGGGCTGCGGGGTGACGCCGTCCGGCGGCTCGGCAGCAACCGGCTTGCTATGGCTGCGTTGATCGCGATCGTGCTGCTCATCATCGCGGCGCTGGTCGGGCCCTGGCTGAGTCCCTGGCAGCCCGACCAGGTGGACTGGAGCCTGAACCCTCTCGCCGCGCCGCCGTCCCTCGCGAGCGCGCACTGGTTCGGCACCGACGGCAATGGGCGCGACCTGTTCGTCCGGGTGTGGCAGGGCACACGCGTGTCCCTGCTCGTCGCACTGCTCGCCACCGCCGTGAGCGTCGTGATCGGGGTCGCCTGGGGGGCGACCGCGGGCTATCTCGGCGGCCGCACGGACGGCTGGATGATGCGCGTCGTGGACGTGCTCTACGCGCTGCCCTACATGTTCTTCGTGATCATTCTCACGGTCGTGTTCGGCCGCAGTCTCTGGCTCATGTTCCTCGCCATCGGCGCGGTCGGATGGCTCACGATGGCACGGATCGTTCGCGGGCAGGCACTCGCCCTGCGCCGCCGCGAGTTCGTAACGGCCGCCGTGACCCTGGGCCTGCCGGCACATCGCATCATTTCGAGGCACATCGTGCCGAACGTGCTCGGCACCGTAATCGTCTACGCGACGCTCACCGTCCCGCAGGTGATTCTCTTCGAGAGCTTCCTGAGCTTCCTCGGCCTCGGAGTGCAGGAACCGCTCACCAGTCTCGGCCGGCTGGTGGCGGAGGGTGCGCTCGAGATGGAGACGGCGCCGTGGCAGTTGCTGGTGCCGGCCAGCGTGCTCGCGCTGCTGCTGCTCGCGCTCAATTTCCTGGGCGACGGGCTGCGCGACGCGCTCGACGCGCGGCAGCGCTGAAATGGAGCCCGGACCGCTGTTCCAGATCCACGACCTCGCGGTCGATTTCGCGACCCCGCACGGAATCGTCCCGGCGGTGCACGGTGTATCCCTCGAGGTCGCCCGCGGGGAGTGTCTCGCGGTTGTCGGCGAGTCCGGCTCGGGCAAGAGCCAGCTGTTCCTCGGAAGCCTCGGGCTGCTGGCCGCGGGAGGGGTCGCGCGTGGCTCCGTGCGGTTCGATGGCCGGGAACTGCTGGCCGATGACGGTGAGGCGCGCCGGGAGGTGCTGGGCACGCGGGTCTCGTTCGTATTCCAGGACCCTATGAACGCGCTCACCCCGCACCTCACGGTCGGCCGCCAGCTGGTAGAGGTGGTGCTGGAGCGCGGACTGATGGGCCGGGACGCGGCGCGCGCGCGCAGCCTCGAGGCGTTGCGCGCAGTGCGCATGCCCGCGCCCGAGTCGCGCATGGGGCAGTACCCGCACGAGCTGTCGGGCGGACAGCGCCAGCGCGTCGCGATCGCCATGGCGCTGATGACTGACCCGGACCTGCTCGTGGCCGACGAGCCCACCACTGCACTCGACGTCACCATCCAGGCGCAGGTAATCGAGGTGCTGCGCGACGCGCGCGATCGCGGCCTTGCCGTGGCGCTCGTAACTCACGACCTCGGCGTCGTTGCGGAGATCGCCGATCGCGTCGCCGTCATGTACGCCGGACGCATCGTCGAGACTGCGCCGGTGCGCGAGCTGTTCGCGTCGCCGGCGCATCCCTACTCGGCGGGGTTGCTTGCATCGGTGCCCCGGCTCGATGCGTCGCGTGAGCTGCGCCTGCAGGGTATCGAGGGCCAGCCGCCGCGGGCGGGCGCAAATGATGCCGGCTGCGCCTTTGCACCGCGATGTCCGCGCACACAGCCGCGCTGTCGACAGGAGCGACCATCGTTGCGGCTGGCCGGCAATCGCAGCACCGCCTGCCATGTGCCGCTGGCCGGGCACGAGGCGCCCGCCGGCGCCAGAGGGGCGCCCTGATGAGCGCGCCGCTGCTGAGCGTGCGTGGATTGCGGGTGGGCTTCGCGGCGCGGCGCACCGGACTCGCTTCGCCACGTCAATGGCACGCTGCCGTGGACTCGGTGGATCTCGACGTGGCCGATGGCCAGGCTGTAGGTCTCGTCGGCGAATCGGGTTGCGGCAAGTCCACGCTGGCCCGCGCGATTCTCGCACTGGAAACACCCGCGGCGGGCCGTATCGAATGGCGTGGGAAACCTGTGCGGCGGGACGATGCGGCGGTGCTGCGTGGCCTGCGCCGTGAGGTCCAGGTGGTGTTCCAGGACCCGGTCGGCAGCCTCGACCCGCGCATGACCGTCGGTGAAAGCGTGACCGAGGCACTCGAGGCGCTCGCGGGCCGGCAGGCGCGCGATGCGGCCGCGGCGCGGGTGAGCGCCACGCTGGAGGAGGTCGGCCTCGACGCATCGCTCGCAATCCGTTATCCACACGAGCTTTCCGGCGGTCAGTGCCAGCGGGTCGCCATAGCGCGCGCGATCGTGGCGCGCCCGAAGCTCCTGATCTGCGACGAGGCGGTGAGCGCCCTCGACGTATCGGTTCAGGCGCAGATCGTGAACCTGCTGGCAGAGCTGCGCGCCCGACATGGCATGGCACTGCTTTTCATCAGTCACAACCTCGCCGTGGTGCGTCACCTCTGCGAGGAAATCCTGGTGATGTATCTCGGGCGTATCGTAGAGCGGGCGCCACGGGAGGTGGTCTTCACCACTCCGCGGCATCCCTATACCCGCGCACTGCTCGCCTCCGTTCCGATCCCGGACCCGACTGGCGCCGCCGCGCGTCCGCGGGAACCGCTCCGTACGGTGACGGACACTGCGCTGCCACCGCCAACGGGTTGCGCCTTCGCGCCACGCTGCGCAGCGGCGGACGATTTCTGTCGCGGCAGTTCCCCATCGCTGGTGGAGGTCGGCGCCGGCGAGTTCACGGCCTGCCATCACTGGCGAACACTGGGTCCGTGGGCGTCCCCCCGGTCCGGTCGGGAGCACGGCCCGCTAAGGAAAACACCGCGCGAGTAGGTCTTTACCGTGCTTGTCGAGACTCGGTCCACCTGATTACCTTTCCGGGAAATCTGCATACGCGGGGACTCTCCGGCATGACTGTGGACCTCGGCCTGCTGATCCTGACAGCCGCCTCGATCGGATGCATTCACACGCTGCTCGGGCCCGATCACTACGTGCCGTTCGTGGCGATGGGCGCGGCGCGGCGCTGGACCGTGCGCAAGACGCTGTGGGTCACCAGTCTCTGTGGCCTGGGGCACGTCGCAGGCTCGGTTGCCATCGGCGTGGTCGGCATCGGCCTGGGCCTGTCGCTCGAGAAGCTCGAGTGGTTCGAAGGACTGCGTGGGGAGTGGGCCGCCTGGCTGCTGACGGGGTTAGGGCTCGCCTACCTCGCGTGGGGACTGAAGCAGGCGATGCGTTCGCGACCGCACAGCCACGGCCATTACCACGCTGACGGCACGTTCCACCGTCATGAGCACGGTCACCGCGGGCCGCACCTGCATCCGCACGTGCAGTTCACACCGCTCGCGAACCATCCCGCGAACCGCCTGGCGCCCGTACATGCGCCGGCGCGCGCGGCAGCCACCATCACGCCATGGGCATTGTTCGTCGTGTTCATCCTCGGGCCCTGTGAACCACTGATACCAGTGCTGATGTACCCCGCCGCGCAGCTCAGCGTGTCCGGCACCGTGGCCGTCGTGCTGGCTTTTGGCGTCGCGACCATCGCGACCATGCTGGCGGCCGTCTATCTGGGAGTGCGCGGCATCGAGCGATTGCCGCTCGCAGCAGCCCAGCGTTATGCGCACGCGCTCGCCGGTGCCGCGCTCAGCATCTGCGGGCTGGGCATTCTTTTCCTGGGTCTGTAGGCGGAGTGCGCCGCCAGCGCCCGATCCGGCGAAGCGCTGCTCTCGCGTAAGATCCCTTGACCGGCAAGTCGCCGGGCGACTGGATGGGGCAGGGGATGTCTGGACCGCTGCAGGGCGTCGTGGTGCTGGACCTCACCCGCATCCTTGCCGGGCCCTGGGCCACGCAGTTGCTCGCCGACTACGGCGCGGAGGTGATCAAGGTCGAGCACCCCCAGGGCGGCGACGACACCCGCAAGTGGGGACCGCCCTTCCTGCGCGACGCATCCGGGCACGACACCACCGAATCTGCCTACTACCTCTCGGCCAACCGCGGAAAGCGCTCGGTGGCGATCGACTTCGCGAAGCAGGAAGGCGCGGACCTCGTGCGTCGACTGGCCGTACAGGCTGACGTACTGGTCGAGAATTTCAGGGTCGGCGGACTCGCGCGCCACGGCCTCGCGTATCGCGATCTCGAGACCGTCAATCCGCGGCTTGTGTATGTCTCGATATCGGCTTTCGGCCAGGATGGTCCCGATGCGGCCAAGCCCGGCTATGACGCGATGATCCAGGGCATGGGCGGCCTGATGAGCATCACGGGCGTGCCCGACGGGGAACCGGGCGCCGGACCGCAGAAAGTCGGGGTCGCCGTGGCCGACCTGATGTGCGGGATGTACGCGGTGTCGGCAGTTCTCGCGGCCCTCTACGAGCGCGACCGCTCCGGCCGCGGTCAGTGCGTGGACCTGTCGCTGCTGGACACCCAGGTGGCATGGCTCGCGAACCAGAACCTGAACTACCTGGTCACCGGTGAGCCGCCGCACCGTCGTGGCACCGCGCACCCGAACATCGTCCCCTACCAGGCCTTCGCCACAGCCGATGGACATCTCATGCTCGCGGTTGGCAACGATGCTCAGTTCGCCCGGTTCTGCGCGGCTGCCGGAATGCCCGCGCTGTCGCTCGATCCACGCTACACGACCAATCTCGGGCGTGTGACGCATCGCGCAGAATTGATTCCCGTGCTGGCACAGTTGCTCGGGAGGCGCGGAACGTGCGAATGGCTCGCGATGCTCGAGGCTGCGCAGGTGCCCTGCGGCGCGATCAATGATCTCGCGCAGGTGTTCGCCGAGCCGCAGGTGCGTCATCGCGGCCTGCGCATCGACCTGCCGCATCCGACGGCCGGGACGGCGCCAGGCGTGCGCAACCCCGTGCGATTTTCGCGTACGGAGGCGAGCTGCGAGAGGGCGCCGCCTCTGCTGGGTGCCGACACGCGTGCCGTACTCGGTGAGCGCCTCGGGCTGGATGGCGACACGCTTACGAACCTCTCCGCACTCGGTGTGATCCCGTGAAAGCCGTCCTGTGCAGCGCAGCAGCAGCGGGCCATAATTCCAGCGATTGAGACCTGCGAGACCCGCCATGCCCACCCGTGCCATCCGTTCGAGCCCCAGCCTATCCAACGTCCGCTACGAGATCCGCGGCAAGCTGGCCCGGCGCGCCCAGGAGATGGAGCGCATGGGCTATGACATCGTGATGCTCAACATCGGCAACCCGGGTGCCTTTGGCTTCCGGACTCCCGAGACCATGCGTCTCGCGATGATCGAGAACCTGCGGTCGGCCGAGGGCTATTGTCACCAGAAAGGCATCTTCCCGGCCCGCGAGGCCGTGGTGATGCAGCAGCAGGAACGCGGCGTGCGTGGCGTGACGGCTGACGACGTGTTCATCGGCAACGGCGTCAGCGAGCTGATCGACCTCACGCTGCGCGCGCTGCTGGCGGCCGACGAGGAGGTGCTCGTGCCGAGCCCTGATTACCCGTTGTGGACGGCGGCCGTGAACCTGAATCGCGGTCGGGCGGTGCACTACCCGTGCCGGCCGGAGCGCGGCTTCGTGCCCGACCCGGAGGAAATCGAGTCGCTGATCACGAAGCGGACGCGTGCCATCGTCGTGATTAATCCGAACAATCCTACAGGTGCGGTCTATCCGCGCCCGGTGCTGGAGGCGATCGCACGCATCGCCGAGAAGTACCACCTGTTGCTGCTCGCCGACGAGATCTACGACCAGATGACCTATGACGGCGCGGAATTCGTGCCGATGGCGACCCTGGTCCAGCACACGCTCTGCGGTACGCTGAGCGGCCTGTCGAAAGTCTATCGAGCCTGTGGATACCGCGTCGGCTGGGCGGCATTCTCGGGTGACATCGAGCACTCGCGCGAGTACCTGTCCGCGCTCGAACTGCTGTCGTCGTTGCGCCTGTGCAGCAACGTCCCCGGGCAATGGGCCGTACAGACCGCGCTCGGGGGGTACCAGAGTGTCCGTGAGCTCACCGCGGCCGGCGGCCGGATGTATGAATCGCGCAAGGCAATCCTGATGGCCGTGCAGCGCAGCCGCTACCTGCATCTCACGCCACCGATGGGCGCGATGTACGCGTTCGTGGGCGTGCAGCCGGAGGCGTTGCCGGGGTTCGACGACCAGCAGTTCGCGCTCGACCTGCTCGAGCACAAGCACGTGCTGGTGGCACCGGGCTCGAGCTTCAACGTGCCCTACCGCAACCACTTCCGCATCACCAACCTGCCGGAGCCGCAGGTGATCGGCGAGGTGTTCGGACGCATCGAAGAGCTGCTCGACAGCTATGCGGCCGGCGACGTGCCGGCGACGCGACCGAATCCCGCGCTGCGGGTGGTGGACGCTGTCGGCCGCAGTTGACAGGCCGACGGCCGGGTGCGGCTCGGCCACCGCGCATTTGCCGGTGCTGACGCGTGTCACGCCGACACGACGCCTCGCGCACCATCTGCGCGCGCAATACGACGAGCATTGTCTCGCGATTGGTCTCGAGGCCTGGGCGACGCCCGACATCGTCACCTGGGACGAACTGATCGAGCGCATGTTCCGGCTCGACCGCGCCGCCGGCCGGCTCGCCGGTCGATGGCTCCCGGAACGTGCGTCGCAACTGTTGTGGGAACGCATCGTTCGCCAGGACGCGGACGTCGGCCCGCTCGTGTCGGTTGCGGGCCTGGCGCGCGCGGCGCAGCAGTCCTGGCAACGCATGCACGACTGGCGTCTGCCGCCGGAGTCCGCCTGGAGCGCGGAGTCGGTCGAGACCGAGGCGTTCGTACGGTGGTGCGAGCGCTTTCGAGCCCTGCTCGAGGAACATGGTTGGGTCGATGCCGCGGTGGCGCCGTTGCTCGTGCATGCGGCCGCGGTGAAGCCTGGCGTCGAGCTGACCGGATTCGACCGGCTCACGCCGCTGCAGGAAACGCTGGTCACACGCTGGGCGGCGGAGGGGATCGAGATCCGGCGGCATCCCAGTCCTGATTCGGGAGCTGTTCCCACGCGGGTCAGTTGCAGGGACCGCCTCGCCGAGTTCGATGCGGCGGCGCGTTGGGCCGCGGCGCGGCTCGATGGTCGTGACGACCTGCGGCTCGCGATCGTGGTGCCCGACCTCGCGCGTCACCGCGACGAGGTACGCCGCTGCATCGAGCGGGTTCTCGTGCCGACCACCGGAGTGAGCGGCGGGCCGGCCATTGAAAGCCAGGCCTTCGAACTGGCGGCGGCCCGACCGCTGACGGAGCAGCCGGTGGTCGCCGCGGCGCTCGAACTACTGGACGCACTCGTGCGCCCGTCCGATCCCGGCGTGCTCGACCGGCTTCTGAGCAATCGATTCCTGCTCGATGCAGAAACGGAGGCCGCGGCGCGTGCTCGTCTCGGGGTGCGCCTGCGGCGGACCGGCACGCCGGGCGTCGGGCTCGCTGCGCTGGAGAGTCTCGCCGCCGTCCATGGCTGCAATTCGCTGGCGCGGGGCCTCGCCGACGCCCGGGCGGTGATGTCAGGGTGGCCTGAGAAAAGTTATACAAGCCTCTGTTCAGAAGCAATTATTGAACTTCTGACGAGCATGGGTTGGCCGGGAGCGACGCCCGACAGCAACGAGCACCAGACCGTGCGGCGCTGGCGAGCCCTGGTGTCGGAACTCGGAGCCTGCGACGAGTTCGCGGGTCGGGTGTCGCGGACCGAGGCGGTCGCGCTGTTGCGCGAAATGGCAGGAGGCTTGCGGTTCGAGCCGCAGGAACTGCGCGCTCCGCTGCTCGTGATCGATCCGGAGACTTGCGCAGGCATGCGTTTCGACGCGCTTTGGGTGTGTGGTCTCGACGCGTCGCGCTGGCCGCCTCCGGCCGCGCCCGATCCGTTCCTGCCGCGCCCGTTGCAGCGGCAGCATGGGATACCACGGGCCACCGCCGAACTCGCAGCGACGGAGGCACGGCGAGTGCTCGATCGACTTGTCGCCAGTGCGGACGACGTCGTGCTCAGTGTCGCGGAGATGGAGGACGACGCACCGCTGCTGCCGAGTCCGCTGCTCGATACGGTGGCGCCCGGCGGGGCGGTGGAGCAGTGGCCGACACCGCGACTCGCGCAGATCCAGTTTGCGCGGCGGCCGGTCCTCGAGGTTCCAGAGGAGCCGGGAATGCCCGCGCTCGCGGGCTGCGAGCTCGGACGTGGCGGCGCTCGCCTGCTCGAGTTGCAGTCGGCCTGTCCGTTCCGCGCGCAGGCCGAACTGCGACTCGGTGCGCGGGCGCTCGATGAGCCCGCGCTGGGCGTCGGGGCCGCGGAGCGGGGCGAGCTCGTACACGCGGTCCTGGCAGCCTTGTGGCGCGACTGGGGCAGCCAGGCGACACTCGCGGCGCTCGACCAGCG
>Ga0114939_10001350_pt1 | contig 19408 bp, 16 predicted proteins | sample AshMeaCrysSpring_FD_87196 | JGI IMG/M metagenome (GOLD analysis project Ga0114939, IMG submission 87196) | Groundwater microbial communities from Big Spring, Nevada to study Microbial Dark Matter (Phase II) - Ash Meadows Crystal Spring | ecosystem: Environmental > Aquatic > Deep subsurface >...
GGTCGGACAGCAGAACTTCTCGATGGGCGCGGTGGTCGGCCTGGTGCTGCTGGTGCCGGCGGTGGTCGCCTTCTTCATCGACGGCGCCGTGCGGCGGCGGCAGAAGGCGCTGCTGACCGCACGCAGCGTGCCGTACGCGCCGCGGCCGGAGCGGCTGCGCGATGCACTGCTGCTCGCCTACGTGGCGCTGATCTCGGCGGGGCTGCTGCTGGTGCTCGGCATGGCGGTGTTCGGCTCCTTCGTCAAGGTGTGGCCGTACAACCTGTCGTTCACGCTGACCCACTACACCTACGGCTTCGAAGAGGCGGGCGTGGACAACGCCTGGCGCAACAGCGTCGTGATGGCGGCCTGGTGCTCGGTGGCCGGGGCGACGGTGACCTTCGCCGGCGCCTACTGGCTGGAGAAGACCGGCATCGAGAAGTCGCGCAGCTTCGGCTGGACGCGGCCGCTGGCGCAGATGCAGGCGATGATGCCGATGGCGGTGCCGGGCATGGTGCTGGGCATCGGCTACATCGTCTTCTTCAACAATCCGGCCAATCCGCTCGGCTTCCTGTACGGCACGATGGCGATCCTGGTGATCTCGACCCTCGTGCACTTCTACTCCAGCAGCCACCTGACCGCGGTCACGGCGCTCAAGGCGCTGGACAACGAGTTCGAGTCGGTCTCGGCGTCGCTGAAGGTGCCGTTTTACAAGACCTTCTGGCGGGTGACGGTGCCGGTGTGCCTGCCGAGCCTGGTCGACATCAGCCGCTATTACTTCGTCAACGCCATGACGACGATCTCGGCGGTGGTGTTCCTGTACTCGCCGAAGACGACGCTGGCGGCGATTTCGATCCTGCACCTGGACGAGGCCGGCAACGTCGGCGCCGCGGCGGCGATGGCCACCCTGATCGTCGCCACCTCGGCGCTCGTGACCGCCGCGTTCTTCCTGGTCGAATGGTGGCTCATCGTGCGCACGCAGGCCTGGCGCGGCACGGCGCGCCGCTGAACACGCTCTCCGAGGAGCCGCCGATGATCCTGGGCAACGACCCGATCCTCCTGACGCCCGGCCCGCTGACCACGTCGCTCGCCACCAAGCAGGCGATGCTGCGCGACTGGGGCTCGTGGGACGCCGAGTTCAACCGCATCACCGGCAGCATCTGCCGCGACCTGGTCGACATCGTGCACGGCGGCGACGACTACGTCTGCGTGCCGCTGCAGGGCTCGGGCACCTTCTCGGTCGAGGCGGCCATCGGCACCCTGGTGCCGCGGCAGGGCAAGGTGCTGGTGCCGAACAACGGCGCCTACTGCGCGCGCATCCTGAGGATCTGCGGCTACCTGCAGCGCGCGGTCGTCGACCTGCCCGTGCCGGAGGACCGGCCGGTCACCGCGGCCGCAGTCGAGGCGGCGCTGGCCGCCGACGGGTCGATCAGCCACGTCGCGCTCGTGCACTGCGAGACCGGTGCCGGCCTGCGCAACGACCTCGAAGGCGTCGCGCAGGCCTGCCGGGCCGCCGGCCGCGGCCTGATCGTCGATGCGATGAGTTCGTTCGCCGCGCTGCCGATCGACGTGCGGGCCACGCCCTTCGACGCGCTGATCGCCGCCAGCGGCAAGTGCCTCGAAGGGGTGCCCGGCATGGGCTTCGTCATCGTCCGCCGCGACGTGCTGGCGGCCGCCGCCGGCAACTCGCACTCGCTGGCCATGGACCTGCACGACCAGTACACCTACATGCAGCGCACCACGCAGTGGCGGTACACGCCGCCGACGCACGTGGTGGCGGCGCTGCGCGCGGCGATCGACCAGTTCAAGGCCGAGGGCGGCCAGCCGGCGCGCGGCGCGCGCTACGCGGCCAACTGCGCGGCGCTGATCGAAGGCATGCGCGCGCTCGGCCTGCGCACCTTCCTCGAGCCGGGCGTGCAGGCGCCGATCATCGTCACCTTCCACGCGCCGTCCGATCCCGCCTATGACTTCCGCAGCTTCTACGATCGGGTGCGCGCCCGCGGCTACATCCTGTACCCGGGCAAGCTGACGCAGGTGGAAACCTTCCGCGTCGGCTGCATCGGCGCCATCGATGCCAACGAGATGCGCAACGTGGTCGCCGCGGTCGGCGCGACGATGCGCGAGATGGGCATCGGCGGCGCCGCGTCGTCGCTGCGCGCGGCGTAGCGATTCGATTCGTCACACATGCTGGAGGCAAGCCCGTGAAGATCGGCGTTCCGAAGGAAATCAAGGTCCACGAGTACCGCGTCGGCCTGACGCCGTCGTCGGTGCGCGAGGTGGTCGCGCACGGCCATCAGGTGCTGGTGCAGACGCAGGCCGGTGCCGGCATCGGCGCCGCCGATGCCGATTACGAGCGGGCCGGTGCGCGCATCGTCGGCGGCGCAGCCGAGGTCTTCGCCGGCGCCGACATGATCGTCAAGGTCAAGGAACCGCAGGCGGTCGAGCGCCGGATGCTGCGCACCGGCCAGGTGCTGTTCACCTACCTGCACCTGGCGCCCGATCCCGAGCAGGCGAAGGACCTGGTCGCCAGCGGCGCGAGCTGCATCGCCTACGAAACGGTGACCTCGCCCGCCGGCGGCCTGCCGCTGCTGGCGCCCATGTCGGAAGTGGCCGGCCGGCTGGCGGTGCAGGCGGGCGCGCGCTGTCTGGAGAAGTCCGCCGGCGGCATGGGCATGCTGCTCGGCGGCGTGCCGGGCGTGGCGCCGGGGCGCATCGTGATCCTCGGCGCCGGGGTGGTGGGCACCAACGCGGCGCAGATGGCCGCCGGCACCGGCGCGCAGGTGGTGGTGATCGACCGCAACACCGACGCGCTGCGGCGGATCGACGCCATGTTCAACGGCCGCGTGATCACGGTGTTCTCCAACCGCGACAACGTCGAGCGCGAGGTGCTGCGCGCCGACCTCGTCATCAGCGGCGTGCTGATTCCGGGCGCCGAGGCGCCCAAGCTGATCACGAAGGCGATGCTCGGCCGGATGAAGCCGGGCTCGGTGATCGTCGACGTGGCGATCGACCAGGGCGGCAGCGTCGAGACCAGCCGCGCGACCACGCACGCCGAGCCGACGTACGTGGTCGATGGCGTGGTGCACTACATGGTCGCCAACATGCCGGGCGCGGTGCCGCGCACCTCGACCTACGCGCTGAACAACGCCACGCTGCCGTTCACGCTGGCGCTGGCCGACAAGGGCTGGCGCCGGGCACTGAACGAGGATCCGCACCTGAAGGCCGGGCTGAACGTCGCCGCCGGCAAGGTGACCTACCGGGCGGTGGCAAGCGCGCTCGAACTGCCGTTCACGGCGCCCGAGGCCGTGATCGGGTGACCGGATCGCAGCGGCGCGGCTGCGCGATCCGACCCGGTGCCGTCGCGGCCCGCCGCCGCGCGCCACCGCGATGAGCCTCGCCGTCTCGCTGGCCGTGCTGCTGGCGGCGCTGCTGCACGCCAGCTGGAACGCGATGATCAAGGGCGGCGGCGACGTCCTGCACGACACCGCCGGCATCGTCTTTGGCGCGATGCTGCTCGGCCTGCCGCTGCTGCTGCTGGTGCCGCTGCCGGCGCCGGCCGCGTGGCCTTTCATCATCGGCTCGTTGGCCACGCACCTCGCCTATTACTGGCTGATGGTCTCGGCCTACCGCGCCGGCGACCTGTCGCTGGTCTATCCGTTGATGCGCGGCGTGGCGCCCCTGATCACGGCGGTGGCCGGGGTGTCGTTGCTGGGCGAGCTGCCGGCACCGGTGGCCTGGTCCGGCATGCTGCTGATCTCGGCCGGCGTGTTCGCGCTCAGCTATCGGGCGCTCGGCCATGCGCCGTCGCGCGCGGCGGTCGGCTTCGCACTGGCCAACGCCGCGGTGATCGCCCTGTACACGCTGATCGACGGCAAGGGCGCGCGCGTGGCCGGCAACGCGTGGAGCTACATCGTCTGGCTGTTCGTGCTCGACGGCATCCCGTTTTCGCTGTGGATGCTGGCCACCCGCCGCGCCACCTTCGTGGCCAGCCTGCGCGATCGGCTGGGCCGCGCGCTGATCGGCGGCGGGTTGTCCGCGGCGGCGTACGGCATCGCCGTGTGGGCGATGACGCAGGCGCCGGTGGCGCTGGTTGCGTCGCTGCGCGAAACATCGGTGCTGTTCGCCACGCTGATCGGCGCGCGCCTGCTGCACGAGAAGCTGACGCCGCGCCGCTGGGGCGGCGTGGTCGCGGTGGTGGCGGGCGTGGTCGCGCTGAAAGCGGCCTGAGGCGGCTGCGAGGAGGGCGGCCCGACCTGGCCCGGGGTTTACCTTCGCTGCTGCCCGCCTGCCGGATGGCGGCGGTCATGCCTGGGCGCGGCGCCCGCGAGAAAGGCGCGAACCGGTCCGGGGCAGTGCTCGCCTAAGGATGATCACGGATTGCCGGGACGTGCGAAGGGTTTCTACATTGTTCAAGTTGCCCGCTGCCCGAACTCCGTCGATGCGCGCCGCTGCCGCCTTGTCGATCGCCGTCCTGCTTGCTGGCTGCGCCGCCTTTGAACCCGGGCCGCAGAACGGGAGGATTGCCGCCTTTTCCGGAAACGCCGCCGGGGACGCGGCGCCGAAGGGCTGGCAGCCTCTGGTCATCACCCGCGCCAAGGCGCCCACCGAGTACCGGCTGATCTACGACGACGGGGCCGGTGCCGTCGTCGTGCACGCGCGCGCGCGGCGTTCCGCGACCGGCCTGATGCAGGCGCTGGACGTCGATCCGGCAGAGCGACCGCGGATCGCCTGGCGCTGGCGGGTGCAGGAACTGATCGTCGGCGCCGACAACCTCGACCGCCATGCCGAGGACTCCCCGGTGCGGCTGCTGCTGTTTTTCGACGGTGACAAGCGGCGACTGCCGGCGCGCGACCAGGTGGCGCTCGACCTGGCGCAGATGGTCAGCGGCCAGGACGTGCCCTACGCGACGCTGGTTTACCTGTGGGAGAACCGCCAGCCGGTGGGCACCGTCATCGCCAGCGCGCACACCGGCCGGGTCAAGATGGTGGTCGCCGGCAGCGGCCGCGACCGGCTCGGCCAGTGGAAGCAGTTCGAGCGCGACTATGTCGCCGACTTCGAGCGCGCTTTCGGCGAGCGGCCGGGCCGGCTGGTCGGCGTTGGCATCATGACCGACACCGACAACACCGGCGCCGAGTCCGAGGCGTACTACGGCGACATCGAACTGCTCGCCGCATCGTGAGCGGCGGTGGGCGTCGGCGCGGATACCCGCTTGTGGCGCCCGGACATCCTGCTTCAGGAAAGCCCGAAGGCGAGCGTTGCGTTTGACCCGGCCCCGGCCTTGGTGCAGCATCGCCCGCCTGCACTTCCTGCGCAGATTCGATCAAGGAGAACACCGATGCTTCGCCGTGCCATCGCTTCGCTGCTGGCCGCCGCGCTCCTGGGCGCGCCGGCGCTCGAGGCCAAGACCCTGCGCTGGGCCAGCCAGGGCGACATCCTGACCTTCGACCCGCACTCCCAGAACGAGGGCCTGAACAACACCGCCAACTCGTACATCTACGAGCCGCTGCTCGACTACAACGACAAGTACGAACTGGAGCCGCAGCTGGCGGTCAAGTGGAGCCAGGACACGCCGCTGATCTGGCGCTTCGAGCTGCGCAAGGGCGTCAAGTTCCACGACGGCACGCCGTTCACCGCCGCCGACGTCGTCTACTCGATCGAGCGCGCGCTGGCGCCGACGTCCAACTTCCGCGCCTACACCACGGCAATCCAGGGCGCGCGCGCCGTCGACGAGCACACGGTGCTGATCATCACCTCGGCGCCCAACCCGGTGCTGCTGCGCCAGCTGCGCGAGCTGCGGATGATGAGCAAGGCGTGGTCGGAAAAGCACAAGGTCACGGTGCCGACCAACTACGTTCAGAAGGAAGAGAGCTACGCGGTGCGCAACGCCAACGGCACCGGCCCGTACATGCTCAAGTCGCGCGAAGTCGACATCAAGACCGTGTTCGTCGAGAACCCGAACTGGTGGGGCAAGGGCACCAAGAAGGGCAACGTCACCGAGATCGTCTACACGCCGGTGAAGTCCGAGGCCACCCGCACCGCCGCGCTGCTGTCCGGCGAGCTGGACTTCGTGCTCGACCCGGCGCCGCAGGACCTGGCCCGGCTGCGCGCCAACCCGGCGATCAAGGTCGTCGAGGGCGCCGAGAACCGCACCATCTTCCTCGGTTTCGACCAGTTCCGCGACGAGCTGCTGTTCGCCGACGTCAAAGGCAAGAACCCGTTCAAGGACCTGCGCGTGCGGCAGGCGCTTTATCACGCGATCAACATCGACGCGATCCAGAAGGCGGTGATGCGCGGCTCCTCCGACCCCACCGGCGCCATCATCCAGCGCGCCGTCAACGGCTGGACCAAGGAGGCGCACGCGCGGCTGCCCTACGACCCGAAGAAGGCACGTGAACTGCTCGCCGCCGCCGGCTACCCGAACGGCTTCGGCTTCACGCTCGACTGCCCGAACAACCGCTACATCAACGACGAGGACATCTGCAAGGCGCTGGTGACGATGTGGGCGCAGGTCGGCCTGAAGGTGAACCTGAACGCGATGCCGCGCGCCACCTTCTTCCCGAAGATCCAGAAGTACGACACCTCGGCCTACCTGCTCGGCTGGGGCGTGCCGACCTTCGACGCGCTGTACTCGCTGGTGTCGCTGGCGCGCAGCGTCGGCAAGGACGGCGACGGCAACTTCAACCTCGGCCGGGTGAGCAACGCCGAGTTCGACAAGCTGGTCGACGCGATGAAGAGCGAGGTCGACCAGAAGAAGCGCAACGACCTGATCGCCAGGGCGCTGCTGCTGCACAACCAGCAGGTCATGCACATCCCGCTGCACAACCAGGTGATCCCCTGGGCGATGCGCAAGAACGTCACCGTCGTGCACCGGGCTGACAACCGGCTCGAAGCCCGTTGGGTGCGCGTCGACTGACGCGCACCGAGCCGAGCCGGTTGCGTCGCAGGCTGACTTCGCGCAGCGAAGGCAAGGGCTGCCGCGACCGCGGCAGCCCGGCCGAAGACACGACAGGATGGAGGCGCGCCGGGTGCGGGTCGATCGGCGCGGCGCCGGACGCGCGTGGACGAGACGCAGGTCCGGCGCGTCGCTCAGTTCATGTACGCCTTCGCCTCTTCGCCCGGGTTGGGCAGGCCGGCAATGCGCCACAGGCTGCGGCAGCTGCTGAAGAGCTGGTGCGCCTTGTGCGGGTCGAGGCCGGCGGCGCGGCAGACCAGGCGCATCACCGGCAGCGCGCCGAGCGTGAAGTAGCGGTCGCGGACCAGGCCGATCACTTCCCAGTGCTTGGCGGTCAGCGTGGGCATGCCAGCCTGGCTCGCCAGATTCTCGGCCAGGCGCGGTGTCCACGCACCGACATCGACCAGGAAGCCGTCGGCATCGAATCGGGCCGATGCGCTGCCGTGCGCGTGGTGTGCGGTGCTGGCCTGCGTGATCATGGCGGCGGCTCCTGCGGCTTGCCTGACGTCGAGCGACAGGCTAGCCGGAATCGGGGCGGGCCGACGGCCGGATGCGCTATGAACTGATCGCCGCCGGTAATGACCGCGGCAGCGCGGTCGGCTGCGGCACAATCGGTCGCGGGCCGCCGCTCACTGTTCGCAACGCCGTGCTCCAGATGGCGGCGCGGCGCCTGCGGCCCCGGTCGACATGACCCCCGAATCCGGCACGGCAACGCAACGCAGGCCGACGGCGCGCTCGGCCGCCGGCGATGTCGCACTCGTTTCCGCGATGCTGGCGCTGCTGGCCGGCGCGCTGCTCGCGACGTTCTTCGATCCGCGCGAACCGTACCGGTCGATCTCCGAGTGGCTGCTGAGCCGGCCCGCCGTGGCGCTGTTGCGCAATGTCCATTACTGGGCGGCGCAACTCGCGCTGCTCGCCGCGCTGCTCGAGGCCTGGCGGTGCTGGCGCACGGCCCGCGGTCGCGTCGCCGCGGCCCGGGGCGTGGCGTTGCTGGCGCTGGCCGCCGGCGCGATGCTCACCGGATTCCTGCTGCGCGGCGACGGCGATGCGCGCGAGGTGCAGCGGCACCTCGGGATGCTTGCCGGCGCAGGCGGCGGGCTGGCGATCGGTACGCAGATCGTGTTCGCCCTGCATGTCGCGGCAGCCGTCGCCATCGTCGCGATCGTGCTGTGGGCGCTGAAGCGCGTCGGCCTGCCGCGCGGGCGCGTGGCAATCGTCGTCGCGACTGTCGTTGGCGGGTTGTCGCTGTTCCTGTCGCCGGGCCTGCACGACGGCAGCGACCCGGCCTTCCACGGCCCCTGGTACTTCACGGGCCTGCAGCGCGGCCTCGACGCGGGCGTGCCGCCGCCGGCGATCCTGGCCGCGCTGCTCGCCGCAGTCGCCGCCATGGCCGCGCTGGCCTGGCTGCCGGCGCGCGCCGCGCTCTGGGCGCGGCGACTGCTCGGCGCGCTCGCGCTGGCGTATCTCGCGGCGTGCGCGGTCGGCCTGCTGGCGCAGGACGAGGGCGACGGCCTGCGCTTCGCGCTGCCCGATACGCGCGGCGATCTGCGGGCGGGCTGGGTGTTCGGCGCGGCGCCTTTGCCCGAGGTGACGGCAGTGCGCGGCCGCGCCGAGGGGTGCCTCGCCTGCCACGGCGGGATCGAGGGCCTCGGCGCATCGCACGCGCCCACCCGCATCGGCTGCGCCGCCTGCCACGGCGGCGATCCCTTCGCGCGCGACGCGGCGGGCGCGCACGCGCATCTGGTGCGCGTGCCCGGCAACCTCGCCGATGCGCGACGGACCTGCGGCCAGGCCGAGTGCCACCTGGCCACCGTGCCGCGGGTGGAGCGCTCGATCATGTCGACGATGGCCGGCGTGATCGCGGTGAACCGCCGTGTGCTGGGCGAGCCGGTCGATCCCGCGGCGCCGCCGCCGCACGCCGCCGAGCTCGGCCACGGTGTCGCCGACAGCCATCTGCGCGAGCTGTGCGTCGGCTGCCATCTTGGCCAGCCGAAGACCGACTGGGGGCCGATCGGCGAGGAGTCGCTCGGCGGCGGCTGCAATGCCTGCCACCTGGTCTACGGCAAGGACGCGGCGGCGGCGCTGGCCCGCTATGACGCCGACAAGCGCGACGGCGCGCGGCAGCTGCCCGCGGTGCACCCGTCGCTGACCGTCAATCCCGGCAACGAACACTGCTTCGGCTGCCACAGCCGCTCGAGCCGGATCTCGACCAGCTACGAAGGCTGGAACGAGCTGCGCGGCGAGCCTCCGGCGCACCTGCCCGCCGCCAGGCTGCGCAAGCTCGACGACGGCCGCCACTTCGAGAAGATCGTGGCCGACGTGCACCACGAACGCGGGCTGGAGTGCATCGACTGCCACGTCTCCGGCGAGCTGATGGGCACCGGCCGCGTGGTCGCGCGCAAGAGCGAACAGGTGATCATCGGCTGCGAGGACTGCCATGCGCGGTCGCTGGCCTCGATCGCCGGCGAGGCGCTCGACCCGGAATCGCGGCGCCTGCTGGCGGCACGCCAATGGACGGTGCCGCCGTCGGCGCGGGTCGGCGCGACGCGCGGCGGCGTGCCGCTGGTGAACGTCACCGTCGATGCGCAGGGTCGCGGCAGCCTGCGGCGCAAGCGCACCGGCGAAGTGCTGCCGCTGAAGCCGCCGGCGGCGGTGTGTACCGAGGGCGGCGGTCACGCGCGGCTGGCCTGCATCAGCTGCCACACGGCATGGGCGCCGCGCTGCACGACCTGCCACACGCAGTACGACCCCAGCGGCGAAGGCTTCGATCACCTGACGCGGACCTGGGGCCGCGGCACCTGGAACGAGACCGCCGGGCCGTTCGAAGCCGTCCCGCCGACGCTCGGCGTGCGCGCGCATCGCGGCGATGACGGCGCCGAGCGCGGCGTGATCGAGACCTTCGTGCCGGGCATGATCATGACGTTCGATCGCAACCGCGACCCGTCCGCCGCGCCCGATGTGCTGTTCCGCCGGCTTTACGGCCTGACCTTCGCGCACACCATTCGCCGCGAGGCGCGCAGCTGCGAGTCGTGCCACCGCGATCCGGTGGCGCTCGGCTACGGCGAGGGCACGCTGAGCTATCACAGGACCGCCGACGGCGGCCGCTGGCGCTTCGCCCCGCAGCAGGCGGCCTCCGCGCACGACGGCCTGCCGACGGACGCGTGGATCGGCTTCCTGCAGCCGCGCGAAGGCATGGCTTCCACGCGCGACGACGTGCGGCCGTTCGGGATCGAGGAGCAGCGCCGCATCCTGCGCGTCGGTGCCTGCCTCACCTGCCACGCCCCGGGCTCGCCGGCGCTGCAGGGCGCGGTCGCCGATTTCGACGCCGTGCTGGCGCGGCGCAGCCGCCGCTGCCTGCTGCCGCTGTGGCCGTAGGCCGCTACGGTTTGCCGGCGCGGTCGCCCCAGAGTTCCTTCAGGCGCGAATCTCGGCCGCAACCGGCGCGGTAGAGCTGGTAGCGCGCCGGGTTCCTGCGGTAGTAGTCCTGGTGGTACTCCTCGGCCGGATAGAACGTGGTCGCGGTCTGCACCGGCGTGACGATCGGCGCCGCGAACGGCTTGCGCCTTTCCAGCGCCGCTTTCGAGGCTTCGGCGGCGCGCCGCTGCGCCTCGTCGTGCACGAAGATGCCGGTGCGGTACTGCGTGCCGACATCGCAGAACTGGCGGTCCCTGACCGTCGGGTCGACGCTGACCCAGAACACCTCGAGCAGTTTCTCGTAGCTGACCTGGCGCGGGTCGAACACGATTTCGACCGCCTCGGTGTGGCCGGTGCCTCCCGCCGACACCTGCGCGTAGGTGGGGTTCGGCAGGCGGCCGCCGATGTAACCGGAGGTGGTCGAGATCACGCCGTCGACCTTGTCGAAGTCGGCCTCGATGCACCAGAAGCAGCCGCCGGCGAAGGTCGCCTTGGCGAGCGGCGGCGCCTGCGCGGCGGCGCTGCCGGCGGCCGTGAGCAGCGCGGCGAACGCGAACGCGCGCGGCTTCATGCCGCCGCCACGAACTTCAGCGCCACGCCGTTGTTGCAGTAGCGCTTGCCGGTCGGCGCCGGCCCGTCGTCGAACACGTGGCCATGGTGCCCGCCGCAGCGTGCGCAGTGGTACTCGATGCGCGGCAGGATCAGCTTGTAGTCGGTGCGCGTGCCGAGCACGCCGGGCAGCGCGGTGAAGAAGCTCGGCCAGCCGGTGCCGCTGTCGAACTTCATCTCCGAGGTGAACAGTGCCAGGTCGCAGCCGGCACAGTGGTAGGTCCCCTTGCGCTTCTCGGCGTTCAGCGGGCTGCTGAAGGGCGTCTCGGTGCCCTCGCGGCGCAGCACCCGGTACTGCTCGGCGGTGAGGCGCTCGCGCCATTGCGCATCGGTCAGTTCGACGCGGCCGACGCCGGCGCCGGCCGGCGCGGCGGAGGCCACGGCGGGCGCCGCGGCCGAGGCGGTCAGGAAGGATAGGAAGCTGCGCCGGCTCATCACGTCGGGCTCCTTGCGTTTGGGGGAACGACACGCGTTGGTCGCGGGCGGGCCCGGGATCTTTCAGCGGTCCTGCCGCAACCTTCGACCGCCGGCCGCCGCCGAGGTTCGGTCGAGAAGACGCCGCGCACGACCGCGAAGGCGCGGCGGGTATATTTCGCCCCGGCGCCGCCCCGGCAGGCCCACGCAGGATCGGCCGCCGCCTCGTCGCTCGCCAAGATGCTCGCCTTCGTCGTCCGTCGCCTCGTGCAAGCGATCCTCGTGATGCTGACGGTCGCGTTCGTGGCGTTCCTGCTGTTTCAGTACGTCGGCGATCCGGTGGCGCAGATGCTCGGCCAGGACGCCACGCCCGAGGACCGCGCCCGCCTGCGCGGCGAACTCGGCCTCGACCAGCCGTTCTTCGTGCAGTTCGCGACCTTCGTCGGCAACGCGGCGCAGGGCGACTTCGGCATCAGCCTGCGCCAGGGCCGCGCGGTCTCGACGCTGATCAAGGAGCGGCTGCCGGCCACACTCGAGCTGTCGTTCGCCGCGGCGATCATTGCCGTGGTGGCCGGCATCCCGGCCGGCGTGTACACGGCGCTGCGACGCAATTCCTGGTTCGCCCACCTGCTGCTGGCCACGTCCCTGGTCGGCGTGTCGTTGCCGACCTTCCTGATCGGCATTCTCTTCATCCTGATCTTCGCCGTGCAGCTCGGCTGGCTGCCGTCGTTCGGGCGCGGCGACACGGTGGCGCTCGGCTGGTGGACCACCGGGCTGCTGACGGCCAAGGGCTGGCAGCACCTGATCCTGCCGTCGATCACGCTGTCGCTGTTCCAGCTGACGCTGATCCTGCGTCTGGTGCGGGCCGAGATGCTCGAGGTGCTGCGCACCGACTACATCAAGTTCGCCCGCGCCCGCGGGCTGACCAACCGCGCCGTGCATTTCGGCCACGCGCTGAAGAACACGCTGGTGCCGGTGATCACGATCACCGGGCTGCAGCTCGGCGGCATCATCGCCTTCGCCATCGTCACCGAGACCGTGTTCCAGTGGCCGGGCATGGGCCTGCTGTTCATCCAGAGCGTGCAGTTCGCCGACATCCCGGTGATGGCCGCCTACCTGTGCCTGATCGCGCTGGTGTTCGTGGTCATCAACCTGATCGTCGACCTGCTGTACTTCGCCGTCGACCCGCGGCTGCGCATCGACCGCGCGTCGCTGGCGCACTAGGGCCGGGCCGCGATGAACGCCTACCTCGGTCTGGCGCTGAAGTCGCCGGTGTCGTTCGTGCTCGCCGAGCACGAGCGGCTGACCGCGATCCGCCGCGACCTGCACGCGCACCCGGAGATCGGCTTCGAGGAGCACCGCACGGCGGAGATGGTGGCCGAGCGGCTGCACCGCTGGGGCATCGAGGTGCACACGGGCGTCGGCAGGACGGGCGTGGTCGGCGTGATCCACGGCCGCCGCCAAAGTTCCGGCCGCGCGGTCGGCCTGCGCGCCGACATGGACGCGCTGCCGATGCAGGAGGACAACGAGTTCGCGCACCGCTCGCGCAAGCCCGGCCTGATGCACGGCTGCGGCCACGACGGGCACACGACGATGCTGCTCGGCGCGGCGCAGTACCTGGCGGCGACGCGCAACTTCGACGGCACCGTGTACGCGATCTTCCAGCCGGCCGAGGAGGGCTTCGGCGGCGCCAAGGTGATGATCGACGACGGGCTGTTCGTCCGCTTTCCCTGCGACGAGGTCTACGCGCTGCACAACTGGCCGGCGCTGCCGGCCGGCCACATCGGACTGAATCCGGGGCCGATGATGGCCGCCGCCGACCGCATCGAGATCACGATCAGCGGCCGCGGCGGCCACGCCGCGCACCCGCACCTGGCCGTCGACCCGGTGCTGATCGCCGGCCACATCATCACCGCCGCGCAGAGCATCGTCGCCCGCAACACGGCACCGATCGACGCAGCGGTGGTGTCGCTCTGTTCGCTTGCGGCCGGCAACCCGGGCGCGTTCTCGGTGATCCCGCGCGAGGCGAAGCTGGTCGGCACGGTGCGCGCCTTCCAGCACAGCATCCAGGACCTGATCGAGCGGCGGCTGATCGAACTGGTGCAGTCCACCGCGCGGGCCTTCGGCGGCGAGGCGACAGTGGCCTACCAGCGCATCTACCCGGCGACGATCAACCACGCGCCGCAGTACGAGCACGCGCTGCGCGTCGCCGAGGAACTGGTCGGCCGCGAGCGCGTCGCCCGCAACCTGCCGCCGAGCATGGGCGCCGAGGACTTCGCCTTCATGCTGCAGGCCCGGCCCGGCTGCTACGCCCGGCTCGGCCAGGGCGGCGCCGACGGCGGCTGCTGGCTGCACAACAGCCGTTACGATTTCAACGACGCGGTGATCCCGCTCGGCGCCGGCTACCTCGCCGCGCTGGCCGAGCGGCGCATGCCGATGACGACCACCTGAAACGCCGAGGAGACGGGCCCATGAAACCGAGATCGCTGCTTGCCGCCGCCACGATCGCCGCCTGCACCACGCTGGCCGGCGCGCTCGCCGCGCCGCCGGCCGCCGCCAAGACGTTCAGGTACGCCAACCAGGGCGACGCCCTGTCGATGGACCCGCATTCGCTGAACGAGTCGCTGCAGCTGAACTTCACCGCCAACATCTACGAGCCGCTGGTCGGCCGCGGCAAGAAGCTGGAGCTGATCCCGCTGCTGGCCACCGACTGGAAACAGACCGCGCCGACGGTGTGGCGCTTCAACCTGCGCAAGGGCGTGCAGTTCCACGACGGCACGCCGTTTACCGCCGCCGACGTGATCTTCTCCTACGAGCGCGCCAAGGCCGACGGCTCCGACGTCAAGACCTACGTCGGCGCGATCAAGGAGGTCCGCAGGGTCGACGACCACGCCGTCGACATCGTCACCAACGAGCCGTTCCCGATCCTGCCGGACGTGATCTCGCTGTGGATGATGATGAGCAAGAAGTGGGCGGAGGACAACCGCGCTACCGTGCCGGTGGACAAGCGCAAGGGCGTGGAGAACACCGCCTCGTTCAAGGCCAACGGCACCGGCCCGTTCCGGCTGCGCTCGCGCGAGCCCGGCGTGCGCACGACGCTGGTGCGCAACTTCAACTACTGGGACAAGTCGATCGAGACCAACGTCGAGGAGGTCATCTTTACGCCGATCGGCAACGCCTCGACCCGCGTGGCGGCCCTGCTCAGCGGCGAGGTCGACCTGATGGAGCCGGTGCCGGTACAGGACGTCGCCCGCATCGCCGCCGCCGCCAACCTGAAGGTGCTGCAGGGCCCGGAGCTGCGCACGATCTTCCTCGGCATGGACCAGTCGCGCAACGAACTGCTGTTCTCGAACGTCAAGGGCAAGAACCCGTTCAGGGACAAGCGCGTGCGCCAGGCCTTCTACCAGTCGATCGACATCAACGCCATCCAGAAGGCGGTGATGCGCGGCGCCTCGGCGCCGACCGCGCTGATGATCGCCCCGGGCATCAAGGGCTTCCCCGCCGACCTGAACAAGCGCCTGCCGTACGACCCGGCGGCGGCGCAGAAGCTGCTCGCCGAGGCCGGCTACGCGCAGGGCTTCGAGGTCGGCATGAACTGCCCCAATGACCGCTACGTCAACGACGAGGAGATCTGCAAGGCGGTGGCGGCGATGCTGGCCAAGGTCGGCGTCAAGGTGAACCTGATGGCCGAGAGCAAGGCCACCTACTTCCCGAAGATCCTGTCGCGCAACACGTCCTTCTACCTGCTCGGCTGGACCCCGGGCTCGTACGACTCGCACAACCCGCTGTTCGCGCTGATGGCCACGCCGGGCGCCGGCGGCCAAGGCCAGTTCAACCTCGGCAGCTACAGCAACGCCCGGGTCGACGAACTGACCAAGGCCATCGCCACCGAGACCGACGTCGCCAAGCGCGACGGCATGATCCGCGAGGCGATGAAGGTGCACCAGGACGACATCGGCCACCTGCCGCTGCACCAGCAGGCGCTGGCCTGGGCGATGAAGAAGAACGTCGACACCGTCCAGCTTGCCGACAACTTCATGTTCCTGAAGTGGACGGTGGTCCGGTGAACGCACGTGAAGTTGCGTTGGAGGCTAACGTGAACGAAGTGAACGTTAAGGCGCGCAGCGCCGGCCGGAAACACAACTTCATGTTCCTGAAGTGGACGGTGGTCAAGTGACCTGACAGGCGGGCGCCGGCCGGCGCCCGCCGCGGACGAGACGATGCAACAGGCCTTCGCCCGCTTCTGGGACAGCGACGTCGCCTACAGCTTCCGCAAGTCGCCGGTGGCGATCGCGGCGTTCGTGGTGGCGGTGCTGCTGATCGTCTCGGCGACCTTCGCCGAGTGGGTGGCGCCGCACAACCCGTTCGACCTGGCGACGATCAACCTGCTCGACGCGTCCAAGCCGCCGGCGTGGGAGGCCGCGGGCGAGCGGAAGTTCGTCTTTGGCACCGACGACCAGGGCCGCGACGTGTACTCGGCGATCCTGTACGGCATGCGCATCTCGCTGCTGATCGGCGTGGCCTCGGTGATCCTGTCGGTGGTCATGGGCGTCGGGCTCGGCCTGCTGTCCGGCTACGTCGGCGGCCGCGTCGACGCCTTCATCATGCGCGTGTGCGACGTGATGCTGTCGTTCCCGGCGATCCTGGTGGCGCTGCTGATCGACGGCGTGTTCCGCGCCGCGCTGCCGCGCGAGACGCACGGCGAGGTCGCCTTCGCCGTGCTGATCCTGGCCATCGCGCTGTCCGGCTGGGTGCAGTACGCGCGCACGGTGCGCGGCTCGACGCTGGTGGAGAAGAACAAGGAGTACGTGCAGGCGGCGCGGGTGATCGGCGTGTCGCCGCTGGCGATCATGGGCCGGCACGTGCTGCCGAACGTGCTCGGGCCGGTGCTGGTGCTGGCCACCGTGCACATCGCCACCGCCATCATCACCGAGGCAACGCTCAGCTTCCTCGGCGTCGGCGTGCCGCCGACCACGCCGTCGCTGGGCACGCTGATCCGCATCGGCAACGAGTTCCTGTTCTCCGGCGAGTGGTGGATCACGATCTTCCCCGGCGCGGCGCTGGTGCTGCTGGTGCTGTCGGTCAACCTGCTCGGCGACTGGCTGCGCGACGCGCTCAATCCCAAGCTGCAGTGAGCCGGACCAGGCAAACCTTGCGTCATGCGGATGTCGAACTCTCCTGAAGGTTGCGGGCAAGTGGCGATGGAGTTCACGCCTCCGGCTCGACCACGCGCGGCCGCCCGGGGGCCGCAGCCCTTGACCGGCGAAGAAGCGAGCGCCGCATGACCGCGCCGCTGCTGGAAGTCCGCAACCTGCGCGTCGAGTTCCCGACGCGGCGCGGCACGCTGCTGGCGGTCGACGACGTGTCGTTCTCGATCGCGCCGGGCGAGGTGCTCGGCGTGGTCGGCGAGTCCGGCGCCGGCAAGTCGCTGACCGGGGCCGCGGTGATCGGGCTGCTCGAGCCGCCGGGCCGCATCGCTCGCGGCGAGGTGAAGCTCGCCGGCCTGCGCATCGACAACCTGCCGCCCGACGAGATGCGCAAGGTGCGCGGCCGCGAGATCGGCGCCATCTTCCAGGACCCGCTGACCTCGCTGAACCCGCTGTACACGGTCGGCCAGCAGCTCACCGAGACGATCACCACGCACCTGCACGTGTCGCAGCAGCAGGCGCGGGCGCGGGCGGTCGAGCTGCTCGCCGCCACCGGCATCCCGGCGCCGGAGCGGCGCATCGACCACTATCCGCACCAGTTCTCCGGCGGCATGCGGCAGCGGGTGGTGATCGCGCTGGCGCTGGCCGCCGACCCCAAGCTGGTGATCGCCGACGAACCGACCACGGCGCTCGACGTGTCGATCCAGGCGCAGATCATCCAGCTGCTCAAGCGGCTGTGCCGCGAGAAGCAGACCGCGGTCATGCTGATCACGCACGACATGGGCGTGATCGCCGAGACCGCCGACCGCGTCGCGGTGATGTACGCCGGCCGCATCGCCGAGATCGGGCCGGTCGCCGACGTGATCCACCGGCCGCGGCATCCGTACACCGGCGGGCTGATGGGCTCGATCCCGAGCATGGAACACGAGGCCGAGCGTCTGGCGCAGATCGAAGGCGGCATGCCGCGGCTGACCGAGATCCCGCCTGGCTGCGCCTTTCACCCGCGCTGCGAGAAGGCCTTCGACCGCTGCAGCCGCGAGCGGCCGGAGCTGATGCCGGCCGGCGCATCGCAGGCCGCCTGCTGGCTGCACGACGCCAGCGGCGGCAAGGCGGCGGCATGAACGCTGTGCTGAAATCAAAGGCCGAAGGCCGCGCGCCGGGCGAGGAGATCGTCAAGGCCGAGGGCATCTCCAAGTATTTCGACGTCTCGCCGCCGTGGCTGAACCGCGTGCTCGAAGGCAAGCCGCGCACGGTCCTGCACGCGGTCGACGACGTCAGCTTTACGATCCGCCGCGGCGAGACGCTGTCGCTGGTCGGCGAGTCGGGCTGCGGCAAGTCCACCGTGGCGCGCGTGCTGGTCGGGCTGTACGCGCCCACGAAAGGGCGCGTCGAGTTCTTCGGCCGCGACCTGGCGGAGATGAACACGGCCGCTGGCCGCAACCTGCGGCAGAAGCTGCAGATGATCTTCCAGGACCCGTACGCCAGCCTGAACCCGCGCTGGCGCGTGGCCGAGATCGTCGCCGAGCCGCTGAAGGCGCACGGGCTGATGTCCGATCCGGGGCAGGTCACGGCGCGGGTCGACGAACTGCTCGGCCTGGTGCGGCTGTCGCCGGCGGACAAGGTGAAGTACCCGCACCAGTTCTCCGGCGGCCAGCGGCAGCGCATCTCGATCGCGCGTGCGCTGGCCACCAATCCGGAGTTCCTCGTCTGCGACGAGCCGACCTCCGCGCTCGACGTCTCGGTGCAGGCGCAGGTGCTCAACCTGATGAAGGACCTGCAGCGCGACCTCGGGCTCACCTACCTCTTCATCTCGCACAACCTCGCGGTGGTGCGCCACATCTCCGACCGCGTCGGCGTGATGTACCTGGGGCGGATCGTCGAACTGGCGCCGAAGGCCAAACTCTTCGCGTCGCCGCGCCACCCGTACACGCGGATGCTGCTCGACGCGATCCCCGACCTCGACATGACCGGCCGCGCGCGCACGCCGGTGGCCGGCGAGGTGCCGAACCCGCTGAACCCGCCGCCGGGCTGCACCTTCCACCCGCGCTGCCCGCATGCCAGCGAGCGATGCAAGCGCGAGGCGCCGGTGCTGAAGTTTCACCGCCGCATCGGCGAGGAGGTGCTGGTCGCCTGCCACGCGGTCGAGGACGACCGCATCGGCTGAATTCGGTTCCTGCGGGGATTCCCGGCTGGCCGACGCCGCTGGGGCGGGGCAGATTGCCGGGTTTTCGGAGTATCGATCATGCGCAGCATCCTTCTGTCGGCGGCGTTGTTCGCCGCCGCGCCGCTGGCCGCCGCGGAGGTCATCCAGACCCGCGAGCATCGGGTGGCGATCACCACGGTCACGCAGGGACTCGATCGCCCCTGGGGACTCGCCTTCCTGCCGGACGGTCGCATGCTGGTCACCGAACGCGAAGGGCGGATGCGCGTCGTCGGCAGCGACGGCAGGCTCGATCCGAAGCCGGTGGCCGGCCTGCCGCGTGTCGACCCCCAGGGGCAGGGCGGCCTGCTCGATGTCGCCCTGCACCCGCGCTACGCCGACAACGGCTGGATCTACTGGAGCTACGCGCAGCGCGACGAGAAGGGCGGCAACGGCACCGAGGTGGCGCGCGGCAGGCTGGCCGGCGGTCCCGGCGCCTGGCGGATGGACAACGTCGAGGTCATCTTCCGCATGGCGCCGAAGACGAACGCCGGCCACCACTTCGGCTCGCGGCTGGTGTTCGACCGCGACGGGCTGCTGTACGTCACCCTCGGCGACCGCGGCGAGATGGCGCGCGCGCAGCGGCCCGACGACCACGCCGGCAAGATCCTGCGCCTGACCGACGACGGCAGGCCGGCGCCGGGCAATCCGTTCGCCAACGACCCGAAGGTCAGGCCGGAGATCTACACCCTA
>Ga0114939_10001351_pt1 | contig 19389 bp, 12 predicted proteins | sample AshMeaCrysSpring_FD_87196 | JGI IMG/M metagenome (GOLD analysis project Ga0114939, IMG submission 87196) | Groundwater microbial communities from Big Spring, Nevada to study Microbial Dark Matter (Phase II) - Ash Meadows Crystal Spring | ecosystem: Environmental > Aquatic > Deep subsurface >...
CCCGTACTCAGCCTGAAATAACCATTAGAGGGGTCAGCATCCGCCGTATTGGCAGTTCTGCATCTATGCATCACATGAAAAATCTACTGCCCGCAAGGGGGTCAGTATGCTCCGGATTATCCAGTATATTCCAGTAGTAAAGTCCCCTGACTGAGTATTTCTAGAATCGAGGCCAATATCATAAAAAGTATAACCTTGTTCTTTTAATGATTTAACCCAAGCCCTGTTATTGGCCAAGTTTTCTGAATTACTTAAGTTGAAATCATATCCTTGCCAAGTCAACACTGGCACTCCCAATGCTGACGATAAGTTCGAAGCAAATGGCTTGACTCTTTCTTCCATGTTTCTTCCAATTACTGCGATTTTACCACTTGCCCAGCCTTCCATCATTCGAATGGCTGAGACAGAACCACTATGAGCTGACGGTATAGCAAAAGTAGTGTTAATTGTCTTTAACCCTTTGCCCATCAGACTACAAACCTTTGAATAGGAGATGTTAAACTTCTTTACAAGTCCTCTTGCAATTTTTTCAGGCGGAAACTTTCCGGTAATTTGAGAAAGTGCATCACCTGCTAATGCACTAATGAAGCCTAATCCGAAGTCATTCGTTGCTTGCTCAATGGTATAGTCTTTAGACTTTTTCCACTTCAACAGCATATCGCTAATTCCGGAGATTGTTGCTTTGACAGCCTTTAGGCCCCAGCCCTTTCCTGATATAAGTCCTTCAAAGCCACTCCTCACTACTTGGTCAAAGTCCACATATTGCAGAGCATCGCCAATAGTGATATCATCATGTGTAATGTATGCGAAGAAGAGCTGAACGATAAAGTCGGCAAATGCATCTGTTCCATACTTTTGAACAGCCTTCATTATGAAAGGCAAGATGGGAAGCACGGCAGTCTTATGTACCTTCAAATAATCTTGCCATTGCTCGAAGCTCATGTCATTGAAGACATTGTCGAAATCTGCTTTATTGTCTTCATAGTAGAGCACCATTTTAATCAAGGCACTCAGGAATTGAATTTCATTTTCCAAGTTTTCAGCAAACAGCCGATCGTATTTTTCCCACCATCTCCACGAAAAGCCTTCAGATTTTCCGGGGAACTCGTCAGGCGTAAACAAGTGAATACCATTCCAAATGACATATTCGCTTAGAGTTGAAATATCTAAAATGTCATTGTCGCCATTCGTATACAGCTCAAATGCGTCTCCACCTCCGTATTGGTACCATTGATTAATGTCGAAGCCTTCACCTCCTCCACCGTAAAGTCCCAGCTCCCAAATGGGCACATAGCCCATTTCTTTGGCCGTTGCACAAGAAATTGTGTTGGCGCTTATGTAGAGGGTTGGTTTACCGTATTTCTTTTTCCCGTAAATTACTACAGGTGGTAAGGTGCCACAAGTGTAACAGGTACTTGCTAATGGTGTAATGCTGCTTACTACTCCTTGATTTTGGCCTGCCGGAAGTTGTTTTGAGGCAGTATCAGCAAGGAGCATTTGGCGTGTTTTGCCTTGCAGAATTGCTCGTTGGCGTAATGCTGGGAGCCTTTCGCCGTTTAATTGCTGTGTTGAGACGATCTCGTTTTGGATTATATCAACAGGCCTTCCTTCTCAGGCAGCTATGAAAAGATTTCTGAGTGAACCATCCGTTGAGTAAGCTATTCATCCAAGTATACTGTCTCTGTACTCTACTGTACGCAATTGCTTCCAACTGTAATTTCGGTATTCATCAGGGCTCAATTGGGTCAAGGCAAATGTAGCGGCGGGGTGAGATGTTATTTCTTGTGGCTGTACAGGAAAAATCTCTTTTTTGGTGCAGGCAACTATTGTGAGAGCCTGCAATAGAAAGAATAGGAGTTTTGCATTCAAATGTTTCATATTCAGGTGTTTTAGATGAAGAAATAGCTATTTATGTTCTTTAAATATGATTTCTATGTTTATGCGTTCTTTAATAATTCATAGAAATAATTGAATAGTAAGCTTGTTAAGTGTTGCCTACCCTTTCGATTTTAGCGAACCACTTGTTTGGCTAATTGCGATTTTGAATGCGACTTTTATTATATGCATATACTATGGTGCTTGAATAAAGTAGAAACATTATTTATTTAGGCATTCCCCTCTCACACCCTACAAGCCCACGCCGCACTGGCCACGCTCAGCTTCAATCCAGGTATTTTCAGCAACACCTGTCCGCAGGCTTCAATGGTGGCGCCGGTGGTTATTACATCGTCTACCAGCAGTACATGCTTACCTTCCAATTTGTGGCCGGCTTGCAGGTCAAATACATGCTCCACGTTGAGCCAGCGCGCCATGCGGCCTTTGCGGGTTTGGGTTTGGGTGTACTGGCTGCGCAATACTGCTACTTCCTGCACGGGCAGGCCCAGCACCTCGGCCATACCGCGGGCGATGAGGGCAGCCTGGTTGTAACCCCGGCTGGCCAGCCTGCGGCGGTGCAGGGGCAGAGGCACTATGGCGTCTATGCCCGCGGTGGCGCCGCTTTGCAGCAGGCGGGCTCCCATCAGGCGGCCAAGCTGCAGGCCTACTTCTTTATTTCCCTTGTACTTCAGGTGGTGCAGCAGGTTTTGCACGGCGGCGTGCTTTTGAAAAAACAGGATGCTGAATGCCTGCTGCAGCCGGATGCGGCCGGTAAACAGGCGTGCCACCGGGTTGTCGGTATGGCTTTCGAAGCCGGTGTAAGGCATTTGCTCGTGGCAGTGCCAGCATACCTGCGTAGCGGGGTCGTGCAGGGTGCGGCCGCAGCCGGCACAGTGGTGGGGGTACAGTAGTTGGGCGATGCCGCTAAGCGCTTTTGTCAGTACCATAAAACCGTTGTTTTATGGCGCTAAAGTGGTTTGCGCTTGACGCCTTCGGTAGCGTAGTTCTACGCATTTGGGCAGCGGCAACTACGGAATTTTTTATTCAATGTCATTTAGTTGAGATCTTTTTTAGGCCGGGAAGGCGTTAAGTACGAGAAGGTTTCGGGAAGCTTATCGAACAACTCTCACCGTTACCTCACAACTCCTAAGGAGTCCTATGGACCGTTCCGCCTTTCCGGCAGCTTATTCGCATAACTAAAGAATATCGAATTTCTAATTGGTGCTTAACGAGGCTCGCATCAAAACACCATCCTATACACCTCATCTACCCGGGTGGTGGTTACCACTTCTATGGTGGTTTGCTTTTGCAGGCCCTTGGCGTTGTAGCGGCTTACGAAAATTTTTTCAAAGCCCAAGCGGGCGGCCTCGGCTATGCGTTGCTCTATACGGTTGACGGCGCGTATTTCGCCGTTGAGGCCCACCTCGCCGGCAAAGCAGTATTGGTGAGGTATGGGCACATCGTCGTAGCTGCTTAGCAGGGCCATTACCACGGCCAGGTCTATGCTGGGGTCTTCTATACGCAGGCCGCCGGCCAGGTTTATGAATACGTCTTTGAGGCCAAACTGAAAGCCGCCGCGTTTTTCCAGCACGGCCAGCAGCAATTGCAGGCGCCGCAGGTCAAACCCGCTTACGGTGCGCTGCGGGGTGCCGTACACGCTTTGCGTTACCAGCGCCTGCACCTCTATCAGCAAGGGGCGCATGCCTTCCAGCGTGGCGGCTATGGCGCTGCCGCTTAGCTGGTCTTCTTTTTGCGTAATCAGTATTTCCGATGGATTGGTTACGGGCCGCATGCCCTGCTCGTCCATGGCATAAATGGCCAGCTCGCTGGTGCTGCCAAAGCGGTTTTTGAGGGTACGCAGAATGCGGTATGCATAGTGGCGGTCACCTTCAAACTGAAGCACCGTGTCCACCATGTGTTCTAGTATTTTGGGGCCGGCTATGCTGCCGTCTTTGGTTATGTGGCCTATCAGGAAAACGGGGGTATGCGTTTCTTTGGCAAAGCGCTGCAACTCGGCGGCGCACTCTTTTATCTGGCTTACGCTGCCGGCGGGGCTATCTATGTAGGTGCTTTCCAGTGTTTGTATAGAGTCTACAATTACCAGTTGTGGCCGCAGTTTTTTTACCTCGGCAAAAATGGTTTGGGTGTTGGTTTCGGTAAGCAGGTAAAAATTATCGTTTACTATGCCCAGTCGGTCCGCCCGCATTTTTATCTGTTGCTGGCTTTCTTCGCCGCTTACATACAGGGTTACCAAATCTTTTTGCAGCAGTCCGTTTTGCAGAAAAAGGGTGCTTTTGCCTATACCCGGTTCGCCAGCTATCAGCACAACTGAGCCCGGCACAATGCCACCGCCCAGTACGCGGTTCAGCTCTTCGTCGGGGCTGGGCAGGCGTGGTTGTTCTACGGTGGCCAGTTCGCCCAGCGTTACCGATTTTGAGGCGCCGGGCTTCCTTTCTTCCTCTTGCCAAACTATGCGGTTGGTTTGCCGGGTTTCTTTTTGAATAACCTCTTGCGTAAAGGTATTCCATTGCTGGCAGGCAGGGCAGCGCCCCACCCATTTGGCGCTTTCGTGGCCGCAGTTGTTGCAGAAAAATGCTGTTTTGGCTTTGCTCATAACAGGGCTTAAAAATAGGCGATTTGCAGGTTAGACAACACGGTGACTTCAATGTCAACACCGCTGTACCAGGGTAGCAGCACCTGGTTCAGTAACATGCTGGTAATGAATTATTTAGTCTGTTTGTTACTACTCAAAATCACCAGGCTACGCCATTGGGCAACAAAAAGGGCCCGATGTAGAAACATCAGGCCCGTTTACTTACTAACCCATTAAATTCTTCCGCTAAAATACACATAAGGCCTACACTGCAAAATAAAATTTTGGTGTTGTGCAAAACTTACGAGGTGCAATAGGGTGCCGAAAATGGATTCAACTACTTGATTATCAATTATTTTTGACACTTGCTGTCATTCTGTCACAGCTTTTTAGAGCAGCCTGTAAATATCGCACCCAGCATGGAAGGCTGGCCAGGCTGAAATGCCAAATCAGCCAATAAATGGTAAAAAAGAACTAGCCCACAACTTTAAGGTGCTCCAATAGTCATAAATTTGCTATACCTCAGTCAAAAATCGATTATGGGTTCTATTTATTTGGTATCGCTCATTTTTGTTGGTATCAGCATGTTGGTGTCGCTCACTTTGCGCAGCAAGTTTGCGTCTTATAGCAAAACACCGCTTGCAAGCGGGCTGAGCGGCAAGGAAATTGCGGAAAAAATGCTGCGCGAAAACGGCATTTACGATGTACAGGTTACCTCGGTGCCGGGTAGCCTGACCGACCATTACAACCCGCTGGATAAAACGGTAAACCTAAGCACGGATGTGTATAATGGCCGCAACATAGCCGCGGCAGCGGTAGCCGCCCACGAATGCGGCCATGCCGTACAGCATGCTACAGCCTACCAATGGCTGATGCTGCGTAGCAGGCTGGTGCCCATTGTGCAGTTTAGCAGTATGGCCGTGCAGTGGGTGCTTATTGGGGGTATTTTGCTGCTGAAAGTGTTTCCTGCCCTGCTGCTGATTGGCATTGGCCTGTTTTTGATAACCACCATTTTTTCGGTAATTACCCTGCCGGTGGAGTTTGATGCCAGCAAGCGCGCCCTTGCCTGGCTCAACCAAACCAATGTAGCCCGCGGCGCCGAAAACAGCCAGGCCCGCGATGCCCTAAAGTGGGCAGCCATGACCTATGTAGTTGCCGCTGTGGCCGCTATCGTTACGCTACTGCAGTACATCCTCATTTACAACCGCCGGCAGTAATACCGTTACATATCATTTTTCAATATGTCCCGAATGCACCAGCATTCGGGATTTTTTTTGGCACAATTATTAAAATATTGAGCCCTTTAATGACATTCTTTAAAAATTAATGCAGCATTTGGCCTTTTGAACAACTCTAAAAAGTGTTTGTTAACTATTCCTTAACCGCTACATTTGCCCACCAATCGAAAACTGTAATTATGAGAAAACTAAAAGTCCTGATGACGGGGCTGTTGCTTTTTGTATGCGCAATAGCGATAGCCCAAAAGCAGGTAACCGGAAAGGTTACCGATTCAAAAGACGGATCGCCCATGGGTGGTGTGTCCGTAAAAGTAAAGGGAGTAAACACCGGCACCTCTACCGAAAGCGATGGTACGTTTACGCTTACGATGCCCAAAGGTTTGAACGACCTGGTTTTTTCCTTTGTTGGCTACGAAGACCAGGAGATAGCCGTTAAAGGCAATTTTGTAAGCCTGAGCCTGAGCCCCAGCGCCAAAAGCCTCAACGAGGTAGTGGTAGTTGGTTATGGTACTTCGGTGAAGAAAGAAATGACCACTGCAGTAGCCCGCGTAAAAGGCGCTGAAGTGCAAAACATGCCGGTGCCCAACCTGAACCAGGCACTGCAAGGCCGTGCTGCCGGTGTGTTTGTAGAAAGCCAGAACGGTAAAGTAGGCGAGGGCATTAAAGTACGCATTCGCGGTAGCGGTTCGGTAAACAGTAGCAACCAGCCCCTGTATGTGGTGGATGGTGTTCCGCTTGCCGGTGGCGCTTTCGGCTCTTCCACCGCCGATATCAACTTCAACGATGTTGAATCTTTTGAGATACTGAAAGACGCCGCAGCCGCAGCCATTTATGGTAGCCGCGCAGCCAATGGCGTGGTACTCATTACCACCAAGCGTGGCAAGGCAGGCAAAACCCGCTTTAACCTTAATACGCAATGGGGTACCAACGAGCCCACCAACAAGCGTGGCTTCCTGAATGCTGCTGAGTACCTGGAATTTTATCGCGAGGCTGCCGTAAATTCAGGCAAGTATCATTACAACCGCGCAGGCAACTGGCTGGGCTTTTCCAGCGAGCAGGCGGCTATTGATAATATGAAAGCCTGGATGGAAGGCCGCATCAACCGGTATGCCGGATGGGTTCCCTTCCGCGGCGGTAAAGCCCCCGGCACCATAGATAATAATTGGGAAGACCAGGCCTTTCAGGATGCCAAAGTGGGCCAGGTAGAACTGAGCGCCCAGGGTGGCAACGATAAGACTAAGTTTTACATGGCAGGCAACTTCAACCAACAGGATGGTATATTGGTGGCCAACAAGTTTGAGCGCATGGGCGTTCGCCTCAACCTAGACCACCAGGTAAACAACTGGCTGAAGCTGGGTATGAATATGGGCCTCAACAAGATTACGCGTAAGCAGGTGCCCGACGATAACGCCTTTAGCACCCCGATGCAAATAGTGGCCCTGGCGCCCATTACGCCCACTCGAGACTCGCTTGGCCAACTGTTCGATCGCCCCGTGGCCACCTACTACAACCCCCTGATAGAGGTGGAAGAAACCAGACGTAAAACTACCGGCTTCCGCAACCAGGGCTCTATGTTTGCCGACATTCGCCTGGCCAAAGGCCTGAACCTGCATACCGACCTGGGCCTGGACATGATAAACCAGAACGAAGCCAGCTGGTGGGGCCCCCGTACCCTGGTGGGCACCGGCGTAAACGGATACGCCCGCAACCAGTGGTTTCGCAATACCCGCTGGATGACCAACAACTACCTGAACTATGTAAACACGTTTGCCGAAAAGCATAAGGTAGAAGTAACGGCGGGTATGGCCTACGAAAACCAGTACCAGGAATATACCCTCGTGGAAGGCCAGGATTTTCCCGACCTGGCGCTGCGCACCCTTGGCAGCACTGGCGAGGTTGTAGAAGGAGATGGTACTATTGATGAAAACAACCTGCTTTCTTACTTTGGCAGGGCCAACTATGCCTTCAACGGTAAGTACCTGCTGGGAGCCAGTATACGCCGCGATGGCGATAGCCGCTTTGGTACTAACTATAAGTACGGTAATTTTTGGGCCGCTTCGGCCGGATGGCTGCTCACTGAAGAAAACTTCATGAAAGGTATTAGATTTCTGAGCTACCTGAAGCCCCGTGTAAGCTATGGTACTACAGGCAACAACACCGGTATCGGATTTTATGATGCCCGTACCCAGTATGGTAGCACTGCCTACGCCGTGGGAACCAGCACCACATCGGGTCTGGCTGTAAGCCGCTTTGGCAACGACGACCTGCGTTGGGAAGTAGTGAAAACACTGGATATAGGCCTCGATTTCGGATTGTTTAACAACAGACTTACCGGTGAATTTGACTGGTACGATCGTCGCACCGAAGACATGCTTCTGAATGTGCCCGTTCCCTCTATGTCGGGTACAACCTCGGTATTTGGCAACGTAGGTTCTATGACCAACACGGGTGTGGAACTAACCCTGAACAGTGTAAACATTGCCAAGAAAGACTTCCGCTGGACTACCAGCTTCAACGTAGCCCGCAACCGCAATGAACTGACCAAGCTGGATGGTGAGCAGAAAGAAATTCTGCCTAATGATGCCCGCTTTGCCAATGCCCTCATCATTGGCCAGCCTATTGGTATCTTCTACGCTCCCAAGTTTGTAGGCGCCGATCCTGCCAATGGCGACCCCCTCTTCCTGAAAGAAGATGGCAAAACCACCACCAACAGGTACGACGAGGCCGGAAAATTCATTATTGGCGATCCCAACCCCGACTGGATTGGCGGTATCACCAACACCCTTACTTACAAAGGCTTCGAACTCTCTTTCCTGTTCCAGGGCGTATTTGGCAACGAGGTGCAGGATGGCGCCGGAGGCTTTATGAGCGCCAGCGGCGACTGGTTCGACAACCAAACCCGCGACCAGCTGAACCGTTGGCAAAAGGCCGGCGACCAAACAATGGTGCCCCAGGCTCGTATAAACCGCTGGGGTGATTTTGAAAGCCCCAGCATCAGCAGCCGCTATGTGTACGATGCTTCGTATGTGCGCCTCAAGAACCTCACCTTCAGCTACAATGTACCCTCCAAATGGATGAACAAGGTAGGCATGAGCAATGCCCGCGTGTATGTAAGTGGTGTGAACCTGCTCACCTTTACCGACTACCCCGGCTGGGATCCTGAAGTAAATACCGACTACCGCAGTGGCAACGTAAACCAGGGAAGCGACTTCTATGCCGCTCCCCAAATTAAGAGCGTAGTATTTGGCTTAACCCTTGGCTTCTAAGATCCACCATTAAAACGAGAATGAAAATGAAAAAGAAACTATTTTATATGCTTGCAGTGTTGGCCGTTTTGGGCACAGGCTGCGATAGCAAACTCGAGTTGAAAAACCCGCAAAGCATTGACGGCGAAGACGCCCTGGATACTGATGCGCGGGTAAAAAAGGTACTGGTAGGTAACTATGCCTCTTTTGGCAGTGCTGCCCTGTTTGGCGGCGATGTATTGTGGATGAGCGAACTACTGGCAAGCGATGCCGAGCTCAACTGGGTGGGCACTTTTCCCGATCCCCGCATGATATGGGGTAAGAATATGCTCACCAACAACAGTAACGCCTCCGCTACCTGGTCAGCCGCTTACCGGGTTATATACAACTGTAACAACATACTGGGTGCTATTGGAGTGGTTGCTGCCGCCGATCAAAAGCGGGTAGCTGCCGAAGCCAAATTCCTGCGCGGCATGGCCTACTTTGAACTGGTGAAGTACTTTGGGGAAAAGCCTTTTGTGGCTGGCAATGCAGCTTCACTCAAAGGTGTGCCGCTAATTACCGCTCCCGGCCCCAGCGCCCCACAAAGCGAAGAGTATAAGTTGGCCCGTTCGTCGGTGCAGGATGGGTACACCCAGGTTATTAAAGACCTGACCGAAGCCGAAACCGACCTGCCCGCCAAAAACGGTGTGTATGCCAATAAGGAAGCTGCCCAGTTGGCCCTGGCCCGTGTGTACTTGCAGCAGGCTGATTATAGCAAAGCGCTGGATGCTGCCAACCGCTGCATTACCACTGCCACTGCTAACGGTTTTGCGCTCACTTCTACCTATGCGGCTGCTTTTAACACTACTGCCAATACCGTTGAAGATCTGTTTGCCATGCAGCACAACGCGCAGGCTGGAACCAACAGCTGCTTCACCTATTTTAGCACCGGTACTTACGGCGCTCGCGATGGTGACATTGAGGTGACACCAAAACATTACAACAAATACGAAACAGGCGATCAACGCCGTTCGCTTTTCTTTTTTGAAAGCGGAGCATGGCGTGCCGGTAAGTGGCGCGACCTGTACCGCAACGTGAAGTGCATGCGCCTGGCTGAAGCTTACATTACCCGTGCCGAGTGCAACAGCCGCCTGAGCAGCTCGGTAGGAGCCACCGTAGATGCTGATGTAAACCGCATACGCAACCGCGCAGGCCTGGCCAGCCTTACCAATGCCACCCTGGCACAGGTGCTCAACGAGCGTGAGCTGGAGATAGCCTTTGAAGGCCAAGGTGCCTGGGATGCCAAGCGTCAGAAGCTAACCGTAGATGGCAAGGCCTGGGATGACCCCAAAATGACCTTCCCCATTCCGCTGCGTGAAATGAACGTGAATGCCAATCTGGTGCAGAATCCCGGGTATTGATGGTAAACTCACATAGAGATTTTTAATTACGAACAAAAAAGGGTTGGCTGAAAAGTCAGCCTTTTTTAATTGAACATACTCTGGCACTGGGATAGCATTTTTATTTCACGGCACGAGATTCAGGTGAAATAGTCACCATTTCTTCCAAGCGCTTGCCCAGCTCAGCTTGTTTTGTTTCTGCCTGCTATTGATGGGTAATGGTCACAATTCTTTAATGATTCATTTAAAGCAACATAACAATGGATAAATAGCTTTGGCAGTTAAACCAAAAATTATGCAGCTTATGCGCCCCGGAGCTTTACTACTTGCTCTTTTGTTTTTTGTTATTTCTCACTCAGGATTTGCTCAAACACTGTTACACTATTGGAACTTTAACAACAGCACTACCGAACAAGCCTTGCTCACCCCTACGGTGGCATTGGTTGGTGGCGCTTCCATTGTGCACAATGCAGGGCCCAATGGGGCAGGCGCCAACAGTGAAATACAAATTACCAGCAATACTACCGGGCAGGGTTTTGAGATTACTAATCCCAATGCCCGCAATGGCGATGTGGCAGGCGCCCATCTGCGTTTCAATAACCCGATAGGGGGTAACCTGGTGTTTAGCTTGCCTACCACCGGCTTCACCAATGTAATAGTAAAGTATGGAACCCGCCGCAGTGGACAAGGAGCCTGGAACCAGGTAATTGATTATTCGCTTGATGGCACCACTTTTACAAATCTGACAACGGTACAGCCCGTTGATGGTAATCCAACCCTCGTTACTCTCGACTTTTCTGCTAAAGCGGGTGCGGCCAACAATCCAAATTTTAAGATTCGTATCAGCTTTACACAAGGCGGCGGCGGTGTAGCCGGCAACAACCGCTTTGATAATTTTACCCTTGATGCCGACCCGGTGCCCTATACCCCCGCTCTTATCCATTACTGGAATTTCAACAACGCCACCAGCCTGAATGCTCTTATAACTCCCAATGTGGCTTTGGTACCGGGCAGCGGTATAGAACAAATGGCCAACGGAACCATTGCCACCATTGACTGGCAAAACGGAACAGGCCAGGGCTTTGATTTGCAAAACCTGAATGCACGCAATGGCGATGCGGCTGGTACACATTTGCGATATAATAATCCCATAGGCGGGCAGTTGATTTTTAGCTTACCTACTACAGGCTCCATAGAAAATGTGGTGAAATACGTAGCCCGCCGCAGCAGCAGCGGCGCCGGCACACAACTGGTAGAATATACCACCGATGGTACCACTTACAAAACGGTAACCTCTATAACCGTAACCGAAACACCTACGCTTATCACGCTTAATTTTACCGACAGCGCCGGCGTAAGTAACAATCCCAACTTCAAGTTGCGATTCAGTTTTCAGCAGGGTGGTGGCGGCACGGTTGGCAACAATCGTTTCGACAACTTTACCCTTGATGGTAAAATAGCGTTGGTTGACAATAATCCACCTTCCGTAGTTTTTTCGCCCGCCAATAATGCTACCGCGGTTAATGTAAACGTTCAGCCCACCCTCACTTTCAACAGGCCAATCAGACTTATAGACAACAGCCCTGTAACCAACGACAATGTAGCCGGCTTGCTGGAACTGCGTCAAGGTGGGCCTGCCGGTGCGCCGGTAAACTTTACGGCTACCATAAGCGGGCAGGTAATTACCTTTGTACCGCAGGCACCCCTGGCGGCCGGCCAGCCCTACTATGTAGCCCTGAAGGCCAACACGGTGGAAGGCGAAAATGATGTGGCCATTGCCGGGGTGCAATCGGCCACGTTTACTACACAAGCCACCAGCTTTGTATCTTTTGCCGCAACGCCCACCTTTTACAGCGTTAGCGAAGCCGATGGCTCGGTATTGGTAAGCCTTGCCATTCAAAATCCTGTTGTAGGCAGCTTCAGGATTGTGCTGAAGCCTGCACCCTGGAGCAATGCCTCACCATCCAGCGACTTCATTTTTGCCTCAACCACCATTCAAACCACGCCTAATACACCGGCTTCGCTGGCTGTGGCTATACCTATTATTAACGACACAGAGGCTGAGTTGGATGAGTACTTTGTACTTGCACTGGAAGAACTGAATAACTACGCGCCCACCGGCAGGCAACTGCTTACCGTGTACATACGCGATAATGACAGGCGTGCACCCTTGCCTACCGAAGAAATACGCCTGAAACTTGTTGGCAGCTACGACCCCAGCCCCATAGCAGGCAGCACTACCGAGGTGGTGGCATACGATGCAGCCAGCAAGCGCCTGTTTATGACCAGTGCCGTGCAGGACAGGCTGGATATTGCCAGTTTTGCAAACCCCGGCAACATTACCCTAATTAAGAGCATTGACATGAGCCCTTACGGCGGCATTACCAGTGTGGCGGTACGCAATGGTATGGTGGCTGTGGCAAGCCCCAACGCGCAGGAAGAACTGAACGGAACCGTGGTCTTTTTTAACGTAGATGGCGATTTTCAAAAGCAGGTTACCGTTGGTGCCTTGCCTGATATGATCACTTTTAGCCCCGATGGTAAAATGGTGCTTACCGCCAACGAAGGACAACCTAATAATGCCTACACCATTGATCCGGAAGGATCGGTAAGCATCATTGATGTAAGTGGCGGTATGGCTTCGATAGATCAAAGTAAGGTAACCACAATGCTGTTTACCCAGTTTAATGCCCAGGAAGCCCAGCTTATTGCTGCCGGTGTGCGCAAAACAAAAGCGAGCAGTACCCTGAGCCAGGATCTTGAGCCGGAGTATATCACCTTTAGCCCCGATGGCAGCAAGGCATGGGTAGGTTTGCAGGAAAACAACTCAATGGCCGAAATTGACCTCGCAACCAAAGCATTCACCCGCATATGGGGGCTGGGCCTCAAAGACTTTAGCACAGCCGCCGGCGGAGGCCTCGATGCCAGCGACAATAGCGGAGTGGTGCATATAAGTAACTGGCCCGTTAAGAGTTTTTATATGCCCGATGCTATGGGCAGCTTTACGGCGGGCGGCAAATCCTATATCGTTACGGCCAACGAAGGCGATGAGAAGGAATATGCCGGGCTAAATGAGCGCACCACAGTAGGGGCAGTAAACCTAGACCCTGTGAAGTATCCGCATGCTGCTATGCTTAAGGAAACGTTTAATATTGGCCGTTTTCGTATTACCAATATCAATGGTGATACCGATGGCGATGGCGATTACGACGAACTGATAAATATAGGAGCACGCAGCTTTAGTATCTGGGATGCCGAAACCGGTGCCCTGGTGTACGATAGTAAGGATGAGATAGAGCTCTTTACCGCTACACACCCGCAATTTAGCGCCATATTTAATGCCGACCACGGCAGCAATACGCGCAAAGGCCGTAGCAATAGCAAGGGCCCGGAACCCGAGGGGCTTATTGTTGCCACCATCAATGGTCAAACCTATGCATTTGTGGCTTTGGAGCGAATTGGCGGACTGTTGGTGTACAACATAACCAACCCTGCTGATGTAAAACTGGTGGATTACGAAAACAGCCGTACCATGAATGCATTGGGCGGCGACCTGGGCGCCGAAACGGTAACTTATATAAGCGCTGCAGAAAGCCCCGATAATAAACACTACGCCATTGTAGCCAACGAAATTAGCGGAACGCTCAGCATATTTGAAATAGAAACCGGCGCATCCTTGCCGGTAAATTTGCTCAGCTTTGAAGCAAACGCAACCGGCAAGAAGCTGGTGCAACTGGTGTGGGCTACCGCCAGCGAGCGCAATAATGCCTTCTTTACCATTGAGCGCAGCAGCGATGGCCGCAACTATAGTAAGCTGACGACGGTGAACACAAAGGGCGATAGCGACTTTGGCTACACCTACACGACCACTGATAATGCACCTCTGGCAGGAAAGAACTACTACCGCCTTAGCCAAACCGACAAAAATGGATCAACTACCTTTGCACGCATCCGGCTGGTAAATATGGGTAATTTAACCCCTGCGTTTACCGTATATCCCAACCCGGTACCGGGCAATCGCGTTCAGGTTCAGTTGAAGTCAGGTAAGCAAGGATCTACCGCTCTAAGACTTTTTGATATGCAGGGTAAAACTGTGTATACAACCAATAGAATATTAGCAGGAAACAACCTGGTAATTGATTTACCTGTACGTCCCCCCAGTGGCACGTATATGCTGTATATTGAAGGTATAGGTACTCAACAAATTGTTTTTTAGTAAACATGCCCTCTCTTGTAGGCTTGTTTTGATCGACAGTTGAGTTGAATATAAGCATCCCCGGGGGTTAATAACTGCCGGGGGTTTGCTTTATAAACTGTAACCAGGTCTATAAAAAGCAAAAGCAAATAATTACGATTTCAGGACTTGTTGGTATCTTGTAGGCAACCAAATACTAACCGCCATGAGAACCATGACAAGGATAGCTTTCACCTGTTGCTTGCTCACCCAATTGGCAACTGCACAAGTGACATAACTGCCGATAGGGACAACACCGTTTATTCGGAAAGCGGCTCAACCAGCAACGGTGCCGGTGAGTACCTGTTCCTGGGTCGCACTAACAGGGGTAACATTCGTCGCAGCCTGGTGCATTTCGACCTGGGTAGTATTCCGGCAGCCTCTGTGGTTACCACAGCCAGCCTGGTAATAACCTGCAACAAGACCGGTTTTGAAAATGGGAGTGTAGAGGTTAACAAGTTGCTTAAATCCTGGGGCGAAGCAGGCTCCAATGCTTCGGCAAATGAGGGGGCCGGCGCACCGGCGCAGGCGAGCGATGCTACCTGGTCGGTGGCATTTTTTGGTACACCGGCTTCTGCATGGTCGGTGGCCGGCGGCGATTTCGCACCCGTATCCAATGGCTCGCAGGCTTCGCTGGGCTTGCAACAGGTAAGTGTATCATCTCCCCAATTGATAGCCGATGTACAAAGCTGGATCAACAACCCGGCGCAAAACTTTGGGTGGATGCTGCGGGGCGAAGAGCATACCAATGGGTCTGCGCGCAGATTGGCCAGCAAAGAACCAGTAAACAACAACGACCGCCCTAAACTGATTGTTTCATTCAGCTCGTTGCCCCTGTCAGTACTCAGTTTTGAAGGACTACCGGTAGGAGGCGAAATAATGCTGTTGTGGACTGTGGCTGCGGAGCAACAACCAAAAGAGTTTTTGATAGAGCGGTCAGGTGGCAACGAGGCTTTTGCAGAAATAGGCCGGGTGCCCGCAACCAACACAGGCGGCAAGTACACATTCAGATGTGCCGCAGCACCATCCAAAACCTCTTTCTTCAGGCTGCTGGCAAAAGATAAGAATGGAGACTTCCATTATTCGAAAACCATATTCGTAAATGTAAGCGGGTCAACGGGGTTCGCAATGGTCAGCAATCCCGTTGCAGACTGGGTAAGAATCAAAGAAAGCGGTGCCATCGGGGCCCGGTTCAGGATATTGGATGCCTATGGCAGGTGCATCAAAGCAGGTGTGTATAAAACAGAGGGCATACCGGTTTCGCAACTGGTTACCGGCAGCTATTTTTTGCAGATAACAAATAAAACTGGATTAGCCGGAACTATCATTTTCCTGAAGGAATAGTTGGCAAACCAGGGAATAATCCCTCTTCCATAAAGCCCTTACCACTGACGCATTTCCACTGTGGTTTCGTTGGCTAAAGTGGTTGTACCTTGCCTGCTTATACAAATTGTTATGGGCAAGCCATGACATTCTTATGAGCTGGTAATCAATCTTTTGGGTAATATTTTATGGCAGAGAAGACTTGCAACAGACACGCTTTGCATGGCTCGCCGGTTAATAGTTTGCAGGTTATTAAACGAAGGCCGGCCTTTTGCTGCAATGTTCTTGTTCAGTAATTTCAGAACAATGAAGCATTGACGCCTACTTTTGGCAGATGCCGGTTGTACTGTCATACCAGCTAATTGAGCAGTACCCAATAAATAACAACACATGAAGAAAGTACAATTGCTGCTTCTTGCGGCAATCATGGGCATAGCCATCGGTTATGGCCAACAGGTGTATGGTCCTTTCAAAACAAGTTGGAACGACCTTGTGGCATTGGACCAGCAATCTGCCTCCGGAGTTTTCAAAGAGATTGTTGACGGAAACAGCTTTGAAGACCGCGGCGAGCGAAACCTGGAGCTGAAGATATCGCCTGATGCCCGCATTATCCGCAACAAGAATAAGTCACCAGAGAGCAGCATCGGGCAAATGGGGCTCGATGCTCCTGCGCCGCTCAAAACCTACCTTGGCCTTGATGATGGCAATGTGCGGGGCATTAGCGTAATTCCCCCCGATACACACGGCGCAGTAGGGGAAAGCCAGGTGGTAACGGTAACCAATGCCGAAATAAAGGTTCAGGATAAGGCCACCGGTGCATCTTTGGGCTTTGGCATAATCAGGCTAAACACTTTCTTCAACAGCGTGAATTTTGGCGGGGGAGCCGCCAGTTGCTTCGATCCCAGGGTTTTGTACGATGCGGTACACCGACGCTTCCTGGTAATTACGGCTGTAAACGGCGGCAACGTGGTAAACAGCGGTTTCATTGTAGCTGTGTCGCAGCAGGGTACGGCTACCGGCACTTGGACTTATTACGGAGTGGATAGCGACCAAAATGATGCTACCTGGTTCGACTTTCCTTACGTAGGACTCAATAAAGACATGTTGGTGATTACGGGCAACATGTTTACGGCTGCCAACGCCTTTCAGTATGCACGCATCTGGGCTTTCAGCAAGTTGTCGATGTATGATGGTAAGCCCATTGACTATGCCAGCAACGCGCAAACTTTTTTTGCACAAAACAGCGCCGGGTCCAGCATGTGCGTGGTCAACGATTACGACAATGTGCAGAACAAGGTTTACATCGTGCAAAGCTGGAGCGGTAATGTGGCGGGAAGTAGTTACCTGCGGTTGAGTTACCTGGAAGGTGCACTGCCAAACCTGTCTTTGAATTTTACAGGCTTCATTCAAAATGACGGTATCGTGTGGAGTTCTTCCGGGGGTGGAAATTTTGCCCAGCAGCCTGTAGGAAGCAATACGATTGATGCTGGCAACAGCCGCATGGGGAATGCGGTGCTGGTGAACGGCAAAATCTGGTGTGCACACACTGTTTTTGTACCCCTTTCGGCACCCACCACCAGTGCTATTTCGTGGTACTGCCTAGGTACAGATGGTACGATTCTGCAAAACAATGTAATCAGGAGCGACCTGTTCAGGTATTACCCTGCAATAGCTGTGAACAAGGCTGAGGATGTGGTGATTGGCTATACCATCAGCAATTTGAGCACGTTTGCCAGCGCAGCCTATACCTACCGCAGCGCCAGCGATCCACTCCATTCAACACGTACCGAATATGTTTTTCAGCCCGGCAAAGACTATTACTACAAGGTTTTCAGTGGCACTCTCAACCGGTGGGGCGACTACAGCAATGCCGTGGTAGACCCGGTAGATCAAACGCTTTGGACCGTGCAGGAATATGCCGAGCAAATTGGTGGGGGAGGTACTACGCCCCGCTGGGCAACGCAATGGGCGCAGGTCAATTCTTCGGCGCCTATGGGGCCGTTGCCTGCAACTTTGCTCAGCTTTGAAGCAAACCTAAGCCGCAGCAAGCTGGTAAACCTTACGTGGAAGGCCGGCAGCGAAACACAGCTGAAAGGTTACGAAGTGCAGCGTAGCAAAGACGGTACCATATTCGAAAAGATAGGATTTGTTGCAGCCAACAATATGCCGGGTACCCATAGCTATACCTACAACGACCGCGAGCCGCTGTTTGGAAATTCCTTTTACCAGCTGCGCATGGTAAACAACGATGGCGGGCACAAGCTAAGCAAGGCACGCAGCATCAACAATGTGCAACCGGCGATGGTGCTTGTAGGTCTTTCGCCCAATCCTGTACAATCTAAACTGCAGTTTCGCCTGTATGCACCCGCACAATCCAAAATAGAGGCAGCTATTGTAAACGCTGCCGGGCAGGCGGTGATGGCCAAAATATATCCTGTGCAAGAGGGTTACTACCTCGATTACCTGGAGTTGGGTAGCTTGCCCGCCGGTAATTATTTTCTTAGGCTTGCGTCGGGCGGTGCACAGCCGGTTTTAAAAGCATTTACTAAGCTATAATCAGTTTTACAAAAGAACCACAATGAAAAAAGAGGCCGGATTATTCCGGCCTCTTTTGGGTCATAATTTATCTAACTCATTAATTGACCATGCGCAAAAGCGTACTGGCCATAAGTTGATGGTAGTTTTTAATGGCAGCGGCGTCTGCTGCACGTTCTGCTTCTTGTTGGGCCTCCAGCTGGTTAAGTATAGTACTCATTGTATTTTCATAGGCCTGCAAAGCAGCTTCATCCAGACGCTCTTCTTCCATAGCCGCCTCTACCAGCCTGTCCAGCGTTTTATCCATCAGTTGGTTGTAGGCAATGGTGCCTTTCAATTCTTCCACCTCGTTGTTCAAAAAATCTACTTCTTTAAGCAGGCGCTGGTTTTCGTCCACCAAAATCTGCACCGATTTGGCGGTAGCCACCGTGGAATTGGGTTTAGAAACGGCCGTAGCATTGGTATCGGCTGCATAATTTGTGCCTGTGCTTAAGAGCAGGCTTACCAGTGCGATCATTGTTGTTTTCATGGTGTGTGTGTTTGATTGTGATTGATTTGATGATGTAAAAATACCAAGGGCTTGTATGTGCAGCAAACAGATTGGTACGAGTAGCACAGTTGCATTATAGACCGTGTTAAACTATAGATGAACGGCAAGTACAGTTTATGACCCTGTACCTTGCAATACATAATACCTTAAATATTGTTAATGCAGGTTAATATAAAGGCTCCATGCGTGTATTGGGGATCCATAAAACAAAGTTGTTTTGTAAGGCAAAAAAATGGACGGTATCCTGAAAGTATCCGAATTGCCGTTTTCCAGGCTCAAAGTATTTTAACTCCCAAATTTCGCAAGTAGGCTGATAATGACAATGGAATTGGAAACGGGGTGTACGAACGATTTCGTACAATACTAATTTTTATCTGACTGTCCTTTTATGACTTTTCTTGAGCATTCCTTCCC
>Ga0114939_10001352_pt1 | contig 19385 bp, 21 predicted proteins | sample AshMeaCrysSpring_FD_87196 | JGI IMG/M metagenome (GOLD analysis project Ga0114939, IMG submission 87196) | Groundwater microbial communities from Big Spring, Nevada to study Microbial Dark Matter (Phase II) - Ash Meadows Crystal Spring | ecosystem: Environmental > Aquatic > Deep subsurface >...
AATCATCTGGAGGATGACATGGACTGCCTACTTGAACAGGTTGAAAAAACCTTGATCAGCCAGAATATCCCCGATGCCCTCAATCGTTTTCACGTTTCTAAAAACTTATGACAGATTACTTAGTATTCCTCGACAGGCAGCCGATTCTTGGCCTGTTCGACATGGCGCAGAATGGATTCTGCGCCGCTGCGCGCGGTATCATCCTGGGTGCCTAACATAGCGCCCAGCTCGCGCACCTGGCCAGCGGTATCCAATCGATCGACGGCGGTCGTCGTCCGGCCGCCGGCAACATGTTTGCTGACACGGAAGTGGACATCGCCATAACCCGCCAGCTGCGGCAGATGGGTTACGACGATCACCTGGTGATCGGCTTCGCCGGCCAATCCCCACAGTTTGCGGCCAACGATATCACCCACGCGACCGCCGATGCCCTGGTCGATCTCATCAAAGATCAGCGTCGGCGTCTCGTCGATCTGTGCCAGCGCCGTTTTTAGGGCCAGCATCAATCGCGCCGTCTCGCCGCCGCTGGCAACTTTCGCCAGCGGTTTTAACGGCTCGCCGGGGTTGGCGGAGATCAGAAACTCGATCTGGTCGATGCCTGTCTGGTCAAAGGCCAGGCGAGTTTCCAAGCCGTCATGGACTACATAACAACCACCGTCCGCGAGCCGGGTTTGAAAATCCACGCCGAATTGAGCGCCTTCCATCTTCAGATCAGCGAGATGGCCTTCGACGACCGCCGCCAGTCGCACTGCGACTTCATGCCGTTTCAGGGAGAGCGCGCCTGCCTTTTTGCCGATGCGGCGCAGGTATTGCTCTTGTTCGGCTTCCAATTCAGCGGTGCGGACCTCGCTGTTTTCCAGGTCGTGCAATTCGGCTTCGGCGCGCTCGCGGGCGGCCAGCAAACCGGCGATACTGGTCTCGTAATACTTGCGTTTCAGGTGGTTGATGAGTTCGATGCGCTCTTCGACGGCGTTCAATCGCTGCGGGTCGAACTCGAGACCGTCAAGGTAATTCTGAATTTCGCCGGCTAACTCGGCGATCTGGAAGCCAAGCCCCTGCAAGTTGGTGAGGGTGTTGTGCCGCGTCTCATCGAAGCGAACCAGTTGGGTCAGGGCGTGCTCGACGCGGCCGAAGAGATCGACGACCGACGGCCGCTCATCATCCATGGTTGTCAACAGCGCAACGACCTCACCGGCATAGCGGCCTAGCTGCTCAGCGTTGGCCAGCCGGTTACGCTCCACTGGCAACGTTTCTTCCTCGCCCGGCTGGAGACCGGCAGCGCCGATCTCCTGGCTCTTATATTGAAGCATTTCCATTCGTTGAACCAGGTCGCGCTTGCTGCGCTGGAGCGACTCCAGCTCTCGCTGGACGGTGTGCAGGCGGTGGACTTCGGCGGCCAGGTCCTGTCGTTCGGTCGCCAACCCGCCGAATGCGTCTAATAAAGGCAGGTGGGCCTTAGGTCGTAACAGGGAGAGATGCTCGCCCTGGCCGTGAATATCCACCAATGGGTCGGCGATCTGCCGTAAGACGGCAAGGCTGACCGTGCGGCCGTTGACGCGGCAGATGTTGCGGCCGTTGGCCCTTAGCTCGCGGGCCAGGACGACGATTTCATTATCGTCTTCATCCAGCCCTTCCGTCTCCAGCATAGGACCGAGTACGTGGCGGAGGGGGACAGATAGTTGGAAGGTGGCTTCGACATAGGCTTCGTCGCTGCCGGCGCGCACGTTGGTTGTATCCGCCCGGCCACCGAGGACCAGTGTTACGGCGTCGAGGATGATCGATTTACCAGCGCCGGTTTCGCCCGTCAGGACATTGAAACCCGGCGCAAAGGTTACGCGCAGTTCGTCGATGATGGCGAAATCACGAATGAGAAGCTCGGCAAGCATAACGGCCGCATTTTACCGCATTTGCCAGTAGGCCGCACCGGAGGCGACAAACAAGTAAATACCCGGCCCGATCAGGGCGAAAAGCGCGCCTACATTGCCGCTCAGAACTGCCAGAATGACGGGGATGGCCGGGATGAACACGCCCAGGAACATCATCACCACTACCAAGCCGGGTAGGTATCGACCGCGCCGGCCGCCAATCGCCCGCTTCGTCACCCGGCCGATAAAGCTGCCCACCGCGCCGCTAATGAAAAAGATCAGGATGAAGAAGAGAAAGCCGCGACTAAAAAAGTTCACCATCAGATATCCGGCCAGCAGGCTGATAGGGAATGACACCAAGGCGGCGATGACGTAATCTAGGGGCTTGTTGTTAAAGAAAGCGTCCTCAGCCTCGCGCTGGCAATCGGGGCAGATGTAGCCGACCGGCGTCTTGTTGGCGCAACTGATGCAAATCGGGTTGTTGCAGTTATAGCACCGCAGCGACGTTGACCGGTCAGGGTGGCGGTAACAAAAGAGTTGGTAGGCGACTTCTTCCGCCGCGCGCTCCTCGTCAATTTCGGCCACCATCGACTGGTAGACGACTGGCTCCTCTTCTACCTTGGTTAGTTCAGCGATGGCTGCCTCGACGTCCGCCGGGACCGGCCGTCCGTCGAGCTGCGCCAGACCGGCAATGGCGAATGGATTCTCCGGCTCAAGCTCCAGGGCGCGTTCGTAAGCCGAACGCTTCTCGGCCGGATCGCTGATCACCTCGGCCAGGCCCACCCATGCCTCCTCAGCCTCCGGTGATTCGCTGAGAATCTGGCGATACATCGCCTCGGCCGCGGCCATCTTGCCGTAGGAGGCGTTTCGCTCAGCCTGGACCAGTAAAGTCCGCAATCGTGGTTCTAATATACTCATAAATAATTCCTTGACAGTCTGATCGCCTAATCAGATTAAAGGTGATTCTCGTGCCAAACTGTTAGTTTACGACAAGAATTCCATGAGGGATACATAAGCCGAAGTTTATAAATGCGGCCAGCTGAAACCCAGCCTGCCCATGAGCCGTCGATAGAAGTGGCCTGGGCCTTCAACGCGCAAGAATCCGCACGTCTGGCCGTGCTTGGTCATGATGATCTCGTCACCATGTTCAACGGGCACGCTTTTCTGACCGTCGGCCGTTAGGTAAGCCTCGCCTCCTTCGACTCCTATGGCGATCCGGGCGTCCTCATGTAGCACCAGCGAGCGATTCAAACTGAGGTGCGCAGCCACCGGCACGACGACAAAGTTTTGCAGCTGCGGCGGCATGAGCGGCCCGCCGGCAGCCATGGCATAGGCAGTGGAGCCGGTAGGTGTGGAGACGATCAAGGCGTCGGCGATATAGGTCGTCACCAGATCGTCATCAACCCGCAGGTTAGCACGGATGACCCGCGCCTGGGCGCCGCGGCCGATGACGACTTCATTCAGGGCGACAAAGGGGCCAACGACCGTGCCGGTTTTGCGTCGTAGTTCGGCGTTTAGTAGCATCCGCCGCTCGATCCAGTAATCGCCCGCCAATACATGGTCCAACTTTTCCGCCCAATTCTCCGGTGTCGCCTCACTCAGAAAACCCACCCGACCGATGTTAATGCCCAGCAATGGTAAGCCGTAGGGCACTGCCCAGCGCGCCGCACGCAGGGTCGAGCCGTCGCCGCCCAACACGATGAGCATCGACGATTCGGCAAAGGGCGCATCCGGCTCTTCTTCGTTCCAGGGGGAGACGGTCCATGAGTCTACGCCGCGTTCAGTCAGCCAGTTGGCGATCTCGCCCGCCAGCGGTTCCGATTCGGCGATGCGCGGTTGTTGCAAGATACCAACCAGGTTTTTGTTTGTCATGGAAGATTTCGTTGATCGACCTAATAGGGCCATCAATCCCGGCTGTCAGCCCGCCAGAGCGGATACCAGCCAGCCGTCGATTTCGCCCAGCGGCACTCGCGTCTGCTCGCCGCCGGCCAGCGGCCGCACGGCGACCATGCCCTCGGCCAGTTCATCCTCACCCAGGATCAGGACATAGCGGGCGGCGTGGCGGTCGGCCTCGCGCATCTGGCTCTTCATGCTGCGGCCGCCGCGCGCGAAGGCCAGCCGCGCGCCGATATCCGCTTCGCGCAGGCGAAAAACCAACCCAACAGCGGCGTCTTTCGTTGCCCCGCCGAAGTGGGCCACCAACACCGGCACCGGCGGCGGCGTGAGCGGCTCGATTCCCTGCTCCTTCATGCCCAGCACAATGCGCTCGATGCCGCTGCCGAAACCCACGCCGGGCGTCGGCGGGCCGCCGATATCCTCGGCCAACCCGTCGTACCGGCCGCCGCCGCACATGGCTGCTTGCGCGCCGATACCCGACTGCCAGACCTCGAAGACGGTCTTGGTATAGTAATCGATCCCGCGCACCAACCGGAAGTTGATCGAATAAGATTGGCCCAGCGTGTCTAGCAGCCGGCGCACATCGGCGAAGTGGGCGCGGCAGTCGTCGCACAGGTGGTCGACGATATGGGGCGCGCCGGCCAGCAGTTCGTCCATGCCTGGTTCCTTGCTGTCCAGGACGCGCAAGGGGTTCTTGCCCAGCCGTTCCTTGTCGATATCAGCCAGCCGGTCGAGATGGTGATTGATATATTCTTTCAGCTTGTCGATGTAGGCCGGTTTGCATTCGCGGCAGCCGGTGCTGTTGAGCTGGAAGGTTAACTCGCGGAAGCCCAGCGATCGGTAGAGGTTCATGGCCAGCATCATCACCTCGACATCGGCCGCCGGGTCCTCCTCGCCCAGAATCTCGGCGTTGAACTGGCTGTGCTGGCGCAGGCGGCCGGCCTGGGGCCGCTCGCGGCGAAAGCTGGGGCCGATCGTGTAGAGCTTGACCGGCTGCGGCCAGCTCGCCATGCCGTTCTGGATGTAGGCGCGCACGAACCCGGCGGTGAATTCGGGACGCAGGGTGATGCTCGATCCGTCCGGTTCGACGAGGGTATACATCTCCTTCTGGACGAAAAAATCAGAGCCGGTACCAACGCCGCGCACGAAGAGATCGGTCGACTCGAGAATCGGCAGGTCAACCCGCTGGAAACCGTAACGCCATGCCAGGTTCTCGGCCGCGGCGGTGATCATGTCCCAATAGCGCCGATCCTCCGGCAATACATCCTGCATGCCGGTGACGCGCTGAATTTGCGTCGACAACGAAAATACCTCCTGTCACCGGGCCGGGCCGGTCAGAGAATGACCCTAATTATAGCCGGAATTGGGGAATGGGAAACGGAACCGATCAGGCCAACCGGCGGTCGCAGGCATGGCGCACGCCGCAGGCAGCGCAGCGCCGCCGGTCGGCGTGGTCTGGTTCTAGATCGTCAACTTGCGTCGAGGCGCGCATCTCATCGAGTACAGCCAGCAAGTCGTCTTCCAGATCGTCGGTGTAGTCGACGGCGAAGGCGTGGTCTTTGTATTGCAAAATGCCATACGGTGGCCGGACGCCGTAAATCTCCTCAACTAACCGGCAGTAAGCTGCCAGTTGCAGGACCTGTCCCTCCCAGGGGACATCCGGCGCGAGGCCGGTCTTGACCTCGACCGGGATGATCACGCCATCGTGTTGTTGGACCAGGTAGTCCGGCTTGCCGACCAGGCGCAGATCGGTCGAGTGCAAGACGCGGGCGTTAGCCCGCCAGGTGCCGGTATCGGTGTAGATGATGTCGCCATCGGGTACTCCGCTTTGCTGTCGCCAGGCGCGGCTGCGCAGCCAAAGCATGGCTGCCAGGAGGAGCATAAGACCCATCAGGAGATACGGTATGGCTTCGGCGCTCATCTGAATGATGCTCCCGACCGACTTATCCCAGCAGCTGGTAAACCAGGACTGCCACGGCGATGAAGATGATGGCGAAGGCTATGCGACGCGCCCAGACCGACCGCTCGACCAGCTGATTGTGAGCCTGGTGGTGGCGTATCCCGGCCTCGAAATGGGGTGTGTTGATTGAGGCGACCGAGCGAACGCGGCGAAGCCACCAGGCGCGGCGGCAGTAGACGTAATCGCCGATCTCGCTGGCGCGAATCCATGAATAGCTCATATGTTCTATATTAAGGATTTTAGGACGTTTGTCAAGATATCACAGCGGTTCTGCCTGAATTGTGTACCCTCAAACAGACACCGGCCGGCATCGTTCCGCGGCGATTTGAGGACGTAGGCATACCGGTTGTGCCTCTGCGACTTGCCGGGGATGGGGACGAGGGTGTCCGGGCTGATAAACCGTCCCACCTCCGGCAGGTAGGTGCGGGCGTTGATATCCTATTGCGGTTTAATCGGTCGGAATCTGAGAAGCCGGTGTGAGATCGGGTATTGCTTGGCCCGTCGCCACCGCGTAGAGCACGATCGGATCGAGGTCGGCCCCGTTCGGCCAGACAATGGTCCCCAGATCCGGTTCGACGTGCACCTGGTCAAAAAAAGCTTGCTCCTGAAGGGGCGCGAATACGCCGCTGAACTCAACCAGCTTGGCCACATCGACCACGCCGGACGCGCCATTGTCGAAGCGAAGAAACACCCGGCAGTTTCCTTTCAGTTCTACGTCAACGACATCGTGCCACATCATTTACTCCAATGGATCGATCGGTTGCAAGGGCAACTGGGCGGTGGCTAATCGCCAATTCTCAAGCAATGCTTGTTGGTTGCGTGAAGCCCACTCGACGACCAGGCCATAAACCCGCGGCGGCAGGTTGCCCTGCAAGATGGCGAATGAATCAACCGAGACGACCGCTTTGTACTCGCCATAGCGCACGTGAAAGTGCGGCGGGGGATGCTCGCGATAGTACATCGTGATGATAATCCCCAAAAAACGGCTGATCTCGGGCATGTCCGTATTATAGCAGAAGAGGTTAGCCGCGCGTCGTCCCTGCCATACTCAGGTCCGTATCATTCACCGGCGAGTTGAGGACGTAGCTGTAGCGGTTGTGGCTCTGCGGGTTGCCGGGGTCGGGGACGAGCGTATCCGGGCTGATCCCCACCTCCTCCGATCAGCAAATCCGCGGCAGCATCTCTCCGGCCAGCATATCAACGACCCGCGTGCTGCCGATGCTTGTCTTCAGCAAAACCCGTCCCGGCGGTGCCTCCTGAATGCGGCCGATGATCACCGCCTCTTCCCCGTAACGCGTCGCCCGCATGGCGGCCAAAATTGCCTCGGCGTCGTCAGGGGCGACGATAGCCAGCAGCTTGCCCTCGTTGGCGACGTAAAGCGGATCGAACCCCAGCATCTCGCAAGCTGCAGCCACGGCCGGACGGACTGGAATGGACGTCTCGTCCAGGATGATCGCCGCGTTCGACTGCCGGGCGATCTCGTTCAACGTGGTCGCCACGCCGCCGCGGGTCGGATCGCGCAGAACATGGACCTCCCCCGCGGCCAGCATCGCCGCCACAAGGTGATTGAGTGGGGCCACGTCGCTGACCACCGCGGCCTCGAAGCCCAGTTCGCCGCGCGCTCCCAGGACGGCGATGCCGTGGTCGCCAATGGGGCCGGAGAGGATGACGGCATCGCCCGGCCGCGCCTCCGCTCCACCGATTGAGCGGTCATGGGCCAGCACGCCGACGCCGGCGGTGTTGATATATAAGCCGTCGGCCTTGCCCCGCTGGACGACCTTGGTGTCTCCGGCAATGATCTGGACCCCGGCCTCGGCCGCGGCCGCCTGCATCGAGACGACCACATCGGCCAGCAAGGCCACGTCCAATCCCTCTTCCAATATGAAGCCCGCGGTCAGATAGAGCGGCGTCGCGCCCATCATGGCCAGGTCGTTGACCGTGCCGCACACCGCCAGCCGGCCGATATTGCCCCCGGGGAAGACGAGCGGCCAGACGACGTGCGAGTCGGTGCTGACGGCCAGCCGGCCGGGCGGCACGCTGATCACCCCGGCGTCATCGGCGGCGCGCAGGGTGGGGTTGTCGAACGGCCCCTGAAAGAGCCGCCCGATGAGTTCGTGCGACATCCGGCCGCCGCTGCCGTGGCCCAGGACGATTTTCTCGTCGTGGCGCAGCGGCATGGGGCAGATCGCGCCTTCGAGGGAAATGGGGGCATCGGTTGACATAATTTGGAATTACGAATTAGGAATTACGAATTGGGAATTAGGAATTAGGAATTAGGAATTAGGAATGAAGTACCAACGGCAATCTATCACACATTACCCTTCAACTGTCCCGCGTATTTCGTATCTCGTATCTCGTATCTCGTATCTCGTATCTCGTATCTTGGCTCGTTATTCGTAGCTCGTCATTTGACAGGTGGCGGCCGTAGCGGTAATAGGCGGCGCAGGCTCCCTCGGAGGAGACCATCGTCGCCCCCAGCGGCGATTCCGGCGTGCACTGGTTGCCGAATGCCGGGCAGTCATTGGGCTTCTTCAGGCCCTGCAGGATCAGCCCGGCGATGCACACCGATGACTCCTGGGTGCGTATCTCGCCCACGTCGTAGCGGCGCTCGGCGTCGAATTCGGCGTATTCCGGCCGCAACCCCCAGCCGCTGGCCGGGATGAGGCCGACGCCGCGCCACTGCCGGTCGCGCACCTCGAAGACCTGGTTGATGACCCGCTGGGCGGGCTGGTTACCCTCGTAGGTGACGGCACGAGCGTAGGCGTTGACGACCTCATGGCGACCCGCCTCCAGCTCGCGCACGACGGCCAGGATGCCCTGGACGATGTCCAGTGGTTCAAAGCCGGTGATAGCCATCGGGACGCGATATTGTTCAGCGATGGGTGGGTATTCCCAGTAGCCCATGACGGCATTGACATGTCCGGCGGCCAAAAAACCCTGCACCCGATTCTGCGGCGAACCGAGGATGGCGTGCATAGCCGGCGGCACGCACACATGAGAGACCAGCACGCTGAAGTTCTTCAGACCCAGCGCCTTAGCCTGGAGGACGCTCATGGCGTTGGCCGGGGCGGTTGTCTCAAAGCCGATGGCGAAAAAGACGACTTCTTTTTCGAAATTAGCCTGGGCGATCTTGACCGCATCGAGGGGTGAATAAACCACGCGGACATCGCCGCCGCCGGCGCGGACGGCGAACAGGTCGCGGCCGCTGCCGGGCACGCGGAGCATGTCGCCGTAGGAAGTGAAAATGACGTTCGGCCGCGCGGCGATATCGAGCGCCTTGTCAACCAGTTCCAGCGGTGTGACGCACACCGGGCAACCCGGACCGTGGACCAGCTCGATCTCCGGCGGTAGCAGCAAGTCGATGCCGTGGCGGACGATGGCGTGGGTTTGCCCGCCGCAGATCTCCATGATCACCCACGGCCGGGTGACGGTGCGGGCGATTTCGCGGATCGTGCCCTGCACCAGGTGGGCATCGCGGTATTCGGTGACGTATTTCATCAAGCTAATCCTTGGTCATCGGGTAGGGGCGAGGTAATCGGGAAGCCCATTATCGCCTGCCCGCGTGATTCGCTCCCTGGTTGCCTCACCCTTAAATCGATTTATTCCGGGATGGATGATGGTTCCGGCCCCAATTCTTCTTCGAGGTCGACCATTTCGCGCAGCAACGCCAGCGTCTCGTTGGCCTCCTCCTCGCTGAGCAGGCTGATGGCGAAGCCGACGTGAATGACGGTGTAATCGCCGACGGCCGCCTCGGGCACGTAGGCCAGACAAGCCTCGCGTTGCGTGCCGCCGAAGTCGATCCGGCCCATCTTCAGACCTTCCGACTCATATATTTCCGTGATTTTTCCAGGTACACCTAAGCACATATCCCGCCACCTGTACTTCGTAACTCGTATCTCTTAACCCTCATCTCTTCAACCGTATTTCGTATCTCGTATTTCGTATCTCGTCAATTCCCGTTCATCATTCGCCGCGCGGCGATCGCCGCCTGGCCCAATGCCAGCCCGCCGTCATTCGGCGGGACCTGGTTGTGGATGTATACGGTGAACTGCTCATCCGCCAGCAGGTTGAGCGTCTGCTGCAACAGGGTCATATTCTGCCACACCCCACCGCTTAATACCACTTCGGTAAGTTGGTTTGTTTCGCGTAGTATTTTGCAAATGGTTAGAACCATCCGGGCGATGCCGTTGTGGACGCGGGCAGCGAGACGGCCGTCCGGAACCCCACAGCGAAGATCGGCCACCAACGCCTGCCAGAGCGGTGTCGGGTCGATGTTTGCCCCATCGATAGCGAATTCATAGGCGGCCGTCTCTTGCGGATCGACCAGGGCTTCGAATTCGATAGCCGCCTGGGCTTCGTAATTGACGACCAGCCGGACTCCGGCCAGCGCCGCGGCAGCATCAAACAACCGGCCCATGCTGGAGGTGAGCGGTGCGTTTAGCTTCAGGTCGATCTGGCGTTGCAGCAAGCCGATGAGGTTTCCGTCTTTTTGTTGAGCATAGCCAACCGGCGGAAGGTCCTCATCCCGGTCCAAACCGGCCGTCGCCAGCCAGGCTAACGCCACCCGCCACGGCTCGCGCACGGCTTTGTCGCCACCGGGCAGGGGGACATAACGCAGATGTGCTGCTCGCTCATAGCCGTCGTAGTCCGCCACCAGAAACTCACCGCCCCAAATCGCTCCGTCGTCGCCGTAGCCGGTGCCGTCGAATGCGACGCCGATGACCGGCCGGTCGCCTATCAGCCCGTGTTCAACCATGCCCGCGGCGATGTGGGCGTGGTGATGCTGGACGCCGATCGCCGGCAGTCTCTCGCGTTCAGCTCGTTCCAGGGCGTAGCGGCTGGCCATGTAATCCGGGTGCAGGTCATAGGCGATGGCCACCGGCCGGACGCGAAATAATCGTTCTAGGTGGGCGATCCCTTCTTCAAACGCGCACAACGTCTCGTAGTTCTCCAAATCGCCGATGTGGTGGCTCAAGAAGGCGTAGTCGTCGCGGGTCAGACAAAAGGTGTTCTTGAGTTCCGCGCCGGTGGCCAGAATGGCCGGCGACCGCCAGGGCAAACGCACCGGAAAGGGTGCGTAGCCGCGCGACCGCCGAATCGGCACAATTCGATCACTGGAGCCGGCAGGCAACACCCGCATGACCGAATCATCACAGCGGGTATGAATATCGCGATTGTGCAATAAAAAGGCGTCGGCCAGATGAACCAGGCCATCACGTGCCTGGTCATTGGTATAGGCGATTGGCTCCTCGCTCAGATTGCCGCTGGTCATGACCAGCGCTTCCGGCATCCCGGCCGCGCGCTCCATCAGCAGGTAATGCAGCGGTGTATAAGGGAGCATGACGCCGATATTGTCCTGGCCGGGGGCGACTTCGCGGGCGATGGGCGAATTCGCCAGGCGCTGCAGGATGACGATCGGCCGCGCCCGCGACAAGAGCAATTGCTCTTCGGGCGGGGTAATGGCGCAGTGCCGCCGGACGGCGGCGATATCGGGCAACATCATGGCGAAAGGCTTATCGACGCGCAGCTTGCGGCGGCGCAACTCGGCCACAGCCGCCGGGTTGGCGGCATCACAGGCCAGGTGAAAACCGCCCAGCCCCTTGACGGCCAGGATTTGGCCCTCGGCCAGCAGCCGGCGAGCGGCTCGGAGGGCATCCTCATGGGTATTTTCGATTTTGCCGGGCGAGGTCTCCAGCCAAAGATGCGGCCCGCAGGCGGGGCAGGCCACCGGTTGGGCGTGGAAGCGGCGGTCGAGTGGGTCGTGATATTCGGCCGCGCAGGCATCGCATAACGGGAAAGCCGCCATCGTCGTCAGTGATCGGTCATAGGGGATATCGCGGATGATAGTGAAGCGCGGGCCGCAATTGGTGCAATTGATGAATGGGTAGCGATAGCGGCGGTCGGCCGGATCGGACAGCTCTCGCAGGCAGTCGTCGCAGATGGCCACGTCGGGCGAAATGGGTTGAAACGCCCCGGCCTCGGGTCGTGAAGGTCTTATGTCGAATCGTGTGAACCCATCCGGTGGCCGCTCCCAAGTCTCCAGTGAATCGATTCGTGCCAGCGGCGGTAACTCGGCCATCAGATCAGCCTGGAAACCGCTCAATGCCTCGACTGGGCCGTCTACTTCGATCTCGACGCCGGAGGAGGTATTACACACCCAGCCGGCCAGGGCGTAGCGTTGGGCCAGCCCGTAGACGAAGGGGCGGAAGCCCACGCCCTGAACCACGCCGCTGATATGGATGCGCGCGCCGCGAAGTTCGCTCATCGACTTGCCTGCAGCGCCACCCACTCCAGCCACGCGTCCAGCCCCTCGCCGGTGCGACAGGAGAGCGGGAACGTCACCAGTCCCGGATTGAGAGCGGCAACGCCTCGCCGGAAGTATTCCATGTCAAATTGGACATACGGAATCAGGTCGATCTTGTTGATCACCAGCGCGTCGACCCCACGGTACGTGCCCGGATATTTGTAGGGCTTGTCGTCGCCTTCGGGGATGGAGGCGATAAGGACGCTCTTGTGCGTGCCCAGGGCGAAGTTGGCCGGGCAGATGAGATTGCCAACGTTCTCGACGATGAGAAGATCGACCGCATTCAGGTCTATCTGGTCGAGCGCGCCGCGAAGCATGACCGCATCCAGGTGGCAATCGCCGCCGGTGTTGATCTGGACGGCTGTCGCTCCGGCGGCGGCGGCCCGGTCGGCATCGAGGCTGGTGGCGATGTCGCCGTCGATGACGGCCACCCGCATTGTCTTGGCCAAAGCGCTGACGGTTCGCTCCACCAGACTGGTCTTGCCCGCGCCGGGCGAGGCGAGCAAATTGAGGCTGAAGACACCGGCCGTGTCGAGCCGGGCGCGGTTGTCGGCCGCCAGATGTTCATTGGCGTCCAGGATTTTTTCAACAACAGGAACTCGTTGGATCATAGTGGTTCTTCAATCACCAAATCGGAGACCGGAACGATATCGATGGCCTCCAGATAAAACTCATCCCCGGCGACGACGGCGATATCAACGCTGCCGCAGGCCGGGCAAGGCAGGTTCTCGCGCGGCGAATAGGTATGGCCGCACGAACGACATGATAGTTGCGCCGGCACGCGCCGGAAATGGAGCTTTGCGCCGGCCGCCGCTGTCCCTTCAGCGACGATATCCCAGTAAAACTGGACGGATTCATCGACGATCGATGTCAGCTCGCCGACAACCAGATGCATGTCGGTGATCCTGGCCGCGCCGGATTGCGCCGCGTGGCGGAGGGCGATCTCTAGGATGTTCTCGGTAATTGCCAGTTCGTGCATCGCGCGCAACTCGGGGCTTGCCACTAATTTGGTAGCCTGTTTTGAGCTTACCATGTTCTCCGGCGGTGGCGGAGTGACATTTGCCATGACAACCCCATGACACCTGTCACCATTTTGTCATGATACCAGAAAAATCAGGCGGTTGCCGGTTGGCGGCGCAGGACCACAACTGTGAAGTCATCGGCCTGAGGTGTTCCGGCGGAGAATTCGTCGACGGCAGCGATGATCGCCGTCACCAGTTCCTCGGCGTGGTTCCATCTACGGGAACGAACAATTTCAACCAACCCCTCGTCGTCCAGGAATTCACCGGCCAGATTTCGCGCTTCGGTGATCCCATCGGTGAAGAAGACGACGAAATCACCCGGTTCGAGGACACACATCACGTCTTCAGGTAAGTAGCCGTCGAACGCGCCCAGCACGATACCGCGGGCAACCAGCTCGCTTACCTCACCGGTGTTACTGTGAATCCAGAGTGGCGGATTATGCCCGGCGTTGGCGTAGGTCAGGCAGGCCGCGTCGGTGTCAAGCACAGCATAAAACGCGCTTAGGAACAGCGGCGTTGTCTCGTCCTGACGAATGAAGCGATTGACCCGGTCGAGAGCTTCAGACGGTGTGGGGTTTTCAAGGGCATGGGTGTGAAACAATGTCCGGCTGACGGCCATGTAGAGCGCCGCCGGAACTCCTTTGCCAGTGACATCGGCCACGACGATGTGGACGGTTCCCGGCGCGATGGGTGGCATGATAAAATCATAAAGATCGCCGCCGACCTGCCTGGCTGCCCGATACCCGGCCGCCAACTCGTACCCGGGGATGATCGGACAACTGCGCGGTAATAAGCTTAGCTGGATGCGGCGGCCAATCGCCAATTCCTCTTCCAGCCGCTGGCGCTGGAGTTCCTCTTCCAGGAGCCGCCGCGTGCGAACGGACATGATGTTCATGATACGCACAGCGAATTGAGGCGACTGGCGCAAGATGGCCAGGAATCGTTCCCGATCGATGGGCGCCAGGACGACATCAGTCGCGGCCGTGGCTGTGGCGCTGCGCGGACGGTCATCCACCATCGCCATCTCGCCCAGGATCGTACCTGCCGTCAGGTAATCGATGTGCTTATTCTCGACAGTTACCTCCAGCTCACCGGAGACCAGGATGAACATCTGGTCACCCCGCTCGCCCTCGCGGATTATGACCGAGCCGGACGGGAGCCGGATGCAATCCTTGTCGGCCGCGAACAAAAACACGTCTTCTTCAGAGAGGGTTGCCGGTAAAGGCTTTGATAGTTGAGTGGGCGGATTCATTGGATCTTTAATCGGCCGAAACCAGGACCCCATATTTGAGGAAACGGAGTTCGTTGCCCCCGCCGGACCGTATCAGGTAGATCAACTCATCACACAGTTGGCGCATCATGTGAACCCCCAGTCCACCAAGGGGGCGTTCCTCCAAGGGCAGGCTGATGTCCGGAGGTGGGACGGTGGTTGGATCAAATAATGGGGCGCGATCCAGTAACCGGACGACCATTTCGTCACTCTCGCGCATCACCTCAATAACGACTTCACCCGGCTGGCTCTGGTAGCCATGCAATAGAATGTTGGTCGCCGCCTCATTGACTGCCAGGACCATGTCTCCGGCGATCTCCTCGCCACCGCCCAGCCACAATACGGCCTGTTCCAGGAACAAGCGCATATCATCCAGATCGGCTACAGTCGCCGCATCCAATTGGAAGGTGTAAGACTTCATCCAAACGTGGCTAGAGCGGCTTTTTGATTGTCGTGGATTTCCAAAAACATGTCGTATCCGGCCATCGATAGAACTTTGGAGACACTCTTCGATGGCCTGACCAGATTGAGATGGGGCGACTTGTAGGTCCCGCGAGCGATGCCTCGCACAGCCGCTTCCTCATCAGCCGGATCGGCTGAACGCAGCATTGTGTAAATTGTGTGGATCGCACGCAGTCCCGCGCTGCTGATGTAATTTACCTTGGATAAATCGAGCACAATATTCCGCGCGCCGTCCTGGAAAGCAGTCTGCGCCTGGCCCACCAGCGGCGCTTCGGCGGTCAAATCACCTTTAAGGACAAGGACAGCAACCGCGGGTTTGCTTGGGTCGTGGCTAAGGGTGATCTCCATTTGAACTGTCTCCTTCCTGGAAAATCAGCCGATCACGCGTTCCAGCGACGCCAAAACGCCGTACCGGCCACCATGCCTGAGTGGTGCATATAGTACCTATGGCCGGGTCATCGGTCAATGGGCAAAAAGGATGGGAACCGGAAGGGGAGCCTGAACCGGAAGGTCATCGTTGCCGGTTTCAGGATGGCTACGATCGTGCCCAGGCGTAGCAACGATCCAGTTCAATGAAACCGGTAGCCTGATAGAGTCGCCGGGCCGGCTCCTCGTCGACGCCGGTTTGGACACAGGCGACGCGCGCCCCCAACCCGGCCAACCGGCGCAAGCCCTCAACCATGACGGCCCGGCCCAGCCCCCGTCGCTGGTGGTCAACCGCCGTGCCCACCGGCTCAAAGACACCCAGCCGGTTGGCTTCGTCGAACCAGACCAGGGCGAAAGCGGCGAAAGTGCCGTCCGGGGCTTCGACGACGATGTCCAGTTCCGGCCGGTAGGTTGGGGCGGCGCGGACGCGGGCATGGCGTTCGGCGGTCATGAAGGTTGACTCGAAAGCGGACCGTTGGACGGCCGCTCGCGCTTCAGCATCTTCCTCGCCGCGTACATGGCGAATGCTGTAACCGGGCGGCAGGCGCGGCGCTGTCGGTATGTCACCGATTGCCTGCGCATAGTAAACCGACGCCTCGCCGGTGTTGCGGTAGCCGCGGGCCGTCAACACGGCCTGGCGGGTTTCGTCCCGGCTGTAGCTGAAAGCGCGTAGCGGCGAGGAACCTGCTTCCGGCCCACGATCGTGGTGGTCGGCCTCGGCCCAGGCGAGCGCCGCTTCAAACAACACCGGATAATCCGGGTGGACGACGATTTCGACCTGGTCGCCTGACGGCCAGGCAAAGGCTACCAGCCGGTCGCCGTCGAACCAGAACTGCACCTGGTAGATGGCGTTGGGGTCATCCTCCGCACAACGCGACCAGTCGAGATTGCCGATTGTCGCGTAGGCGGGCGGGCCGGTGCGGGCAAGGACCTCGACCAGCAATCGACGCATGTGGTTGTAGTCGGCCGCGGAGTGGTAGGGGCGGTTGTGGATGTGCATGTATCTACGATATTCTTGGAATACACTCGTCATGCGGAGGGCGGTGCTTCGTGATAAAGTCGGGCGATCTATTTCGGTCGAATCGCGGCGTGGCGATGGTCGAATTCAGATCACGCCAGCATGAATTCATCGATAGGGATTAGGTGAGGCGCCGTATTCATTGCCGGATCGTTCACGATGGCGGCCGTATCGTCAACCCCTATCAATACGAGGGCATGGGCGGTATCTTCTGTCCAATAAGTCAGATCGCCGGTCCTGACGAAAACGATGCCCGGCGTTCCAGACCCGATCAAAGAGACAAGAGCTGAAAGGGTTCCGGCCTCATAAACAACTGAAAAGCCGATATCTTGCAGGCGGCGTATGTTCGGGCCTGGTGTTCCAAAATAACGCGTGCCGAGGACTCTTACCAGCTCTGATTCTGAAACAGGGTATTGCCAGAACAACAAGACCATTCTGACACAGGCCGGCAAACATGATCCCGGGTGGCTTTGCCTAATGTGAGGTACGGGTAGCGAGGGCGTCGGCACGATCTTTCAGTTGTTCCAGTTGAACTGGATCGAGTAAAACTTCGGCTGTTTGAACATCAACATCAATTGTGCCAACTTCGCCGAGATGCGGACGCTCAGGGAGGGCGAGGATCACCGGTATACGCCATAACAAGCGTCCACCGGCTACGACAAGCGCCGGCGTACCACCCATCAGGCCGGTTCCCGCCTTATCAAGCAATAACCCATTTACCTTTTGGCGAGCGGTGAAAGGTGTCACGTTGACATGAGCTTTGACTTTTACCGTCAGATCGATCTGGGCATGTTGGAGTTGGGTTAAAGTCTTGTCATCCAGAACAAATTCCATAAGATTTTCCTCTGTTCGGTTTCGTCAAGTCGAGCATAGCACAGCTGGGAGGTGGTTAGCAAATGCCTTGATAAAAATCGTCATTTTTTTCGATAGCGGCGGCATGGGATGATACCGCAATTCGAATGCATTGTCCGAAGGCATATAGCATAATCGCCGCCGCGGCATTGACCGAAAACGAATCCACTCCCCCGGCCATGGGGATCGTCACCCGGTAGTCGACGGCCGCGGCGATCGCCGGCGACAGGCCTTCGGCTTCATTGCCCATCAGGACGGCAATAGGTCCGGCAGGCCAGGTCATCTCCGGCAGCGATGTTCCCCTGGCAGAGGCCGCGGCCACGACAGCTACACCATGCCGGTGGAGGTCAGCCAAAAGATCGGCCGCCGTGTCGTAGACGATCACTGGCAGCTTGAAAACACTGCCGCGGCTGGTGCGGACCGCCCGGGGGTGAAAGGGGTCGCTGGATCCGCACGCCAACAGCGCCGCCGCCCCACCGGCATGGGCCGTCCGCAGCAGCGCGCCGACATTCCCCGGATCGACAATATCCACCGCCGCCAGTAGGGGCGGACCCCCGTGTCCACCCACATTACCCCCGTGTCCGCCCACATTACCCCCGTGTCCGCTCTCTATGTCTGCCTGTCCGGCAACCACATCCGCCAGCGACACAGCCTCCGGCAGTTGTACCAGTCCGAGGATCAGCCCCAGGTCGCGTCCGTCGGTCAATTCAGTGAGCAGGTCATCCGGCCCAATTGCGATGTGGCAACCGGCCGCGCGCAACCCGGCGAACAGATCGACCAGGCGCGGGGCGGTACTACCCGCCAGGCGTTCGGCAACCAACACCGCCTCCGGGGGTTTCTCGGCCCGCAACGCCCGCTCCACCAGCCGCGTGCCCTCGATGGCGTATAGGCCAGTCAGGCGGCGGCCTTTGGGGCTGGCCGCTCGCCGGATCATCTCCACCAGGCCGTGAAGGGAATCGTAACGAGGCATGAGCGATACCCGGATTGTACCCGGTACTCCATCTATCTGCTAAACTCCCGCGAGACAAAAACAAACCGGGCTTCTGCTGAGCAACCCGCTTTCTGGCGAGTCTAACTGAATTTTGGAGTACACCGACATGAAAGACTACATGTATCTGGCGCTGGCCAAGCAAGATGGCGTGCGCGGCTATGCCGCGGCCACGACTTACCTTGTGGAAGAGGCTCGCCGGCGCCACCAAACCAGCCCCACGGCTACCGTCGCCCTCGGCCGGGCCTTGACCGCGGCTGTCCTGATGAGCGGTCTACTCAAAGTCGGCCAGCGCGTGGCCCTCAAGTGGGAAGGAACCGGTCCTTTACGGAAGATCGTCGTCGAGGCCGACAGCAAGGGCCGCGCGCGCGGCTACGTCGCCGAGCCGGCGGTTGATCTGCCGCTGATGAGGGGCGAGCCGGATGTCCCGGCGGCGATCGGCGCGGCCGGGCTGCTGACTGTCGTCCGCGACCTGGGCTTGGCCGAGCTGGCTGAGGGTACGGTTCATCTGGTGACCAGCGACATCGCCAGCGATCTCGCCTACTTTCTGGAGCAGTCCGACCAGGTTATCTCAGCCGTGGAAATCGGCGTGACTCTTAACGATGATGGCTCTGTGGCTGCCGCAGGAGGAATCCTCATCCAGCCGTTGCCGCCGTATGACCCGGCGATCATCCTGCGCCTGAAAGACCGGTTGCAGGAATTGCCGCCGATTACCGCCATGCTGGCCGGGGAACAAAAGCCGGAGATGATCCTCGACCAGGTTTTTGAGGGCATCCGTCACAATCTCCTATCGAAATATCCGGTTCGGTTTGAGTGCGACTGTAGCCGTGAGCGCACACGGGCAGCGCTGGCCACCCTGGGTCGGGATGAAATCCAGACTATCGTGGATACGGAAGGGCAAGCAATCGTGAACTGCCACTATTGTCACGAAGAGTATGTCTTCAGCCGCGAGGAGTTGGAGGAGCTTCTGTCTACACTGACCTAGCAATTCCGATGATACCGATTATTTTTCCGGTGCTTTGGCCGAGAATTAAAATCGCACGGTCTCGAAAACCGTGCGATGTTATGTGTCGGGGTGGCCGGACTCGAACCGGCGACCTCTTCGACCCGAACGAAGCGCGCTACCAGGCTGCGCCACACCCCGAACAGAGAGCGATTATATTCGAAACAGGGGGAGTTGCAAGTCAGGGTTGTCTATCTCCAGGGTTTTTCAGTTTTCGGGAAAAGTAAAGGAAAGCCACCTCATTTTGGTAAGATGGAGTTGTCGAAGACCCAAATACCAAAAGAGGTGACCCATGAAGCATATCAAATTGACAGCCAAA
>Ga0114939_10001353_pt1 | contig 19377 bp, 19 predicted proteins | sample AshMeaCrysSpring_FD_87196 | JGI IMG/M metagenome (GOLD analysis project Ga0114939, IMG submission 87196) | Groundwater microbial communities from Big Spring, Nevada to study Microbial Dark Matter (Phase II) - Ash Meadows Crystal Spring | ecosystem: Environmental > Aquatic > Deep subsurface >...
ACGCCGACGACCGCGCGCGCCTGGCGCGCGATCATGAGCTCCTCGTCGGTCGGGATGACGTACGCCGGAACGTCGCTGTCGGAGGTGGTGATGCAGGTCCGGTGGGCGACGTTCGCCTTCGCGTCGAGCTCGAGCCCCAGCCACTCCGACCCGCGCACGATCCTTTCGCGGATCGGCGCCGCGTGCTCGCCGATGCCGCCGGTGAACACCAGCGCGTCGAGGCCGCCCAGGGCGGCGGCGAGCGAGCCCAGCTCGCGCTGCGCGCGGTAGCAGAAGAGGTCGATCGCGAACGCCGCGCGCGGGTCCCCGGAGGCGAGGAGCGTGCGCATGTCGCTGGACACGCCGGAGACGCCGAGCAGGCCCGACTCGCGGTAGAGCAGCCGCTCGATCGCGCGCGCGTCCATGCCGAGCTCGTCCATCATGTAGAGGACGACCCCGGGGTCGAGCGCGCCGGTGCGCGTGCCCATCATCAGGCCGTCGACGGCGGTGAAGCCCATCGTCGAGGCGACGCTGCGGCAATCGTGCATCGCGCACATCGACGCGCCGTTGCCGAGGTGCGCGACGACGACGCGCCCGCGCGCCGCGGCCGCGTCGACCGCGGGCAGGGCGCTCGCGATGTACTCGTAGGACAGGCCGTGGAAGCCGTAGCGGCGCACGCCGCGGTCGGTGATCGACGGGGGCAGCGCGAACGCCTGCGCGAGCGGCGGCTGAGAACGGTGGAACGCGGTGTCGAAGCAGGCGACCTGCGGCAGGCCCGGGGCCTCGGCCGCGATCGCGCGGATCGGCGCGAGGTTGTGCGGCTGGTGCAGTGGCGCGAGCGGCACGAACTTCTCGAGCTCCGCGAGCAGCGGCGCGTCGACCCGCACAGGCTGCGAGTAGCGCATGCCGCCGTGCACGACGCGGTGGCCGACCGCGGCGATCTCGCGCTCCCCGCCCATGCCGCGCAGGAAGCCGATCAGGTGCCGCACCGCGGCCGCGTGGTCGGGCGCCGCGGCGGCGCCCCACTCGTGCGCGCCGATCGACGCACCGGCCGCGCCCTTCGCCGCGAACGCCGCCTTCGGCGTGCCGAGGCCCTCGACCTGGCCGCGCGCGACCGGCTCGATCCCGCCGTCGGCGAGGTCGAACAGCGAGAACTTGATGCTCGACGAGCCGGCGTTGAGGACCGCGATCGATCGCGTCATCGCGCCCTCCTCAGTGCTGCGGCGGCAGCGTCTTGCCCCGCCGCGCGTGCGCGACGAGCTTCAGCACCGCGGTGGAGGCGAGCCGCGCGCGCACGTTGTCCGCGCGCGAGGTGAGCACGATCGGTACCCGGGTGCCCAGCACGATGCCGGCGGCGTCCGCGCCCGCGAGGTACTGCAGCTGCTTGGCCACCATGTTGCCGGCCTCGAGGTCGGGCACAAGCAGGATGTCCGCCTGGCCGGCGACCGGCGAGACGATGTGCTTGGTGCGCGCCGCCTCGGCGGAAATCGCATTGTCGAAGCCGAGCGGCCCGTCGAGGACGCCGCCGACGATCTGCCCGCGTTCGGCCATCTTGCACAACGCCGCGGCGTCGATCGAGCCGGGGATCTTGGGGTTCACCGTCTCGGCCGCCGACAGGATCGCGACCTTCGGCACCTCGACGCCAAGGATCTGCGCGAGCTCGATCGCGTTCTGGCAGATGTCGGCCTTGACCTCGAGGTCCGGGTAGATGTTGACCGCGGCGTCGGTCACCATGAGCAGCCGCGGGTAGGTCGGCACGTCGATCACGAACACGTGCGAGATGCGACGCGAGGTGCGCAGCCCCGTCGCCGAGGGCACGATCGCGCCCATCAGCTCGTCGGTGTGCAGGCTTCCCTTCATCAGCGCCTCGACGTGCCCGAGCCGCGCTAGCTCGACGGCCTTCTCCGCGGCGGCGTGGCTGTGCTCGACGCCGACGATCTGGTAGGGCGAGAGGTCGAGCCCCTCCTCCTTTGCCACCGAGCGGATCTTCGACTCCGGGCCGACCAGCACCGGCACGATCAGTCCCATGCGCGCGGCCTCGATCGGGCCGAGCAGCGAGGCCTTGTCGCAGGGGTGCACGACCGCGCAGGTGACCGGGGCCAGCGCCTTGCAGCGCGCGAACAGCGGCGCGAAGCCGTCGTTGCGGCGCAGGATCAGCTCGGGCGTGGCCACGTTCGAGTACTGGATGCGCTCGGTCGGGGCGCCGACCATCAGCGAGCCGTCGACCAGCACCTCGCCCGCCTGGTTCACGCAGCGGCAGTCGAACTCGATCGCGTGGTCGCGCTTGTGCTTCGCCTTCGCGGTGACCGTCGCGGTCAGTGTGTCGCCGATGTTGATGATGCCGGAGTAGTGGATGCGCGACAGCAGGATGCGCGTGCCCGGCCCCGGCAGGCGGCGATTGAGGAGCCCGGCGATCATCGCGATTGCGGCCGCGCCCTGCGCGGTCAGCCGCTCCCCGGGATCGTAGCCCTCGATGTGCAGGCCTTCGACATCGCCCGCAGCGAGCGCGAGCGCCTCGACGTCGGTGGCGGTCAGCGTGCGCGACGCGGAAGCGGAGGCGCCGATGTCGATCTCGTCGAACGTGCGATTGCCGTAGTCCTGCATGGTGTCACCCTTCCGTGGAAGCGCGCGCGCGACGGCGCGGGTCGCGTCGTGCGGCAACGCTCTTCTTCGCTGGCGCGCGGGCGCGCCCCTTGCCTGCGGCGGTCCGCGCGACGCGGGGAAGCGGGAGCAGCGCCCGCAGCTCCGCGACCAGCGCCTGCTGCCGCTCGTCGAGGCGATGGTGGAGCGCGATGCCGTCCAAGAGGTCGTGGGCGTGGCGGCGGTCGGCGGCGTGGCGCAGGATCCGCGGCAGCGCGCGCTTCGCGCGATCGGGCTCGAACTCCACGATGATCGTCTCCTCGTGCATCAGGCTGCGGAACGCGTCCTCGGAGAGGCCGTCCAGCAGGTGCGCCGGCGCGATCAGTTCGCGCACGCGCTCCATCGACGAGAGCTTGCGCCTGCCGCTGCCCGCCTTGGCGACGAGGAGGCCGATGCGCACGTAGCCCTCGATCGCGCCCGCCTCCTCGACCGACTCCAGCACCTGGCGCACCGCCGGCAGCGCGCGCGGGTCGAAGCGCGTCGCGCGGCGGATCGCGCGCTGCTGGTCGGCGACCTCGAGCGACAGCATGTTGCCGTACACCTGGTAGAACGCGCCCTCTGCCGCGGCATCGCGGAGGTCGCGGTGGAGGTCGAGCCACGCCGAGATCGCCTCGCTCGCGAAGCGCTCGAGGGGCAGCATCGCATTGCCGTCGCGGCGCGGATGCCGCCACACGCGCGCCATCGCGGCCGCGGGGGCAAGCGCCGCGCAGAGGGGATTGCGGTCCGAGATCGCCCAGCGCTGCGCCCTGAGCGGGTGGAGCTCGCGCAGCGCCTTCGCCACCCACTCGGGGGTCATCTGGCGCACGACCGGGCGGACCAGGAGCTCGTAGGCGCGCTCGGTCAGCTCGGAGAGCGCCGCCACGGCTTCGAACGGCTTCTCGTCGACCCGGTCGTACTTCTGCATGCCGCGCAGATCCTCGAGCGTGCGCTCGACGATCGTCACGTCGTACTCGACGGTGCCGTCGGGGCGGGTGCCTTCCCTGATGCCCATGCCGTAGAGGCCGGGCGGAAGCTGCTGGATGTGCTTCAGGAGCTCGACGATCTGCGCGTGCTCGCGGTTGGCCACCTGTCCCGAGACGAAGATGCCGAGGTGGCCGACGTCCTCGTGCAGCAGGCCGACGATCGTCTGGCCGTTGGCCTTGATCTCCTCGGTCGACGAGTAGAGGTCGCCGATCCAGTTGAACGCCTGCTGCGGCGGCGTGATGTTGTCGCCCATCGACGCGAAGACGATGATCGGGCTCTTGATCGACTTCAAGTCGAAGAAGCGCCCCGGGCCGAGGCGCGCGTCGCCCGCGGAGAGCTTGTTGCCTACGAACAGGTTGTTGACGATCCAGCGGATCTCCTGGTCGTTGAAGAGGTAGAAGCCGCCCCACCAGCGCTCGAACTCCAGGAAGCGCGCGGTCTCCGTGTCGACGTTCGACCAGAGGTGGTAGTGCTTTTCCCACAGCGTGTTTGCCGGGTTGAGGTACTCGAAGTTGCGCACCAGGTGCGCCCCGTCGAACTTGCCGGCGCCCAAGTCGCTCGCGAACAGCGCCGGCCACGCGCCGCCGGCGAGCCCGCCCAGGTAGCGCATCGGGTTCTCGCCGTCGTTGCCGGCCCAGTAGGAGATCGGCGCGCCGTTGACGACGCACGGCCCCGCGATGTCCGGCCGGGAGGCGGCGAGCATCATCACCGCCCAGCCGCCCTGGCAGTTGCCGACCAGCACCGGCTTGGGGCTCCCCGGGTGCCGCGCCGCGACGATGCGGACGAACTCGGCCTCGGCGTCGACGACGTCGGCGAGCGTCTGCCGCGGCTCGGGGTCGGGGAAGAACACGACGAAGTACACCGGGTGCCCGGCGCGCAGCGCCACGCCCACCTCCGAGTCCTTCTTGAATCCGCCGATGCCGGGGCCGTGTCCGGCACGCGGGTCGATGATGATGAAGGGCCGCAGCCGGTCGTCGACCCTGACGTCGCGCGGCGGGACGATCCGCAGCAACGCGTAGTTGCACGGCCGGTCGAAGGTGCGCGCGTCGGCCAGCATCTCCCACTCGTAGTGGAGCAACGGCGGCTTGCCCGCGAGTTCGTGCGCGAGCCAGTCGTTGCCGCGCTCGCGCAGCGTGTCCCAGAAGAGCAGCGTGCGCTGCGCGGCGTCGATCGCGTAGCGCAACACGTCCTGCCCGGCCTCGAGCGGATTGCGCGGCGGGGACGTCGCGAGGTCGCGTGCCGCGGACTGCATGCGCTTGGCGTAACGCGAGCTCGCGGCGCGCAGGCGGCGGTCGAGCGTCGTGGCCACCTGTCGGGAGATCGTTCCGGCGCGATCGATGGTGGTGTTGAGGTCGGCCATGCGAACCCTCGCCGCGGGGATACCCCCGCATGTTGCGATGCAGCAATTATCCCACGATCAGAGAGGAACGTCGCTCGCAACGGGCCGCCGGAGCCGCGCCCGGGCGGCCTGCGCCACACCAGGCGGGCCTACCCATGAAAAAGGGCGGCTTTGCGCCGCCCTTGGCTTGCGATGAAAGTAAGCGCTTACGCCCGATTGCGCAGCTTGCGGATCGCCTCGATCTGCGCCATCGCGAGCGCGAGCTCGGCCTCGGCGGTTGCAATCTCCTCGGCGCTCGTCTTGTTCTGCATCGCCTCCTCGGCGGCGCGCTTGGCCTCGAGCGCGGACTTCTCGTCCAGGTCCTTCGCGCGGATCGCGGTGTCGGCGAGCACGGTGATGTGGTGCGGCTGCACCTCGAGGAAGCCGCCCTGGACGAACACGAACTCCTCCTGCGCCTGGTCCGGCACCCGCATGCGCACCGCGCCCGGGCGGATCTGCGTGAACAGCGGCGTGTGGCGCGGGTAGATGCCGAGCTCGCCCATGACGCCGGGCAGCACGACGAACTCGGCCTCGCCGGAGAAGATCTGCTCCTCGGCGCTGACGATGTCGACTCGGATGGTGGGGGCGGCCATGCTGACCTCTCGGGCTATTGCAGCGTCTTCGCCTTCTCGAACGCCTCGTCGATCGTGCCGACCATGTAAAACGCCTGCTCGGGCAGCGCGTCGCACTCGCCGTCGACGATCATCTGGAAGCCCTTGATCGTGTCCTTGAGCGAGACGTACTTGCCCTTCGAGCCGGTGAACGCCTCGGCGACGGTGAAAGGCTGCGACAGGAAGCGCTGGATCTTGCGCGCCCGCGACACCACCAGCTTGTCGTCGGGCGAGAGCTCGTCCATGCCGAGGATCGCGATGATGTCGCGCAGCTCCTTGTAGCGCTGCAGCGTCTGCTGCACACGGCGGGTCGTCTGGTAGTGCTCTTCGCCGATGACGTTCGGGTCGATCTGGCGCGACGTCGAGTCGAGCGGGTCGACCGCGGGGTAGATCCCGAGCGAGGCGATGTCGCGCGACAGCACGACGGTCGCGTCGAGGTGGCCGAAGGTGGTCGCCGGCGACGGGTCGGTCAGGTCGTCCGCAGGCACGTAGACCGCCTGGATCGAGGTGATCGAGCCTGTCTTGGTCGAGGTGATGCGCTCCTGCAGCTTGCCCATCTCCTCGGCGAGCGTCGGCTGGTAGCCGACCGCGGACGGCATGCGGCCGAGCAGCGCGGACACCTCGGTGCCGGCGAGCGTGAAGCGGTAGATGTTGTCGACGAACAGCAGCACGTCGCGGCCCTCGTCGCGGAACGACTCGGCGATCGTGAGGCCGGTCAGCGCGACCCGCAGGCGGTTGCCCGGCGGCTCGTTCATCTGCCCGTAGACCATCGAAACCTTGGACTTGGACAGGTCGTCCTTGTTGACGACGCCCGCGTCCATCATCTCGTGGTAGAAGTCGTTGCCCTCGCGGGTGCGCTCGCCCACGCCCGCGAACACCGACAGGCCCGAGTGGGCCGTCGCGATGTTGTTGATGAGCTCCATCATCGTCACGGTCTTGCCGACGCCCGCGCCGCCGAAGAGGCCGATCTTGCCGCCCTTGGCGAACGGGCAGATCAGGTCGACGACCTTGATGCCGGTCTCGAGAAGCTCCGTCGAGGGCGACAGCTCCTCGTACACCGGCGCCGCGCGGTGGATCGACATGGCCCTGTCGGCGTCGACCGGCCCGCGCTCGTCGATCGGGCGGCCGAGCACGTCCATGATCCGGCCGAGCGTCTTGGTGCCGACCGGCACCGAGATCGGCGCGCCGGTGTTCACCACCTGCATGCCGCGGCGCAAGCCGTCGGAGCTGCCCAGCGCGATCGTGCGCACCACGCCGTCGCCCAGCTGCTGCTGGACCTCCAGCGTCAGCCCGATGTCGTCCATCTTGAGGGCGTCGTAGATCTTCGGCAGCTTGTCGCGCGGAAATTCCACGTCGACGACGGCGCCGATGCACTGAACAATGGTTCCCTGGCTCATGATTCGGTCCTGGACGTTTGTCGCTTGAAAGTAGGGTCAGACTCGACTTTCCCCGGTTCGGGGGGAGCGCGTCCGACGCTTGGCGTGCGGGAAAGTCGAGTCTGACCCTACTTTCATACCGCGGCCGCGCCGCCAACGATCTCCGCGAGTTCCTTGGTGATCGCGGCCTGGCGCGTCTTGTTGTAGATGAGCTGTAGCTCGTTGATGATCTTGCCGGCGTTGTCGGAGGCGGCCTTCATCGCCACCATCCGCGCCGACTGCTCGGAGGCCATGTTCTCGGCGACCATCTGGTAGACGATCGACTCGATGTAGCGGCGCATCATGCCGTCGAGGAGCTCCTGCGCCGACGGCTCGTAGATGTAGTCCCAGGCGCCGGCCTGCGTCTGCGCGGTGCGCACGTCGCCGCCCGGGGCGCGGTACTGCTGGGGCACCGGGACGACCCGGCCGCCGCGGGGCTCCTGCTTCATCGTGTTGATGAAGGTCGTGTAGAACACCCAGACCTCGTCGACGCGGCCCTCGACGTAGCGGTCGAGGAGCGTCTTCACGGGGCCCACAAGGCGCTCCATGTGGGGGCGGTCGCCGAGCTGCGAGACGCTCGCGACGACGGTGCCGCCCATGCGCTGCACGAAGCCGAGGCCCTTGCTGCCGACCGCGACGTAGTCGACCTCGACGCCCTTCGCCTTCCACTCCTTGTGCTGGTTCAACACGAGCCGGAGCACGTTGGTGTTGAGCCCGCCGCACAGCCCCTTGTCGGTGGTCACGACGATCGCGCCGACCCGCTTCACCGGGTCGCGCCGCACCAGGAACGGGTGCTTGTACTCGGTCGACGCCTTGGCGATGTGCATCGTGATGTCGAACACGCGCTCGAGGTAGGGCCGCGAGGCGCGCATGCGGTCCTGGGCCTTCTTCATCTTCGAGGCCGCGACCATCTCCATGGCCTTGGTGATCTTGCGCGTGCTCTGTACGCTCTTGATCTTGCCGCGAATTTCCTTGGAGCTCGCCATTCGCCGTTTCCTGCCTTTTGCGCCGGGAACCGTGTGGCTCCGCCACCGGTTCCCGGGAAATCAGACCGGCCGAAAGCAGGGCTGTGCTTTCGGCCGAATGGTCAATAGGTCCCGGTCTTCTTGAAGTCCTCGATCGCCGCGGCCAGCGTCTTCTCGTCGTCGGCGGAGAGATCCTTCGCGTCCTCGATCCGGCCCATCAGCGCGGCCTGCTGGCTCTTCATGTACTGCCGCAGCGACGCCTCGAACGCGAGCGCCTTTTCCACCGGCACGTCGTCCAGGTAGCCGCGGTTCACCGCGAACAGCGTCAGCGCCATCTCGTTGACCTGCAGCGGGTGGTACTGCGGCTGCTTCATGAGCTCGGTGACGAGCCGTCCGCGGTCGAGCTGCTTGCGGGTGGCCTCGTCGAGATCGGAGGCGAACTGCGCGAACGCGGCGAGCTCGCGGAACTGGGCGAGCGCCAGGCGCACGCCGCCACCGAGCTTCTTGATCACCTTGGTCTGCGCATTGCCGCCGACGCGAGACACCGAGATGCCGGCGTTGATCGCGGGCCGGATGCCGGCGTTGAAGAGGTCGGTCTCGAGGAAGATCTGCCCGTCCGTGATCGAGATCACGTTGGTCGGCACGAACGCGGTCACGTCGCCGGCCTGCGTCTCGATGATCGGCAGCGCGGTGAGCGAGCCGGTCTTGCCCTTGACCGCGCCCTTGGTGAACGCCTCGACGTAGTCCTCGTTGACGCGCGCGGCGCGCTCGAGCAGGCGCGAGTGCAGATAGAACACGTCGCCGGGGTAGGCCTCGCGTCCGGGCGGGCGACGCAGGAGCAGCGACACCTGGCGGTACGCCCACGCCTGCTTGGTGAGGTCGTCGTAAATGATGAGCGCGTCCTGGCCGCGGTCGCGGAAGTACTCGCCCATCGTGCAGCCGGAGTAGGGCGCGATGTACTGCATCGCGGCCGACTCGGAGGCCGAGGCCGCGACCACGATCGTGTAGTCGAGCGCGCCGGTTTCCTCGAGCTTGCGCACCACGTTCTTGATCGACGACGCCTTCTGCCCGATCGCGACGTAGATGCAGATGAGGTCCTTGCCCTTCTGGTTGATGATCGTGTCGATCGCCACCGCGGTCTTGCCGGTCTGGCGGTCGCCGATGATGAGCTCGCGCTGCCCGCGGCCGACCGGCACCATCGAGTCGATCGACTTCAGGCCCGTCTGCACCGGCTGCGACACGGACTTGCGCGCGATCACGCCGGGCGCGACCTTCTCGATCACGTCGGTCATCTTCGCGTTGACCGGGCCCTTGCCGTCGATCGGCTGGCCGAGCGAGTTGACCACGCGGCCGATCAGCTCGGGGCCGACCGGCACCTCGAGGATGCGGCCGGTGCACTTGACCGTGTCGCCCTCGGTGATGTGCTGGTACTCGCCGAGGATCACCGCGCCCACCGAGTCGCGCTCGAGGTTGAGCGCGAGCCCGAACGTGTTGCCCGGGAACTCGAGCATCTCGCCCTGCATCGCGTCGGACAGTCCGTGGATGCGGCAGATGCCGTCGGTGATCGACACCACCGTGCCCTGTGTGCGCTTCTGGGCGCCGATGTCCAGGTTCTGGATCCGGCTCTTGATCAGTTCGCCGATTTCCGAAGGATTCAACTGCATGGTTTCCTCGCGTCGCGCCGGGCGTCGCTGCCGAAAGGCGCGGGGGTCAGTGTCTCGTTGTCAGTCGGAATGGGCCGCCCCGACCGGCTGACGCCCCCCCACGGGGGGCAGCGAGCGGAGCGATCGTGAGCGGATGTTTCATCTTAGGCGGAAAGCGCCTGGGCCATCGCGGCGAGCTTGCCGCGCACCGAGCCGTCGATCACCGTGTCGCCGACCGTGATGCGCGCCCCCCCGACGAGCGCCGGGCTGTCGGCGACCGTCACCTCGATCCGCTTGCCGAAGCGCCGCTCGAGCGCCGCGGTGAGTTCGGCGAGCTGCGCCGGCGCGATCGGCATCGCGGTCTCGATCGTCGCCCTGGCCACGCCCTCGGCCTCGTCCTTGCGCGCCTCGTAGAGCGCCCGGATCTCCGGCAGCACGCCGATGCGCTCGCCCTCGATCAGGATGCGCACGAAGTTGCGCATCTCGCCTCCGAAGCGCTAGCCGGCGATCGAGAGGAACAGCGAGGACTTCGCCGCGGCGTCGAGCTTCGGGCTCGAGAGCGCCTCGGCCATCCCCGGGTCCGCGGCGATGGTCTGCGCTAGCGCGAGCTGCGACCCGAAGCCCGCCAGGTCGTTCTTCTCGCGCGCCGCCTCGAACGCGGCTTCCGCGTACGGACGTGCGATCGTGGTGCGTTCGGCCATGGCGTCGCGCCCTACACCTGGCGCTGGATGTCGGCGAGCAGGTCGGCGTGCGCCTTGGCGTCGACCTCGCGCTTCAGGATCTTCTCCGCGCCCGCGACCGCGAGGCTCGACACCTGGTGGCGCAGGTCCTCCTTCGCGCGCGCGATCTCCTGCGCGATCTCGGCCTTCGCCGCGGCGACGATGCGGTCCGCCTCGGCCTTCGCCTCGGCCTTCGCCTGCTCGACGGTCTCCTGCCGGAACTTCTCGCCCTGCGCGACGATCTCCGAGGCCTTGGTGCGCGCCTCGCCCATCAGGTCGGCGATGCGCTTCTCGGCGTTGGCGAGGCTCTTGCGGCCCTCGTCGGCCGCCGCGAGGCCGTCGGCGATCTGCTTCTGCCGGGTCTCGACCGCGCGCATCAGCGGGGGCCAGACGAACTTCGCGGTGAACCAGATGAAGGCGGCGAAGGCCGCCGCCTGCATGATCAGCGTCAGATTGATGTTCATGGCGTCTCGCCCTGCGTGGTTCACGGGCCTCGCGGCCCTCCCGGAACCTGCGCCGTCAACCGATGGCGGCGAGCAGCGGGTTGCCGAACGCGAACAGCATGGCGAGGCCGACGCCGATGATGAACGAGGCGTCGATCAGGCCGAGCAGCAGGAAGACCTTGCCCTGCAGCTGGGGCATGAGCTCGGGCTGGCGGGCGGCGCTCTCGAGGAACTTCGAGCACATGATGCCGATGCCGATACAGGCGCCGAGCGCGCCCAGCCCGATGATCAGGCCGATGCCGATGCCGGTGTACGACTGGATCAGCGCCAGCGCTTGGATCTTGTCCATCGTTCTTTCCTTTCTGTGACGGTGATGACGTGCGAAGGGGTGGTGAGGAAACCTAGTGGTGCTCCTCGGCCATCGACAGGTAGACGACCGCGAGCATCATGAAGATGAAGGCCTGAAGGGTGACGATCAGGATGTGGAAGATCGCCCAGCCGAGGTGCAGCACGCCGCCGAAGATCGTGCCGGCGAGCCCGGTCGCGGCCCACAGGCCGAGCAGCAGGAAGATGATCTCGCCCGCGTAGATGTTGCCGTAGAGACGCAGCGAGTGGGACAGCGGCTTCGATAGGTACTCGACCACGTTCATCAGCAGGTTCGCCGGCCACAGCAGCGGGAACTTGCCGAAGGGCGTCGTGAGGAGCTCGTGGATCCAGCCGCCGAGGCCCTTGGCGCGGATCGCGAAGGCGATCATCAGGAAGAAGATGGACAGCGCGAGCGCGAACGTGGTGTTGACGTCCGCGGTCGGCACGATCCGCCAGTGCGGCGCGAAGGTGTGCGTGAACTTCGCCATCACGTCGACCGGCAGGAAGTCCATCGAGTTCAGCATGAACACCAGCACGAAGGTCGACAGCGCGAGCGGCGCGACGAGCTTGCTCGCGCCGTGGTAGATCGACATCGCCTGGCCCTGCACGAAGTCGACGAGGAGCTCGACCACCGCCTGGCGCTTCCCCGGCACGCCGGCGGTCGCGCCGCGCACGACCAGCCACAGGAAGCCGAAGGCGATCGTGCCCACGACGAGCGTCGTGATCACCGTGTCCCAGTGGACCGTCCAGAAGCCGCCGGCCTCGGCGACGGGCCGCGCGAGGTGGGTCAGGTGCCCGGTGATGTATTCGGTGGGAGTGGTGGGGCCGGCCGCCATGGTGTCGGAATCGCGTCGGGAAGGGGCGGGGAGTCGGGAGTCTCGTGGGTCAACCGCGGACCCGCAGCGCGAGCCCGAACATCAGTGCGGTGGCGATGAACGCGAGGATGAACGGCGCGGTCACCAGATCCCGGTACAGGACCAGCACGAGGATCAGCTGGACCAGCACCATCGCCACCTTGAAGCCTTCCGCACGCAGAATCAGGAACAGCGCACCGAACGCCGTCGCCGGCTGGACGACGCCCCCCATCAGCGCGTAGACGAAGTTCGCGACGAGGTTGATCGCCCCGCCGAGCGCCCCCGACACCGCTCCGTGGCCGCCGGCCCACAGCCCCCCGATGGCGGCGAAAGCCAGCGTGGCCATCGCCTGGGATACGAGGAGGATGCGGATCGGACGGGTCTTGAGCGGAGGGGTCACTCCGGCGCGTGCATTGTGCAGCGCGATACGGGCAGCACCAAACCGTGGAATTGTAGCGTCTCCGGTGGTACCGCCGCAACGTCGTGGTGCATTGCGCAAGGACCGCGCCGACCGCCGTCCGGACTGGGGCGGGGCCGCGGCGGGGTGGTGCCTCCCGCGGGGGCGGCGGCGCAAGCCCGCGGAGGCGAAGGGCCCTCCTAGCCGCCCGAGAGCGCGGCGACGATCATCACCTCGGCGCCGGCCGGAACGGGCACGGCGAGGTCGGCGGCGAGGGTCCCTCCGACGAAGAGCTTGATGTGGGGTCGCACCCGCCCCTGCTCGTCGACGATCCGGAACCGCAGGCCGCGGCAGCGCGCTTCGACCGCCGCGAGGACGGCGGCGAGCGAGGCCGGATGCTCGGGCGCGAGCACGGGGATCGCCACGACCACCTGGTCCGCGCCGCCGGTGTACGAGCGAAGCGGGGAGGGGATGCGGACGCGGACCACCGCCGCCGCCTCGGTGCTGACGCTCGCCATCGTCAGGCGGCGTCGAGCGCGTAGATGTGCGGCAGGTGGCGGGCGAGGCAGCGCCAGGTGCGACCCTCGTCGCGGCTCCCCCACACTTCGCCCGAGGTCGTGCCGAGGTAGACGCCGGCCGGCTCGCGCCTGTCCGTCGTCATGGCCTGCCGCTTGACCGTCCACCAGGCCTGCGACGCCGGAAAGCCTTCGTTCTGTCGCCGCCACGTCCGTCCGCCGTCGAGCGACCGGTACGCCGCCGGCTTGCCGCCCGGAGACACACGCGGCCAGACGTCGGTCCCATCCATCGGAAGGACCCAGAGCGTGTCGGGCTCGCGAGGGTGGGCGACCAGGGGGAAGCCAACTGCGCCGACCGACTTGGGCATGCCGCCGCCGATGTCGATCCACGTCTCGCCCGGCCGATCGAGCCGGTAGATGCCGCAGTGGTTCTGCTGGTAGAGGCGGTCGGGGTTGCCGCCGGCGAAACGCACGCAGTGGGGATCGTGTCCGAATTCCGCGGCGGGATCAGGCAGGAAATCGGCGCGCAGGCCCCTGTTGAGGGGGCGCCAGCTCACGCCTGCATCCGTGGACTCGAAGACGCCGCCGCTGGACATGCCTATATACATGTGCGCGGCGTCCCGGGGATCGACGAGGATGGAGTGAAGCTTGCCTCCGTCGGGGGTGCCGTCCTGGTCGCCGCCGCACCAGGCCTTGCGCTGCGGATGCTCGTTGAATCCGTCGACGCCGGTCCAGGTCGCGCCGCCGTCCTCCGAGCGGAACAGCCCCTGCGGCGACGTGCCCGCGTACCACACGCCTGGCTGCGACGCATGCCCCGGAGCAAGCCAAAAGGCGTGGTCGACGGCCCGGCCGCTGCCGGACTTGAACGCCGGCGGCTGGCTCGCTTCCGTCCAGCGCCGGCCCCGATCGGTGGAGCGGAAGACGGTCGGCCCGAGGTGCCCCGTACGGGCGGCGGCGAGCAGCGTGCGCCCGTCGCGGGGGTCGAGCACCGCGTGGTGGACGATGTGGCCGAGGAAGTGCGGCCCGGCGAGCTTGAAGCCGCGGCGAGACGGATCGCTCGCGAGCGTCCACAGGCCCTTGCGGGTCGCGACGTAGAGCGTGACGGGCCGTGCCGGGGCGGCGGCCGGCCGGGTGCGTGCGCGAGGCATCGGGAGCTCTCCGTGGAACGAAAGCGCCTCACGCTACGCCGGCCGCTCGCCGGGGGCAAGCGGCCCTGGCGAGGCGCCGCCGCGGCCCCGCCTGCGGCAGGGTTGCAATGCGGGCGCGAGGCTGCGAAAGTCGCATGTTCTGGGCCGCGCGCCGCGCGGTCGCCCAGCGCTTGCAGCGACAACCAACCACCGGAGACTCCGCATGACGATCAAGGTCGGCGACAAGCTTCCCGCCGGAACGCTGATGGAATACTTCGAGGTCGAGAAGGAAGGCTGCGCGATCGGCCCCAACCCCGTGAAGGTCGAGGACCTCTGCAAGGGCCGCAAGGTCGTGATCTTCGGCCTGCCCGGCGCGTTCACGCCGACGTGCTCGGCGAAGCACGTGCCGTCGTACCTCTCGAACTTCGACAAGCTGAAGGCCAAGGGGGTCGGCACGATCGCCTGCATGTCCGTCAACGACGCGTTCGTGATGGGCGCGTGGGCGCGCGACCAGAAGACCGGCGACAAGGTGCGGATGCTGGGCGACGGCAGCGCCGAGTTCACGAAGGCGCTGGGGCTCGAATTCGACCTCACCGCCAAGGGGCTGGGGATGCGCTGCCAGCGCTTCTCGATGCTCGTCGACGACGGCGTGGTCAAGGTGCTCAACGTCGAGGCGCCCGGCAAGTACGAGGTGTCCGACGCCGAGACGATGCTAGAGCAGCTCGGCTGACGCTCGCCACTGCGTGAACGAGAACGGCGGCCCGCGGGCCGCCGTCTTTGCTGTCGTGGGCGCCTCGCTCAGGCGCGGGCGTGGCGGGCGCGCCAGTCCCGCCGCGTCAGCGCAGGTGCTTCAGGATGCCATCGAGCTCGTCGAGGCTCGAGTAGCCGATCACGATGCGGCCGGCGCCCGCCTTGCCCGGCTCGATGCGCACCTTCGCCCCGAGCCGTTCGGCGAGCTCGGTCGCGAGCCGCGCGGTGTCGGCGTCCACCGTCGCAGGCGCGCGGCGCCGCGGGGAGCGTTCCGTGGGGTGCAGCAGCTCGTGCACCAGCCGCTCGGCGTCGCGCACGGTGAGATTGCGCTCGACCACGCGCGCGGCCGCGCCGGTCTGCCGCGCTGCGGGCAGCGCGAGGATCGCCCGCGCGTGGCCCATTTCGATCTGGTTGGCGAGCAGCATGTCCTGCACCGGCTGCGCGAGCTGCGTGAGCCGCAGCAGGTTGGTCACGGCGGACCGCGAGCGGCCGACCGCCTTCGCGGCGGCCTCGTGCGTGAGCCCGAATTCCTCGATCAGCCGGGCGAGGCCGTGCGCCTCGTCGAGCGGGTTCAGGTCCTCACGCTGGATGTTCTCGATCAGCGCGAGCGCGAGCGCCGCCTGGTCGGAGGCGGCCTTCACCTGCACCGGAACCTCGGCGAGGCCCGCGCGCTGCGCCGCCCGCCAGCGCCGCTCGCCGGCGATGATCTCGAAGCGCCCGCCCTCGACGGGCCGCACCAGGATCGGCTGCACGACGCCCTGCTCGCGGATCGAGTCGGCGAGCTCGGCGAGCGAGGCCTCGTCCATGCGTCCCCGCGGCTGGTACTTGCCCGGGCGCAGGCGGTCCACGGCGATCGTCTGCAGCGCGTCCTTCGGCGCTGCGGCGGCGTCGGTGCCGGCGAGCAGCGCGTCGAGGCCGCGGCCGAGGCCCTTGGGTCGGATCATCGTCGCTCCTCTCGCCTAGGCGGCGGCATCGGTCGTGGCAGGCGCGACGCCGCCGTCGCGCGCCTCCATGCGTCGCAGCACTTCGCCCGCGAGCGCGAGGTAGGCCTGCGCGCCCTTCGACTTCGCCTCGAGCTTCAACGCCGGCATCCCGTGGGACGGCGCTTCCGCGAGCCGCACGTTCCGGGGCACGACCGTGCGGTAGAGCCTGTCGCCGAAGTGCCGCTCGAGCTCCGCCGCGACGTTTTGCGCGAGGGTGTTGCGCGGGTCGTACATCGTGCGCAGCAGGCCCTCGATCTCGAGCGCGGGATTGAGGTGCCCGCGCACCTTCTTCAGCGTCTGCACGAGGTCCGAGAGGCCCTCGAGGGCGTAGTACTCGCACTGCATCGGGATCAGCACGCTGTCGGCGGCGCACAACCCGTTCAGCGTCAGAAGCGAGAGCGAAGGCGGGCAGTCGAGGATGATGAAGTCGTAATCGGACGCGACCTCGCCGATCGCGTTGCGCATCTGGCTGATCGCGTCGGTGAGCGCCTCCTTGAGGCGGGTCTCGCGCTCGGGCAGGTCGACCAGCTCCACCTCGGCGCCGGCGAGATCGCGGTTGGAGGGGACCACGTCGTAGCCTCCGGTCGGCGACACGAGCCGCACGTCGGCGATCGATCGCTCGCCGAGCAATACCTGGTAGACGGTCTGGGGCTGCGCCCGCTTGTCGATGCCGGAACCGGTGGTTGCGTTGCCCTGCGGGTCGAGGTCGATGAGCAGCACGCGCCGCTTCATCGCGACCAGGCTCGCCGCGAGGTTGACGGCGGTGGTCGTCTTGCCGACGCCGCCCTTCTGGTTCGCGATGGCGATGATGCGCGGGGCTCTCATGGCGCTCCGATCGACGGACGGGCTACGCGGCGCGCCGCCGAATGACCACCAGGTGGCGGGCGCCTTCGAGGAAGGGCACCGCGAGCGCGGGCGTCGCCACGACCTCCACGCTCGCTGGCAGCTCGGCGAGCTCGGCATCCGGATGCACGCCCTTCATCGCGACCAGGCGCCCGTCGTGCGCGACGTGGCGCAACGCGGCCGCGGCGAACGAGGCAAGGTCCGAGAACGCGCGCGAGATCACGACGTCGAACGCTGCCGTCGCGGCGAGGTCCTCGACGCGGACGACCGCCGCACGGGCATTGGCGATCGCGAGCTCCGCGATCGCCTGAGTCAGGAACGCGCCCTTCTTCTGCACCGGCTCGACTGTCGTCACCTGCCAGCGGGGGCGCGCGATGGCGATCGGAACGCCTGGCAGGCCGCCGCCGCTGCCCACGTCGAGCAGCGTCAGCTCCCGGTCGCCCGCGAGCCCGTCGAGCGTCGGCAACGCCGCGAGGCAGTCGAGGAGGTGGTGCGTGACCATCCGCTGCGGCTCGCGGATCGCGGTCAGGTTGTAGGTACGGTTCCACTTGGCGAGCATGTCCACGTAGGCAAGGAGCCGCGCCCGGGCGTCCGGGGGCAGCGACAGGCCGAGCGTGTCGATGCCACGGTCGAGCAGCGCCTCGAGTTCTGGCCCGTAGGACGCTTCGCGTGCCGCGCTCACGCGTGCCTCGCCTTGGGCACGTTGGCCTCCGCAGCGAGGCGCCTCACGTGCACGAGTAGGAGCGAGATCGCGGCAGGCGTGACGCCCGAGATGCGCGATGCCTGCCCGACGGTCTCCGGACGGTGGTGCGCGAGCTTCTGCTGGACCTCGACCGACAGCCCGCGTACCGCTCGATAGTCGAGCTCGGCGGGCAACCGGGTGGCTTCGTGCACGAGATGCCGCGAAATCTCGTCCCTCTGGCGGTCGATGTAGCCCTCGTACTTGGTCGCGATCTCCACCTGCTCGGCCACGGCCGAGTCCGCAACCGGCTCTCCGGCCCCCGGAAGCGACATGAGCCCGGCGTAACTCACGCCAGGCCTGCGCAACAAGTCAGTAAGCGCATACTCTCGTTCTATCGCTTGCCCCAGAACGCGTTCGGCGTGTTGACGGGGCACCGACGCCGGGCTCACCCGGGTCGACCGGAGTCGCTCGTGCTCCTTCGCCACGGCGTCGCGCTTGCGGCAGTACGCGTCCCAACGAGCGTCGTCGACGAGACCCATGCGACGGCCGTGCTCGGTGAGCCGCAGGTCGGCGTTGTCCTCGCGCAGTTGCAGCCGGTACTCGGCGCGGGAGGTGAACATCCGGTAGGGCTCGGTCACGCCGCGCGTGATCAGGTCGTCGACCAGCACGCCGAGGTACGCCTCGTCGCGGCGCGGCGACCAGCCTTCCTCGCCGCGGACCTGCCGCGCCGCGTTGAGCCCCGCGAGCAGGCCCTGCGCTGCGGCCTCCTCGTAGCCGGTCGTGCCGTTGATCTGCCCGGCGAAGAACAGCCCGGCAATGGCCTTGGTCTCGAGCGTCGACTTGAGGGCTCGCGGATCGAAGTAGTCGTACTCGATCGAGTAACCGGGGCGCAGCAGATGCGCGCGCTCGCAGCCCTTCATCGAGCGCACCAGCTCGAGCTGGACGTCGAAGGGCAGCGACGTGGAGATCCCGTTGGGGTAGATCTCGGTCGTGGCGAGGCCCTCGGGCTCGAGGTAGATCTGGTGGGCATCCCGGTCCGGGAAGCGCACCACCTTGTCCTCGATCGACGGGCAGTAGCGCGGTCCGACGCCCTGGATCACGCCGGTGAACAGTGGGGAGCGGTCGAGCCCGCCGCGGATGATGTCGTGGGTGCGCGCGTTCGTGTGAGTGATCCAGCACGGCACCTGCCGCGGGTGCATCGTCCGGTCGCCGATGAACGAGAACACCGGCGTCGGATTGTCGCCGGGCTGGACGGCCAGGGCGCCGAAGTCGATCGTGCGGCCATCAAGCCGGGGCGGCGTGCCGGTCTTGAGCCGGCCGGCCGGCAGCGCGAGCTCGCGGAGCCTTGCACCCAGGCGCTTTGCCGGCGGATCGCCCGCGCGCCCCGCCTCGTAATTCTGCAGGCCGATGTGGACCAGCCCGGACAGGAACGTTCCGGTGGTCAGCACTACCGCGTCGGCCTCGAACACCACACCGATTTGCGTGACCGCCCCCACGACCCGGTCGCCCTGGATCAACAGGTCGTCGACGGCCTGCTGAAACAGCGTCAGGTTCTCCTGGGACTCCAGTCGTCGCCGGATCGCCGCCTTGTAGAGCACCCGGTCGGCCTGGGCGCGTGTCGCCCGCACCGCCGGACCCTTGCTCGAGTTGAGGGTGCGAAACTGGATGCCGGCCTCGTCGGTGGCGATGGCCATCGCCCCGCCCAGCGCGTCGACCTCCCTGACCAGGTGACCCTTGCCGATACCGCCGATCGAGGGGTTGCACGACATCTGCCCCAGCGTCTCGATGTTGTGCGTGAGGAGCAGCGTCCGGCGCCCCATTCGCGACGAGGCAAGCGCCGCCTCGGTGCCGGCATGGCCGCCACCGACGACGATCACCTCGAAGCGCCCCGGGAAACGCATGATTTGGAAACGTTTTTCTCTGGCGCCCCCATCGTGGCGGCGGGGTCATCATTGTACGCGAACCACCCCCTCCGATGAAGGCGCGGTTTCACGTGGAACACATTGCTCGTACGGGCGGACCCCTAATGGCAGGACCAGGCGCTCAACGGCGGCGCAGCTCTGGTCCTTCCGAGCCGCGCCTCGTCCCGGGTGCCGGGTGCCGG
>Ga0114939_10001354_pt1 | contig 19368 bp, 15 predicted proteins | sample AshMeaCrysSpring_FD_87196 | JGI IMG/M metagenome (GOLD analysis project Ga0114939, IMG submission 87196) | Groundwater microbial communities from Big Spring, Nevada to study Microbial Dark Matter (Phase II) - Ash Meadows Crystal Spring | ecosystem: Environmental > Aquatic > Deep subsurface >...
ATGACCAGCTCGCCCTCCGTAAGCCCCTGGGTCACCACCACGCCGGCCCCCTGATTGGCCCCGATCTGGACGCGCCGCACCTGGGCCTTCTGCTCGGCGTCGATGATCAGGACATAGACCCCCTGCTGGTCAACCTGCAGGGCGGACTGGGCGACGACGACGGCCGAGGTGGGTGTACCGGCCTGGAGCACCACGCCGACGAACTGCCCGTCCACCAGGATACCGTCCGGATTGGGGATCTCGGCGCGCAGCGTCACCGAGTCGGTCCCCGCATCCGTGGTCACGTCGATGAAGTTGAGCCGGCCGACCTGATCGTACAGACTGCCGTCGGAGAGCTTGGCCCGCACCACCACGTCCCGGGGGTTGCCGCCCTTCTCCTTGATGTCGCGCCGGGCCTGCAAGACCTCGCGCTGGGTCAGGGGGAACTGCACAGAGATGGGGTCGCGGCTGACGATGGTCGCCAGCGGCTTAGACGCGGGGCCCACCAGGTTGCCGACGGTGTACTGGGCCAGGCCAATGCGGCCGGCCACCGGGGCCAGGACCCGCGTGTAGCTCAGGTCCAGCTTGGCCGCCTCCAGGGCCGCCTGGGCCTGCTCGATGGACGCCTTGGCAATGGAGTCCGCCGCCTGGAGCTCGTCCACCTTGGCCTGGGCGATGTTCTTGTCCTTGAGCAGCTCAAAGCCGCGCTTGAGCTGAGCGGCGGTGTTCTGCTGGTCCGCCTTGGCCTTGGCCAGGTCTGCCTCGCGTTGAGTGACAATGGCCATGTACTGGTCCGGCTCGATCTCGAACAGCAGGTCGCCACCCTCGACCGCCTGGCCCTCGGTGAAGGCGAGCCGCTTGAGGAACCCCTGCACGCGGGCGCGCAGCTCCACCTTGTCCATGGCCACCACACGGCCGATGAAGTCGGACTGGTTGTTCACGGCCTCGGACTTGGCCGCCACGGCGACCACCGACGGCGGCGGGGCCGCGGCGGGGGCCGGCGGGAGCTCGGACCCGCAGCCCGCCATGAGGATCAGTGTGGCGGCAAGACCTGAGAGCTGGATCGAACATGCCGGTCGGGTGCTGTGATCGCGGTGCATGGGGTATCCCTGGGTTAAGGCTGGGTCTAAAGGTGAATCCGGGTGCGCGCCTTCCGTGTCGAGGTGTCCCTGACCCCGGGCCGAACGATGCCCAGGGTCGAATGGACCGGCCCCCTGGTCAGACCAGGAAGGCCGTCATCATATACACATAAAGGGCGCCGATGGTCAGTTGCACCAGGGTGATGGGAAGCCCGAAGCAGACGAAGCGCATGAAGGTGACGCGGTCCCCCTCTTTGGCGCAGATACCCACGGCGACGATGTTGGCCGAGGCCCCCACCAGGGTGGCATTGCCCCCCAGGGTGGCGCCGAACATCATAGCAACGAAGACCGGGACTGTGGCCGCCGGCCAGTCCGTGAAGCCGGCGGCCAGGGCCAGCTCCGGGACCGCCTCGGCGGCCACCAGGTACCCCTTGGTCATGATGAGCGCGGCGGCCACCACCGGGATGTTGGCCAACAGGCTCGACAGCATCCCGATCCCCGCCAGCAGAAGCAGGGCGATCAGTGTCAAGTCGGCCCCGAACCACTGATAGAGCTGGATGGAGAGCCCCTGCAGCAGCCCCGTCTTGGTGAACCCCTGCACCAGGACAAAGATGGCCCCGAGGAAGACCAGGGTCTTCCAGTCCACGTCGCGGAGCACCGCCTCCACCGGCTCGACGCGGGTCCCGTAGATGACCAAGAGGGCCAGGGTGGCCCCAATGATCGCCACCGCCGGGGGGACGATCTGGGTCGGCAGCGCCTCGCCGAAGAGGAACAGGGCCACCATGACCGCCAGCACCAGCAGGGCCAGGGCCACGAAGCCTCGCCGCCGGATGGGCGCAGCCGGGATCGCGGAAGGCAGGGCCAGGCGGGTCCCCCAGATCTCGGGCATCAGGCGCGGGAGCAGAGGCAGGATCGCCAGCACCGCCAAGAGGCCCCCCAGGCTCACGCGGGAGAGGTAGTCGGTGAAGGACATGCCGATGGCGCTTCCCACCAGGAAGGTCGCAGGGTCACCCACCAGCGTCAGCATCCCCGCCGAGTTGCTCACCACCGCCGTCAGGACCATGGGGCCCACGAAGTCCACCTTGAGCGCCCGGGCGACAGCGATGATGACCGGCGCGACCAGGATCACGGTGGTTGCGTTGGGAAGGAAGGCGCAGATCGGCGCTACCAGGGCCACCAGCAGGAGCAGGTAGCGCCGCCCACTGCCCCCGGTGGCGCGCAGGAACCGCGCCCCGACCCAGTCGAAGACCCCGGTGCGGGCCAGGACCCGGGCCACCACCATGCCCCCGAACAGCAAGGCCAGTGGGCCCCCGGCGGTGACCATGGCGGCGATCAGGTCCTCGCTGTCGAGCAGCCCCAGGGCCAGCAGGAGGCAGACCCCGGCCAAGGCAGCGACAGCCATGTCGATGAGGTCGAAGGCGATCACCAGGATAACCCCGGCGAAGACCGCAACGGTCAGGTAGATCTGGAAGTCGGTCATGACGGGAATGCGACCTCGACTAGTAGCCTGGATGGAGCGCAGCGTCCCGGCCCGGCTCCTGCCTCTGGCCGGGACTTCCACGTCCCTGCAGGTCGGAATCCAGGATGGCGTCAGTCAACGGGCGGGGCGTACATGAGCCCCCCCTGGGTCCAGAGGCGGTTCAGACCGCGCTCGATGTCGAGCGGGCTGTCACGCCCGAGGTTGCGCTCGAAGACCTCGCCATAGTTGCCCACGGTCTTGATCGCCCGCACCGCCCAGCCGCGGGTCAGACCCAAGGCCTGGGAGACGAGCTTGTATTCATCCGGCGAGATCCAGCCGCCGAGCCCTTCCCCGGCCGCCACCTTGGCCTCCACGTCGGCCTGGGTGATCCCGTCTTCCTCCGCCAGGATCAGGGCATAGAGGACCCAGCGCACCACGCTGGCCCAGCGAGGGTCGCCGCCCCAGACCACGGGGGCCAGGGGTTCCTTGGAGATGCGCTCGGGCAGCACACGGTAACCCTCCGGACCACTCGGCGCCTGGAGCCGGGTGGCGGCGAGCTGGCCCGAGTCCGAGCCGTAGGCGGCGCAGCGCCCGGCGAAGAAGGCCGCGGCGACCTCCGGCACCGAGTCCAGAACCAATGGGGTTATGGTGATCCCCTGCCGGTGGGCGTAACGCTGGAGGTTCGCCACATGGGTCGTCCCCTTCTCCAGACACACGACCGCGCCGTCCAGTTGCCGCGGATTCTCGATGCCCTTGGATACGGGCACAAGGAACCCCTGGCCATCGTACAAGAGGACGGCCGGGAACTGGACCCCGAGGACGGACTCCCGGGTTAGGGTCCAGGTGGTGTTGCGCGCCAGGAGGTCCACCCGGCGGGCTTCGAGGGCCGGGAAGCGCGTGGATGCCTTGAGGGGGACGAACTCGATCCTGTCCGCGTCCCCCAGCACCGCCGCCGCCACCGCGCGGCAGAAGTCGGCGTCGAGCCCGGTCCAGCGGCCGTCGGCGTCACGCTGCGAGAAACCCGGGATCCCCTCGCTCACGCCGCAGCGGAGCTGCCCTCGGGCCTGAATCGTCGGGAGCAGGTCCGCGGCCTGAACGACCGGGGTAGTCGTCAGGACAGCGAAGAGTATGGCCGCGACTGCGATGGAGCGATGGATCTGCATGGTGTCTCGGCAGCTCTCAACCCTCGGGCGCCTGGAGCGGAGACGGCAATGCCGTACCGCGGATGGTCAGCATAGCAGGTGGTCGTTTGCCGTGCAGCCAGGACTGCGACGCGCCGGTTTTCCCCGGTGATGCTCGGGGCCGGCCGTGACTGCAAACTTTGAGAAATGGCCGCAACCGACGCACCAGCGGTTGTCCGGGACTGTTGGGGGCTATTCAGAGGCCGACCGCGTTGACCGCGGACCGCAACGCACCGGGGCTGCGCACCGGTGGTCGACCCCGGCCGCAACACTCCGTATGCAGGGAGATGCCCCCAAGGCTCCGGCTCGCGTTTCGATGACGCAGTGACCCGATGCTCGGCCGAATATCACTCGCCGCCTGGTCGGCCATCGAGCTCGGACTCCGGATGGTCACGGCCACTAACAGCCGGTTGACTCCTCTGCCCCGAGGACCAGTCGTGCAGGCTCCGCCGCAGCAACCACGGCTGTGTTCGTCCACCCGCAAGACGCCTCCCAGTCACCCATTTATTCGGGTCGCCACCCGCCCCGAAACCACCGCGGGTACCGGAACGCAGGGCAACATTTTGATCAGGAGTCAGACCGTGCGTAGAAGATTGGTCGTCGCCTTGAGTTTTGTCGTCGTCGCCTGGCTGGTTCAAGGCTGCTCCGCTCCGGTCCGCAAGCCGGCGGTGCCGGAGTCGCTCGTCGGTCAGGCGGAGGTCCCCGGCCTGCCCGGAGTTCGTTACCGGTTGACGGACATTGAGACGCTCGTGCTGGAAGGCCGCGAGTCCGTGGCCCGGGAAAGCGCCTACCTGGCCAGCCAGGGTCACAAGGGACAGCTCCCCGAGGTGGCGTTCCTGGCCGTCTCCGGTGGCGGCGATGCCGGCGCCTTCGGCGCCGGGCTCCTGAACCGCTGGACCGCCGCCGGCGACCGGCCCCAGTTCAAGCTGGTGACCGGGATCAGCACCGGGGCCCTCATCGCCCCCTTCGCCTTCCTCGGTCCCAAGTACGACAGCCGGCTGAAGTCCTTCTACACGGAGCTGGGGCCGAAGGACATCGTCAAGCCGCGCTGGCTCCTGGCCGCCATCACCGACGACGCCATGGCGGACAACCGGCCGATGTGGAATCGGGTTGGCCAGGAGGTGGACCGGGCCCTGCTCGACGAGATCGCCGCCGAGTACCACAAGGGCCGGCTGCTGCTGGTCGCCACCACCGATCTGGACTCCCGCCAGCCCATCATCTGGAACATGACCAAGATCGCCAGTAGCCCTGGTCCCCGCGCCCTGGATCTGTTCCGGGCGGTGATGGTCAGCTCGGCGGCCATCCCCGGCGCCTTCCCCCCGACGATGATCGACGTGGAGGCCGGCGGCAAGCCCTACCAGGAGATGCAGGTCGATGGTGGTGCCATGGCCCAGGTCTTTCTCTATCCGCCCTCCCTCAATACCACCAAGGTCGGCGGGCGGGCGGGTTTCGCCGAGCGCAAGCGCCGCGCCTACATCATCCGCAACGCCCGCCTGGACGCGGATTGGGCCCAGGTGGAGCGCAAGACCCTGAGCATCAGCGCACGGGCCATCTCATCCCTGATCAATATGCAGGGGGTGGGGGACCTGTATCGCATCTACACCACCACCCAACGCGACGGCGTGGATTTCAACCTCGCTTACATCCCCAAGAGTTTCAACGCTCCACGCCCGGAGGAGTTCGACACCGAATACATGCGCAAGCTCTTCGCCTTCGCCTACGACCAGGCCGCAAAGGGCTATCCCTGGGACAAGTCCCCGCCGGGGCCCGGCCCGGTGGCTGCGGAGACGCAGAAGCGATAGGGCCGGAGCGGGCCCGGCGGATGCTTGGAGTGGCGCGTCGCCCGCTCGACCCACCGACGGGAGGTGCATTGCTGCTCACCCGAGGTGCTGAGAGCCATTCAGGAGGACCCTAGGCCGGGGATCTTCAGAGACGGGGCAGCGCACCGCCAGCTCAAACATTGGCTTTCGGCGCGAGACCTGGGCCCCGACAGGGCAGCATTCAGTTATCATCATCTATGCTTGCACGGCCCGGGCGCCAGGAGGGCGCTTGGTAATTGGCACTCGTCGTTGACGCAGTCCGTCGCTGCGGTTGCCGGGATTGCACATCACAACTTTCGGAGAATTCGGACATGCGTAATACTGTCTTTGCAGCCCTCGCCGCTGCAGCCCTGCTGCCAATCCTGTCCAATGCGGCCCCCACGGTGGAGGACTTTGATCTGCGGACAGCGGAGGACTTGGTGGATCTCTGCGCCGTGCCGGACGGGGACCCGATGGTCGAGGCCGCCCGCGGATTCTGCTACGGATTTCTGAGCGGTGCCGGCAGTTACCACCGCTCGGTGAACGCCGGCAAGAAGGCGCACCCGCTGTTCTGCCTGCCGGAGCAGAGGCTGAGCCGCGCCGAGGGGTCGAAGCTGTTCGTGGACTGGGCCCGGGCGAACCCGCAGTACCTGAGCGAAGCGCCGGTCGATGCCCTGGTGCGTTTCGCGGTGGCGACCTGGCCCTGCAAGCAGGCCAAGTAGTCACGAAGCGCACTCAGCCGACCCCCGCCTTCTCCAATTCCCGAATCGCTCAAGCTGAGGACAATACCATGCGTCATTCGACCTTTCCCCTGGTGCTGGCCGCGTCCATCGCACTCGCCGGCTGCGCCGGCATGACGGACACCCAGCGACGCACCGCGACCGGCGCGGGCGCCGGCGCCGCGACCGGCGCCGTGATCGGCTCCTTCAGTGGCAATGCCGGCAAGGGCGCCCTGATCGGTGCCGGTGTCGGTGCGGCTGGTGGCTATCTCTACGATCAGAACCAGAAGAGCAAGGGCAATTGATGGGGTGGCGTGCCGGCGTGAATGAGGCGCCGGCACGCCACCGGGGCCTGAAGCTGACCGTCTTGGCGGACACTCGATGACTCTCCCTCCGGAGGCGTCCGTTGACACATCACGCATTGCCCCCGAGACAAGAGGACACATCCGACCCCGTTGGCGCTCTCGAAGGCGGCGTTGCAAAGGCGCATCGACGGTGAAGGGCGGCATCAAGAGCTAGAATGCAACAACGCGGCCTCGATGACCGCGCGGCGTTTGAGGCTACGAACCCGTGTACGTCGTTCAGACGCCGTGGGCCACAATTGCACGGGACCAAGAGTGGAGGTAGCGCGATGAGCAAGAGACGAATCAAGTGGGGGCACATCCTGGTCGTTGGAGCGGCGCTTGCCGCCCTATCGGGGGCGCTGGATGCGCGCGACCCGGGCATCAACCAGCCCGGCCCAAGGGGAGGAGCCGCTGGCGTCGGGGCGCCCGGAGTCGGCGTCAGGGATCCCGGCATCAATCAGCCGGGCGCGGTAGGGAACGTCGGCGGCGTGGCTCGGCGCACGGCAAGGCGCATCATCGTGACCTCCGCTGTCGTTGCGACGCTGCCTGCTGGCTGCGAGACCGTCGTCATAGAAGGCACGACCTTGCAGCAGTGCGGCGGAACCTACTACCAGCCCTCCGGCAACCAGTACGTGGTCGTCAACGTCGAGTGATCGCACGGCCCGGACTCGGCGACGCATTCCCGAGCCGGAATCCGTCGCTGTCCGGCGCCGCGGCTGCGGGGCGGCCGCGGCGCGCCTGGGTGCGATGGCCAGATCGTAGAGACGCGGGTCGCCCAGCCGACAGGGCCCCTGATCCCCTGATGCCTTCCTCTGCCACATTGATCCGTCATCCTTCCGGGTCCTCGCCGCCGCGGAGTGCGCGACCATGAGAACCTTTGCCTGCCAGTCGTGTGGCCAACCGGTCTATTTCGAGAACGTGGTCTGCAACCACTGTGGTGCCACACTCGGCTTTCTCCCGGACGCCCTGCGCCTGGCGGCCCTCGCGGAGCAGCCCGACGGGACCTGGGCCCCGATCCGGCCAACTGAGAAGCTGCGTGGCCCAAGCCGCTGGTCCGGCCTCTTCAGCCGCCGACCCGAGACCCCGGACGCCCGGGCCCACATCGATCGGCACTACCGCAAGTGCGGCAACTACGCGGAGCACGCTGTCTGCAACTGGATGGTCCCCGCGGAGAGCAACGAGGCGCTCTGCACCGTGTGCCGACCCAACCGGACCATCCCGAACCTCGGGCGCCCGGGCAACCTCGAGAAGTGGTCTCGGATCGAGCGGGGGAAGCGGCGCCTGGCCTACGGACTGGCGCGTCTGGGGCTGCCGGTTCGCACCTGGGCCGAGGACCCCGAGCACGGGCTCGCCTTCGACTTCCTCTCCAGCCGGGATGCCCCGGCGGATCAGCCCGTTCTTACCGGTCATGCCAACGGCGTCATCACCCTGAACATCGACGAGGCGGATCCCGTCTCGCGGGAGCGCATGCGCGTGGATATGGACGAGACCTACCGCACCCTGGTGGGCCATTTCCGCCACGAGATCGGCCACTACTACTGGGACGTCCTGATCCGCGACGGCGGTCGACTGGATGCCTTCCGGGCCCTGTTCGGAGACGAGCGGCGGGATTACGGGGAGGCACTGGAGGATCACTATCGAAACGGCGCCCCTGCCGACTGGCAGGACCGCTTCATCACCACCTATGCGAGCAGCCACCCCTGGGAGGACTGGGCCGAGACCTGGGCCCACTACCTGCACATCACCGACACCCTGGAGACCGCGGCCCACTTCGGGATCGAGGTGGAGCGGCGCCTGCCGGACGGCAGTCTGCAGAAGGCGGACCCGGAGTTCGACCCCTACGATATCCCGGACTTCAAGCCCATCATCGACAATTGGCTGCCCCTGACCTTCGCCATCAACAGCATCAACCAGAGCATGGGTCAACAGGATCTCTACCCCTTCGTCCTGTCCCAGCCCGCCATCGACAAGCTGGCCTACGTGCATCGGGTGATCCGGGAGACCTCGGGGCGCTGAGCCGCGGCACACCGGCCGCACTGCCTACCCGACTTCAAGGGCGCGGCCCAGGACTCGATTGGGTCTCGGTGTGAGCTCAAGGGGCCCCTTGGCCCTCGCCCTTGATCTTCTCTACGGCCTGCTCTCGCTCCGCCTTCGCCTCCATGATCAGGTGGTAGCCGATGTAGTACTTGAAGATGTTGCTCACGTAGGTCACCGTCTCCGCACCGATCTTCTCGGCGGCGACATACTCCACGTTGTGGAACCAGACGTTGGGATCCAGACCGCGCTTGGCGGCCTCCTTGCGCAACCGGGAGATCCGGCCCGCGCCGGCATTGTAGGAAGCGAACGCGAACAGGGCCTTATCCAACTTGGTCATCGGCTCGTCTCCGTAGTACTGGTCGATCATCCAACGCATGTACTTGATGCCGGCGTGGATGTTTGGCTCAACTTCGGCAATGTTGCCGACGGCGAGATCCTTGCCGGTGGCGGGCATGACCTGCATCACGCCGATGGCACCCACCGGGCTCCTGACGGACTGATTGAGCTGGGATTCCTGGTACCCCTGGGCCGCCATCAGCAACCAGTCCACGTCGTACTTGTCGCCATACTTCTGGAAGTACTGAATCAGGGCGAGGAATTTCTTGCGCTCGGACTCAGAGGCCGCGTCCTTTATGTACTTTGCGCTCTTGAAGTAACGCGCCAGGGTCTGATTTCCCACTGAGGTCCCTTTGGCGTGGCGAGCCATGAAATCGTCGACAGCGGCCTTGAGCTGAGGACTGTCCTTGCGGATCGCCCAGGCGATGTTGCCGCCGGTGAGCAAAGGGACCTCCTCATGCCCCCTGATGTTGGGGAAGACCTGCTGCCAGAATTTGGCATAGAAGTCGGCGGTGGCGGTGAACGGGATCAGTCCCGCGTTCACCATCTCGAGCAGGTCCTCGTCCTCCAGTTCCTCCGGCGCCTCCTTGATGACCACGGCAGGCTTATTCTCCGCAGCGAAACGCTGGTTCAGGCCCGTCAGGAGCTCGTAATGGACGGAGGACCTGCGGACGAAGACCTGCTTCCCCGCCAGGTCGTCCACGCTGGATATGGCGGGTGAGGCGGGGCCGGACACGATGAACACACTGACGTTGGGCAGCATCGGCGTGGAAAAGTCCACCAGCTTCTGGCGCTCTTCGGTCACGCCGAGGCCCGCCATCGCGATGTCGCCCTTGCCGGCAGCCAGCGCCGGCAGCAACTCGCCCCGGCCGACCGGGATGAACAACGCCCGCACCTTGAGGTGCTTGTGCTCCAGCTTCTTATCCTTAGCCAGCGCCTTGTTCAGATCCTCCACGAACAGGTTACCAGCGTCGTAGGCCGCGCCGCGCTGGACACCCTTGTCGACAAAATAGAAGGTCTTGCTGTAGACCGTCAGTACTCGAATGAACCCCCGTTCGATCATCCCGTCGAGGTCGCCGGTCCAGGGTGCGGTGGCCTCTTCAGGCGCGATGGTGAGTTGTTCACGCTGCGGCGCCGGGGTGGACGCCTGTTCTTCGTCTGCGGCAAAGTTCGGGCCGGCGATCAGGGCGAACGCAAGGGCCGCAATGGTGACGATGGCCGCCCCGACACGGGTTGAAGGGCGAGCCAAGCGGTGTGCTTGCAGGCGCATATTCATCAACATCATCAGCTCTCCATCAGTTTTTTGATTACCAACGAACCTCAGTCAGTCTGAGCAAAGGGGACGGCATCGGCGGGGTACGGGCGGCGGCATCCCCTAGGCGAGGTCGCACCCCTGTCATCAAGATTTGGCTTCACCAATGGATTCGTGTTTGGGGCTGGTTACCGTGAAAGGCGCACGCAGGGCGCTCCGCGTCCCCCTCGCCCTTTGGTTGAGGGCCGGGGTGAGGGAAACGGCCGTGGCGGCCAGCGCCATTCATGATTCGGGGTGGCGCTGGTCGCCATGGCCGTTAGCCGGGAGATCTCACCACGGGATTGAAAAAGGCCCGCTTCTTGAGGCATCAGGGTTGTGCAGTCAAGCCGTAATGGACCAACAAGAAGGCGGCCCGTCGATGACAGTTAGAACAAGATGCCCAAGAGCTTTTTGACCAGCTCTTCCAGCGGCATCATGGTGAGGGCCAGCGGCACGACCGGCACCAGGGTCGCGGCCCCGAGCCGGAGGATGGCCTCCTTCGTCACAGGGAGGATGCGCATGGTCCGCACCACCTCGTAACTCGTGCCCAGATCGGCGAGGGACTGGATGTCGCCGCTGCCCACGAGCGGCTCACCAGCCGGTGCGCCACCGCGCAGCCATTTGGCGTCGAACGCGCGCACGTAACGCTCGGCCAGGGTGCCGTATTCGCGCAGCCCCGTCCGCTTGGCCTGGGCAAGCTGCGGGGCAAACACCAGGAGTGGGACGACCACGATGCACAGCGCGAAGAGGAGCACGACGGCGATCTCGGCCTTGAACTGGGGCAGTGCGGCCCCGAGAAAAAAGATGCGGTTGGCAAGCGGTCCGGCGAGCAGGGCGCCGTGCGCCAGGGCGAGCGGGGTGAAGGCATAGACCGTATTGGACAGAAAGCCCAAGCCCCCGACGCGGTCCGGGTGGGTGGGAACCAGGCTCAGCTCGATGCGCGACACCTGCCAGAGCAGGCGCGCCCAGATGAACAGGCGAAAGTACCAGCGCACCAGCAGGAACTGGAAGATGGGCAGGCTGATGTAGCCGTACCAGATTCCAGCCAGCGAGAGCTTCGGGCCCTCGGCGGACGGTGTCGCGTACCAGGTGGCCGCGTCGAGTGCGATGTAATGGCGCCAGACGACGAGGATCCCGACCCCATACACAATGGCGATGAGCAGCACCTCGGCAAGCACCGAGTTGCGTAGCCGGAACGCCGAGGCGATGGCGGAGTCGAAGCGCGCCATCGCGCCCTCGGGGATCAGGTTTCGTTCCCGGAACTGCTGCAGCAGGGGGCGCATGCGCTCGTGCACGACCAGCTCGGCAATGATCAACAGGGGCAAGGCCACCAGGAAACGGACGTGGACCTCCACGTCCAGCAGAAAGGGTACGGCCAGGCCGCTCAGGACCTGTCCCTCCAGGGCCGAAAGCACCAGGAGCGGCAGCCAGGCCAACAGCGTGATGACCAGGATGCGCTGGCGCACCAGCAGCAGCGCATCGTCGGCCAGGTGCGCCCGGCGCAGCAGTTGAAAGAGCGGCCCGCCCAGAACCAAGGAGAAGTCCGGCGGATCCCGGAGCAGACCGCCACTGGATCCTGAGGTGGGGGTGGTCATATGTGCGCTCGCCCCTATCGGGCGTGAAGATCGGGCCGTGCCGGGGAGCGGATAAGGCGAGCCGCGCAAAAGGACGCCTGGCCAGTCATCCTCAGTCACCCCCCATGCACCTGGGTCTCACCGACGAGGGCATCGGCGCGTCGCCGGGTCCTTCCGTGCGCCGCACCTTGCCGCACCTGGGCCCAAGTAGGTCATCGCCCATCCGCCAAGGCGTCGAGCCTACTCCCCGAGGTGGGCCTGGAAGTACTCCAGTGCAGTGCTGGTTTTCGCTTCCTGGGCTCCAGCGAGGGAGATGCCACAACGGGTGAGGTAGGCCTTGAACTCGATGCCGCCCTGGAAGGCCTCCTCCGGGGCGCACTTGGTGGAGATCTCCAGGATGCGCGAGCCGTCGGGATAGAGCCACATTTCGGTGGTGATGCGGCGATCGAAGTCGTTCGGCTGGTGCTTGGACTTGAGCAGGAAGATGGGGCCCATGGTGGTCAATGAATCCATGTCGAGGCCTGCCGGGGCATGCGCGGCGTAGAAGGCCCGCTGGCCCTTCGAGAATAGCGAGCTGAGCGGCTCCTCGCCGGCGGTCACGTCGAGCACCTCCTTGCCGGTGCAGACGCCCTTGAACGACGCCGAGCACACGAATCCGCCCGGCATGATGTCCAGCTCGATCTTGAAGCTTGCCGAGTGCCGAAGCTCCGGGTCGATCTGGTCCGGGTCCACCGGGCGCAGCTTCACGACGGTGTCGCCGCGTCCGCCCTGGATACGCCGGGCCCGGACCACCACGCCGGCCTTGAACAGGTCCAGGTCAGGGGTATCGAAGTAGAACGCCTGCCGCGGTTGCGCCTCGACCGGGTCGAGCTTCAGGGTCTTGATGGTCGCACGGTGCCCGGTGGCGGGAATGGACAGCTTCAATTCGATGCTGGTCGACCCCTTGCTCAATGCGACGGCCTTCAACGTGTCCTCGGCCGAGAGGGCCGGCGGCGCACTCGCCGACTTGGTCGCCTCGGCCTGCGCGGTGGTCGTGGTCTCGGTGTCGTTTGGGGTGCTCATGGTGTGTGTCCTCTCTCGTCTGCCAAGTGAAAATCGCCCGGTTCCAACCGTCTCTCTTCCGGGAATCTCTTGCCCGTTTCAGGCATCGAATCGCTCGGCCAGCACCCCATGGCGCAGGCCGCGATCGCTCACCGTCAGGCGCTCCTTGCCCAGCCTCTCCATCACCGTGCGGACGATGCAGGCACCGGCAAGTATGACCTCTGCCCGCTTGGGCTGCAGGCCGACGATGGCGCGGCGGGCCTCCGCATCGCGTGACCGGTAGAGCTCGATCTGGCGGTCGATCTCGGCGCGATCGAGGACCGTGCCCTGAACGACGGCCGGATCGTAGGTGGCGAGCCCGTGCTTGACCGCGGTGATGTTGGTCACCGCGCCCCCCATCGCCACCAGCTTGTCGGGCACCGGGCGGCCCGCGATGCGTGACAGGTCGGCGGAAATCGCCGCCATGGCCTCGTGCAGGGTATCGAGGGACACGGCCCTGTCGAGCTTGTAGCGTTCGGTGTAGCGCACGGCGCCGACGTCGACGCTGAAGCGCTCGTCCACGCTGGAGTCGTGCCCGAAGGTGAACTGCGAGCTGCCGCCGCCGGTGTCGAACACGACGAGCGAGCCCGTCTTCAGCCCGAGCCCCGACTTGGCCGCCAGATAGGCCAGCCGGCTCTCCTCCTCGCCGGAGATCACCTCGATGCGCACGCCGCTGCGCTTCTCGATGGCGTCGACGACCGCGTCGCTGTTCGTAGCAATGCGCAGGCCGGCCGTACCCACCGCGGCGATCGCCCGCACGCCGTGCCGCTTCGCCTCCGTGGCCATGCCCGCGATGGCGGCGACCGTTCGCTCAAGGGCGGCGTCGATGATCACGCCCTGCTCGGCGAGCCCCTCGCCGAGGCGTGTCAGCTCTGCGCGGTCGACGAGGGTGCGCCAGCGTCCTTCAAGGTTACGCTCGCCGATGTGGAACTTGATCGAATTGGTGCCGGCGTCGATGACGGCGCAGCGTTCGGGCTCTCCGTCGATCAGGGCCGCCAGCCCGCGGGGGTAGCTGGTGTTGGTGTAGCCACCCAGGCCAAGCTCCCGTACGGCGCGGATGACGGCAGCCGCATCCGTCGACTCGACCGCGATGGTGCGGGTGGGCTTGCCGTTCGCGACCACCTCGGAGACCTCTCCCGTGCAACCGCCGATCGTATAGCGGACCCGCCGCTTGTGGACGTCCACCCTGCGAATCGCACCGCCCGGTTGGGCGAAGGCCTCGATGAACGCATCGAGCGTGTAGCTCGCGCGGGACAGGGCAGGCACCGGGAGTTGGAGCGATTCGAACACCTTCGCCACCTCGGCCGCCGGGAGCGGAAAGCCTGCCTTCATGACCGGGGTCCACTGCTCCAGGCCGTCCGCGTTGACCTCCCGCAGCACCTTGATGTCCATCAGGTCCGCCCGGACCTTGACATTATCGCCGGCGCCGGACAGCAGATAGATCTCATCGCTCTCCTGCACCGCCTCCGGCGTCAGCGCCGCGACCCGCGCCTCCGCCTCCCCAAAGCGCTGACCGAATGAACGCCATTCCCAGCGCGGAGTGATCTCATTCATGGATGGTTACTCGCTCTTAAAACAAGGGTAAAGGGCAGGAAGGGCGCGCGCGGTTACACGAGTGGTCCTGAGTCGGGGTCGGCCACAAGACCCCAAAACGCCTGGGGCAGGTCGTCGGCACGATCGGCCCGCCTTCGATGTTGGCGGCCGCCAAGGACGGCTCGTTACCGGCACGCCGAACGTCGAGCGACTGCATCGGCAAGCGATCGGCCGTAATGTTACAGCAGAATGACCATGGGGCTGGGTCGCCGTCAGGTCTGACCGAATCCGAGGATTGGCCAGATCGGTGATGGGCAAGCGGGCTCAGAGGCCGGGGAGACTCAGGGCTGCCCGCGCGGCACCTGCCCCGTCCCGATCTAGCCCCTTGCGTCACAGACCGCCGCCCCAGCGATGCTGCCAGGCGATCCCGATCAGGTCGAAGTTGTTCCCCGTGCGCGCCGACACCCCGCTGCTGGCATAGAGCTTGATCGAGTTGAGGCGGTCCACGGGAATAGCCAGCGTGCCGCCCAGGCGCCAATTCTGTTGTAGGTCGTCGTTCAGCACGCCGTTGAGTGTGGTTCGCCCGCCGGTGAAATAGGTGGCGTCGAGGGAGGCCCAGAGGCCCTTGTGGGTGCTGTAGATGGCGTGCACCTGGGTGGAGTAGATGGGGTCCTGGGAGCGCCTGTTGCCGCCGAAGAAATCGTCGTTGTCGCCGTAGAGGGTCGCGGCGGTGCTGAGCTCCAGGGTCCATCGGCCCAGCGCCTTGGAGACGCCGAGCTCCGGCTTGATGAACCAGCGGTTGGTGCCGAGGTTGACCACGCGGGTATCGTCGTACTGGCCCCAAGGAACCGAGACCTGAAGGCTCGCCCCGACGATCAGGTCCTGCTCGTAGGCCTTGAACTCCTTCAGGGTGAGCGCTGGGGCCCCGAAGAGGTTGATCGAGAGTCGGACCCTGGGGTCGGCAAAGCCCTCGACGACCCGCTCGAGCGACTGCCCCGCGTAGTCCGCCGATCCAGACAGCCAGGTGTAGGGGACTATCGCGTCGAGCTTGCCGGACAGGCCCCAGAGGTCGAGCACCCGCGCATAGGCGAGCACGGCGCTCGAGGTCTCGAGTTCAGGATTGCTCACCGGTAGGGCGGAATCGAAGGCGACACCCCCGCGCGTGTAGGCGTAACCAGCGATGAGGAAGTTCACGCCCACGGGTGCGTTGGAGTAGGTGCGAGGCTCGATGTCCTGCGCCTGGGTCCCGGGCCCAACCGAGAGGAGGAGGCACGCGGCCGCCAGATCGAGCCGGGAGCGGACAGGCCGCCTGGGAAAGCCCCCGAGCCGAGATCCGCCGCCGTGTAACCGTCGACGCGGGTTCACACTAGCACGGCGTGGTTGGTGATCATGGCGCATGAGATCCCGATCATCAGGCGTCCGGCCCGCCCCAGGGCCGGCAGGCGCAACGGCAGCTAATCCTTGCCCTTTTCAACCGCGGCCTGGGCCAGGTAACGCTCGACGGCCGACTGCAGGTTGAAGAGCAGCCGCTCGCGACCCAGGGTGTCCCCGAGCGAGGAGCGCTGCACCATACCGAGGCACGCCGGATTGAGGGCCACCAGCCAGAGCACCATGCCACGTTCGCGCCCCCGCTCCTCGCCCTCGATCAGCATCTTGAGGGCCGAGTACTCGATGTCCGTCACGGCGCTGAAGTCCATCGCCACCACCTTGGGCTCGGCGGCATCGATGAGTGGCCAGATCTGCTCGGCGATGCGGTGGGCATTGGCGAAGAAGATCCGTCCCTCGGGTCGCACCAACAGGAGCCCGGGGAAGGTCTCGTCCTTCGGGTGCTCATCCGACCTCGGGCGAAAGATGTCCGTGCCGGGCTTGCGGCCGAGGACATAGAGCCGCGGGTGGCCGGACTGATAGGCGATGCCGATCAGGGAGACGATGATTGCCACTAGTATCCCCTTGAGGGTTCCGAGCAGCACCACCCCCGCGAAGGCGACCAAGGCCCAGAGGAACTCCATGCTCCGGATGCGTAGGATGGCGCGGAACTCGGCCGGCTGGATCAGGCCGATCGAATAGACGATGACCACGGCGGCCAGGGTCGCCTGGGGCATCAGCCCCATCAGCGGCGCGAGCAGGAGTAGGGTCGCCACGGCGGCTGCGGCCGTCGTGAGTCCCGCTATCTGGGTACGGGCGCCGGCAAGCCGATTCACCGCCGTCTGCGAGGTCCCGCCCCCCGCGGGCATGCCGCTGAACAGGCCAGCGGTCACATTGCCGAGGCCGGTCGCCAAAAGCTCCCGGTTGGGCTCTGGGCTCGGCTCGCCGCGGCCGGCAAAGGCCCGCGCCGCGGCGATGGACTCGGTGAAGCTCATGAGCGCGATGCCGAGCGCCCCGGGCCAGAGCTGCTCGATGAGACCCAGGCTCGGCGCCGTGAAGGCGGGCAGACCCTGGGGGATGTGACCCACCGTCTCGACGCCCAGGCTTTGGAGGGCGAGCAGTCCCGAGGCGGCAATGCCGAGTGCGATGGCGATCAGCGGCGCCGGGGCGCGCGGGGCGTAGCGCTCGATCCCCACCAGGATGAGCAGCATGGCGGCGCCCACCGCCAGGGTCGCGAGCGAGGTCTCCGGCAGGTGGTGGATGAGCGCGAGCAGGTTCTGCAGGAAGCCGCCCTTGTCGAAATGGATGCCCAGGAGCTTCGGCACCTGGTCGAGGATGATGACCAGCCCGATGCCCGCCTTGAAGCCGGTCAGCACCGGCTCGGAGATGAAGCTCGCCACCACACCCAGACGCAGAACCGCGGCCAGGATCAGGATGATCCCGACCAGGACGGCCAGCGTCGCGGAGGCGGTCAGCAGCGCAGCCGGATCCCCGGTCGGCGCTACCAGGGCGAGCTGGGTCCCGGTCAGGATCGCCAGCGTCGTGGTGGTGCTGACGCTCAAAGGCCGCGAGGTCCCCAGGATGGCGTAGATCACCATGGGGACGAAGGCGGTGTAGAGCCCCACCTCCACCGGCAGACCGGCGACCGTGGCGTAGGCCATAGCCTTGGGGATCACCACCGCCGCGGTGGTGAGACCCGCGACAATGTCCATGCGCAGCCAGGGTTTTGGTAGCCGCCGAGCCACTCAAGCATCGGGATGCTGCTCATGAAGTCACTCCTTACCCGCCCCCCTCTCGTTGGCAACGCCCTCGGGGAGCAGGAACGGCGTCGCGAAGGTCAGCGGCGTCATCGTCAGGACGCCGCCCCCCGGGCGGTGGATCGCCGCCCGCTCGTAGATCAGATCGAAGAGGGTCTCGGCCTGGTGCGCCTCCACGACGATGGTGACCAGACGCATCAGTGCGGGCTCCGGGAGCCTGCCGCGCCGTGCCTTGGCCTCCCGCAGCACCGAATGGCCGCGGCAGTAGACGCTGTTGGCCCGGGTGATGCCCTGCTCATCGCGCAGCCAGCGGAGCAGGCGGCGCTCGGTGCCGTCATCCGGGAGGATGCAGGAGATGAGCTTGGCCGGTCCGCCGTCGTTCAGGCCCAGGAGTGGAGCCTCTGGTGCCCAGGCGCTCATGCGGGGTCGCCCTGGCCGGGGATCCGTTGGAGGATCTCGCGGGGCACATAGGTCGCCAGCTTCTCGACGGGCGTGATGTAAGCCATGCCGGCGCCCGGGGCATTGAACTCCGCGGCCCGGTAGATGGCCTCAAAGACCGCGTCCTGGTGATCGGTGGCGACCAGGACGCTCACAACGTCCTTCTCCGCCTCGATGGCGATGCCGAGCAGCCCAAGCCGCTCCCGCGGGCCTATGCCCCGGGCGTGGTAGACCAGGGCCCCGGCCGCGCCCATCGCCCGGGCGGCCTGGATGACCGCCTCGCCCCTCCCGGTGGCGACGATGCAGGTGATCAGGGCCACGTCCGTCAGATAGGTGATCTTGTCGTCGTTCATACCAGTGACTGGACCTCCTGCGCCTGGTTGGTGTCCGACGCGCCTTGGGCGGCGCGCTCCTCGATCCCTGCCTTCATTCGGGCCCAGTAGCCCGTCAGCAGCACGCTGATGATGGGGCCGATGGAGGCCAGGCAGAGGATGCCGAAGCCCTCGACAGCCTGGGTGGCGTTGCCGAACCCGATCCCCATGGCGAGCACCAGGGGCACCGTGATGGGGCCGGTGGTGACGCCCGCGCTGTCCCAGGCGACGTTCACGAACTCCTCCGACGAAACGACGGTCAGGGCCGCGCCAAACAGGTAGGGTGGGACAATGAGCCAGACCAGCGGGAGGTCGAAGATGAGCTTGGTCAGACCCAGCGCGATGCCGCAGGCAACCCCCACCGAGACCGAAAGGATCAACATGCGCTTCTTAAAGAAGCCGTTGGTCAACTGCTCGGCGGTGACGCCCAGGGCATTGAGCGCCGGCTCCGCGATGGTGGCCCCAAAGCCGAGCGCCCAGGCGAACACCAGGGCGAGGATCAGCCCGACCCCATAGCGGTAGAGCGGCGAGCCCTCGGCGCCCGGGACCTCCATGAAGGCGGCCGGCACCAGGGACCCGGCGCTCCCGCCGAGCGCGGATAGCCCGTAGGTCAGTCCGAGGTTGAAGATGCACATGCCGAGTACCGTCAGCCCGATGCCCAGCCAGATCTCCCGCGGGCGTGGCAGCGACTCCTTCAGCAACAGCCTCAGGATCAGGAACAGGAACAGCACCAGCGGCAGGATGGCGCGCAGCCCCAGAATGATCTCGAGTCCCGGACTGCGCTCATACCAGGCCAACGCGGCGGAGCCGTTGCCCGCGGCGACGGTCGCGGCGGCCATGATCTCCGCGGGGGTCAGGGTCGCGGCCAAGTAGAGGGCCAGCAGCAGCACCCCGAGGACGGGGAAGAGCGAGGCCAGGGTGACGATACCGAAGCCCGACAGGCCGGAATCGCCCTTGCCCGCGGCCGCGGCGATCCCGATGCCCAGCGACAGCACCAGAGGCACCGTGACCGGCCCGGTTGTCACG
>Ga0114939_10001356_pt1 | contig 19363 bp, 15 predicted proteins | sample AshMeaCrysSpring_FD_87196 | JGI IMG/M metagenome (GOLD analysis project Ga0114939, IMG submission 87196) | Groundwater microbial communities from Big Spring, Nevada to study Microbial Dark Matter (Phase II) - Ash Meadows Crystal Spring | ecosystem: Environmental > Aquatic > Deep subsurface >...
CTCTCCGAGGGCGCACAGCACCTCACCGACGCCACGAACGCCAGCCGGACCCTCCTGCTCAACATCGCGACGGGCGAGTGGGATGACCACGTGCTCGAGCTGCTGCGCGTTCCTCGCGCGGTGCTGCCGCGCGTGGTGCCCTCCTCGCTCGCGCGCGGCGAGGCGTTTGCAGTGCTCGGCGGGCACCAGGTCCCGCTCGGCGGCATCGCCGGCGACCAGCAGGCGGCGCTGTTCGGTCAGGCCTGTTTCTCGCCCGGCATGGCCAAGAACACCTACGGCACGGGCTGCTTCGTGCTGATGAACACGGGTCGCGAGCCTCAGGCATCGGCGAACCGCCTGCTCACCACGATCGCCTGGCAGCTCGACGAACTGCACTACGCACTCGAGGGGTCGGTGTTCGTGGGTGGCGCGGTCGTGCAGTGGCTGCGCGACGGGCTAGGCTTCATCGAGAAGTCGTCGGACGTCGAGGCGCTCGCCGCCACCGTGCCCGACGCCGGCGGTGTCTACCTTGTGCCTGCGTTCACCGGCCTCGGCAGCCCGCACTGGGACGCCTATGCACGCGGCACGATGGTGGGTCTCTCGCGCGGCACGACCAGGGCGCACATCGCGCGCGCGGCGCTCGAGGCGATCGCGTTCCAGAGCGCCGAGGTGCTCATGGCGATGCAGCGCGACGCCGGCCAGCCGCTCGTCGAGTTGCGCGTCGACGGCGGCGCCACCGCGAATGATCTGCTGATGCAGTTCCAGGCCGACCTGCTCGGCGTGCCGGTGATACGTCCCAAGGTGATCGAGACGACGGCGCTCGGCGCCGCGTACCTTGCGGGCCTCGCGGTGGGCTTCTGGGAATCACTCGACGAGGTTGCCGCCAACTGGCAGATGGACCGCCGCTTCGAGCCGGTCATGCCGCGCGAGGACGCGGCCGCCCGCCTGCGACAATGGGAGCGTGCCGTTGCGCGTTCGCGCGACTGGCAGGTCGAGGCCTGACCGTACATGGGCCGTACCATCGCACTCGCCACGCCGGTGTTCTTCGCGCTGATCGCGCTCGAGTGGGCGATCGGTCATGCACGCCGACGCAGCAACTACCGCATCAACGACGCGCTCAACAGCCTGAGCCTCGGCGTGATGAGCCAGGTGGTGGGCCTGTTCACCAAGCTGCTCGTGGTCGGCATCTACGCGGCGGTGTACTCCGTCGCCGCGATCCAGGAGCTGCCAGCGGACCGGTGGTGGGTGTGGGTGTTGGCGATCCTCGCCTACGACTTCTGTTACTACTGGAACCACCGGCTCGGCCACGAGAGCGCGGTGTTCTGGGCCGCGCACGTGGTTCATCACCAGAGCCAGGAGTACAACCTCTCCACCGCCCTGCGGCAGACGAGCTCCGGTGCGCTGCTCGGCTGGATCTTCTACCTGCCCATGGCCATCGGCGGCATCCCGCCTCAGGTGTTCGTCGTCGCGGCGGTCGTGAACCTGCTCTATCAGTACTGGATACACACCGAGCAGATCGGCAAGCTCGGCTGGTTCGATCGCTGGTTCGGCTCGCCATCCAATCACCGCGTGCACCACGCGGTGAACGACCGCTACATCGACCGCAACTACGGCGGCATCCTGATGCTCTGGGATCGCTTGTTCGGAACCTTCGTCGAGGAAGACGAGAAGTGCGTGTACGGCACGCGTGCGCCACTCGAGTCCTGGGACCCGCTGTGGGCGAACGCCGAGGTCTATGCCGACCTCGCTCGCCGTTCTCGGCGACTGGAGCGCTGGCGCGACAAGCTCGCCGTGTGGTTCATGCCGCCGGGCTGGCAGCCGTCGACGGTGGGCGGCGGGGCCTGGCACAAGCCGTCGTTCGATCTCTCGCGCGTGCGCCGTTTCGACCCGCCGATGGGACGCGCCACGCGCGCTTTCGCAATCCTGCACTTCGCGCTCGCGCTCGCGGGTGCGCTGCCGCTGCTGTGGTTCTCGGACACGCTGCCGCCGCCGACGCTGGTGACGGCGGCGCTCGCCGTGATCGCGGTGCTGTGGATCACGGGCGCGGTGATGCAGGGCCGGCTTGGCATCGGCAGCGCGCTCGCCGTCGAGGCCGCGGCACTGCTCGTGCTGTGGTTCACGGCGACGGCGCAGGCCGCGACGGTGCCCGTCACCCGGCCGGACGCGGGCGTGCAGGCCGCAGTCGAGGCCGCACGCAGCGAGTTCCTTGCCGGCCAGGATTTCGATCGGATGCACGTGACGGCACTGGTCGCCGACCGCGACGGCCGCTGGCTGCACGGCAGCGTCGAGGGCGCGGCGCTCGCCTACCCCGCGAGCTGCGTGAAGCTCGGTTTTCTTGTCGCCGCCGTGCACTGGTGCGCCGAGCAGGGCCGCACGCCCGACTGCCTGGACGCGCACGTGCGGCCGATGATCGTCGAGTCGGACAACGTGGCCACGGGCGAGGTGGTCGACGCGGTGAGCGGCGTGAGGAACGGGCCGGTCGGGAGCGCGGACCTCGACGCCTGGATCGAGCGCCGTCGCTACCCGGAACGAGTGCTCGACCGCCACGGCCTGCTGCGCGGTCAGCGACTGTTCACCAAGACCTACCCGACGAACTCAGGCGAGGAGCCCGAGGGGCTCGAGCGGGAGGCCTGGCTGCGCCTCGGTCGCAATGCGATGTCGGCCGACGCCTCCGCGGAGCTGATGCTCGCGATCGTGAGCGGCGCGATCGAGCCACAGGCTACGACCTACATGCGCTCGTTGCTGCGACGTCCCGCGTTCTCGAACCACAGCGCACTGGGCGCCGGGCTGCCGCCGGGCTCCGACCACGAGAACAAGGTCGGCACGGCCTTCGACACGCTCGAGGACATCATGTACGCGGAGTTGCCGAACGGCCGGCGCCTGATCGTCGCCGCCTACACCAACGGCTGGAACCCGGCGATTCCCGCGCCCTGGGACGTGGCGCGCCTCGGCCGCTACACCGAGCTGCTGATCGCGAGGCTCGGCCTGCTCGACGCGTCGCAGTAGCCGCAGCGGGCCTCGGATAACCGACCTTGTGCGACGCCTTCCCGGCGGCACAATGAAGTGGGTGCGCGACGGTCGCGTGCCCGCCGACGAGCGACCGGTAGGCCCTTGGCCATGGCGGACACCCCTGGGATTTTCGGCCGGCGCACCAACGCCTGGCACGCGAGCGACCCGGAGACGGCGCTCGACGCCCTCGATGGATCCAGGCACGGGCTCGACTCGGGCGAGGTCGCGCGCCGGCGCGCGGCCTGCGGGCCGAACCACCTGCCGCAGGCGCGCAGGCGCGGGCCGCTGCTGCGCTTCCTGCTGCAGTTCCACAACGTCTTCATCTACGTGCTGCTCGCTTCCGCAGTGGTCTCGGCGGCACTTGGCCGCCCGGTGGACGCTGCGGTGATTCTGGGCGTCGTCGTAATCAACGCGATCGTGGGCTTCGTGCAGGAGGGTCGTGCGGAAAAGGCGCTGGAGGCGATCCGCGCCATGATCGACCCACGTGCCACGGTGATGCGCGACGGCCACCGCCTCACGGTCGCAGCCGAGGAGATCGTGCCCGGCGACATCGTGCTGCTGGGGGCCGGCGACCGGGTGCCCGCCGATCTGCGGCTCCTGCGGCTGCGCGGGCTGCGCATCGCCGAGGCAGCGCTTACCGGCGAGTCAGTGCCCGTGGAAAAGGCCGTCGCGCCGGTGCCCGCCGAGGCGGCGCTTGGCGATCGCACCTCGATGGCGTACTCCGGCACGCTGGTCACCTCCGGTCAGGGCCTGGGTATCGCGGTCGCCACCGGCCCGGCCACCGAGCTCGGCCGCATCAGCCGCATGATCAGCGAGGTGCACGCGCTCGAGACGCCGCTGATCCGCGAGATGGATCGCTTCGCGAAGCAGCTCACCGCTGCGATCCTGGCCGTCACGGCAGTGGTGTTCGCGGTCGCTGTGTACCTGCGCGACTATGCGTTCGACGAGGCGTTCATGGCCGTGGTCGGGCTCGCCGTCGCCGCGATCCCGGAAGGCCTGCCGGCGATCATGACCATAACGCTCGCGATCGGCGTGCGGCGCATGGCGGCACGCAACGCGATCGTGCGAAGGCTGCCGGCGGTGGAGACGCTGGGCTCCGTATCGGTGATCTGCTCGGACAAGACCGGCACCTTCACGCGCAACGTGATGACCGTCCGCGGGCTGGTGACGGCGGCGGGACGCGTCGAGGTGACCGGTGACGGCCACTCGCCTTCAGGCGAGTTCCTCGCCGGCGGCGCCGAGGTCGAGCCCTGCGACGTGCCGGCGCTGGCCGAGCTGGTCCGGGCCGGACTGCTCTGCAACGATGCGAGTCTGCGCGAGTCCGGGTCGGGCTGGGTCGTGGACGGCGACCCGATGGAAGGCGCGCTGGTGTCGCTGGCCGCGAAGGCGGGACTCGACCCGGATCGCGTGCGGCGCGACTACCCGCGCGACGACGAGATCCCGTTCGACGCGGCCCACCGCTTCATGGCGACCCTGCACCACAGCCACGAGGACGGCTCGTTCCTGATCGTCAAGGGTGCGCCGGAGCGCGTGCTCGAGATGTGCGACTCGCAGCGCGGCGCCCCGGGCGACGAACCGCTGGACGCGGCCTACTGGCGCGGGATGACCGACGCACTGGCTCGCGACGGCCAGCGTGTGCTCGCCTTCGCGAGCCGGCCGCTGCACTCCGGCTGCCACGAGCTAACCTTCAGCGATGTCGAGCGCGACGCGACGCTGCTTGGGCTCGCCGGCCTGATCGACCCGCCGCGCGAGGAGGCGATCACTGCGGTACGCGACTGCGCCGCGGCTGGCATACGCGTCATGATGATCACCGGCGACCACGCCGTGACTGCCGAGGCGATCGCGAGGCAACTCGGCCTAGGTCCCGAGCCGCGCATCGCCGAAGGCCGCAGGCTCGACGGGCTCAGCGCGGCGGAGCTGCGCGCGCTGGTGCGCGAGGTGGACGTGTTCGCGCGCACCACCCCCGAGCACAAGCTGCGGCTGGTCGAGGCGCTGCAGGCCGACGGACTCGTCGTCGCGATGACTGGCGACGGCGTGAACGACGCACCGGCGCTGAAGCGTGCCGACGTCGGCGTCGCGATGGGCAGCAACGGCACCGAGGCCGCCAAGGAAGCGGCGGAGATGGTGCTGGCAGACGACAACTTCGCCTCGATCGTGGCCGCGGTGCGCGAGGGCCGCACCGTGTACGACAACATGGTCAAGGTGATCGCCTGGGCGCTGCCCACCAACGGCGGCGAGGCGCTGGCGATCGTCGCGGCGATCGCCGCGGGCGTCGCGCTGCCGATCACGCCACTGCAGATCCTGTGGGTCAACATGATCACCGCCGTGACTCTCGGCCTGACGCTCGCCTTCGAACCCACCGAGCCCGGCACCATGCAGCGCCCGCCGCGCCCTGCCGGCGTGTCGATTCTTGCGCCGCTGCTGCTGTGGCGCGTGGTGCTCGCCGCAGCGCTGTTCGTGGTCGGAGTGTTCGGGCTGTTCTACCTCGCCGAACAGCGCGGGCTCAGTCTCGAGGAGGCGCGCACCATCGCGGTGAACACCCTGGTGGTGATGGAGATCTTCTACCTCTTCAGCGTGCGCTACGTGCGCGGCAGCTCACTCAGCTGGACCGCCGTCGTGGGTACGCCCGCGGTGCTCGCGGGTGTCGCCGCGGTCACGGTGGCACAACTGCTGTTCACCTATTGGCCGCCGCTGCAGCGGGTTTTCGAGACTCGGCCGGTGGGTCCCGCCGAGGGTCTCGCGATCCTCGCCACCGGCGTGGCGCTGCTGCTGCTGTTCGAGGTGGAGAAGCGCGTCGTGGCGTGGCTCACGCGACACGGACCTCTCAGAGATAGGGCGAGAGCAGCCTCGTGAGCCCGTCGCGCAGGCGCACCGGCAGCGCTCGCGCGTCGATTTCCGCGCGACACATCGCGCGAGCGTCGGCGATCTTCTCATCGATGATCGCATCGAGCTGCGCCGCGAACCCGCGGTCGTAGCACTCGAGGTTGTACTCGAAGTTGAGGCGCAGGCTGCGCGCGTCCCAGTTCGTCGAGCCCACCATTGCCCACTCGCCGTCCACGACGCAGAGCTTGCTGTGATCGAAGGGCGGCGGCGTGCGGAACACGCGGCAGCCAGCATCCAGCAGCCACGGCAACTGCGGCGTCATGGCCCAGTCCATCAGCGGCACGTTGCTGCGCTCCGGGATCACGATGTCCACCGCGACGCCGCGCAGTGCCGCGACGGAGATTGCGCTAGCCAGTCCGTCGTCGGGCAGGAAGTACGGCGTCACGATGCGCACGCGTCGCGTCGCCACGGACAGCGCGCCGAGCAGCAGCCGCGGCAGGTTGTCGATGTCCGCGTCCGGGCCGTCAGGGACGCCGCGTGCCGCGACCGGTCCGCAATCGAGCACAGGGGCGAACCACCGCTCCCCGTCAAGCCGCTCGCCGGTCGTGAAGTGCCAGTCGGTTGCGAACATGGCCTGCATGTCGGCGACGACCGGGCCGTCCACCCGGAAATGCACGCAGCGCACGGGGCTCGCGGGCGAGCGGCTCCGCCAGTGCCCGCCGCGGATGTTCATGCCGCCCGTGAACCCGACGCACCCGTCCACGACCATGATCTTGCGGTGGTTGCGCAGGTTGGCGTACTGGTACAACCGCGGCACGCGCGTCGGCAGGAATGCCGCGACGGGTATGCCCGCGGCCCGCAGCTCGCCAAGGATAGTGGGCTTGCTGTAGCGGGCGCCGACGTCGTCCAGCAGCACGCGCACCGCGAGGCCGCGGGCGTGCGCGCGCGCCAGCGCGTCACGGAACGCCTCGCCCGCTAGGTCCCTGTCGAAGATGTAGGTCACCAGCGTGACCGAGCACTGCGCCGATTCGATCGCCGCCAGCATCGCCGGATAGGCCGCGTCGCCATCCACCAGCGGCTCGACGCAGTTGCCCTCATAGAGCGGCCGACGCGTCACGCGCTCCCCCAGCCGCAGCAGCCCCTCGAAGCGCGGGTCGATCGCCGGCGGCCGGCCCGAGACCGCGCAGGCGTCGTGCGCCGCCTCCGGGACGATCGTGACACGCCGGTCGAGTGCGCTTGCCGATCGGTGGATGCGATTGATGCCGAGCAGGTAGTAGGCGATGGCGCCGGAAATCGGCGCGAGCCACGCGAGCCCTACCCAGGCCACGACTGACGGCGCGTGCCGCTTGCGCAGCACGGCGTCCACGGTCACCCATGCGGCGCCCGCCAGATAGACAATCGTGAACAGGTAAGGCCAGGCTCCCTGTGCCCAGGCCAGGAGACTGTGCATCATCGAGACAAGCTGTTCGCTGCGGACAGGAACCGCAGTCTACGCGAGCGAATCGCGGCGCGTGATCGTCCGGTTCAGCGGAATCGCCAGCCCAGCGACACGCCCACCGAGAGCTCGTCGGCGCCCACCGGACCGCCGCTGCTCGCGAGCTGCACCGCGTCGGAATCGATCTCAGCCCAGCGCAGGCCCGCACCCAGGAGCAGGCGCTCGCTGGCACGGAACTCTGCGCCGAGCTCGGCGGCAGCCCCGATCGAGCGGTTACGACTCCGATGCGACAGCGGCTCCTGCGCACCGAGTGCGTCGGCGAAGTACTCGGTCTGGTTGAGTCCCGCGCCCGCGTATGCACGCAGCGAACCACCCTGCGCGATCGGGTAGCGAAGCGTCAGGAGGTCGGTGCCGTCGGGGCGGTCCTGCTGGAGCACGAGCTGCAGATCGTCCTCGCCCGAGGAGCGCGCGGGATCGATCCGGTCGGATGAGAGGCCACGGATCCACGCTGGCGCGAGCGAGCGCGCGAACTGCAGTTGCCGGGCGAGAAGCTCATGGAGTCGCGAGTTTGCTGGCGGGTCGACCACCACGTGCGCGTCGCGTGCCACGCCGTCGGCGCCTGCACTCGTGGCGACGGCGCAGCAGATCCATGCGCAGAGGAGGGTTCGGCATTTCAATACGGCCATCGCGCACCTGCCTGATGTCCGGCAACCCCGCTGTCCCGTGCACCGCCGCAGCGGCCCCGGGGTCGGAGGCTTTGCGTCCCCGCCTCGCGGCGGGTTTGCCCATGCGGGTTGACCATACTCGCAAGACGATTGACCGCAACCCCCGCTGGACACGAGCTGCCGGATCTGTGACGCAGCCGGGTGTCGACGCGGCTCTCGAGCGGATTACGTTCAGTCGTGACCCGGCGCCTTCAACTCAACCGCGCCGGGCGCGCGCTGCACCGCAACGGATCACCGGCAGAGTCAGCGTCGACGCACGTGCAGATGACGATGCGGAACCTCGCGCGCCTTGCCGTGCGTGTGGGTCTCGGTCTTCTCGTCCACCGGCACAAGCACCAGCCGACCGTGGCGCACGCCGCGCTCGGCGATCACGTGGTCGGCGAAGTGCTGCACGTCTCCGACTGCGCCGCGCAGCACGGTCACTTCCATGCAGCTGTCGTGGTCGAGGTGCACGTGCAGCGTCGCGAGCGACAGGTCGTGGTGCTCGTGAGCAGCGCGCGTGAGCCGGCTCGAAAGTTCGCGCGCCTCGTGGTCGTAGACGTAGATCGCGGCACCCAGGCATTGGGCGCGCGGGGAGTTCTCGAGGGTTGCCTGCTCGAGTCCGGCGCGCACGAGGTCGCGGATGGCCTCGGAGCGGTTGGCGTACTGTCGGTCGGCCATGAACTCGTCGAGCCGGGCCATCAGGTCGTCGTCGAGGGTGATGGTGGTGCGTTGCATGTTGTGTCCCGACGCGGCCGGGCCGCGGTATGCACTTATTTAAGAAACATCATACGCTCGACTACAGTTCGCACAGCGTCTGCGACCGGTCACGAGCGGGAGACCATGTTGAGCATCGAAACCGCGCTGCGCAATTCGTCGACCCTGCGCACGGCGGCTGTCGCGGCACTTCTCTTGTCCGATGCGGCCGGGGCCTCGGGCATCCCCACGGCAAGCCCGCTGGAGGAAATCGTCGTCACCGCCACTCGGATCGGCCTGATCGGCGAATCACGTGCGGCGAGCGAGGGTGTCGTGCTCGCCATCCAGCTCGAGGGCCGTCCCGTGCTGAGGCCTGGCGAGGTGCTCGAGGTCGTGCCCGGGCTGGTCGTCACGCAGCACAGCGGCGACGGCAAGGCAAACCAGTACTTCCTGCGCGGCTTCAACCTCGATCACGGCACGGACTTCGCGACACGCGTGGACGGCATCCCCGTCAACATGCCGACGCACGCCCACGGACAGGGCTATGCCGACATCAACTTCCTGATCCCCGAACTCGTGGACAAGGTCCGCTACCGCAAGGGCACTTACTTCGCCGATGAGGGCAACTTCTCGGCCGCCGGCGCCGCCGACATCGTCTACCGCCGTAAGCTCGATTCGTCGCTCGCCAGCCTGACATTCGGCGAGCACGACTACTATCGCGCGCTGCTCGCGGCTTCTCCCGAAGTGGGTGGAGGCATCCTCCTCGGTGCGCTCGACTACTCCACCGCGGACGGCCCCTGGGACCTGCCGCAGGATTTCCGCAAGGTGAACGGCCTGGTGAAGTTCTCGCGCGGCGAGGCGGATCGCGGCTTCGCGGTGACCGCCATGGGCTACGACGGGAGCTGGGACAGCAGCGACCAGATCCCCGAACGCGCGGTGGGCGGCGACTGCGAGCAGATCCCCTTCTGCATCTCCCGCTTCGGCTACGTGGACGACACGAGCGGCGGCGAGTCGCACCGCTACAGCCTGTCCGTGGACGCGTGGTCCAACCACGACGACGGGCGCGGCTGGACGGCGAGCGGCTGGGCCCTGGACTACCACCTCGAACTCATCTCGAACTTCACCTACGCGATCGACCCGGTCAACGGCGACCAGTTCGAGCAGTACGACGACCGCCGCGTGTATGGCGGGCGCTTCGAGTACGTCTGGCCAGCTTCATGGAACAGCCTGTCCGGGGCGCTGCGCGCCGGCGCCGAACTGCGGCATGACCATATCGAGCCGGTCGGGCTGTTTCTCACGACACAAGCGCAGCGCCGCGAGACGGTCCGCGAGGACGACGTCACCCAGACCAGCTACTCGGCCTATGTCGCGCACGACCAGCGCTGGAACGACTGGCTGCGCACCGAGCTGGGCGCTCGTTTAGATTCCTTCGACTTCGACGTCTCGAGCAATCTCGCCGCCAATTCCGGCAGCGCCAGCGACTCGATCGCGAGCCCCAAGGCGACCGTGGTCCTCGGACCATGGCACGAGACCGAGTATTTCCTCAACGCAGGTCGCGGCTTCCACAGCAATGACGCGCGCGGCACAACCATCCGGGTCGATCCGACGGACGGTGTGACCCCGGTGGATCGCGTCGACCCGCTGGTGGCGGCAACCGGCGCCGAGATCGGCTTCCGCTCAGGCGCGCTCCCCGGGCTGCAACTCTACGGCGCGCTGTGGGGTCTCGATCTCGACTCCGAACTGCTGTTCGTGGGTGACGGCGGCATCACCGAGCCGAGCCGCGGGAGCCGGCGCTACGGCGTCGAGCTGGGCGCCTTCTGGACGCCCCTCGACTGGCTGATCCTTGACCTCGACTACGCCTGGTCGCATGCGCGATTCCAGGGCTACGACCCGGCCGGCGACCGCATCCCCGGCGCGGTCGAGGACGTCGCCTCGCTCGGCGTCGCGGTCAATCGCAACGAGGGCTGGTTCGGCGGCGCGCGCGTGCGCTACCTCGGCGAGGCCCCGCTCATCGAGGACGACAGCGTGCGCTCCGACCCGACGCTGCTCGTGAACCTCGAAGCGGGCTATCGCTTCAACAGGCACTGGAGCGCGTTCCTCGCGGTCTTCAACCTCTTCGACGCCGCGGACAACGACATCACTTACTTCTACCAGTCGCAGCTGCCTGGCGAGGCGGCACCCGTGGAAGACATCCACTTCCACCCGGTCGAGCCGCGCACGCTGCGCGCGACCGTGACCGTGAGCTTCTGAAGATCTGTTTACGGTAAGCTTGCGCGGTGCGTTCTCTCCAGCCCAGCACCCTCCGTATTGGCCATCGATATCGTCCGTCGCGACTCAAGGGTCCGTACGACGCGCTCGTCATCGGCTCCGGCATCGGTGGCCTCACCACCGCCGCGCTGCTCGCGGAGCTCGGTCAGCGCGTCGCCGTGCTCGAGCAGCATTACACCGCGGGCGGCGCGACGCACAGCTACGAGCGCGCGGGCTACGAGTGGGACGTTGGCGTCCACTACCTCGGCGACATGGGCGCGAAGACGACCGTGCGCCGCATGATGGACTTCCTAACGCAGGGGAAGCTCGACTGGGCGCCGATGGACGCGCACTACGATCGGTTCTTCATCGGCGCCAACGTCTACGACGCGGTGGCCGGCCGTGAGGCGTTCCGCGACAACCTCGTGGGTTACTTCCCGCGCGAGGCCCGCGCGATCGACCGCTACCTCGAGCTGCTTTCCGAAGTCTCCCGCGGCATGCGCAGCTTCACGCTCGAGCGCACGCTGCCGCCGTGGGCCGCGGCCGTGGCGGGCCCCTGGCTGAGGAGCCGGCTGCCGGCGAGCTTCGATCGAACCACCTGGGAGGTGCTCTCGGAACTCACCGACGATCCGGAGCTGATCGCCGTGCTCACCGGACAGTGGGGCGACATGGGCCTGCCGCCGAAGCGCTCGTCGTTCGTGATCCAGGCGCTGATCGCCAGGCACTACCTGCACGGCGGCTTCTACCCGGTGGGCGGCGCGTGGCGCATCGCGGACACCATCATCCCGCGCATCCAGTCCGCAGGAGGCGAGGTGTTCACGTACGCGCGTGTCAGCGAGATCCTGCTGCGCCCCGGCCGAGTGCGCAGCGTCCGCGGCGTGCGCATGGCCGACGGCCACGAGATCGACTGCAACTGCGTGATCTCCGACGCCGGTGCGATCAACACCTTCGCCCGCCTGCTGCCCGAGCGGGCGCGAACCGAGCACGGCTACGACGCGCTGCTGCCAACGGTGAAGCCCAGCATCGGACATCTCGGCGTCTACATCGGGCTCAAGGCCACGGCTGGCGAACTCGGGCTGCCGAAGACCAACTACTGGATCTACCCGAACAACGATTTCGACGGCACGCTCGCGAAATTCGAGGGCGATCCCACCGGGCCGTTCCCGGTGGTGTACCTGTCGTTCCCGTCAGCGAAGGACCCGGACTTCGAGCGTCGTCATCCTGGCAAGGCGACCATCGAGATCGTCGCGCCGGCGCCCTATGAGATCTTTGCGCCCTGGGCCGGGAAGACCTGGGGCAAGCGCGGCGACGATTACGCGGCGCTCAAGCAGGCCTACGGCGAGCGCCTGCTCGAGCACCTCTACGACAAGCTGCCGCAGCTCAGGGGCCGCGTGGACTACTGGGAAGTGTCGACGCCGCTGTCGATGCAGTGGTTCTGCGGCTGGGAGCGCGGTGAGCTCTACGGCCTCGATCACGATCCGCAGCGCATGCGCCAGCGCTGGCTGCGTCCGAAGACACGTGTGCCGGGACTGTGGCTCACCGGCCAGGACATCATGTCCTGCGGCGTGAGCGGCGCGATGATGGGCGGGCTTGCGAGCGCGACGGCGGTTGCCGGGGCCCGTCGCATGATGCCGGTGATGAAGCAGATCTTCGGTTGAGGATCGCCCCGCGCGGAGCGGCTGCGCGACTCATTCACCGAGCGCGCGCAGGTCGAGCCGGCCGGCCGGGGTCACAGGCGGACACCAGAACGCCGCGCCCGTGAGTGGCCGCGTGAAGCTGAACAGCGCATCGGTCACACCATCGTCGGCGCCGACCATCCGGCGCATCTGGACCTCGAAAGCATCGAGAGAGTGGCCGAACGCGACGAACACGAGGCCGGCGCGCGCGCCTTCCGCCCAAGGCATCGAGCGACGCACGACGAAGGCTTCGGGCTCGAAGCTCTCCTGCGCGGTGCGCTTGACGTGGGCCGAGGTCGGCGCGTCGTCGATCTCCTCGTTGTCGTCGCGGCGGCGGCCGAATGTCGCGTCCTGCTCGTCGCGCGACATTGCGGCGAAGCGGTCGAGGTCGTGCTGCCACTGCTGCACGGCCACGAAGCTGCCGCCGTCGAGGCCGACGCCCTGACCACTTACCACCGCGGCGGTCACGGCCTCCTCGCCCGTCGGGTTCTCGGTGCCGTCCTCGTAGCCGGTGAGATCGCGGCTGGCATCGTATTGAAAGGCGTCGATCACCGCTTGCAGGCGGAACGACGGAGCGAGTGCAGCTTCGATTGCACGTCCCCGATGCACGAGTTCGCCGCGGTCCGTGCCGCGCAGCCAGCACCACAGCGCCGCCGGCGTCGAGGGCACCTCGATGCCGGGACCGGTGAGCGCGGAGAGGTCGCGCAGGCCCGGGACCTCGCAGCCCAGTGCCAGCACCGTCGCGCGACCGATCCCTACCACGGTCGCGGCGGGATCGACGATCGATGCGAGCCGCCACAGCGCATCCCCGCTGCCCGCCGCGTCGGCGAGCCGGAAAGTCTGGTAACGGGCGAGGCGCGGAACGGGAGCGAGGATGCCAGGCTGTACTTGCAGCATGTGCGGTCCATGGGGCGGTGTCAGGATCCGGATTCTATCCCGAGCCACCCGCGGATCCGGGCACTCCGGCACCAGCGCGTTGTCCCGATCACCGTTCGTGCGATCCTGTCGGGATCCGCGGTGACGACCGTCGCGCCCAGGGCCCGGGCTCAGACCGCGGCGAGGTGCGCGACCAGCGCGCGCGTCTCCGCGGCGGTCGGGCCACTCAACTCGAAAACACGTGCGGCCGGGAAGGCGATCAGTGCCGCAGCGAGCACCGCATAGGACAGCGCGCCGGTCAACGCAAGGGTGATCGGATCCGTTGCCTGTGTCATGCCGGCCCTCCCCGCGCCGATTGCACGTGATTCTCTGCTGTACTACAAGGTCTGAATCCGTCGAGCCCCTTCCGGACGAACCGGCTCGTCGACCGCGCAGGAAGGGAACATGCGAGTACTTGTCACGGGTGGCACCGGCTTTATCGGGCAGGCGCTTTGCCCGCGACTCCAGACTGCCGGGCACGAGGTCGTGGTCCTGACGCGCCAGTCGCGCGCGACACTCCCAAAAGGCGTGTCGCGTGCGGTGACGACCCTCGACGACATGGAGGCGGCCGAGTTCGGCGGTGTCGTGAACCTGGCCGGAGCTCCGATCGGTGAGGGCCGGTGGACCGCCGCACGTCGCCGGCTGCTGCTTGAGTCGCGCACCGAGACCACGTCGCGCGTCGTACAGTGGATGGGGCGCTCGACGTCGCGCCCTGCGGTGCTGGTGTCGGCCTCCGCCGTCGGCTATTACGGCGAGCAGGGCGACACGCCGATCACCGAGGACACATTGCCGACGCCGGGCTTCACGCACGAGCTCTGTGCGGCCTGGGAGCGGGAGGCCGAGCAGGCCACGCCGCTCGGCGTGCGCGTCTGCCGCATGCGGATCGGCGTGGTGCTCGACGGCAGCGGCGGCGCGCTCGCGAAGATGCTGCCCGCGTTCCGGATGGGAGCAGGCGGAAGGCTCGGCTCCGGCCGTCACTGGTTCCCGTGGATCCACCGCGAGGATGTGACGGCGATCTGCGAGTGGCTGCTCGGGAGTGAGCAGGCAAGCGGCGCCTACAACTGCAGTGCACCGAATCCCGTGACCAACGCGGAGTTCACCAACGCGCTGGGCCGCGTGCTCGGGCGGCCGACCGTGCTGCCAATGCCGGAGACCGCGCTCAAGCTGCTGTTCGGCGAGATGTCGGAGCTCCTGCTCGTGAGCGACCGCATGCTTCCGAAGCGACTGCTCGACGAGGGGTTCCGGTTCCGTTATCCACGGCTCGATGCAGCGCTCGCTGCGATCTTCCGCTGATCGGGATGCGATGCAGGCCGGACATCGACCTGCCGGGGTTGGGGGACGGCACGCGAGAATTCATAGTCGCTCGCCTCGACGCGCCGCGTCGCGAGCCAGTAGCGCGCGGTGGACCACGGCCAGATCGTGAAGTTGCGCCCGTCGGCCTGCTGATACCAGCTCGTGCAGCCCGTGCTCCACACCGTGCCTGACAGCGCGCCCTGCAGGCGTTCGTTGTAGCGACGCTGCACCTCCGCCCTCACGTCGAGCCAGTCGGCGCGACGCCGGCGTAGCTCGCGCATGGCGTCGAGCACGTAGCGCACCTGCGCCTCGATCATGAAGATGATCGAATTGTGGCCGAGCGCGGTGCCCGGGCCCACGAGCTGATGCAGGTTCGGATAGCCGCTCACGCTGATACCAAGGTAGGCCTCGGCACCGTCCTTCCAGTCCTCGGACAACGTGTGCCCCGGAAGGCCCGTGACGGGGAACCGGCTCATGTAGATGCGCGGATCAACGACGAAGCCCGTGCCGAGGATGATGCAGTCGACCGGCCGCTCGACGCCGTCTTCGGTGACGATGCAGTCCTCGCGCACTTCCCGGATGCCCGCCGTCACGAGCTCGACGTTCGGGCGGTTGAACATCGGGTACCAGTCATTCGAGATCAGTACGCGCTTGCAGCCGAAGGTGTAGTCCGGCGTGAGCGCCGCGACGAGCGCGGGGGCCTTGATCGAGTTGCGCAGGTGTCGTCGTGCGATGGCTTCCGGCAGCCTGGCGAGCGCGGGATGCGTGAGGCCCACGAGGCGTGACTCGTTAGTCCAGTAGAGCCGCGCGCGGTGCAGCCTGCGCAGCCAGGGGAAGCGCGCGTAGCGTCGCCGCGCTTTCGCAGAGTACTTGCGCGTGTCGCGCGGAATCACCCACGCGGGGCTGCGCTGGAACACGTGCAGCCGCTGCGTCGTCGCCGCGATGGCCGGGCAGTACTGTATCGCGCTGCCGCCCGTGCCGATCGACGCAACGCGCTTGCCCGCGAGGTCGTAGTCGTGGTCCCAGCGCGCCGAGTGGAACACCTTGCCCCGGAACTTCTCGAGCCCCGGAATCGCCGGTTGATTCGGCACGTGCAGCGGCCCGGACGCGAGCACCACATGCCTCGCGACGATCGTGGCACCCGCGGCGGTGCCGACCGACCAGCGTCCCGTGCCGGCGTCGAAGCGCGCCGAGTTCACCTCCTGCCCGAAGCGGATGTACGACCGCAGGCCGTGGCGCTCGGTGACGTCGAGGATGTACTGCTGGATTTCCCGCCAGCCCGCGTAGCGCTCGCTCCAGTCGGTTTTGGCGTCGAATGAATACGAGTAGAAGTGCGACTGGACGTCACAGGCTGCGCCGGGATAGCTGTTGTCGCGCCAGGTGCCGCCGACCTCGTGGTCTTTCTCGAGGATCACGAAGTCGCGGATCCCCTCCTCCAGCAGCCGGATGGCCATGCACAGGCCGCCGAAGCCCGCGCCGACGATCGCAACCTCGAATTGCTCGCGCATCGCTCCCCCTGCAAAGTCGCACTCGGCGACCGTCTTCATGATGGATCGCAGTCTGTGGTCCAGACGGAACCGGCGGAATGCTGGCATCGGCCGTGGAATTGATGTTTCCGGCCACCCCTCGCAAGATCAACCGAAGCAAACCCGGGATGTCCGATGGCCCATCGCTTCGCCGCCGCCCTGATCCTGCTTGCCGAGAGTCTGCGGAAGACCGGCGAGGAACCCGATCCCGTGCTCGAGCGCTTCGGACTGGACACGCGCCGCCTGGACCCCACAGGGCTGCTCGATCGCGAGTTCGAAGTCCGAGTGAACGAGGCGCTCGCTGAGTCACTTCGCGACCCCCTGAGCGGACTCAAGGCGGGCTCGAGCCTTGGCATCGGCACGTACGGCCCGTTTACTCTGCTGCTGCTCACCGCCGAGAACGCGCTGGCGGATATCCGCACTGCGATCGAGTTCGAGGCACTGACGCTACTGTTTGGCAGGCTCGGCTTCGAGCCGGGACTCGCCAGCAGTTCCTTGCTGCTGCGTCCCGCACGACTTTCAGGCAAGGCGTTTCGCTTTCGCGCCGACCTCGACGTCGCCGGGACCCGCAAGCTCATGCGCGACCTTCACGGCGCCGCACAGGTCGATGTGGTGCCGCTGCGCATCGTGATGCCCTACGCCCGACCGGCAGATGCCGGCGCTTACGAGCGGACGTTCGGCTGTCCGGTCGAGTGGGGCGGTCGGGAGGCGCGCTTCGAGTTCGCGAACGAGGTCTTGCACCGCCGCTTCGCGACCGCCGATGCGCATGCGCACCAGATCCTGCGCACTCAGTGCCATCGGATGCGAATCGACCTCGAGCGCGACGCTGCGGGCATCGCCGCCCAGGTACGTTCTCATCTCGCGGCCTGCGCCGGCGCATTCCCGACCTCGGCGGAAACCGCGGCACTGCTCGGGCTCAGCGAGCGCAGCCTGCGGCGCGCACTCAACGCGGAACAGACCAGCTTCCGCGGCCTGCTCGACGCTGTGCGACTCGAGAAGGCCGTCGAGCTGCTCCGGGACGGCCGATTGCCCATCGAGCAGGTCACGCAGCAGCTCGGCTACAGCGAGCCGGCGGCATTCATCCACGCCTTCAAGCGCTGGACGGGAACTTCACCGACCGCGTTCCGGCGCAACGGCCTTACGGAGACGGGCGGCTGACCCGGTCAGTTTGGTCGGGACCCGTGCCATGTGACGGACACTGGCAATCCGTGAGCCGGTTCACGTTGGGCGAGGGACGGGGCGCTAGACTTTGCCGGGCTTCAAACAAGAGGTTATTGCGCCGTGAGCATTCGCAAGCTGATTTGTGCCGCTGCAGTTGCCGCGCTGTTGGTGCCTGCGCTGGCCTCGGCGGCCGTGTCGGTTGTATTCAGCAAGGACGAGATTTCGATAATTCAGGACTATTACGCCGTAAACGGGGGTGACCCCCACAAGAATTCCAGGAAGCAGAAGGGGAAGCCCCCGCCTCCTGGCATCGCCAAGAACCTGGCGCGCGGCAAGCCGCTGCCGCCGGGGATCGCCAAGCAGAGCCTGCCGGGCGATCTCGTGCGGCAGTTGCCGCCGGTACGCAGCGGATACGAGCGAATCATCGTCGATGGCCGCGTGCTGCTGGTCGAGATTGCAACGCAGCTGATCCATGACGTGCTGATGGACGCGGTCTTCTGAACAGCGGGCTCTCGCCGCATTGCTTTCTGACAATCAAAGTTGTCGAAGTGCGATTAAAGCTGTCGGAGATTTTCTGTAGCCCTCTGTTTCTGTTGCCACCGGAAGTACTTCTGACAATTGAAGCTGTCGAAACCGACCAGCAATAAGAGGGAACAGAGTCCGTACGGAGACGACCGAACGCCAAATCCGTATGACCGGTCCAGAATCGTCAACGGCCACTTTCCGGCCGTGGGAAGACAGGCGGGAGCCGGCCACTTCCGGTCATTCGCGTCGATCTATTTTCCTGCCTCCGCGAGCTTGACAGTATACGGCATTGCCGTATATTCCACAGATGTTCAGCTTCATCGAGACACGAGCGTTCACCAAGCTGGTGCTCGAGTACCTGACCGATGCCGAGTATGTGGCGCTGCAGTCCGCGCTAATCGCTGATCCAGAGGCCGGCCCCGTGGTCCCCGGGTCAGGAGGTGTCCGCAAGTTGCGCTGGGCTGCTCCTGGCCGAGGCAAGCGTGGTGGCTATCGCATCATCTATTACGTACGGACAGCGAACGGGATCATCTGGATGCTGACGATGTACCCGAAGAACGTGGCGGACAGCATTCCGGCCCATGTCCTGCGGCAGATTCGTGAGGAAGTCGATAATGCGTAAGGCAAAGCGAAATATTGGACAGGAGATTCTGGACGGGCTTCGCGAATTGAAGCGCGGAGAAGTAAGTCGCGTCATCAATGTGCCCGACGTGGCTTCCATCCGAGAGAAGACTGGCCTGTCGCAGTCACGGTTTGCAGCGCTGCTCGGTGTTTCCGTGCGAACGCTGCAGGATTGGGAGCAAGGCCGACGGGCGCCCTCTGGCGCGGCCCGGACGCTCTTGCTTGTTGCCGATCGCAACCCTCACGCGCTCCTCGACGTTGCGTAAGAATGGTGTGACCGCAGAGGGTCGACAGGCCCCGTTGACCAACTGCTTTAGAGAAGATGGTCCGAGCGTTGCGCGACGCTGCAGAATTGCGGACACCTCCGGACAAGAACTACCTTCCAATAATAGACGCTGGTTGGGACGTTGACCCCGGACGGGGCGCGTCGAGGATCTTCACGAGAGCGATTCACAACGCGCGCCCCTGTGTAGATGCTGCACTTCATATTCAACCTCGCTGACGGCGACCGGGAACGGGCCAAGTCTTTCTTGCACGCGAAGAGGTGGGTGGTCAGCCGAGACGAGCGCCATCGCGATGCCCTCGCTCCCGGCGATCTCGCGCTGGTCTTCGTCGCACGCACACGCGAGTTCGTCGGTCGCGCCGAGCTCAAGACCACGTTCCTCGATCCAATGCCATCGGATCCCGCCGCCTCCGGTCCAGCGGTGAGCGGGGTGTTGCTTGGCGACGTCGAGGATTGGTCGAGCGGCGTGC